>Ga0209671_1000695_pt1 | contig 24169 bp, 13 predicted proteins | sample WorMetHERISLAND2_2_FD_187401 | JGI IMG/M metagenome (GOLD analysis project Ga0209671, IMG submission 187401) | Marine gutless worms symbiont microbial communities from Max Planck institute for Marine Microbiology, Germany - Olavius geniculatus... | ecosystem: Host-associated > Annelida >... | reverse complement strand
GAATTAATATTCATGACGTCTATAGGCTAAACTCATGACGTCACCGCAGATCATCATGGCGGCGCGTTTTCTACGTCGTTTTCGTAGATCGTCGACTTCAAAGGTAAATTTTTTCGTGTTGACAGAACGCTGGGCGCCGATATTACTGTCAAAGTTATCATAAAATTCTGCACTTTCAGGAAAATGGATAAAATGTATATGTTAATTTTGGTGACCACGGACCTTCAACTAAACAAACAACACAAAAACACAAGTAGCCTAGAAAAAATGAACACACAGCACGTTCAATTGATTCCGACAAAATTAGTAAAATTGATGCCACCAGATGTCAGATTTTCAAGCTAAAATGCACCAAATTAGATTTCCGCTGGGTCTCCTTTCAAACCCTGCTGGGGAAGCTTACAGCGTTCCCCAGACCAGGTACATGTAGCTGTATTTAAGCGATCTTATAGAGGGAAAGAGGGAAAGGGAAGGCAGTGAGGAATAAGTCGACGAAGAGTAGGGTAGGGTAGGTAGAGTTACTGCCTTTAATTGATGACTGAGGATCCGGCAGTAGAGGACAGAAGGGAAGGAGAAGAGCTTGGGTCATGGCGTCGGCCGTCGAGGCACTTTTTTCCGCTTTAAGCACTGTTTAGGTAAACTTATACATTTATTCTATACAATGACGACAATGACGTTGTTTTTACGCACGAAAGCAGCTACTGCTTTCAGCGCGTCTTAGCCATCGCAATTCTGTCTGTCTGTCTGTCACACAGGTGGATCAGTCAAAAGCGGTGCAAGCTAGAATCACCAAATCTTCACCATCTGCTGCCTGGAAGACCTTAGTTTCAGGAACCGTAAAGCTTTTCCATAAATTCGAAAGGGGTCACCTCGAACGAGGGCGCTAAATGAGAGGAGGTGGGCAAAATTTGCAATTTTTGGCCAATAAGTCTCTGTATCTGAGTAAAGGTGCGAGATAGGGCCTAGGTTACTATCAATCACTAATAGGAAGTCGTACACTGGCTCTCGATTGGCGCCGAATTCAATTCAATGACCTTGAATGACTTTGAACGCCAAAATAGGGGGTTTTATGGATTATTTTGGCGATTTCGTGCTGCGACACAAGTCTATATCATTCACAAGGTGGCGCCACGGAACTATCGTTATGCAATCCAGATAGAGAATTTGGTATTTGTATATTAACTTAGCGTGAACACTCCAATTTTGAGCTAATCTACTGAACCCGAACTGCTATAGGTTTTCGCGCATCTCGTGAGCATTAGCTCAAATTTCTTGTCTTATAGTAAAACTGTTGTCGTGTTAAAATGTTTTCATCCATGGTCCATCATCACTGGACGTCGACTGCTTGCAAATGTTTTAGACTTTTTTACAAGTAAAATAAAGCACTGAAGTTTTTGCACAACGTTTTTTGATGCGTGTTTGTGTGATTATAGTGTTGTCAGAAATACTCAGTTAGCTGACAATGGACAGCGAGAACGAGGCGGCTCTGTTAGTTCTAATGGAACGCACTGGCTATCCCATGCTCCAGGTCAGACCACCCACCACGCTTAGAACCGTTACATTACAAGGCAGAACGGGCAGACCTAACTTACACTAGGGGCCTAATAATAACAAGAAACCCAGTTGTCGCTAGGGTGGACCTATAATTGTACCGCCTACATTCGCTGACCAGCGTTCGTCCGACATCCAGTTGTGGAAAAAGGGATGTCCCAGAGTGGCTACAGTTCTAATCCCATACACGCTATGATAACGCTGCTATATCGAACTCTACAATCAACGTTAGGATACAGTACGATAATTCGGTGCACGTGGGTGATGGCTGCAGGCAGAAACTTTCCATTCAAAATTGTGGCCAAACCGCTGCAGATAGAGACGTGGTTACTATTGAGTATGCAGCTTATAGTATAGGAATTCGTTAGTGCAATATCCAACGGTACCGTCGCTATCCTCCTATAGTGTACAGTTTAGCCACAATACATGCGTTACAGACAGACAGACAGACGTGAAAACACTGCTACATCGTTATCGTTAGCACGGTCGGCCAATGATAGCTAACTGACATGAGGAAATAAAGTGGCATTTTTGCGACTTTTGTAGTACTGACCGATTTTTATTCAATGTTTCGTGAAGGTTTTATTAAAATAAAATGTTTACGTCTAAAACATCCTGAAAACGACACGTGTTTCGTGTAGTCTACAATACATCGCTTATTGCTTACGGTTTATAGCCTAAGTAACGGAGGTCAGGTTATTCACAGTAACGGCGAAAAATTGCAAATGCAGAGAAAGTCACACGTCTTCTTTACGGCTTGCGGATCATGCGCGTTGGGCGGCTTCGTCCAGTACAGTTTGCAGCGGGAATGGACGATTTTCAAGTTCGCGACTCGACTATAGCCGCCCGTATGCATGCTGGTACAAGGCGTGCGAACAATGCTAGGCCTACATTTTTGCTTGACGCTTGTTAGTTAATTTGTCGATCAAGACCCTTGAGGTTTTACAGTCTGCACAACGTGGCGGCCTGGCTTAGTCGTTAACGTCGTTGGTCGCATCAGTAGTTAATCGACGCCGGGCCCGGTTAGTACGTGGATGGGTGACCGTCTGCGTAGCCTACCTATGTAACCAGCCACCCAGGCCAATACAGCCTGGCCGTCTTTGCGTAGTAGGCGCTGTAAGTACTGGCGAAAGGTGAAACGTAAACAGGCACACCGCGCGATGCAGTATTGCCTTATCCGTGGTCTCGCAGTGTAAACTGGTGTCTGGCTGGAGACTAACAAGACAAGAGATCGGCGCCGTTTTCTGGGCCTTACGACTCACGGGAAGGACTTTAAATACGTTCTCACAACGTTAAACGGCCGTGATTGAGCACGTGTGTGGTGGTGTATACTGTATAGGAGAACGGTCAGCGCAAGTACGGACCGCCGCCGGACTGGACGGGTCCGCCTCCACCACGTGGATGTGAGATATTCGTCGGTAAGATACCTCGCGACTGCTACGAGGACGAGCTGGTGCCGGTCTTCGAACGCTGCGGCACCATCTACGAGTTCCGTCTGATGATGGACTTCAGCGGCGCCAACCGCGGCTACTGCTTTGTCACATTCACGTGCCGTGAGGACGCCAGGCGGGCTGTCAATGAGATGAACAACTTCGAGATACGTCGCGGTCGCTTCCTCGGTGTCTGCATGTCCGTCGACAACTGTCGGCTCTTTGTCGGCGGCATTCCCAAGAACAAACAACAGGTGCGTGTGTGCATGCTTAGGTCAACTCAGCCTCTTACCCTCAACGGGATGGGAAATGAGTGGTAGCTTACTGGCTACTGGGTGAAGGCCTATTGGGGCGATGGTAGGACCTATGTCTGCTAGCTGCAAAACTCAGTTTCAGTTGGTCGCTGACGCAGGCAATTGATAACCGCATAGTGCGCTGTGGTATCATTAGCTCATGCCAATCAGCTGCTATTTCCGAACGCTTCTAACCACGATTCTGTTTCAAGCAGCGCTATAGCAAGTACCAGACTTCGCCTTTTCCTTAAACCTTTATTTGCCACAACGACCGATCGCAATGAAACTAGAGTGCGTCTAGTTTTTCTGCAACGCAGCGAATGCAAGAAAGTACGCAACAAACGCAGTGAATGCGACATTAGTACCGGTACGCAACGAACACAGCCGACGCAACGACCTCTTCTATCCTTGCATATTGGCAATGTTGCGTCTTTTTATTTTAAATTTTGATCTATCACGTTTGCATATCTGTCTGGCGCCGAATTACTTTGGCCCGTATGATGATTACTGTACCGGGAATACCGGTACTGTTACTGGCGAATTGGCGATTAATTCATTAGGCCTATTGACGCTTTAATTAGTCCTACTGCGTTAACGCGACATCTTTATTTTTAACGGTTATTTGATGGTGCTGTATGTAGACAGATATGGCTGACTGGCTGGCTGTAGGACGAGATACTGGCGGTGATGAAAAAGGTGACGAACGGTGTGGTCGACGTGATCGTCTACCGAAACACCGCCGACAAGACGAAGAACCGCGGCTTTGCGTTCGTCGAGTACGAGAGCCACCGTGCCGCCGCCATGGCCAGACGCAAGCTGATTCCAGGACGCATCCAGCTATGGAATCACCAGATCGCTGTGGACTGGGCCGAGCCGGAGCAGGACGTCGATGATGACATCATGTCCAGGGTAGAGGCCTATGTATATGTGTATGCTATTTGATACTCCGCACCCGTCCGATTTGCTGCCTGTTGTTCTGGTCTGCACAAGTTTCATTTCTTGTAGTTTTGAGTAGTTGCTCCTACCGTTTGAAACTCTTCTTGTGTTTTGCTTTAAACATTTTTCTACAATCTCGCTTCTCGGCCATCTTAGTCTCCCACCCCGGTTTTAGTGCGTCAGATTTTTGGGGTTACCTGTTAGCATTGTCGCTGTGCAGATTTACTTATTTACCTACTTACTTCTACAAAACAGTGTGATAGAGTGTATCACACTGTGACAATTCTATTGTTCGAGCTTTCTGTAACTACATTTAGTTTATGTTACAAATTGTGCAATAGCTTTATATTGTATTCATGTTTTGTAATTTTTGTGATTTATTTTTTCATGTTTTAACACGCTACAGCTACATGCTGTAGGCGTCTTTGGCATCGTTGTCGTCCGTCTGTCTGTAACGGATGTATTGTGGCCATGTGTTAGGTCGTAGGGGAAAACTTTTCACAGGCGCGCGGTAGCGCAGCCCTGTGTTAATGGTGACCGGCTAAGTCAATGAAGAATGGCAAAATTCAACTCCTTGCAGATCCAAGACCTCTCAATCAGTCGATAAAAAATTTGAAACAGATCATTACGTCCGCGGGACGACTTCTGAGCAAAATTTCGTGCGAATCCGTCCATTGGGGCCTTCTTGGCAAAGGGGTGAAAAATAACAGAATTTTTTTTATTTCTTTAGGCCTATACCTTTTTCAGTGGCCGGCCTACAGGTCAGACCGGTTGGCAGATTTTTACCCGTGATGGCTCAAACGACGCAGTCTCACGCAAAGGTGTGCCTTTTTAGGGGCAGAAAATTCAAAGTCAGTATTTAACCATTAAAAAATACCCCCAAAGTCAAAAATCTGGCCCACAAACGGACTAAGAAATTTTCGGCCAAAAACGCTTCTGTATAAAATTTTCACCAACAAACGGCCTTTAATTGTCATCGTAGTTTTATAGAAGTTGTGTAGTGAATAGGCAATATGGCATCTGGAATTTCAAATATGTAATCGCTTTTGACCCCCTGACTACAGGTCACGTGACATCGGGCATGCACAGTGAATTTTTGGCCCTCAAGATGGGCTAAACGCAACTTTGAGGCTTTATATATCCATAACGGTGCAAGATAGACTCATAGGCTCTATAGTCAGAAGTTTGAAACGCAGAAGTTTGAAAACAGTACAACTTTGAAGCTGCAACTCAAAGCTAGTGATTAGTTTTCCATAACATACCGGATATCTTTTAACTAGTTGCACAAACTAACACTGACAAATTAACATTGACGTTGGACTTCGTTTTCAACGTAAAGAGTGTGACGTCATCAATAGGTAATCGCAGGCGCGCCATAGCGCAGCCCAGTGTTAATGGCGACCGGCTAAGTCAATGGAGAATGGCAAAATTCAACCCCGCGCAGATTCTAACACAGTACATCCCGCCAAACGTCGTGCTGTGACTGGTGCTCATTTGCCTGTATAGTGATACGTGAGGCGACCGATCGCCGCGACGATCGCCTCATGTACTCACTACATTGTTTTCTTTGATATTATTTTGCTTGTCACTTTTTTGTCTTGAGCTATTGTTGTAATATTAAACAAAATCTCAAGAAGTAAAAGTTGAAGAAATAGTAAAAAAAATATTTTCACGCATGCATACTTTTTTTGCTAAACGGCAGCTAGAAGGGCGGGAAATTTTGTAGTGTTTACTGCTGTGGAATGTTCAGGTGAAGATCCTGTATGTGAGAAACCTGATGCTGGCGACGTCCGAGGAGACACTGGAGAGTATCTTTAACCAGGCGGCAGGACACACCGGCGCTGTGGAACGAGTCAAGAAGATCAAGGACTACGCTTTTGTACACTTCTATGACCGCAATGATGCTCTGCGTGCACTCAACGTCATCAACAGTATGTCCGTCTGTTTGTTTGTCTGTCTGTCAGTCTGTCTCAGTCTTCAATCTGTTCTGTTGACTGTTCACAGATGGATCAATCTCATAACTAATTGCTTTCCAGTTAAGTGTAGTATATACAGGGTGGTCCAAAAAACGGCACAAAGTTTATGGCACCATAAGTTTGCAATCGTACATCACTGAGTCATGCGGTTTTCAGCAAAATGTTCTGAAAGAAATTCTTTACATGACTAAAGTCAGTGTTTAAATACAGCAATTAAATATTGTTTGTTTTTGCTGATGGCAAATGAACTATTGAAAAACAGTATTACCTTCAATGTACCTTGGTCCGTAAAAACATGCCACGATTATTTTTTCAATAGCTCCGTGAAACATTGGCCGGTTTCAATAATTTCTGGCATGCGACATTAAGAAGAAACTTGATGCAAAGGTCTGTAGTTTTGGCCACCTCACCTTAACGCTGTCGCTACACTACCGTGTGAAATGCAGAAGTCACAGTTTGGCCATTGACAACAATGAATTCCTAGTGTATGTGTTGGCTCAGAAATTATTAACTAAATAGCGACAAACGCAATTGGCAGTTATTATCTCTCAAAAAGTCACACATGCCACATCACATCATTTTCATTTCAGCATGTCCTCAAAATGTCTTTGGGCAGCACAAACGCAAGCGGTAGATGTTGACACCACTTGCCAACAGCACGTTCAATAATTGCATGACTCAGAGCGGCCCACTCGCTGTTGATGTATCATTTCAGTTTGTTGACTTACAACTTTACATTTAAAGATGAAGTAACAGATTTTCAATGATTTTGTGGTGTTAGTAATTTTCTGAGCTGACGCATGCACTACCTAGTATGAATTCATTGTTGTCAATGGTCAAACTACGACTTCTGCATTTTACAAGGTAGTGTAATGACAACTTTAGGGCGAGGTGGCCAAAACTACAGACATTTGCGTCAAGTTTTTTTAATGTCGCATGCCAAAAATTATTAAAATCGGCCAATGTTTTACGGAGCTACTGAAACAATAAAAGTGGCACGTTTTATAGACAGCTCTGTCGGGGTAGTGCTGTTTTTGCATAGTTCAACTGCCAGCGGCAATAACAAAAAATATTTAATTGCTGCATTTAAATACTGATTTTAGTTACGTAAAGAATGTCTTTCGGAACATTTTGCTAAAAACCACATAACTCTATGACGTACGGTTGCAAAATTATGGTGTCATTAACTTTGTGCTATTTTTTTGGACCACCCTGTACTTTGTGGGTTGTAACTGTAAAGTGGTACTACTTTTGCTTAATCATTTATACATTTAATTGATTTTTACATTTGTTTATTGAGCTGTTGATTTTATTGCTTTTTTTTGAGTTTATTTTGCAGTTCATGTAGTTTGATTAATTAATAATCAGTTAAGCAATCGTTAGTCGTATTCTCATTGATTTAGATAAGCATGAAATGTTTATGATTATGATTATGATTATGTAATAATTATGATCGATCAATCGAGCAATTATATTAGTCATGCTGTTATTGATTTAGTGTTATTTAGTATTTGAGCATTTGACTTTATCAGCTAAGAAAAATGTTAGACTGTTTAGTCATTTCTGTAGTCGATTAAGCACATAAGAATCAATGTAGTTAAGTAATATATGAACGTAAAAGTAGTTTGTTATTGTTGTTGAAATATGTCTGTAGTATTTTTGCTATTATTCGATTTGCTGCTACAGACCGATTAAACCCGCATGTGTTGGCACTGCTTGAGATGAATGGTCTGTATCAGTTATATAGCAGAATGATCATCTACGGTAGTTGTTACTTAACCAAAATCTGACACGTTGTGTTGACTACTTGCTAACAATATGCTAACAACGTTAGATTTTAGTCTTGCAGATTCAAAGCCAAGCGTGCTTTCTGTCTATACTATAGGTTCGTACATCATGTTAAAAGCTCTGTCTGGAGTTGGATGAATGAGTGTTAAGCGAACTTATACGCTATAGACAGCAGTTTAACACACACTTATTCTGTGGTTGTTGACGGTTGGTGATCCACTTGACCAAGCGTGACCAAATGAACGACTGTGTACTGGCTACACGCCTGCATTGTCATTTGCTTGGTCATGCTTAATTGCACCCATGAAGTTATCAACCCATCATGCAGACAGACAGCACGAGTGCAACTGTGGAATAAGTTTTTTTCAGCCAGTTACAGTTCAACTCAGCCTGGCCATCTGTCTGCGACTAAGCATAATGCCAGTGAAGGCTGGGGCGTAAACAGGCACACCACACCAGCACAGTATTCGTGGTTTCACAGTGTAAACAGGTGTCTGGCTGAAGGCTAAGGAAATGCGAGATCGGCACTGCCCTTGTACTAGCTCTGGAAGGACTTTTTATTATCTTTAGCTTGTGAGATTGTCGGAACAGGGTGGATTAGAAACACTACTTAATGTCAGGAAATACTAATACGCTCTTTTGTGTTCAAATTTTTTGGACGAGGGACTATAAGACTTACGGTTCAGCAGGGTATAAGCGGCAATGCATACACTTGCTAACAAACATAATTGTTTGTGATCATAACAGCGTTGTAACATAACCTGTGCGTGCTTTTTCATTAGTTATTCAGTTTTTACATGCGACACCAGAATGCTTCGTGCCTCTTAGCCATCCGTCCATCCATCTGTCCATCTGTCACACTGCGGTATTGTGTCAAGCAGACACAAGCTAAGATCACAAAATTTTCACTGTGGGCTGCCCCAAGGACTCTAGTTTATTGTGACAAAATTTCGTGCCCCTGAGTGAAGGGGTTCCATTTGAACGAGGGCTTCAAAGAGGGGTACCACCTGAAAAGACGTTATTTTGCCAATATTGGCTCGTATAGTGTGAAAACGGTTGCAGATGGGCATAGATATGCTGCTTATCATAACAAGCACTGGTGATGAGCTTATAAAATTTATCAACGTCAATGACCTTAAATGACTTTGAACCTCCCAAATAGGGGTTTTTAGTGAATTTTTTTCCAATTATTGGCTGCAGCACACATTTCAACAGTGAATTGCAACAATATGGCTGGAGATAGACCAAGACAACCTGCGTACATAGAATTTTTAGCATCAAACGCAGATTTTAGCAGTCTAGGTCTTGATCCCCTAAGTTCAAGGAGGCCTGCGCAGGTGGGCATCAAAGAGGGGTACCTCCTTAAAAAGTGGTTATTTTACCGCTATTAGCTCGACTAGCGTGAAAACAGTTGCAAATAGGCACAGACATGCTGCTTATCATAACAAGCACTGTGACAAGCTTTTGAACGGTGTAACATCGATGACCTAAATGACCTTGAATGACCTTGAAGCGTTAAATTAGAGGGTGTGAGTGTTTTATTTTTGCAATTTTCGGCTGCTGCACACATCTTAAGAGTGAATTGTGCCAAAATGGCTGGAGATAGACCTGGACAACCTGCGTACGAAATTTTTAGCATAGAACATACATTGGGCGACTTCACTTTTTGACTTTTTTCACTGAGACTTTCGCTGAGCCTAAACTTCGGTCTAAATACCTACTTAAGTCAAAAAGGAAAGTGATTTCGCTGAGCGAAAACATGGCGACTAACACGGATAGTTTAGTAAATTAAAACAGTCTGGTACCAAAAATAAACGCCGTAATGGCTACACAATGACGTAAGACGTTACGTAATTATGTCATTTGTGTGCGCAGCGCAATTAAATAAGCAAGTCCAAGCGTAACTGGTTGATTTATTTCCTGTTAGATTTACTGGTTTTCCGCCATTTTTAATCGTTTAGTTGAACTTTGGTCTTAGTACAGACTTTGGCGTTCAGCTTTAGCTTTGGCTCAGCAAAAAGGCTCAGTGAAAGTCTAAGTCAAAAAAGTGAAGTCGCCCATTTTTAACCATCTGAGTTTCGGTCTGCTAGGTTCAAGGCGTCTTCAGTATGGAGGCCTCAGATTTGAATACTCCTACCAGACGCATTATTATAAATTGCACACGGTACACTTGCTGCTCAGATGGTAGAACTGCTGTTGTCGTGCATCTTGTGAGCTTTGCTCAGATTACTTGTTATCAACTATGCTAACCTGCATGCATTTTTGTTTGCTTTCTATAATACACATTTCTGCTGCTGATGTTCCATGGTGCCCTGTGTGTCAAAGTGTTGACGACTTTGTTTTTATTCCATTTATTTTTTCATTGATGCATTCTTTCATTTGAAACCTTTGTAACTTGCATAGACCTAATCTTATTGTATACATGTGGTTTTTATGCTTTGCACTGGCGTCTCTGTTAACACTGATATTGTGCATGAGTAGATTAGTGATTTTTTTTTATTTATAGAATTTGCATTGTATTCACATGAATAGCAAAAGGGTTTAGCACTTTCAGTCCACTGTTGATGCAAATGTTTTCGTTGGAGTTGATGCAAAGCACACGTTTCATTTTTCATTACTACTAGTCTGAGTATTCTGTAATCATGTTACTTTCACTTGGCAAAGCATTCTGAGATAGAAAGGTTTTATACCATTTGTAATTTTGAAGATGTAACCATTAAGGTACTTTTTGACTCAGATTACTAGTACACAACATACTGGTAAGTAATTATCAGTAGATTATGTTATAGCTTTAATTTTACTTAGTATAGGTAATTCTGTAAAAAATGTTTGATGTCCCCTGTTTTTGTGCTTGTATTTTTTGTAACTAACTAATTGGGAGATGATGTGTTTGTGGTGAATGGTGCTGCACTACAACTAAAGCCGTAGTTTTTTGGCTGATATGAGACAGATTGTTGACAGATTACTAAGTTTGTTGCTGACATAATGGTTTGAATGTAGGGAAAAACATTGATGGCTGCATGGTCGAGGTGTGCCTGGCTAAACCGGTGGAGAAGGGAAACCTTGTACGCTGGACTAGATCTCCCGGCAATGAAAAACTCTCACCAACAGTCAGTTGTTTGAATGCAAAGTATACTGTGCTTGCTTGCTCATTATTTTTCCTTATAAAAGTAGCGTTCTGTTATGCTACTGTTGACTTTTGTAGGTAGTTTTTTTAGGCTGCGCTAATTTCTAGAAGCAGATTTTTTGAGAATTTGTTACCAGTGTTCAAGTGACTGACTGCACGTTGATAGTGTTTGACTTGATACAACTATGCTGTTTAGTTTATGGCGTGATTGTCATCTCTCTGTATGTCGTCTGTATTTAACGCTACAGTAGTATTATTGTATTATTCAGCTATCCAGCTTTCGAGCTGCAAGTGTGTTCTGATAAACTCAGTTCAGTTTAGTTCATTCGTAGGGGAAAACTTTTTGCACGAATAACTAGCCCTGTGTCGAGGCTCTCTGCATACAAAATTTTGGGATGCAGTGCATGGGGAACATTTTCACATTTGGGGTTAAATGGAGGGGGTAGCAAACGTGCATTTTCAATAGACAACTAATCATAAAAAGTTTTGGAAATGTCGAGAGATATGGTCGTGGTTACCATTGATCACTAATAGGATGTCGCATACACTCTTTCAGATGAGATAAAAATCATTGACCTTGGATGACCTACAAGATCAGTACTCAGTACTGCAACAGGAACTGTATAGCCTGTATTACGTCTTCCCTAGCGACAGCTGAGTTTCTTGTCACACTGTGGCTTGGTGGTGTAACAGTTATGATGCTGGATCGAAAGGTAGCGAGTTCAACTCCCGGTTGGGTCGTTGGGTTGGGTTTATTATTAAGATGGACTGAGTCTGCAATCAGGTGAACCGTCCTGCTATAGAACCAACCACCACGGTAAACTCAGCCTTCTATCCCTTTGGGGTAGGCAAATCAAGTTACCATACTGCTTGACTGGGGTTGAGGCAGGGTAAGTTCACTTGTGTCGGGTGGCACTCTCACTGTGTGATCTCATATGGTAGGTGACACTCCATAACTCTGTGATGGATTTCTCACAGATAATACAATGCTTTACTCATTCACTGACTAATGGGGCAGAGCTAGAACAGGATGCATTGTGTTGCAGACGCCAATGTGTAGTCCGGTCTACCCACAGATGCTGGAGCAGATACAGCAGCTGAGTGTGAATGGAGGCGGCCCAGCAGCAGCAACAAGCAATGGCTCATCTCCAGTTGTTGGACCTCGCAATGGATTCTTCCCTGGCGTTGATGATTTCACAGCCAGGTAAGATAACCTATATTAGCTTATTCACTTACCAGTTTGTTGATGTCAGCTACAGACAAAAACATACCCAACCTGGTATGTTCTTTTGTTGGGGGTTTTGAGGGTTATTGGATGAGCAGTGCTAGATGATGTCAGAACAACAACATGCTCAATTCCGACTTGGTCAGTTGATGTAATGTCCACAGCAATAATTTAGAGTAACTCAACAACATGAATTTAGCTATATTGTCTTTAATACATTTTATTAATGGCACCAGAAACTGAAATTTGATTTGAGCTAAAGATGAATTCTAAGTTGTAAGTTTTCAGTTTTAGGTGGGTTTACCCAAGTGTCTGAGCACTGCAGGTTGCTCTTGGAGATCCAGATATTATATTGCATAACTTACTTATTAAATTATCACTCTTGATGTGTACTGTTGGCTTTCATTCAACTTTTTTTGAGTTTCTCCAGGCTGGACTGTTGCCCAGAAGTAGACGTTTGGGATTTTATTGTTTAAGTAATTGACTTTGTGTTGTGTTTTCTTTATATTCTGATCAATGTGCAGTATTACATTATTGCATTTTGCATTTTTTACTGCTTGCTTTGGACATATTATATACGTTTATTCACCACTCAGGTAGTAAAAAAATGAAATGACACACAGACAGGCAGGCAGACATATTATCCTTCAGCATCGTAATTTATGATTTTTGAAAGATTCCATTACATTGACAGTTTGTCACCGCATCAGTTAAAGTGTTTGAAAATGTGTTTGTTTTTGGTGGTTCATCGATTGACTGTTAGTAACTGATTGCTGTATCTGCTGAACTGTTCACTTGCTCTAGCTAATGACCAAGATGTTTCTATGTTGCTGTTTATACAACTTTTGTGAAACACAAATACTGTTACTGAACTGAGTTATTACCTCCGCCAAGGAGGTAATGTTTTTGCCAGACTTTGTTTGTTTGTCTCTCTGTGTGTCAGCAAGATAACTCAACAAGTTATGGAAGGATTTTTCTGAAATTTTCTGGGAATGTCGAGAATGGCAAAAACTACCAACGATTCAATTTTGGCGGCGATCTGGAAGGAATTCTGGATTCTGGATCACTTTGAAATTTTCGTTAACATTGTTTTCAATTGGGCATAAGGGAAACCACTGCAAACCAAATATGGTGCTGCCAACCGGCAAACAACATGGCGTTGGCGAAGGTCTGCGGGCTCTGACTGCTTTCTAGTTGTATAACTTTTTTTGCAGTTTCAATAAATCCTCTCTCTCTCTCTCTGTGGGTCTCTGCTGTGTGCAGAAACGTTCATCATCATCAGATGCAGTCTAATGCACTGCTGATGAGGCTGCCATTGCATGGTCGCTGCTTCAGTCCTATGCCGCCTGCAGTCAGTGCCAAAACCAGTGAGCCAGTGATGGGACACGGAGACTTCAGTGGCAACGCCAGCACAGCTTTATTTCCTCCTACTCGCAACCACTTCAACAAACCAATGGATGTAAGCCTCACTTGACACAAACAGATCTTCGGTTTCATTCATGTCACCTGGATACATGAACTGTGTAATCAGTCAATGTTGCTTGCATCATGTTAACCTCTATGTAATTACTTACTGCCAGTGTAGAATTAACTTAAGATGGATGACTGAACAGTTGAAATCATACTTTTTCAACTCACATTCTGCAGATTTTCTCAGTGAAAGTTTTAATGCAACGTTGCTATTTGTCTCTTTGTCAAAGTATAAGATAGCATTCTGCAAATAGTAGTTAGTATTGTGCCATATTTTGTGAAATGTTTCTGTATTGCTTTAATTTTTGATCTAGTACATTGTGTAAAGTTTCGTAAGTATCATTTTGCTGTAAACATTTTTGCGATAGTGGCATTTTGTGTGCTGGCGTCAATATGCTTGCTGCATGTTGTGTCAAGAAATATTAGGAAATTCTTGGCCAGACAAAGACACAGCAAAGAATATACTACTAATAGCTCTCAACTGTGGCACACTACATGAGAAGGCATTACGGATAAGCATATTGAAGCTCTACAGCTGTTACAATTAAAGTAACAGATAATGGTAAAACTAAGGGTGAGGTACTTGATATAGTGCTGCTTACGTGGCAGACTCGCGACCAGAAGCACTTTACAGTTTTAGAAGTAGCAGCTGATTGGCATGAGCTAAGGATACCACAGCACACTATGCAGCCATCCATTCCTCACACCGAAATAATTAAGCTCACATTATAGTATAATGAGCAGTGTTTGTGTTTCGACGTTTGGCCTTGTGCAGTGGGAACGGTTGTATGACTTTATGCCTGGGATGGAGCTGATGCCGTCGTTCCAGTTGCATCGTTTGCTGCCCAAAGCACCAGTCATGGTAATTTACAGTACAACAGTGTCTGACTATATTACAGCTAAAACTATTCACAGTTTGCACAGATTTGAGATGGTGACTTGGCTCCATTAACAAATTGAGTGTTACAGAACAGGCTAAATATATTTTTTGTTAATCCCAGTTACACAACGCTTGATCAAGGTCATGGGATGTCGCCATCTCAGGAAAAGATGTTTGCGTATGGCTAGCAAAAAGTGTGAAATTCATAGGTATACATGCGTAACTCGGTGGACCGACATTGGCACAATGCTTTGCTGCTGCTGGTCCACGTTTGTGGGATAACCTCCCAAAACACTTGTGTGATGTGATGAGGACACTATCTTCAACAGTTTGAGACATAAATTTAAAGGCTACTGGTTCTAGGGATGCTGCTAGGGCGCAATGTGACATCATGCTTAATTACTCTGTACATAAATAAATATCCGTACTAAATGGAACTGAACTGTTTGATGTGGTTTGTTGTGCTGGTGTCTGGCAGCAGATGTTGGAGGAGATCTGTGCAAAGAATGGCTGGGGAGCTCCAAGCTATGAACTGTTCGAGGTGGTCGGTGGCGGCGACAACAAACTTTACGTCTACAAGGTACTACTGTCATATATGCTAACTGCGGCTGATTGACATTCTAGTGATAAATACTCTTTGTGAATGTGTTAGGCATAGCCCATGATTCAATCAGGAATGTAGATGCAACTGAACCGGCATATCAGTTTAGTTCGGTTCATTTCTGTCACTTTGTATACGCTTGTAGTCGCTGGTATGTAGGTGGTGGTAGCTGGTCTAGGAGCTGTGTTCATGGCTAAGAAGCTGGCTCTAAGCATCGATAAAGCTCAGACCATTGCAGCCCAGCATGCACTGCATGAGCTTGGCGTTCGTGTCGACGGTATGTCTCAGACACTAGTAAGTGGGGTGTGGCACATCGCCCCCTGTTGATCTCCCCCGGATGCTTTTACTCCAGATGTTTCTTCCACACTGAAAGAAACATCTGGGGGAGAAACGTCCAGGAGGAGGGGTTTGTCCATCTCCCACTCGGTGCCAGCGTACATTCTATGATAATCTGGTTTTAATTGGAAACGTTTTTGCTCACTCAGTATTACTAAAGATAAAAGGTAAAGGTAAAGGTCGTCAGTTTGTATAGCGCATTTTTGCGAACACGCCTCTATTGCACTTTCGTCACTAACCAGAGCCACCTGTTGCACAGCCACCATGTGCAGCCTGCAGACACAGGCTGGCACAGCGGCCGGCTAGGCAGCCCCTGTCAGCTGTACTAAAGTCCCCACTTTCCATAACCCATATAATGGGTTACTACTCATTTAACCAACCCTGGAGGGATGGCAGGCTGAGTTGGCCTTGTTGGTTGACTGATAGCGGACGCTTTACCCACAAAGTGGTCAAACGACCATCCATCAGTCTAGTGCAGGATAGGAAAAGTTCACCGGCCAGGACCGACGTTCTAACCACTAACGTCAGAATTCAACTATATGATTCTCTCTTTGCAGCAGTTTTTTTACGTTTGTGTATGAGTGCAAATAGTGGCTATGGCCTCGTGTTTTAAAACCAATCCTGCGTGATGTTTGGTGTACCCAGTTTCGCTCCATGATGAAATAGCATTTGTATACATAGCTTTCAGAACTTCATAAAACTTGTGCTGACCTGGCGTACGGTGGCTTCAAGACTTTTCTGAGTTATTTTGTGGACCATTGTGGTAGTTCTGGAACATTTTGTAGAATGATTTTATCAGTGATGTGTGTTGCGTTGTTCTAACATGTTGTAAAGTGTTGTAAATGTTTGTGCTGTAATCTTTATGGCTGTAGTTGTGATCATTTGAGTGTCTTGGTTGATAGAACTTGCACTTTCATCCTGTGCACTGTGCAGGTTAATCAGGAATCTGACGCTGAACAAATGTATTGACTGATAGACAGACAGATAGATAGATTGAGTCTCAGTCAATTGTCGTGCAGGCGGTGATGCTGCTATTGCATTGTTTGGACTGGGAACAAGTTCGGCTTCAGCAGCCGCAATGCCTCGCACTCTGCCACTCAATCTCTGTGCTCCCGGCACGTCCCTAGACTGCCAGGTACCTACCTATCTGCTGCTGCCACACTTATTGTGTCTTTGAAAGAATACACTGCATTTAAGAAATTACAAAGCTAACAACGTAAGCCTACTTTTAACAGAAAATTACCGTATACTAATTTGTGTTAATTGTTGTTGACTTGCGGTGGATAAATCTCTACTTACTTGGTTCATGCAAGTTTTGATATTACCAGGTTTTCCATAATGTACCCATTGTCGCACATTGTTGTCAGCGCTGCAATGAGAAGAAGCTATCATTTTTGGGCTTTGGAAATGATTGAGAAAAAATTTGTAGTAGCAGTGGGTATAGTGATACATTAATTTTGATTATGAAGTAACAGTGGTTATCGTTCAAGAAATGATATGTTTTTAGTTAACATTTTTACGTGCAACAGCAGCTACTGTTGTAGCACGTCTTAGCTATCACAATTCTGTCTGTCTGTCCGTCTGTACGTTCGTTTGTCCGTCTATCTGTCTGTCACACGAGTGGATCAGTCAAAAACGGTGCAAGCTAGGATCACCAAATTTTCACTATCGGCTGCCTAGAAGACTCTAATTTCAGGAACCGTAAAGCTTTTCCATAAATTCAAAGGGGGTCACCCTGAACGAGGGCGCTAAATGAAAGGGGGTAGGAAAAATTTGCGATTTTTAGCCAATACGGTGTTGGCAGAGCGAGACAGGTCACGTCGTTTGGTGAGTATACAAGTACAAGAAATTTGAACTAATGCTCACGAGATACACGAAAACTCACATGTATAGCAGTTACTGGTTGCAAACTGTCAGTCTATCTCCAGCCATTTCGTCACAGTTTATTCATGTACGTGTGCGCTGCAGCCAAAGATTGCAAAAATCTATAGAAACCCTTTATTTTGGAAGTTCAGCATCTTTCAGTCATTCATGTTGATACGACTGAAAAGCTCGTCACTAGTGCTTGTTGTGATAAGCAGCATGCCCATGCCTATCTGCAACGTTTTCACGAAAGACTGGCCAACAACAGTAAAATAACGACTTTTATGGGGTACCGCTCTTTGATGCCCTCATGCGCAGGTTTTTTTGAACCTAGAAAATTGAGACTTGATCGTCAAAATCTACGTTCATTGCTGAAAATTTCATACACAGCTTTTCCATGTCTATCTCAATTGATTTCGTCGCAATTCACTCTTGAAATGTGTCTTGAAGTGCGAAATCACCAAAAAATCCATAAAAAACATATTTTAGCGTTGAAGGTCATCCAAGGTCATTGAATTCGGTGACAATCGAGAGCCAGTGTTTGACTTCCTATTAGTGATTGATAGTAACCTAGGCCCTATCTTGCACCGTTATTGAGATACAGCGGCTTATTGGCTAAAAATCACAATTTATTCCACCCCCCTTTCGTTAAGCACCCTTGTTAGGGGTGACTCCTTTCGAATTTATGGAAAAGCTTTACAGTTCCTGAAACTAGAATCTTCCTGGCAGCCGACAGTGAACATTTGGTGATCCTAGCTTGCACCGTTTTTGACTGATCCACCCGTGTGACAGACAGATGGACAGACAGACAGACAGACAGAATTGTGATGGCTAAGAAGCGCTGAAAGCAGTAGATGCTTTCGCCCATAAAACACTATAGTAGATAATTTAGCCGCCGGTCGTCTGGCGCCTTTTGATGACTGATTTTGTTTTACTGGGCTTTTTTTGAAACCAAAGCCAACAAGTAATTTGAGCAAAGCTCATGAGACGTGCGACAGCCTTAGCAGTTCCTATTCGCAGGTTGTCTTGATTTAACTTTATCCATTTTGATGCAATTCACTCTTGAAATCTACGCCGCAGCCACAAATTGCAAAAAAAACATTAAAACCCCTATTTTAGAAATTCAAGGTCATTCAAGGTCATTGATGTTTACACCAATAAAAAACTTGTCACTATATTGCGTGTCTCTGTATAAGCAGCATGTCTCTGCCTATCTGCAACCGTTTTCAAGCTACACGAGCCAATAGCGGTAAAATAACTACATGTAAATTCTTAAAAATGTACGTTCCATGCTAAAAAAATGTCATGCGCAAAATGTCCAGGTCTATCTTCAGCCATTTCGGCGCAATTCACTCTTAAAATGTGTGTCGCAACCAAAAATCGCAGAAAAATTCACCAAAAACCCCTATTTTGAGGGTTCAAGATCATTCAAGGACATCGACGTTGACAGCAATAAAAAGCTTGTCACCAGTGATTGTTATGATAAGCAGCATGTCTGTGCCTATCTGCAACCGTATTCACGCTACACGAGATAATTGCGGTAAAAAAAACACTTTTTAGGGGGGGAGGGGTAGCTGTCTTTGATGCCCACCTGCGCCGGCCTCCTTGAACCTAAGGGGTCGTGACTTGAACTGCTAAAATCTGCGTTGAATGCTGAAAATTTCATACGCAGGTTGTCTTGGTCTATCTCTAGCCATTTCGTCGCAATTCAGTGTCGAAATGTGCGCTGCATCCAAAAATTGCGAAAAATTCACTAAATACCTCTTTTTGAGGGGTTCAAGGTCATCGATGTTGATAAATCCAAAAAGCCTGTCACCAGTGCTTGTTATGATAAGCAGCATGTATGTACCTATCTGCAACCGTTTTCACATTATTCGAGCCAATAACGACCAAATGACGTCTTTTCAAGGGGGGTACCCCTCTATGACGCCCTCGTTCGAGGGGAATCCCTGCACCCAGTGGCACGAAATTTTGTCACGATAAACTAGAGACCTTGGGGCAGCCCACAGTGAAGATTTCGTGATCCTAGCTTGCACCGTTTTGATACAGATCACGAGTGTGACAAACAGACAGACGGACAGACGCCCAGACGATGGCAAAGACGCGCGAAGCATTCTGCTGTCGCGCGTAAAAACTGTACGAATGAGATCTACGGATGATGTCTACAGAGCATTAGCGTACAATGGTGCACCGCTGTTGCGCATTCCCCTTTGCATTAGTGGGGCTTTTTTGTTTTAAGTTATTATATTTGGCTAACATGCTGTCTCACAAATGCACTGAGACACAATTAGAGAGTGTTTTTTATTTAGGCTTGCATGAGTACCAATGAAATGTTAGTGTTCGTGATATGATTGTTGGTTTGCATTTCTTTGTCATCGTATCTAGTCTCTGTACCAGTATCAATGTTTTCTTACTGATGTAACTGAGTCAAAAAGTTTATTATTTTAATGGAAGAAAATGGTTACAAAAAGTTTTGTTAGATCCGATAACAATTTTTGGGCTGGAGTTTTTTACGGACAGATGGCAACTGAAAGCATGAGAATTTTGTTGCATTTAACTGGCAGTTGGTATGTTACATTGTCTAGCTGGTTAATTGAAGCAGTTATCAAGTGGATGTGTTGTTTATTGGCGTATGACTGTCAGGCAGCCGCAGCAGCAGCAGCAGCACTGAATCGTCCTATCCTTCCACTGACCAGCACAACCAGTTTGACTGATCTACACTCACCAGTCCTGCCTAACCTTTCCACCGCGGCAGTCACCCCTACACAGAATCCACTCTCAATGACGTTCTTTCCTTCTGCTCAAGCTATCCAGCCAGCCGTCTCCTCAGGTAAGCCTACCATGCCTGCACTTTCTACCCACTGGCGTAGCCAGGGGATTGCAAGGAGTGATTGCCACACAACTTCGGTTGTAACTGTTGAAATTCATACCCACTACATGCATATCCAGCGATTTTTTATGCCCAAGAATGTGTTGACTTGTACTGTACTTGTGGAATGTACAGCGCTCGCCTGGACACCTATAGCTCACCAAGAACCCCGGCCCCCACTCTTGCTTTCAAACTTCGGCCTCAGTTTTTGGTCTTTTTGGGTTTTCATCCAGCTTTCAAGTCCAACTGCTGGCAATGCTTATGTCTCTACCAGCAGTCGCTCAGTAAGAACCAGTGGCTAGTGTATTTAAGAACGTGCAAGCGGGAGGGCGGGTGCAGATGTATATTTTAAGTGTACAGTAGCTGCTGTCGCACGTCTTAGCCATCACAATTCTGTCTGTCTGTCTGTCCATCTGTTTGTCACACGGATGGATTAGTCAAAAATGGTGCAAGCTAGGATCATCAAATCTCGCAGTCGCCGCTGCCTGCAAGACTCTAGTTTCAGGATCCGTAATGTTTTTCCATAAATTTGACAGGGGTACCTCCTCTAACCCTGAGCGAGGGCGCTAAATGAGAGGGAACAGGGAATGTGAAAGAAACATAACGGTAGACTTTTAGGCTCTGCATAATACGTTACCTTATGTTGTTAGCTGTGACATTCTACTTCAAAAATAGGTCAAGTCAACGCGCATGCGTACGACTTAATAAACAAGAAATTTGAGCTAATGCTAGTAGATGAAAGGTGCCAGAGCGTGTGGAATTTTATTAGACAGATGAGCGGTGACTGTACTATGAACTAGACCTAATGCAGACGAGACATGACAGGAATGCAGGCTCCGTGCATTACAACGGGGCAAAGCGCGGTCGCATAGCTTGCAATCCAGACGGTAGGCCTAGGTCAAAAACAGCACGTGACAGAGGACTTTGAACTATGTAGTGTAGAGGGGTGACAGGGCGTAGACTAGTCTTAATGCAGACGAGGTGTGACAGGTAAACAGGTGCCTCCGTGCATTCCGACGGGGCCAAAGCGCTGTCGCGTACATTAAATAACTTGTCTGTAGGTCAGGTGACGGTGGACGAGTGCACTATGTAGACCAAGGGGTGACAGTACAAGGTCAAATAACAGACACAGGGGCCAAAGTACAGGCGCAGCTTCGGCACCTTTCATCTACTAATGCTCACGAGACACGCGAAAGCCTATAGCAGTTCCGGTTCAGTAGTTTAGCTGAAAATTGGGGGTGTTCTCGCTATAGTTAATATACAAATACCAAATTCTTTATCTGTATCGCATAACAATAGTAGCATGGCGCCACCTTGTGAATGATATAGACTTGCGTCGCAGCCCGAAATCGCCAAAAAAATCCATAAAACTCCCTATTTTGGTGTTCAAGGTCATTCAAAGTCATTGAATTCGGCGCCAATCGAGAGCCAGTGTACGACTTTCTATTAGTAATTAATAGTAACCTAGGCCCTATCTTGCACTGTTATTGAGATACAGCAACTTATTGGCCAAAAATCGCAAATTTTGCCCACCCCCTCTCATTTAGCCCCCTCGTTCGGGGTGACCCCCTTCAAATTTATGCTAAAGCTTTATGGTTCCTGAAACTAGAGTCTTCCAGGCAGCCGACGGTGAGGATTTGGTAATCCTAGCTTGCACCGTTTTTGACTGATACACCCGTATGACAGACAGATGGACGGACGGACAGACGGACAGAATTGAGATGGCTAAGACGTGCTGAAAGGAGTAACTGCTTTTGCGCATAAAAACTATTTATGATGAGCTTGTGCGGGGAATGTGAAAGACGTAGCCTTCATAGTTCATAATCATCGTGCTTGGATTGGTGAGCTTAGATTTTGTTTGCACTGGGCATTTAAACATGCACCGCTGTTGCGCGTTCCGCTTTGTGTTAGCTGGGCTTTTCTTGTTATCTTAGACCTTGACTGCTTCCTTCGTCTTAATGATGAATTTTTTTGGTCTTTATTGCTTTTTTCCTTTTATGAGTGGACCAGGCCCCCTAACTGTCACTAGTATAAACACATTTCTGTGCCTCTGCTAACATAGTATAACAAAAGTATTGCTTTCAGTTGATTTGTGAGCGTGTGTGATCAGAACTAGACATTGTCATTTGGTGTTTGAATGTCGTTATGTGTAAAAGTCCTGCTTCGTCCTGTACACTGAGCCTGCTAAGCTTTTCAAGCAGCGCCTTACAACGGCTTTTTGATTGATCGATTCGATGATTGTTTGACTGAAAACAGTATGTGTGTATTGCGTAAGTAAGTAGGTAAGTACATAAGATAACATGAATGGAGCAGTTTAACAGTTAGTTGCAATGGACCACGATTTCAGCACCCAAACAGAAAAGTTCTTAGCAGGCATTTTTTACGGTTCAGAGTTGATGTCGGCTTGGTTGCTTAATGTGAATGTCATGTTTGGCCTAATGGTGGTTAATAGCCTGCTGCTGTCTGTCTGTGTTGCTGTACAGTTGGTGGATCTGCCAGCGTGACCAATGCTTTCTAGAGCACCGTACACTCTGTCCAACAGACAGCTTAACGTGGTTCAGCTGATGCCACACTAACACCAACCGTGATACCAGCTCAGTATTATGACATTTCGACTCAGCAGTGGTGCTGCAGAGTTTCTGTTCGCTTTGACATATAGGCCTTTATTTGCTTAATTTGCAGTACACAGCAGTTTTCCTGTTAACCCAACTTCTAGCGTTTCAGCATTGGAAATATACAGAATTTTCCAGGGGCATGCAGCCTGCATCAGAAGTGGTAGAAGGGACCTTAAAAGCTTGAGGGAACAGTTCAGACACATTTCTCATCTCAGTTCCAATAAAGTACAACAGCTGTTTTCTAGGGGTCTCTTGAGTGAGTGTGGATAGAGTGTGTTTGATTAGCGGAATTGCTTCTGTTGACTAGGAGAATAGTCGTCACTAGAAGTGAACCAAAACAAATTGACTGCTAGGGGCTTTTGGGTGTGAATGTTATAAATTTCACAGGGGAAGATGCATCCACTGATAGGGGGATAGAACAGGGGCATATTTTGACATACATGTTAAAGGTTGTGCATGTGCGTATCACTAACATTTTCATGCTCAGCTGGCTTAATCTCTTCCTTTTTGATGCATTGTGATTAACAACGTTTTTTACTGTCAGTGTGTTTCAATGTGGGTCAAGTGCAATGACTCTTAGATACGCCCATGAAAGTGCTAATGCCCTGGCAAAAACAAGCCAGAACACAAATTTCCTTGTGATGTTTTCTGTTTTCCAGATTATGGCCAACCCGTCTTGGCTGTAGGCTGTATTTCTGTGTGAATGGATGTATAAAAGTTTTATCATCAGTTTTTCACTGATAATAGTTTAATGATAATTCAGTTGTTATTCAGTCTGAAGAGATCTAACCAACTAATCGGTTTCATGGATATAACTAAAAATAAGGTTTTATGGCCACGTGAAATTAGCACAACGATCAGCTCCATTTTAGGCAGAATTGAACAGTAGTTTAATATAATTAGATGTTATTTGAAATCATACAGCAGCGAATCAGTATCATGATAATAAACTGGCATAATGGAGGTCATTTCTAGTGTTATAATTGCCAATTATAAAATTTATGACATCTTATTTTTAGAGTGCGGTTATATATGACTTTTAACAACGAAGATGTGGTTTGAGATGATACTGAATCAGAATTTTCTATCATTTAATCACCATCACGATTAATTAATCAGCCATTTCACCAAACGAATGCTATTCAATCATCTTCTGATCAGATGGATAACAAAAGAATGGAGGAATTTGACAAGAATGAAGAATTGAAG
>Ga0209671_1000693_pt1 | contig 24173 bp, 17 predicted proteins | sample WorMetHERISLAND2_2_FD_187401 | JGI IMG/M metagenome (GOLD analysis project Ga0209671, IMG submission 187401) | Marine gutless worms symbiont microbial communities from Max Planck institute for Marine Microbiology, Germany - Olavius geniculatus... | ecosystem: Host-associated > Annelida >... | reverse complement strand
GTTGTGAATTTATACCACTTTTTATTTTATTTCTGAATATCATTCTAAATTTTATGTTACTTTAAATTTATTTTATTTTGTTATTCTATTTTAAATTTTATCATATTTTGACTTTTATTTCATGTTGAATTTATTTCTGTAGCCAGCATTTTCTTTTTGGAATGCCTTACTTACTTACTTACTTTAAGTTCAAGTTCGTGCTTTAACGCTTAGCTATTCTACGTTTATTGACAATGATGCAATGTTTGTAGTACTCGACAAGTACAGTTCACTGGTGAAATTTGAACCTGGAATAAATAAGTGTACCAGGTAATCGTACCAAATTCTTACCTCATCTGTGTTTGCTGGTTGAAAATTGTACAATGCCTGCACAACTTTGGTCTGAGAGCTGACATCATTCATGATTGGTTCACAACGTGTTATTGCAGGCTCAACAATTTACCATGATCAACTACAAGCAAATTAAATCAAAGCAACACAGTAACAAACCACAAAATCACTGCTCTTACAGTCAAATCTCCACTGACAGTGGTACCGCCACCTAGTAAAAATAACACTCAATACAGTATCAGGATTTAGGAACAAATCACAATTAACGTCAAAAAGCTTAAGATGATGCAATTTTTTTCAGAAACGTTAATTAGTGTTTAGTGTTTACCAAGTTGATTTCTCACCGAACTGGTATCGCGAACATATGACGATTACAGTGAACGATGAGCAAAGTTTATCTAACAAATCGCATAAAAAGACTTGCATGCAAATAATGTTATTAAATACCTATTATGACATACTCAATTATACAAATATTCCACAAATATAATATTATAAATAAACATAAACTAGACAACATAGAATATTCAACTGGCACTCAGATTGAAATTGAGTAAACATTGGATGCGGTCACGGTCTTGTACATAGCTCGTTGCTTGTACCGTGCTGTTACTATTTTAAAATTTTTGTCAATAATGTTTTTACAAAAGCGATCACAAGAATACAAATATATTATGCTTATATGCGTGTCGGCACGCTTATTTTTGCTTAACAGTTGATTTTATCATAAATGACATTATATTTAATTTGGCATTTTGTGGCCTCGTTTGGCAGTAAAATGAATTAAATAATGTAATGTGCAAAAATAGCGTTGGCAACCGTTGACTACAGTGCTTTCTGAAAAAGTAAAGAGCACAAATTATTACAACTTTTAGTACTTATTGCATGTCTGTTGCTATACAGTAGGTATAAGAACATGAATCATACAAACATGTTTGGTATACTAATTACAGGTCGTTTGGTAAGTAGAGAATTATTGTTTTGTCTTCATTCTAATCTGAAATGGGCGTGGCCATTGTCACTTTCATGTCAACTCAAGACTGTGCTGTGCTGTGTCTGATCTTTAGTACGCGATATCACTGGCGTCTATCCTCCATTGGACACACTGTGCAAGCTCCTCTCACTCCCTCCAATGTTTAACCCCCCCAACGTCGACTCGAATTCCTCGCACGTCAAGCTTAGTCAAGTGCTGCATTATCCTCATTGACTTAGTATGGCGTAGAAAATTTTTCTAGAGGGTAATACCCCGTTTACACGATCGGAGCAAACATCGTGCAAATGTATTCAAAATACACGTGCTAATTGCTCGACGTTTGCTCAACATCTGCTCGACGTTTGCTCGATGTTTGCTCGATCGTGTAAATGGGGTCATCCAGCTAGCTTGACGAGGTATGGTAATTAGCATGCTAATTAGGAGGGCGGACGGGTTGTAATTGGAAGGCCTATATAACACGTGATGAGCTGTGGGCTGAATCTAGGCCTACATTTGAGCCAGGGGGCAGGGTCCCATCAGGCCTGCTTGATGTTTGCTTGACATTTGCTCGATGTCTGCTCGATGTTTGCTCGATCGTGTAAATGGGGTATAAGTGGTTGAGGCATCAAATGAAGTTGGAATGGGAGTGGGTATTTCCATACTCAGCTTATTATGGGATCTGGGTAGCATCGTAAGATTTTTTCCACCCAGTGGAATCCAGGGCAGAGCCTTGGTTGAAAATGAATTTAGTGCATTTTAGCCTCACAAAACACTGCTGATCAAGTTCTGATGGAATGATGACTGCCCCCTAAAGTCCTAAAAGTTGCCCCCCTTAAGAATAGTAATACACTTTGAGCATAATACTCAGTGGACTTAGATGCCGCATTGCGGTAGACTAAGTTGTAGGTTAACACCTGACATGTAGGCCCACATCTACAGCAGACTGTCCTGAACCATATACTTAGCCATTATACTGACAAACAACCCATCGCAGCGAATGCTCATCCGAACAGGTATCCCAGTAGAATGAATCCCATTAGAATGAAAGTCAGCACATAGTGAAGCCAATCAGAATGGAAGCTGTCATATTTGTCCAGTAGGCGTGTTTTGGCTGTAGCAAATTGACTGAGTATGCCGACAACTCGTACATTTAACAAACTGAAGACCATAAATCCTGCGCTATACTTAGAATAAGTATTCTTGTGCTGGTACATAGAGTTAATTTCTATAAACTGGCTTATGTGTGACATCTAAGTTTGCTTCATGTGTTTTTTAGGTTCAGACCGATTTTATACAAGTCGATGAAACTAAGGTCATGTGCAACATCGAGAATGCTGATAATGTTAATCATGTTGTTATCTTTTTGACTGGTGCATCTCCATTTCCAGATGGATATGGTGGTGCAGTCTATTTTTCCTGGCCTACTCAGGACAGTGGTTCTGCTTGGCATCTTCTAGGATTTCTAGCAAATGACAAGCCCAGTGCAATTTTCAAGGTTTCTGGTCTGAAACATGGTATGTGTATGGACTGTGGACCAGTGGTGCACAACCTTTCTGATCTGTGAGTAACATAACAGCAGACATAATTGTACGAGGGGCGTTCGATAAATAAGTTTACATAATGGTTCCATTCCATCAACTCTTAAATTAGGAAAAATTTGAAATATACGTTTTGTAGTGAATTCAAGATGATGCCACTGTAATTCTACCATAAAGAACAGCGTGCCGTAATTGTTTTTGGGGGCAAAAGGACCTAATGCAAGTTAGATTCATGCTGCGATGGATCCAGTGTATCGCGACAAGTGTTTTACGAAACCAGTAATACATGATTGGTGCAAGAAAATGCCAGATAGGCAGAAATTTGCGTTAGATATCGAGGTGCAATCAGTCATTCGTCAGTGGTTCAGACACCAGCCAGCATCGCTCTTTGCATCAGGCATTCAGAAACTTGGTGAAAGAACAAATGTTTGAGCAAACTTGGATGATAATGTTGAAAAAATAAAGCACTAATGTTTAAGGTTTGAAGAGGTGACATTAACTTATTAAGTTTATTCATTTTTTCGCTCTTATGCTTGTTGTCTCTTGTGAGTTATTCTAGATTACTGGTGGAGAAAATGATACACAAATAGACTATTTTCCAATTACAGATGATGTCACAATAATGATGTCAGCATCAGAACAATTTTCACGTAAGTTAAGAATTAAATTCGTAGCAAAATGTATATTTTAGATTTTTTTCATTTTAAAAATTAATGGAATGGTGCCATTTGGTAAACTTACGAGCGTATTTATAGAATGAAGTCCCCTCATATCATATTTTACCCAGATCAATGGTGTGTTCGCGTTTAAAATTGAGTGTGTGCATCACTTAAATGCAGTGTTCTGTCACTGTTGGTTGTGTTGTGTAAAGCATTTGGCTTGTAAAATATATTTTTGCAGTAAGTACAAAAACATGCAAGTAAGACAAGATGTATGATCTCCTATTATATTTTCGGTCTTGGGATGGTGCAGGCTGAATAACAACCTGTAGCCAGCTGAATGTGGCTGACAGGTAAGATGTTGTGCACCACTGGTGTAGACATTTGCTTACCATATTGACAAAGTATTATATATTATTATGTGTACATGTTGGTATTTATTTTTGATTATTTGTATGCCGTTGACTATTAGTGAGTAAGATTATTTAGAAGACATAATTTAACAATAGCATCACGAAAATGTGTACATGTGTCAGGTCTGCACATTGTGCTCTACCAGTAGTCAATTCTTAATAGACGTTATTTTATATTTTAACGTTTTGCTCCAAAAAATGATTAGTTGAAATCTTGAGGGAATAAATTATTCCATTTGCTTCATGTTGGCTATGCTACTACTGGTTAAAAGTACAGTATGCAAACCAGTTGATCTAATCTGTGATGAAACAAAGTTTTGCTTACCTACAATTGTACTAGACTCTGGAGCTGATGGATCATAGAGCCATGAATTTCAGTCAGCTTCACAGTCATCTGTCAGTTCAACTCAGCGACATGTATGGTGAAAATGTGAACAGATAAACAACAGTGATATTTGACTTCCAGAAATCATTTGACTTCGATTTTGACTCAAGTCAAATATCAGTGATAAACAAAAACAGTATGACGAGCAATTTTGATAACGTACCTCTAATCAATATAGGGCATGGTTAACATGTCTGAAAGTTTGGCGCTCTAATGAAACGCGTTGCTGTCTGTTTGGTTTGTGTGGACACAGAGCAAGTTACGCCGGACCTGGTCCACCCATTTGGGTTGGTGTCGAACCACGAATCCTCGCACCTGATGCAGATCGGCATCTCGGTGGAGACGTTGACAGCGCTACAGCAGTTGACTCCAGCAGCCGGGGTCAGCGCCACATCCATAGATACTTACAACGAATTCTGCACCCAAATGCTGCACAGTTGTTACAACTACCTGGCGTCCTTTGCGACGAATCGGACACAGATAGCGCTGACTGGTGCTGGCACTGATGAATTCGTTCCGCTCGTGCAGCTGCGCACGTGGTACGAGAACTTCCAGCGTCGACTTGCGCAGAACCCGAACTTCTGGAAGTCGTGACTTTGTCTGCTCGTCGTTATTAAGCTTTACGTCAGCACAGCCACGTGTGTGGCAGCAGGTCACAGGCTCACAGTCACAACGTTTGTCTGGCAGCAAAAGTCTTGGCTGAATTAATGTAGCAGCAAATTCTTTGAGCTCTGCACCTGTGGGCTTTGTGAGTCTCTATGTTAACATTTGTTGTTATCCAGTGTTATTTGTTAAAGTGTTCATATTTTTTTGCATGCATTGTTGAGTTAGAAATAGTGATTCTGCAGTTGCATATTGTTATTACATTTTGATTGTGAAAGAGAGAACTTGGTTATTTGGGTCAAACTAAAACAAGGCCCCACTTTCTTGCCATAAGCTTTAGCTTGCACGGGAACTAATCTGGCTGGCTGAAATATTTATGGTCATATTATGCAAGAACGTCAGTCCACAAAGCTGTACCACTACCAATAACTGGTGCTTGTCGTTTTTGTGCAGTCATAATTATCACGCTTGCAGAAGCAGTGATATCTCAATCTCATGTTGCATTATTTTGAATATACACGTTTTAATTTATTGACAGTTTGCAGCTAGTGTAACCTTATTTTGCAGATCATGTGGCCATTTGGATATGCTGGGTCTTCTGCCATCTGTCTGTCTCTTTCTCGTACAGGCTTCTAACTTGAAAACAAGAAAGGCATAGAAAAACCAAAGTTGGTGCGAATGTTTCCCAGGGCAGCAGTAACGGGTGTGCTAGTTTTCAGTTCAGAAACTCATAGGTTATGGCAAGGGTTAAAGTTGTGCTGTGCAGTTGGCGAGTGACTATAGCTAGATGGACAGTCGCTTACTATGTGTCAGCACTAAACCATTGTTTTCTCTTGTTTTAAAGTACATTACTGCTATTTTCGTTCAGTCAGCCTGCTTTTTCAGTGAGTTGCTCCAGGTTTCGCTGGTACCCAGTTTTAAGCAAAGGTTTTGGAAATTGTTGACCCAGATGTTTTACACGTATGATGCCCTCTTTGACACCCATCAAACAGCGTCTCATTGGCGCCGACTACACAGGGGAGGCAGGGAATATATTTTGGTTCCCGTACCACAACCAGTATGATTTTATCTTGTAATCAACTGTTTATGGTTAACATTTCGTAACATTTACTGCTAGAAAAGTTTTTGAAACTAGAATTTTGCCAAAATGTGATAGTGGCTGGGGCCTCGATGGAGAGCTTACGATGATCCCAAGACCCTCTTGTTTTTTGGACAGTGGGAAGGGGAAGCCGTTTCTTATTTCCCAACGCCCTGAACGTCTTCCTAGTCTTGATTGTGCATGCCTTGACACGTTTCTTTGCTACTAATTATCATAAGTCGGTGCACGTGGCATTTTGTATGCTAGATTTTGACAGGCAATGTATTGCAATATGCGTTCATTTGTTTGAAATTGTGATTATTGTGGATTGTTTGCTGTCTTATATTTGTTCCTGTTTCTTATATTTACTTTCAAGTGTGCATTTAACGTTTTTTTGCAGAAAATAAAACTCCTCTTGGACTTGCAGGCCTAGGGGCCTAATGCACAACAATCGGTAACCAGTGCTCATGTCTACAACTGTATCACATGTAACCAAAAAAAGAAACTAAAATAATAATAGAAACAATTATATTATTAACGCTATTAGCGTAGTTAGGATCTGGATGTGTACGGGGCACTTGAGGGGGTGAAGCATGAGGAGGGGTCTCCTTCCCCACCGGGGGAATGATATGGGGAGGCCAAAAATTTTTCCATTTTTTGTGCTAAAATAAAACGTTTTGGTGCATCTTTTGCACTATTTTAAGTAACTGATTAGGCTCCTAAGGGGGCACGTCTCCCCAGTCCCCCCTCTGGCTACGTTGGTGATTAACGCGAAGTCCGTAGTCTTTGAAATCAGTCACCTGGGTATCATCGCCGGTTGTTACCATTTAACAGTTAGATGGAACAAAAGAAGTTTTGAATATTGAACGAAACAGTGAAGAAATAAGTCTAGGTCTAGGCTTTTAATTTAGAGGAGGCGACTTAACTTATTTGGATGATTAGGACATTTGTCAAAATTTATTTTTAGCTTGAAACTGGTTAATGGTCGAAATAAAGCAACAGCAGATCAGGACCAAGTGACGGAGAGTGTATGAGTGATCCGAATTTATCATGCAAGAAAAAGGAAATTCAAAGTAGGATTATAAAAAAGTTACGGCGTAACAGCAGCACGAACCAGAGAATTAGAGATGAAGCGGTTCATGATACGCAGATTATATTTTCTAGATGTTAGTCAATTAACAGTTAAAAATTCATTTTCACCACACAAAAAAATGTTACCCGTAGCAGAAATATTTTTGCATTAGCCCACTCTTTTTTTGCTCTTATAATTATTTTTTTATCTACATTATTTTTACTTTTAAGGGTGGGGACAGGCGCAAAATCACCCACTCTAAATACGCCTCTGCAAATTTTTTTCTTACAAATCTGAAAAACATCTGCCTTCAGTGCTTTACTTCGCTGCAGATAGAGACATGGTTACTATTGACAACCAGAGGGAACTCGTGATCATCGCCATCGCCGACCCCTTACGACGTACGGCTAGTTACATCAAGCTACAATACCGCACAATCAGCATTGGCCCTCTCTCTCACTGTTTCTGATATACGAAGACTTATCGGTTGAAAACTGCACATTTTTTACCCTACATTTGTTTAACCCAGATTTGCAAAATGTTTCCCTTTGACTGGATTGCTAAAATTTTGCGCGCGAAGAACCTCGCATAATTTTTTTCGGTAGGATCTTCCATATACACGGTGTTTCATAAAAAGGGGACGCTTTTTTGTTTTTTTCATAATTTACTCAAATGATGATCAATTTACACAACATTTTAACCAGTTGTAGCTGAAGAAATACTAATTCAAAATTTGTAAATTAAATATGGCAGTTGATTAAATATTCTTTGCTAGTCGTGATGTAATGCTGACGTCGTAATGTATCATGAGTACAAGCTTACTATAGTCTCAACTAGTGCTGTCAGTTGCTACCTCTTCGATGTTGAACTTAATCTGGTTCGCTAATGAAAAGTGTTTATCGTGTCAGCACTGAGCAACATGGGGACATGAAATAAGGCATCTCGCGATATGAAAATGCAACCATTTTGCAAGCTCGGTGTGCTAGTGCACTGTCTTGCTCGAACATGTGAAAATCTAGCTATCCCCACAGACACGTAAATGCAATTGCTTTGCACGTTTTTTTGTGGCTGCAACTGCAAAACTTCAAAAATTTGTCATCAACGAACCATATTTTTCACCATCGGAGCAGGGTAGCAACTGACAGCACCAGTTGAGACTAGCAAGCTTGTACCGTGACATATTATGACGTCAGCGTTACGTCACGCCTAGCAAAGAATATTTAATCAACTGCCATATTTTGTTGCAATATTTTGAATTAGTATTTCTTCAGCTACCTATAACTGGTATAACATGTAAATTGATCATCAGTTGAGTGAATTATGAAAGAAAGAAAAAGGGGTCTTTTTATGAAACACCGTGTGCATGCGTCATTGCGTTAGAGACAGATGACGTCAGACGACAGACAGACGACACATCGTACCAAACACTCGACCTTAACAGTCGGCCAATAGGCCTAATAGACAATTACGGAGTTTGAAATTGAAAATGCCAGCTGATGAATATGAGCGTTTATGGTACAAAATAGTAGAATTGCAGAAAAATTGTCAATACGGGCTTAAATCTAAGGCATAGCCTTGTTCGTGCTAATATTCAGCCACAATTTTTCAGTTTTTGTACGCTGGGACGTCCGCAGATTTCCCCACCAGGATTCCGCCCCTGGACCTCACTGGAGGCTGCCGCTTTCAGTTCCCAGAATCCATCTTAAAACCCCACCTCACACTTGGATATCGTAGAGTGAACCGCTGTGACTATGCCGATCATCTGTTGGTCGAGCAGGCAACTGCTGTAGCCTAGTTGGCAGTGCTGCCAGTGCATGGTCACGGTGACACGGTCTCGCGTCCGTCGTTTTTGATGGAAGCTGATCGATATGCGTCTGATGATCAAGCAGACATTGCAGGCGCATCATTCGAACAAACTAGTACCACTAGACGCTGTAACGACATGTCGCCAGTTCGTAGAATACAACAGCTGTGCGCGTGTTATCTGCGTCCGTCTCCTATGATGGGCCGCACGACGTGTCTTGACTGTCTTTCTCACCGTCTGTTTTCTGCAACTCGAACACAAAAAGGCACAGAAAAAATGGTGTAACTGTTCGCAGGACAGACGCCGGACGGCCCAGTTGCCGACTCTGAAGTCCAAACTGTACGTCTAACCATCGTTAGACCTAATTACTGTCAACGCCTGGAACCCTCGACAACTGGACGGAGGGCCTCGTATAATGTCGGCACTGGACGACAACATTTTTTTTTGTTGCATAAGGGCCCTACGATTTCGCGTTTTGCAGCTGCTAACGTCGGTGATAACTGACGATAGGCTTATGGTCAATGTGGGTCGACGGCACGGCTTTGTTGTACCGGTATGTCGTTTGGCCCTGTCATACGTGCATTTTAGGTCATTATGAGGCCCATATATATAGCTAACATAGCAACAACTTTCTCTGATGCAAGTCATCAAGCAACGCCAAGCAAACTGGATAGGACATGTATTTAAGACATGACTGTCTTCTGAAGACTGTACTAGAGGGGAAGATGGAAGGGAAACGGTCAAGAGGAAAACCAAGAAAGAAGATGCTGGATCTACTTATGGAGCAAAAGGACAAGAAGATCAGTTACGAGGAGCTGAAGAGAGGAGCACAGAGCCGGGACGGATGGCGCCATCGTCATTGGAACCTGCCTTAGGGTAGAGCTCGCAAAGAAGAAGAAGAAGCTAACATGATTACCGGCATCGCAAATGCCGAACGCACGTGGCTGTTATTACAACTCAGTTGACAGCCGTTAATGGAGGAACGTGTGGCACAGACTCAAAGGTAACGTTGAAAGCTGCGTTTTAAATTAGCGACGCGTAGTCGCAAACGATCACGTTAGCGGCAACAGTTCGTGGCAACGTCCGTTGGTGACGGAGAATGATGCTGTGTCCGGTAGACTTGGATTATTACGTGACGTCGACCAGCGCAGGATTAAGCAATGGGCAATGCATGCAAGCAGGGGGAGAGGGGCTTCGCAACCAGGACGCCTTCACAGTCCGCAAGTTTCATGAGCAAGAAGCCCAGCTGGCGCTAGTATGGACCGACCGTACCGACTATATCCGAACGCAGATCTAATAGTACGTTATTAAGGTATTTAACTGAAATGTTAAATATTAGTTAGAGTGAGTACTAAGAAATTTACATATAGCTACAAAGTAAGTTTTCGTCTTTCAGCAAAATAGTGCACAGCTTGTAGGGTTGCACAATCGAAATAGGCCTACAATGCTTATGCAGTTAACTAAGCAAGATTGCAGCCACCAACCAGCACTACTGTACATTAAAAATTAATGCACAGCAAAATTGTTCAAATTATTAGAAAAAATGTTCAATATGTCCTTCATTGTCTCTGACACTTACTATAACTCGTATTTAACATTTCAGATAAATACTTCACAAATTTACCACTAGACTTTCTGCCCATCTGTAGATATTGTTGGTTTTCGGATATTTGTGTTTTACGAGGTAGTGTAGCGACATCATAGGTGTGATGTGCATGCTACTGAGTAGCAAATTTCTTACAGTCTACTAGTGAAAAAAATGGTAAAAATTGGTCAATATTTAGCGAAGATAAAAACAAAGTGCAATAGCTTACTATTTTTTGGGCCACCCTGTACAGTGCCATGGCCGAGTCTTCACATGTCTGAATCTGACGTCTTGATCGCTAGCTTGCGCTATGGAGTATATCGAGCCATTGCGTTATTTGCTCCGTCGTCACCTCGACTCATCATTCACTCACACAACGCTTAGCACGACCCACAACCACCGGCGACAGCTTAGACAGTACAGCAGCGGCCAGCCAGCCACTTTGTTGATGTTTCTGGGCGTCTGCTACATTGCCGTGCTGGTCGTGTAAAAAATATGCCCAGATTTTACTCCCTCTATAAGCAACTTTGACGTTCAGTAAGACGGCGCGTGCTAGTTGTCATTACAGCTATGAATCATTAAACTAGCGCAAAGCAGAACTCAATATCCATATTAACTTATCAGTCTCCATCTCGTTCCATAATCCATACGTTTTGACGCTGCAGTTGGGCCAAACACTGGGCCCTTTGGTTAGAGGTATTTTGTCATAATATAATTATGTAGCGGTGATCCGGGAAAGCTCGCTTTTTAATGAGTTAGAGCGCCAATGTCAGATGAGAGGCATTTTTGTGTTTTAGCGCCCAAACAGTATCACCAACCAAAACTTTCTCTGTACGATTTTTAACTCCCTTGGCTTTAGGTATCTTTTGACAACGAAACGGTGGCCGCAAAATGAAGAAAAATTCACCAGAGAACGTCAACTGTGGCAATGACGATTTCGTGTAAAAAGCTGAAATAGGAGTTTTTTTTGATTTCTATGGCTCCGACTCTTAATCCATTGCACAAGTTTCAATTCTGTCTAAAAGCAGGTTTTTACTAAAAAAACTTGAAATAAAATAATTTTGTGTTGACACTCCGAATGGGTGATTATGACGGTGTTAAACCGCGTTTATTAACTGTTTGCGTCGCGTGATTAGGCCACCGGCCTGGACGGGTGATTGAACGACTGAGTGGATTAGCCGTTTGTATGTGATTATATATCGGCGGTGAATTAATACAGTGTGATTTATGTCTGTCGTCATTTGATTAAGATTAAGTGACCGTACACACAGTTATCCAGTTTTAACGTTGCCGAGCAATTTTATTTGTGCATTACGTGAGATAAAATTATGCTGCACACAAGCGGTATTTTTAGTTTCGTGTTGTAGCCGGTAAAATATTGCTATCAATGGCATACAATATGTAATTTTTGTGTGATCTTTTTAGACGCAGTAACAGTATGCGTTTTTAATATCTAAAAAAGTTGCTAAAATAGGCTAAAACAGTTGGTTTTGGGAGTCTGGCAGTCTGACGCTACCCCCGGTCCCCGCCAAAACTTCGATCTCCCAGAAATACCCCGTGTGTTGTTCAAAATTACAAGCGGTGAAACATGCAGTAGCCTCATTTGTGCTTTATACCCGGTACAGCCAGATTTCGTCAGATAAAAAACAAATTATGTGTAACTTGTTGGACTATGCGCTTTTGCCTAGACCCTAATTATGCAGAAGATTAGCAGTTATGCGCAAAATTATGCGATAGGCTTACATTTGCGATGCATGTGCCTGCATAATGGCATAATTGCAGGATCCTTAAGCTACTACTGTTCACGGTGTGATCCTGAGGTTTAAGGGGCGACGTTCTCGTTATTCGCTGCATTTTTCTCAATTGAGATAGTTGCTTGAGTAAACCATTTAAAATGCTAACATAAAACGCAGTGTGCAAGCCGAATATTGAGGTTTCCGTTGCAAAAATGCAATGATGATGATGGTGAATGGATGATGATGATGATGATAATGAGCTGCAAGCTATTTGTGACAATAGCATCTGTAAACAGTGGTGTCGCAGCAGAGACGGAACAAGGGCGGGAACAATTAAAGAGGTCTTACATTTTTTTCGCTCTACTGCGCTGAATTTTAGCCCGCGGAAATTTTTTTCTCATGTCCGAAAATTTTCATCCCAAAATACAAAATTTGTGGAATTTGGCGGCAAAGTTAAAATTTTGCGACCCGTAATATCCTCTGTCGAAAATTTGCAGCTATCTCTCAGAAAATTGCATTTTTCTCCTCCCCCACCACCCACGACCCCGCTGCCGACAGAAGTTGCGTGAGTGAGTGAGTGAGTAGTTTCTTAACGGCACATCAGCACAAAATAGGCCATTCAGCGCCATACGATTGTAAAAGCCAAGCCGATATCTTTAACATAAGCGATGATGTTGCAAGATGCAACATTTTCAAAAAAGTCCTTGAGTGTGGCCACTCCAAAATATCTCTGACGTGCTGCACTACCATACCATACCATACCATACCATATTGGCCACAAGTACCGTGGCTATCAATCTCAGCCCATGGAGATCTCGGCCATGTAGATCGTTTGTGTCAGTGTAGATCGTTTAGTAACTATTATAAGTTATACTTTAATAATTATTCTTATCAGTTTCCGTGCAGATATTTCTGTAATTCGATCAGTCTGAGCATAATAAACTGTAGCCTAGTGTTGTGTGTTACGCTGGCTTGGACCGAGGGACAAACGATTCACGACAAGACGGACGACGGATGCGACATCAATGAATAGAAGACCGATATGCGACTCAATGACAGACACAACGCGGCTGCTCGACCGCGTCCGATTACTGGAGCAATCGCAGAGGAGTCTAGCACCCAGCGTTATATACTACAGTAGTCTGTCTGAGTGACCTTCTAGGCTGCTGCGTCGCTTGATCGCCATCGCATCGCAGGCCATATTTTTATACCTTCTCTCGCTCATGACACGCCAATATTCACAAATAACATTTGTTGCATTGCCGACTCGAAGACGAGATCGCTCGATCAATGATGACCCTTCGTAGTCGCTGATCACCCTCGAAGTGCAAACTCCATTATTTCTATTCGTCGACGTAAACTTTTTGTACTCGTCGATTGTTGTGCAGCACACAGTAGTTGTACGACAAATCGAAGCGCATGGAGTTTGAGCGTAATTCCGTCAGCAAAGACGCAGACGTACCGCGGATCGTCACGGGCAGTGATCTGTTTGGTCGCAGCTAGTTGTAGAGTGACGACCCGCGATACGCCGGCCGTGAATGCGTCGCGAACGACTTGCGTCTGCAGCAGCAATCCGTCCGACTACACAGAATGCGGTCAGTTAGTTGTGGTCAGTTAGTGGTCAGTGGTCGCTGGTCAGTCCTAGGACGATTGATCGCTATCATCGGCTCGGCGTAGCACACGTAGCAACTCGCCGCGGCGACGGCTATTAAACGACTCTTAACAACAGACACACTCGGCCAGCGTGACTGCTGCTGCTGCTGCTGCTGCACAGTTGGCGAACCGTCATCGATGAACCAAGGCTACCGACATACGACAGGTGAGTGAGTACTTAACACGTCTGCCCTACTACAGTACACGCAGCTTTCTATTTGTTTCGTTCGATTGTTCGACTATCTTGGTCAAACGTAGTCTAAAAATAATAACTTACATTTGCGCATTTGATGATCGTATCGTGCCATATGAGTGAAGTAAGATCGGTGGTCGCTAAATTATGATTATAGACGTGCTATGTCTTAGGGCTACTCGTAAATTGCCAAGAAATAGGGACCTACACGGCTTCGAACGTTGTCTGCCGCATCGCGAGTCCTGCTCGTCTGTTCGTATGTTTGTCTGTCTGTCTTGTAGGGAGCTGTTCTAACTTGATAACCACACGCGTAAAAAATCAAAATTGGTTCGTGTCATCGTTCCCCGCGACAGGCGTAACCGGTGTGCCGTTTTCAGCTGTAAAAGTTAAAGGTCAGGGTTAGGGTTGCACAGCTCTAAACCGGCGGCCGCTTAATATGTCAACACTGGGCTGACATGTTTTTAGTTGCTCATTGTCGTTCGCAGTACGCAATCGTGAGTCTGATGAACTACATTTTGCACTAGGTTCAGAAAACAACACCCACTTACGTTTTTTTTATATCTTCGCGGAAAGTGTTTAAATTAATACAAAATTCTCAGAGGATGTTTAGGACAATCAAAGCGGTCGTTGCGTTAGCTACGAGTACGTTGTTTGTGTTACGTCAGTTGCGTGCGTACGCTGCGTGCTTTTCGTTAGATGAAAATTCCTGCGACAGTCTACATGCGGCACTCAATGCAGCAGGCTCAAATTGTTATAGTCACGGCTGTTGAACCAGCGGCAGAACAGCACACTGTATACGTGCGATGTAGCCGTAGTATGCTGCACATTAGAACGAAGTACGTTTCTCAGTTTCTCTAAATCTAAATAAAAATAATAAGCTTGTTGCTTGTAGATCGCAAGTAGAAAATATTTTTAAAGCGAAATGTGATGTTAGAAAGTTGCCATATTCATTCAGTGCAGCGGAAAGATATTTTCAAAATCTGTAAATAACGTTTGCTGAAATGACCGGCAAGACTTGACAACTTAGAATTTACAACGTAAAGAACAAGAACTGGATAACATATGGTCCGAATGGTCGATACGTTATTGAGTTTTGTCTTTGGTGCGATATTAATATTTGGTACATCCGTCCGTTGAAGTGCACCTTTTCGTGTTACGTCTCTGGCTTTACGCGTTTCTGAACTTAAAGTACTGTGAGTTAGTGACCTTGTCCTTCTGCCATTTGGCATAAAAATTGCATCGCAAGTTATTGGATGCGGGAGGCCGCAGATGCAGTTGTCAGTCAACAGTGTCAAAACGCACACATTTACATCATACATGTACGTACACGTAGTTTTACGGCGAAATATTTTACGACTACGTGACATGATAAATATGTGATAATCTTGCGTACACTGAACCGCAAATTGAATTGCAGCTCAAAAGAACAGAAATGATAAAATGCGGATCACTTTTATCACAAACTGTATATTTAGATCAAATCGCAAAATATTTCGCCGTTTTAATAATTCAAATTCTCACTGCAGACTTTCCACCGAAATACGTTAAATTGTCTGCATTTTACAAGCACTTGCTACATTTTATAGTATTTTATCCGATTTTACGAAATGTTTATTCGCTTTGCATTTCGACAGCGCATTTCATTTGACGAACTGAGTAGAGATAGACTTTTTTGTTTTTAACTGTACTTTTTCTGTACGATTTTATTATTTTGTGTAAATGCAATATTGCACAAAAGTTGTTTCAGTGGTAATTCTCGGCATTTTGCATAGACGACATGCACTGTCTGAATATCGAGTCAACTGCAGGTGATACAGACTAGAGAGACGGCGACAACAGCATTGGACGGCTAGCGTTAGACCCATGGTTGTGGTCCGACCATGACTTGATATTGCGAGGTCACAGTTGCCGTGTGATTCCCAACCGTGCCTGCTGCTAGAAATAATGTCGGCCATGGGTGTACTGTAGGGGAAGGGCGAGACCGGGCAACGTCGTTCCCACTTTTCCGGGGAGCCTCGGAAAGTGTCTGCCACTATTTTACTGTCCAAAAAAATTATGTAAAAATTATGCTTGGACCTACGGTTTTATTTCATTGCTAGAACATTATGTTTTAGTTTTGTGTTTATGTCCGTAAGTGTTTGTTGTTTTATTTTACAATAATTTCTGTAGCTGAAAAATTTCAAAATTGAAATAACTTAACGACGACGAATAACTTTCAACAAATTGTTGTAATTTTATAGGCCTATCTGTACGCATTGCACTTTTTATTAAAAACGATGCACAAGATATGCTAAAAATCAAGTAAAATGTTTGCCTTGTAACACTTGATTTCAGTCGTCTGCCAGTCTTGTTCAGGACTCGGCGCTTGACTTTGATGGCGAAGTTGACAGCCAGCTATGCGGAACTCAGTCGTTTATATCTGTCCCCGGGTGGCTTTACGAAATGAGTATACCGGCAACGCCGTAGGCCTACAAGCGTATGTACACTGCGGCCAATGTCAGTGAAGAAATGGTGGCATAAGTCTTCGTCTCCGGTGTCGGATATGCCAGTATTGCTGCGCTGAAGACACCGCGGGTGGTATTGAACTCGGCCTAGGCCTGTCAATCATCCCGCCAACGTACGCCACCGGTCTGCTAGTTTCACCGCAACGCTGCACCGTCACTGTCGGTCTTCAGCCTGCAGCAGTGGCTTAAGACATCACTGCTTCCTTTGTAATCGCGGACCTACTTCTCTGACACTTTGCTGACGTGCTCCAAAAAGTGATGCATGCATATTATTCAGGTTAGGTTAAACCTTTATATGACGATGATGGTGCTAATGACAATGAAGATCTGTTGTGTAAAATGTTTTCAGTTTAAAAGTCGTAAAATGTTGCATAATATTACACTACTTTGCGAAATAAAGTCATCCTAGATCTATGCCTTTATGACGCGATAGAAAAAGAACTGTTGTAATTTTTGATTTACTACTACTTTCGCTCGTAAAAAGTTTGTAAATCGGTTAGTATTGGATGAAGTTACGAATGCATGAATGCTGTGGCTTACTTTTTATGGACCGCTCAGCATACGGCAACGCAACGTTGAAGGTCTGTGCGGAGTCGAAGAACGAGAGGGCACACAATAGTTCCGCTGGCATTGTGCTGATATTACTCGCATCACTGATCGACGCTGGCCTATTGTGACGCCGCCATCTCGATGTATCTGCTATACTCGTCATCCCGCCGTCAGCCTGCTGCTGCAGCTGACAGACAGCGCCTCGCCTAGCTGCAATTACTGGCTCACCCAGCCGACGACATGGTGGCGCGTAAAAAAGTGAAACAGAACAAACGCATATGTGGCAGGTGACGTTCTGTAGCATTGAGATGTGTTTCCCATGAAAAAAACTGCACTAGCCTTTAAAGCTTTAAATCTTTAAAACCCGCTATATATGCACATCAAGCAATCGGGCAGTTTTGGAAACGATTAGCCTCGACTGCCGCAATGGGTGGTCATGCTGAAGACTTTAACATTGTGTTTTTATGACCACAATGATCACTGATTGAGGTCAATTGTCTCCGAAACTGCTCGATATATGTTGAGCGTGTATGCTGCATTTTTTTGCGCCACCGGATACAGTTCAGTTATCAGACCTGTCGGTGGCGTGCTTGCTGCCTGCCATACCTTCCATCGATTTGCCGACCAGATAATCTGCGCTCCTTCGATGAACTAGATACGTTCGACAGGCGCGTGCTACACATGATAACACAGCTGTCTGTCGCAGCTGTAGTTACTGTTATCTATTAGTTCAAAGAAGCGTGTAAACTACAATGAAGTCGCTAGAATCTGCCGAGTCGAGGTCATAGGCGTTATAGCCTATGTGGCTAGTTTGCCACATGAGTTGTTGACCACCGCTATAAAATTTCGGCTTACATTCCTGCAGCTGGTTGCTGTTTTTCTTTCTATTCACACAAGACAGTTCAGTTCGTAAAATTTGCGCTTTGTTATTGCCTATAACCGATCGAGGTCATCCAAGTTTTTGAGTTTGCACCGATTGAAAACGCTTATATTGTTAAGCTATGCATCATGCTACTGGTGATTAAAATTAATATCAATAGTAACTATTTCAGATACAGCGACTTATTGGCCGAAAATTCTCTCCTTTCGCTTTCGCTCTCAAAGTCTTTCAAGTCACTGGGTAAGATTTATCGTTAATACTTAGCTTACGTATTAGGCTATCGACTTGTGAAAATTTTGTAATTCTAACTTTCTTCGTTTTGACACATTGCAAGCGTGCGAATGACGGACAAGCAGACAGACCGACAGCCAAACATGTCCACTGTAGCTATAGTATAATGATTTGCTTGGCTGTGCTGACGTACTGCTTAGTAAATATGCACACCATTATGTAATTTACATACTAAAGGCTTTTTGCAGCTGAACTAGGTGTGTGTATTGCTTGTGTAGGACCAGGAGTGAATTAATGCATGCAGGAACAGAATGATGAAAGCACCTCATGTTTGGAAGCGATGACGAGACGTCATCGTCAGTGTACAAGTATAGTCTGGAAGTGCAGGCGGAATTGAAAATATCAAGTAAAGTATCATGGCGGCTGCAGTGTACGACTCGGCCGGCGAGTCGATTGACTTGCTGCAAACAGTTCGACATCCACCTCCACCGCCACCACCACCACAATTACTACCACTACCATCCTCGTCATCGGTGCCAGTGACGTCAGCTGGGCAGCATCTTGCCGCAGCTGTGAAGGTGTCGCGGCGAACTAATCTCGGTCGAGCGTCGAGTGGACTGGGCAAACGGCGACCGGTGAGCGCTGCTGAAGTGCTCGGCGATCGACGCTGCAGCGACCACGAAGACGACGACGACGATGACGCTCGGTACGTCGTGGAACCAGCGACGTCAGCGACGCGTCACTGTCACTGCTGCTGCCACTGTCGACATTCTCACAGCGATGATGTCGCAGACGTGGAAGATGACGGCGGCGGCTTCCAGCGACTCAGATCAGCGCTTGACGACGACGACTCGGATGCCCCAGTCAGCTACGTCGAGCGCGATCGTCTCCCAACACCCGGCGGCCTCTACCTGCCGCCGTTGTTCGTGACGTCAGCGCCAAGGCGGAGCGTTGCGCCGAGGACTGTGGGTGCTGAAACTGGTGACGATCTGACTGCTAGTAGTAGAACGACAGTCTGCTGTCGTCAGCCACCCACGACGTGCTTATCGCGCTGGTGGTCTGGAATGTTCCGTCGTCGACGTCGCGACGTCGCGCGTCATAGGCGTGACAACGATGACGACGACGACGACGACTGTATCAGGAATAATGCTTATTGACGATGATGGTGATAATGTTCGTCTAGAAAGCACCTGTCAGTAGCGATTGTTTTGGTTAATCCTAGAAACGGTGCTTACTGTTTGGACCTATAGGTTCCAACGCGGTCTACCGTGTACTATACGAAGGAGAGATACGAGGACGAAGTAGATCAGATATAAGCTATCGACGACGATGACGACGACTGTTGGCGATTGTTCTCGAGCAGACCCGCAACTACGTCACGCGACATCGGTGCGCGGTCTGTGGCCGCAGAGCCCGGCGTGGCGTCACTCAGCAGCAGTCCGCTAGGGGGCGCCGTCGATGATGTAGGTCTACGTGGCACGTCGTCACAGGGTGGTACTGTAGCTGGTGATGTGGTGCTGCTCACGCCGCCGCCACGCCGCTGCAGTCGCCGTGCTGCTGCCGCTGACAAGCCGAGGGTCTTTGCTGCAGTCGGTCGTCAGCGATGCACGCGAGTCTTGTGTGCTCTGGTGGCTGGACTGTGCGTCGGCGTGCTCGGCCTTGTTCTCGGCGCACTTGTTATTGCCAGACCCGCCGCGTCGCTCCACTACAGTGAGTCGGTCCAGTCGCATTCATATAGTAGCTCTAATAGATTGTTATTGATGTCCGGTCATCATTTTCACATTTGTATACGTTGGTGCGCGTTAATACGACTAGTCTTCTTGCCCGCTCGCTCGCGATGTAGTCACTGATCCTGATTATGGCGAACTCTTTAATGGTACTATAACGTTCATGGAGTCTTCTATGCAAACAACCGTTTTCATTACACACTGCCAGTGTCAGTGTGTCCACGTCTGTTATACCTCTATGTCCGATAATGTTGATAATGAAAAATGACAGACACAGAATCAATTTTTACATTAATATGTCAAAATGTATGATCAAGGTGACACACATTAAGCATTGCAGCAGCGGAAAGTCGCAGAAAGAATAATTTTGACTTGGTTAAAAATATTTCTTTTTCACTCGTAATTTGCAGGTGCGACTTGAAGGCAAAAGGCTGCCGTACAAAGCTCAAAAACAATGACTTATAGCTTAAAAACGAAAGGCTGGAGTTAGGATATAAATAATACTTTGTGATGTACTGTTTATCCTAGTGTTTTTAGTTATTTTTGTGCAAAATGGCGGCGTTCGTCGCTATTGCACTTATGAAACTGCAAAGAAATTCATGATTATATACATGTGAGATGGAGAACTGCGCTGCGCATGTCTAGCTGTGAATGCGGGTGTTGTCAGAGTCCGGTTGGCATAGCGACTACGTGTCAGCATCCCATTCTGAGCACTCATTGGCTAGCGGTGATGACGTCACTGTCGACGGACTCATCTTTAAAGGTCAGTGAGTACGTGCTGAACTACGAGCGTAATTACGCGCGTGAGCTAGCGTATTAGCTACGGTAATTCTGTCTTGGTGGGTTTGTGTCTGTCTGTCACGTTCGGGTACCGTTCCAAGATCAGGTGAGATAAAGACTTAGGATTTTCGCTTTATGATAGCCTAGAGTCTCTAGTATTTCGTGGGCTGCGACACACATTTAAGAGTGAATTGGGTCAAAATGGCTGGAGATAAACCAAGGCGACCTGTGTATAAAATTTTCGGCATTCAATATAGATTTTAGCAGTCTAAATCACGACATTTTACGTTCAAGGAGGCCTGCACACGCGGGTGTCAAAAAGGGGTACCACTCTAAAAAGTGCTTATTTTACGCTGTTGGTTGGACTAGCGCAAAAATGGTTGTAGATAGGCACAGACATGCATAACAAGCACTAGCGACGAGCTTCTTAGGAATGTCAACGTCGATGACCTTGGATGACCTTGAACCCCAAAAATAAGGGGTTTAGTAATTGTTATGCGATTTTTAGCTGCTGAAGAGTAAACTGCGACGAAATGGATAGAAATAGACCAAAATAACCTGCGAGCAAAAACTACTATAGGCTCTCGCGTCTCATGAGCATTAGCTCGGATTTCTTGTTTTAAGTTCAAGTAAGTCATCAAACCCGTAGCTAAAGGTGCTGTGCACATGTGCGATTGTGAACCTCTGCGATAGAATACAACTTTTCTGCAAGTTTGCAGCCCCACGTTTTGCCCTGTGATAAAAAGTAAACAAAATCGACGGCGACGGTTTGTAGGTCTAGTTGTTTTTTCTTGTTACTGTCCTCGGTAGCAACAAAAGTATCGTTTTAGCTCTAAGGTTGTGTAGGCAAGATAACTCATAAACCGCTGCACTTAGCTTAATAAAATTTTGCACGAATATGTAGGCCTACTTCGACAACATCTTAAAGCCTACTTAATTTTAAGGTCATATGCCAAAGATCAAGTTCACATGGTTTTTGTGCGTTTTTGCTCTGCACGATATACAGCGGGCAGTACTTTTGCTTGAGTCTAGGTTTTGCTTGTAGTATTTTATTTTTATCGCGCATGTTCGAGCGCCTTAACGTATGGTATGGAGCGTATGGAGCGTATGGTCGTTGCTGATGTTAACAATGATTACAGACTCGTGCTTTCCTGGTGCTTGTCAGACCCCTGTTCGAGTATAACTTCGTCATTAGGTCAGCTAACGCAGTACGTGACATTGATACAGTAGAATCGGTTCAACGTCTCGTGTTTTCAGCCAGTCGACATGCCTTAATTAACGCGGCGAGTGGGCGAGTACACGTACATGTCGACATAATGACGCTGTATATTATGAACGTGTTTGATGTTTTACTTGTTCCGTACAGCCGCCGTTTTTCGAGGAACGCTGAAACGTCGAGTAATTGGAATGTCGGGTAATAGAATGTTTGAGTAAAAATGCAAGTAATGCCGGTCATTGAATATGTCGAGTACAGGAAACGTTGTGTGAAATGCAATAACGGGAAATGTCGAGTAAAGGAAACTGCGAGTGGACTGGATAGGCCGAGTAATAGAAACGTTGAGTAACGGTCACGACGAGCCGGTATAAACTTGTAACATGTTTGCCGTTATAATCAGAAGAAGCCATTGCTGCGTCTGTAGTGTCAGTATATTCGGCTTCGTCGTCACTAGAATGATGACTTTAGGACATTTGTTGGGTTAATCCAAGAGCTAAAATTGTGTTTGTTCCTTATGGTCAAGCACGTTTCTGCGATTTATCTGGACATCAAATGTTTGCAACTACGAAGAAATGTGGCATCTGTAGAGAAGTAATTGTCTTGCTACTGCCTTTTTAGTTAATTAACTCTTTTTACATGTACTACGGTTGCCACGCAAACAAACATTGCGCTATTTCGTTTTTTTGATGTGCAGAAACGTTTTTATTGTAACTGACTTGTTTTAACAGTACTGTTGATAAAATTTGTGTTTCGGGATTTTTATTAGATAATAGATATTTTAATTACTCGACATTTCCAGTTCCTGGTCGTTAGTCGACATTTCCGTTACTTGACATTTTATACAGTCAGTGACCATTACTTTACGTTTCAGTTACCCAGCCTTTTCTAGCCCTGTCAAAACCCTTTACTCGACGTTTCTTTTACTCGGCGTTTCAACGTTACCGTTTTTTGAAGAACTGCTTGTTGAGCAGTAAGCTTATAGAAGAAACTACTAATTTGACTTGTGTCGAATAACAAGATGCGCAACACATTGACATGTTAATGTGTTGTAGATTTGTATCATGCTTTCAATTTTAGCGAACTTGTTCTGGAGTTGTTGTGAAAAAGTGTGCATTGTTTTTGTCTTGCTGTACAGCTTGTGCTAAGTACAGCATGTTGCCCAACAGGGCCATGACAAGTCGAAATATTGGAGTTTGTGCTTGCGCAATATAATAGCAGCAAGTTGTTGCGTAGCGGGCGTCAGTGAGCCGTAGCAAATGCCTTGAAGCACGTGCATCTGGTGACAGGAGATCAGTAAATTACCACGCCAGACAGTGTGGATAGCGTTGCTGCAGTGCATAGTTGCTTGCGGCTGCTGCTGCTGCTGCTGCTGCTGAGTGCTTGTGTGCCGTGTGTCACGAGAGAACGGTCTCTCACAGCGCGTACACGATCGCCTGACACAGCGCATCACGGGTTGTCCAGTGGCGGATAAGTTGTGACACCGAGGATTTGGCGTCGTTCCAGTTGAGTGACCGGGCAAGTCTGAAACTAGTGTTCCAGTGCTCAAGGTGACCGATGGCATTCATTGCGAAGCTGCTGCTGTTGCTGCTTAGTGCGACGTTGTGTGTCACGGTCTGTTGCGGATCACCACTAAGCAGCGGATCACAGAATAACAGGATGTCCAGTGGCGGATCACTGGTGCCGATAATCGTTGCTTGCGGCTGTTACACCGCAGTCTGTCTGTTGGTCGTGGCACGTGACGGACGGTCATGGACGATGTAACGTCTTGTCGTGACCGCTCGTGCGTGCACCGCCAGTCAGTGCAGTCAACTACAAGAGTTTGCCAACTATGCTGAACACTGCCCTATAGATTTATAGAATGCCAGTGATGTACTATACTCCAGTCCGGCAGCATACTCGAGTCGGTCACGAGTCCTGATTTTTTCACGACTCGAACTCGAAGTTTCGGACTCGGACCCACTGGATTCGGACTCAGCGTTGTATGTAGGCGATGGCTGATTTTTGAATTTTAACCAACAGTTTTGTAAAAGTCACATCAGCAAATAAGAACCAAACTAGTTAATTCTTTCTCTACCTTTTTGTGTCTAAAATCTCTGGTCTTAAATCTGCAGTCTCTAACAAGCTTGTCTCGATTATCAACCCTGTTTCCTTTCAGAATCCATCTCATACTGGTCCTCTTCTTCACACCTGCCAGCTTGTCACCACAGCTGAAGTTCTCCGCATTCTTCATTCCGTCCCACCAAAGTCATCGTCAGTCGACTTCG
>Ga0209671_1000692_pt1 | contig 24174 bp, 12 predicted proteins | sample WorMetHERISLAND2_2_FD_187401 | JGI IMG/M metagenome (GOLD analysis project Ga0209671, IMG submission 187401) | Marine gutless worms symbiont microbial communities from Max Planck institute for Marine Microbiology, Germany - Olavius geniculatus... | ecosystem: Host-associated > Annelida >... | reverse complement strand
TGAAGTCGTACACTGGCTTTCGATTGCCGCCGAATTCAATGACCTTGGATGACCTTGAACGCCAAAATAGGGGGTTTTACGGATTTTTTTCGCGATATCGGGCTGCGCAAGTCTATATCATTCACAAGGAGGCGCCACCATCGCCAACGCCACACGCGCCTATGGCCGAAGTGTACTATGGTCCCGATGGGCCGAGTCCAAATGGTATGCGATTTTCGAAACTATAACTACTGAACTGGAAATGCTATAGGCTTTCGCGTGTCTAGTGAGCTTTGCTCAAATTTCTTGTAAGTCTTGTATGACCAATTCGTCGACTCAACTCAAATAGGCGGATTGGTAGCTACAATCACAGCTTTCAAGAGTAGGGCGTGGCACTTGGTCAGTAGTGCTTTGATATAAGATGCTGCAGCTAACATCGTTTGTGCCCTGAGTTAAGTAAATTATAATTGTGTATTCTGATATTTTAGTCAGTGTGTAAAGTGTAATTTTTGATGTAAGTTATTATTTCACTTATATTATATCGCCTGAGCCATGACATTCTGTGCTTGATTGAACAGTTATCTAAATAAAGCAGTCACCTGTCCAACTAGGAACTTTTTAAATCTGGGCTCTGTTCTTTCTAGAATTCAACTGAAATTAACATTACTTGTTGCCAGTGCCGGTAAAGTCATGATCTGATGCTGCAACTACTGTTGAGTCATGTAGTGTAATTGTTTTCATCAATGTGATTGTTTGCAGATACTGAATGTTGGTTGCCATATCAGTGACAGAGATGGGCTTACCGACATGACGTTGCTTCATTATGCATGCAAATCGGGTGCTCGGGGCATTGGAAGGAGTGACGAGGCTTGCCAGGCTGTAAGTTGGCTGCTGCATCATGGGGCTGATCCATACATTCGCTGTCGATGGACCAACATGGCCGCAATCCACTACGCTGCATACTTCGATGTTGCTACTGTTGCTGCCATCCTGCTTGCTGCAACAAAAGGCATAGGTGGGTTGATGTTTGGAAAGGACGTACATGTGCTTTCACATCTTCACTGCGAGTTGAAAAATGTGACAGTTTTGGTTTTATCTTAGTTGCTAAATGAACTGATATATTTTCACTTTTTTTTCATTGGCGCACTTTGCTAAGACAAGTTTGTTATATCCAGATTGTGATGTGGAAATCCTGATTGTCACTGAATCTAGTCAATTATTTGTTCTGTTAAGTCAGTATCATCAAAATCTGTTTATTTCTGACTATTCTTATGGACTGAAATGTGCAAGTGAAACAAACGTATTTTTGTGGATGGTGGTATAAAGATATAATAGTTTGCGGTAGCTATTCTTGAAAATGTAAAATTTGTATCACATTGTCTGACAAATCATGTTAGTAATTACACTTAATGGTCAAGTAGTTCTGCTGATTAGGTACGCTTTATAGCCTATTCTTGCTAGAATATGACATCTAGTTTTTACGCGTGAAAGCAGCTACTACTTTCAGCACGTTTTAGCTGGTGCATTTCTGTCTGTCTGTCTGTCACACGGGTGGCTCAGTCAAAAATGGTGCAAGCTAGGATCACCGAATCTTCATAGTCGGCTGCCTGGAAGACTCTAGTTTCAGGAACCATAAAGCTTTTCCATAAAATCGAAGGGGGTGACCCCGAACGAGGGTGCGAAATGAGAGGGGGTGGGCAGAATTTGCGATTTTTGGCCAATAAGTCGCTGTATCTCAGTAAAGGTGCAAGATAGGACATAGGTTACTATTAATCACTAATAGGAAGTCATACACTGGCTCTCGATTGGCGTTGAATTCGATGACGTTGAATGACCTTGAATGCCAAAATATGGGGTTTTATGGATTCTTTTGGCGATTTCGGGCTGCGACACAAGTATATATCATTCACAAGGTGGTGCCACGCTACTATCGTTATGCGATCCAGATAGAAAATTTGGTATTTGTATATTAACTTAGTGTGAACACCCCAATTTTCAGCTAAACTACTGAACCGTAACTACTATAGGCTTTTGCACATCTCGTGAGCATAAGCTCAAATTTCTTGTAAGAGTGTATTTTAAGTGTATTTTGAGGAATTGCACCAGAATTGGAAAGATTGTGCATGCTGATCAAACATTTTGAAAATTTAGCTTCACTTTAGTTTCATCTGGGAATCTCAGATTTGTACAAAGTGTAGTCGGAGAGTGGATGATGTGATTGTGGATAATATGGTGAATAATTCTTGCTAATGTTCTTGGTTAAAATTGGTTGTGTTACTTGTGTGGACATTTTTTTGGCTTTAGGGTCATTCCATGTCAATTCAACAAATTTTTTAGAACTTTCCAGCTCGACCATCTCAGAATTTGATGAAAATTGCAGGACGTGTTTAGCATATGTATCTAATAGAGTGTGCAAAATTTCTGGATGATATCTTAAATAGCGAAATCAGTAGGCCTATGCTGGCACTAGGTTAAGAAATGCAGTAACAAGAATCTGTCTGGGCTAGCACTTTAGAATGTCCATACTATATATAGTGAACCATATGGATTGCACTGAGTTTTGTTTAGTTTCTAGGTTTAAGCTGATCTTGAAGTAAATAGATGTGAAAAGTCATTATATTTTGCAGCCAACAACAACCTTTGACTTTTTTGCAACACGTGTCACTATTATTTTGAATGATTGTTTAATTTAGTTGATTGTATCAGTGGATGGTGCTGATGATAATTCGTGGCAGCAGAGTGAGCCGTGTCTGTGCTGTAGACGTGGATAGTACTTGCAGTGAGTTTGACGGTGGAACGCCGCTGCATATTGCTGCGCAAAATCTGGCCCTGGAAACTGCCAAAGTACTGCTTGCTAATGGTGCCTATCCATTTGCTGTTGACCGCAATGGAAAACAGCCACTTGGTAGGTTGGTTGTATGTGCTTGAGAATTAGCAGTAGCATAAGACATTGTGTAAGTAAGCAAACATGGTATGTTGGAACTAACAATGTAACGTATCTATGCAAACTTTATAATGCTCTCATTACGTAATAAATGACATGGGTGCATTACACTGTATGTACGGGTTATTCCAATACATCGTGTTCTCAGCACCCATCACCCGAGCAAGTGTTTTCTTAGCATTTGTTAGCAAATGTTTAAACTAACTGTAGTCAGTGTTGGTTTGTTTCGGAAGAACAAAGTGGGGGGTGGGGCTTTTCCACACGTCCTTGAGTTGACAGAATGCAGTCTTTGTCAGATGGCCTTTATTAGGGATTGTCTGTCAGTACTGAAAACGTTGGATTGCCAATGTTAACTGTGCTGTTGTGTTTCTAGTGTGATGCTATGTGTCTGCATTGACTGCTACAGATCTGGTGGACTCATTGCAGCATATGCCCATGATCAACGACGATGGAAGCAACTCGCGGAAACAGCTGTGCTGTCGTCCGGAGCATGCTTGCAATGATTGTAATGATAATAAGTGTTGAGTTGTGTGTCTGTGTTGACTGCTGTAGATCTGGTGCCGGACCCGTGTAGCTTTGAGCCGGGATCTGAAGTAGCTCAGCTGGCTGATCAGATGAAGTCCCTACTTGAGACGGCTGAGCCTACCGCTGACTGCATCCAGCTGCCTACGTGCTCGTCCGCTGACGACCGACAGCTTGAAGTCAGTCAGGCGTTGCATGCAGCCGGGCTCAGGATTGGCGACCGCGTCGTCGTAGGAGGAGTAAAGGTATATTGCATTTACTGCTGCAGGGTGGGCTGTAAGAACTCGGCTGTTTTTGAGTGTTGATACGGCAAAGAATATTTTAACAAATGCATGGATGTGCAAGTTTTACACTTTTTTTGATAAAATTTCACAAAACGTTTGACATATCAATTTTTCTACCACAACTGTTGCTAGGTTATTGGTGGTAAAAATACTCTGGTTTGATTGTTGACCATGTATAAAAGGAAATCGGTCACACAGACACTGCGACTGTTTAGTTTGCTTTTGCTGTGCGCAGTAATCAAGAGTCGCAATGATGCGGCATTAGCTGTGTTTTTGATGGCATAACTGTTTTTGGTTAGTTATGGGGTGTTTACATGATCCAGCATTCATCCAGCTAGCTGGAAGTTCTATGGTAATTAGGAGGACAGGCAGGTTGTAACCACAGATTTAAATATTGATGATATTGGTGATAGGCATATTACAAAGCCTAACATATAGGCCTATCAGCTGTGGGCTAAGCCTAGGCCCGCCTATGGCTTAGCCCACAGCTGATAGGCAGCGGGGTAAGCAGCTGATAGGCTGATAGTGGGCGGGGTTCCATCAGGCCAGCTGGATGTTTGCTGGACGTTTGCTGGAACTTTGCTGGATCGTGTAAACACCCTATTAGGCAGGCCCATAGATATATATATATATTAAAAATACACTAATAATAATAATAGCTGTAATATTTTTAGCTAATAGTTTTAATTTTTTTCTGATGGCAGAGCAGACAAAAAATTCAAAAGAGTTTTGTTTTGTCGTATTGAGGCAATATACCACAAAGTGGGCCAAAAAAACCGGACCTGTTTTGAGCGTTGATAACTAAGCGATGGTTAGTGTAGAAAGACGTGTGATACGTCAAAAGTTTCAGAATGCTGTAAAGAATTAACGACAAATTTGCATAATGAAGCATTTAAATATTCTTTGCCTGATTTGCATAAATGTCACCCCTGAAATTCTGCCAAATCTGACTGTAACACATGGATTTAACGTGGATATTTGAGCTTTTGTAACTTAATGATGTTTATTGATGGAAAGACGTGTAATATGCCAAAAGTTTCAAAATTGTGTACAGAAGAAGTGTACAACTTGCATGTCTCAGCATTTAAATATTCTTTGCCTGATTTACACAAATCTGCTCCACCCTTAAAATCGTGTTAAATTGGCAGTAACACATGAATTTAAGTTGATCTTTATTCAGCATACAGTGAAATATCAACAATCATTAACACATACGTTAACTTTAGATGAAATTCGACATAGGCAGTTGCCCAGCTTTTGCATTCATAACCGTTATCAGTTCTTTAAGGCAGCTGATCGATCGCTGGAGTCAATGTGTTCAGGATCACCTGAGCCCAGCATTCGATTAGCACACGTTTTAGCTGGTCAGTTACTGAAATTTTGTGACTATGCTATATGTTGCAATGCCCCCACACTGAATAATTCACAGAATTTAAATCTGGACTTTTTGGCAGTGAGTTTTTGAGTTCATTGAACTCGAGCACACGCAAGTGCAGGCAAATGCCTAATTTCAGAGTTAATGAAGATTTATGCAAATTAGGCAAAGAATATTTAAATGATTTGATATGCAAGTTTGGCCCTTTTTGTCTACAACATTCTAAAACTTTTGACATATCACACACTTTTCTACGAGTAACCATCACAGAGTTATCAATGCTCAAACAGGTTCGTTTTTGGCCCACCCTATAGTATATTTGTTTTTCATGCTTTGGCATAGAATATCTAATCACCCTAATGTGTTAGACCATGGTAGGCCTTGAAAAACACAGCTATTTTTGCACTTGTTTTTTCTCACCAACAGTAAACCTCTGTAAACCAGGATTCTCCCTGGTTCTTGAAAGTTCTGGATTTCTTTTCTCTAAATTCAAGGCCTTGAAAGTCCTTGAAAACAGGGTTGGTTTTTAGAAGTCATTGAATTTGAGTTTCTAGATTTTTGAAAGTCTTGGAATTTATTCACTGGGGAAAAGTCAGGGAAAACTGGAAAAGAATTATGAATCTATAAACATTAGGTGTGAATTTGCACTATATGGTCTAATTTCACATTTTCTTAAAATGTCATATCTGCGAGTCCGAAGTAATGATAACTGAAGTAAATAGATATTGCATTGCAGGCCGGCGTGCTTCAGTTCTGTGGTCGGACTGTGTTTGCTCCGGGTCTTTGGGCAGGTGTGGAGCTTGACGAAGCAGCTGGCAAAAACAATGGAAGTATCGATGGAATTTTTTATTTCCAGTGTCCGCCTAACTACGGTACGACCAAAAGTTCTGCTTCTTTATGTTTAGCCATGCATCATCAGTACCAGAGGCTTTTCAATGTGTAAGCGGTAAACGGCGTTATCAACCGCAACTTCGGTCCACTAACACCAGAGGTTACGTGGCTAATGTTTATCCACCCTAAGTCAACAGTGCGCGTTTTGCGTATGCTAATGCATTTGAGTGCAGGCCACGTGAATTTCACCCCCTTTAAATTTTCCCCCCAATCAGGCTTAAGGCGCCGGGTGGACTCACGTTGGGATTTGCCCCAAATTTCTAGTTTACATATGCTGTAAGAGGTTTTGGATTTTTCATTTATTTGTTTGTTTGGTACAATTTGATAAATTTTATGTTGTTATAACTGTGCAATCTTTGTCTGTCATGTTGATGTTTGCATTAAGATAATTATTGCTTTTAATAACTGTGTCACACCCTGTAATGCCTGTATGATAGTGACAGTCTGTTGTACAAGAGATGTGCTTTGTCATTGGGAGTGATATTTTTAAGCGATATTTCTGAAACTCAGAGCGAAGAAACGTGTACAGGAGAGCACATTACCTACCAAATTTAGTTAACGCCAGACAGTGAGGAAGTGGTAGGCAGAAACCACCATCCTTGGCAGACTTCTGGGTGTTTCTTTTATTTTTATAGATGTTTATGAAATTATATTCTTTTAGTGGTCATGTTAATCATTGTCCATGTGGTTAATATGCTGTATAGGAATCTTTGCACCTTTGAGCAGAATATCAAAGTTTGGGTCGCTGACGTTGGGAAACAGTCGCGGCTCACTTCCGAAACTAAATCATGGCAAAGTCCCCGTGTCGCATGTCACAGCTAAAGTCAACACAGGTGATAGCACTCAATCGCTGGTACATCTCTAGAGCATGAAGAATTTTTGTTCGTTGGCCTTGCTCATCAAGGAACTGGAACAGTTGTGGAATATGACGTAGACGTGGCAAACAAAATTTTTTTCATGGAGATGTGCAGATAAAAGAAATATTACACTTACTTTCAATGTTTGATTCATTGATTTTAATTTTTTAAAATGACTGTTACTATTTATCTTTAGAGCTGCAGAGCATCACCTGCCATATGGTATGACACAGTGTTGCCTGCCACCCGACACAGGTGAACGTGCCTCAGCCAGACAGGCTAGTACTCGATTTACTTACTCCTGAAGGATGGAAGGCTGAGTTGACCTTGAGGTTGCTTCTATAGCGAGATGATTTACCTGTCTGAAGTCAGTCGTCCATCCAGATAGTGACCACGTAATAGCAACTTGATCGGAGTCAAACTAATGACTTTTTGATTGTAATTCTAACGTTTTAACCATTGTGTTACCAAGCTACCGTGGACATACATGCTAATGTGGTTTGTTACAGGCTTAAAGTCAGTGAAGCAGAATTCAGCTGCTGAGAGTATTCTTCCTGGAGACAGGGTTCTTGTTGGTGGCCGACGGGCGGGCACCGTCCATTTTGTTGGCAACACTGAGTTTGCCCCAGGTGTGTATGATCGCCAATGTCGTAGTGAAATACTTGTTGGCGTAACGATTTGGAGTGTTATACTTACCATCAAGAGGTCACGGGTTTGACTTTCGGTCATGTCGCTATCAAGTAGTTACTACTTGGATGAGTGGCTGTCTGCAGGCCAGTAAACCATCTCAGTATATAACCAATGTCAGCAAAGTGAACTCAGCCTCAAGGGTAGGTAAGTGGGGTATCGGCTTGTTTAAATAGGGTTAAAGTGGGCATGTTCGTTTATGTTGCATGGTAGGTAACACCTGTGTGATCCCATATGGCAGGTGATGCTCTGCAGCTTTATGGTAAAGAGCTATAAACCACTTTTAACTTTTTTACTCTCAAAGTGCTGATGTAAATCAGATGACTATGATTACTAGGTTGAATTGTTCTAGCGCAAGTGATTCCACCTATAGCTGCGCAATTCTCTGTAGTGTGGTCTGTATGTCATCTGTCACATTCATCACCCTGCTCAGACCACGTGGACAGATTCAGATGCAGTTTGTAATGTACGGTACACTTGTGGTGTCCAGTGAGACGTTGTGTTAGATTGGGAAGAGGAGATGGTCAAATGTTCAGCCAAAGCATGCATTTGCGTTGCTGCCACCTGGCGAATAGAAATAGAGTCGCTTGGGCTGGCGACAGCAATTCTGTTTTTTATCAAATTACTTTGGACTTGATGGATGTCTGTTTTTGTTCACTGCATTTATTATTTTTCATATTTTCATTTAATCCATGGGTGGCTATCAAGTGGTTACTATTTGAATGGGTGAACCATGATGGTCTACAGACAGATTAGACCATCTCGGTATATAACCAGCAATCAACTCGGCCTTCTATCCCTCTGGGGTAGGTAAAACAAGTATTGGCCTGCATGGTGGAGTTAAGGGGAGGTGTGTTCGCCTGTGCTGGACGATCCCATACGGCAGTTGATGCTCCATAACTATTTGATTGGTTCCCCATTAAGAGCGAAACCCATCTTTAATCTTTTGAACTGTTTTGATTCGTTCATTGATTCATTCATTGGTTGATCGTTGTGTATTTTTTCAGGTCTATGGTTTGGCATAGAGTTGGACAAACCTGTCGGTAAAAACGACGGCTCGGTAAATGGCCGACAATATTTCACCTGTAAACAGAACTTTGGAGTTTTTGCTCCTCCCTCACGGGTTCAGAAGTAAGTAATTATGTGTCATTTTTCATGTTTTTGAGGTACTGCTTCATGGTTTTTTACATGTACCTGGTATAATTTTCGTGATCTACTGGGTGTTTTGATAAATGTGTTGTACTGAGGCGTTTTATTTTGAGCCACAGTTGCACACATTGATATGATATTGTTTACTTTAGGTTTATTTTTTATTTTTATTTTTTACAATTTTTACGTGCAAGAGCTAGCATAGCTGTAGTGCGTATTAGCTACGGTAATTCTCTCTGTCTTGGTGTCTGTCATGTCTCGGTACCGTTCCAAGACCAGGTGAGATATAGACTTCGAATTTTCACCATATGATAGAGTCTCTAGTATTTTCTGACAAAATTTCTTGCCACTGGGTGAAGGGGTCCCCATGAACGAGGGGGCAAAAGAGAGACATCCCCTTAAAAGTCGTTATTCTACCGTTATTGGCTTGTCTAACGTGAAAATCGTTGCTGTTGGGCACAGACATGCTGCTTATCATAACAAGCACTGGTTACGAGCTTTTTTGGAATGTCAACATTGATGACCTTGAATGATTTTGAACGCCCAACACAGGGGGTTATATTGAATTTTTCATGATTTTGGGCTGTGACACACATTTCAAGAGTGAATTGCACCGAAATGGCTGGAGACACACCAAGACAGCCTGCATATGAAATTTTCAGCATTGAATGTAAATTTTAGCAGTCCACGTCCATCCGAACCCTGTACGTTCAAGGAGACCTGCGCACGTCTGTCAAAGAGGAGTGCTTCTCTAAAAAGTCATTATTTATTTGCTGCTGGCTTGTCTAGCATGAAAATGATTGCAGATAGCCACAGACATGCTGCTTATCGCAACAATCACTGGCGACGAGCTTCTTAGGAATGTCAACATCGATGATTTTGAATGACCTTGAACTCTAAAAATACGAGTTTTTAGTGATTTTTTGGTGTAATTTTGGCTGCCAAAAGAGTGAATTGCGAATTCAGAGTTTTTGCTGAGTTCGTTATCTATGTTATATCTTATCTATGCTCATATGTCATTGTGTAGTGTGCACTGGTCAGAAGAAGTGCACATATTGTTAGTGTCATTGTCATGGGTCAGTGGCAGCTGCAGTTGCCCCTGCCGTAAATTTTGGCTTTTGAAGCATTTTTACGTGAAACAGCAGTTACTGCTTTCAGCGCGTCTTAGCCATCGCAATTCTGTCCGTCCGTCTGTCTGTCACACGGGTGGATCAGTCAAAAATGGTGCAAGCTAGGATCACCAAATCTTCACCGTCGGCTGCCTGGAAGACTAGTTTCATTGACCGTAAAGCTTTTCCATAACTTTGAAGGGGGTCACCCCAAAAGTGGGCGCTAAATGAGAAGGGGGTGGGCAAAATCTGTGATATCCAGTCGATATGGTGTTGCCAGAGCCAGATAGTGGCGCCCTCTGGTGAGTACATATATTTAGCCTTAGGCCGTCCAGGTGCCATCTGGCAACTGATTGTGTTTTACTGGGCTTTCTGTGAAACTGTAGCCCAAAGCCGTACGTATGAGATCTACGAATGATGTCTACGGATCACTAGCATACGACGATGCCCCGCTGTTGCACGTTTCCCTTTGCGTTAGCAGGGTTTTTCTTGTTTTGGGTTGCATATCACGTATTTTTGGGGGAATTTACTGGCGCTGTTAACATTTTGGAGCACTTGTATTGTTGTCCTCTTTGTCATAAATTTGCAGCTATCTGTGGAAAATTGCAACTTCTTGTATCTGTGACTTTTTCTATCCACGGTGTTGCTGGTCATGGCTTGTCATTGGTATGATACTGTTGACAGGTTGACGAATCGTAATGTGTTATCTTCTAACAATATGCGTCAACGTCCCTCGGGTTAGTCTAACAGTAATGTCTTTGTTTAGACAGAAACATTAATCTGCACGAGTTTATCAAATTACAATTTTTTTGCTAATTTTTGTAGCTTATTATTACTAATGAGCTGCATTAATTGGGAATATTAATAGTAGAGCTGTCACATTAACTTGTTAATTAATGTGTTAATAAATTAACGTGCATTAAAAAAATCAACGCGCGTTAAAAAATTAAATTAAATTTATGTTAATTTATTTCAATTTACTAAATTCTGTGAAGGAAAAGTTCCAATATTCTGTTAAACTGTAGTTGCCATTCATCACTACTGTAAATAATTATTCCGAGGACAGGTTAATAGATTTCTATGCTAGCTATGACATCAGTTATGGTTGATTATATGTTTAAAAATGCATTTCTAACTTTCTATATACTTTACAGATGGGGCCCCCCAAACGTTGCTGGACCCGGGGTAACTTACCCCTTTGGCCTTTACTCTCCCTTTCGACAGGAATGGGTGCGTTAATAACGTGTTAATTAATGCATTAAAAAATTAACTCTTCAACAGCTCTAATTGATAGTGTTATTGGTTACTGTTCTAAGCTAAGCTTCTTCAATGAAAAACTTTATGTAAGCATGTAGAATAGACCAGAGTAATTTATTTAAGCAACTACCAGAAGCTAATTGGCAAACAAAGCTTTATTTCTGCACTATATTTATGACAATGGAGTATATGCATCGAAAATTCTGTGCAAAATATGCTCAAATGCAGACTTATACATGGAAGCTGAAGGTATCGCTGTTATGACTTTTTTGCACTTGGTTTACAGTGGAAGATAATGTTGCAGTTAGCATGACTAATTGTAGTTCTGTGTAGAGGGGTTGGGAAGTATCCTGGTGTGTGACTTAACGCTAGCTGAATTTTTATCAAAATTTATTAAAATTATCAAAAATCTGGAAAATAGTGGAACACACAATCATATGAAACTGGCCATTTGTTCGAGCTAAAATGCGCTTATCAGGGAACGCGACTACTGAAGTATGTAAAAAAATTGAATGCGTGTTTTTGATCAGTTTGGCTTTAGGCTATTTTGTTGAATTTTTGGCTTTGCCTGAGCTCCTTGATCTGATTTCTAGGCCATGACCTGGAGCCCACATTTTTAGAGTGTTTTCATTCCATACATAATGTTGTTGGTCGATCAGTTAACAGCAGGTTTCATATACGCAAGGTTGTTATTTGAGATAAACTCAGTATGAGGAAACTAGGCCTATCTGAAAATGTTCCCTTGGACTTTCTCCACCTAGAAATTAACGTGTTTTTTATTTAAGCCGTTTGTATGTAATGTGGTGTATTCATTGCAGTTTTCTGTTGAACATAACATGTTTTTATTTGCTGCAGATGAAAGCACTGTAAGTCAACCGAATCTCTCACACATTGGCAAGAAATTGTCACCAAGGTAACGTATTAATTAATTCATTTCTAGAGCTGACAAAGCATTAATTTTTTAAACTTATTAATGCATTGCTTTATTTTTTAAACACATTATTATCTCACCCAGGCATGTCAAGGGGAAGAGTAAGGGGTTAGCTATGTCGTGCCCCGTGACGATTGGGGGCCCTGCCTGTAGAATACAGAAAGTTAAAAACACATTTTAAAGCATATAATTAACAATAACTGACGTCATAGCTAGCATAGAAATATATTAACCTGTCATCTGAATAATTATTTATTTACAGTAGTGATGAAATGGCAACAACAGTTTAATTACTTGAATTCATTCAGTTGTCAAATATCTGGAGTTTTATGGAATATTGGAACTTTTGCTGCACAAAATTTAGTAAATTAAAATAAATTTACGTATCTGCGTTAATTTTTTAACGTGCGTTAATTTATCAACGCATTAACTTGTTAATTAATGCGTTAATTTGACATCTCTATTCATTTCATAGCAGTTGGCTTTTCAGGTAGTGAGCTTAATAGTTACTGCTATTACTGTAAACTATACATATGTGTGTATTGCTAGCTGATATGAACAATTACTATTTCTGTTGTTATTAGTTCCATTGGTGCTCTGATAGTGTTGGTGATAGAAGGCCCTTGTAGCAGTTCTGCTTGTAACAGTTTTAAACATACTGTACTTTTTGGAGCATGTCTGATATGAAATAATTATTGTAAAAAATGGGGCAGTTAAGCAAAAACTGAAAGTGGTAGTCTAGTAGTAACAGGAGCAGCTGTATTGCTAGTATTATATTTTGTCAAAACAAGTCAGACACTTAAGCACATGTGAGTAGCAGTCACAGTCGAAAGTGAGAACGTGAAACAAGATTCAGTTTCAGTTGACTTCTCTGTATATGGATGTTTATGGAACAGCACAGTCCAGGGGACATCCAGCTACGCACTTGTCCATTCTCCGTTGCTGGTAGGATATCTGCACCGTATCGGGCGCCGGGATTCTGCCACCTGTCTACACTACAACGGCGCTGATGAGACAGCAGAGCACCTGGTGCTACAGTGTCCAGCTCACGACTAGGCTTGGCGGATCATCTGGCCAGGAGGAAAGTTCATCGCGGACCCTCGACGTCTCTGGGACACTTCTTGGAGTGGGGCGGTGACCTGCCCCCCTGACCGGTAATGAGAGAGAAAGGGGAACATCCAATGCAGTCTTGGTTGAATGGTGTCGTCCACGGTGTGAAAAGTTTCAGTTTGTGCCAAAACGATGGACAGATTTTGGAATTAGCGAAAGTGCCAATAAAAGTAGTATGTTCATATTTGCAACATTATAATAAATGTCTTATTTGGTTTTTGTGATAAATGTCAAAAACATTGTGTGCGTGTTGCTCATTTTCAGATCATCTTTTGCTGGCAGCACATTGAGCGGCGAACTGAAGCTTTGTGAAGGATTATCGGTCTTTTGCAATGGCGAGATGGGTAAGTGATGTTGATGCTGTCTAAATCGAATTCAATGAAATCAAAATCTGGCATGTTTATTTCAGGCTGCGTGTTCCATTTTGATAAACATGAAACGCCACTATCAGATAAAGCAGGACACCATGCAGACATGTGACATAGTGTACTACATTTAAATGGCTTGTTGGTGAAATGGTTACAACCTTGTGCTTATGATCAAGAGGTTGTGGGTTCGACTACCGGTTGGGTTGCTATCAGTTGGTTACTACGTGGATGGGTAAACCATTTCAGTATACAGGGTAGGCCAAAAAATGTGCCACTACTTTTGTCCATGTCGTCCCCAATTATTGCCCAGTTTCCAAAATTCTTTCACTGGCTCACTCGCAAGACAGTTTGCGATAATGTGATTGTTATAGATCCCACCACAATGTAAATGCGTTTCTACACTATTTTGTGAAGTATCAATGAAATATGCATACATAATGATAATAACAAACAAACATTTTGGTAAAATTGAAAAAACCACTTCATTGCAGTGATTGGTCTGTATGACACAGTCTAATGTCATACGAATCATTCATCGCAGTGTTGGTCTGAAGCATTTTTTCATTTACCTGAATTTTTGTTATTATCGTTAGTTTTTGCTTACATTTATATTTTACAAGTTAGTGTGGAAACACATTTACCGTGTTGTGGGATATATAATAATCGCATTATTGCAAATTGTCTGCAGAGTGTGCCATTGCAAGAATTTTGAAAATCGGCCAGAAATTGGTGAAGATATGGACAAAATTAAAGTGGCACATTTTTTATGACCCATGGTGTATAACCAGCCATGAAGGTAAACTCAGTCCTTCATCCCTCTTGATTAGTGGCCCATGTAGTCGGGGTTAAGGCACAGCATGTTCACTTGCGTTGGGTGAGCAGGTAACGTGGTAACAATGTGTGATCCCGTATGGTAGGTGAGTGAAGGCACTTTGTACCTCTGAGATGGATTACCATTAAAAGCTATGATGAGCATGAAACAGTATTTTTTTTGATCTGCTACTTTCCATTTTCGGTGTTTATTACACTATAATACTAAACTTTTGTACTTTGTTTCCAATGGATGCACTAATGCATGTGATCTGTTATAATTTCATCTAAGTCTTTTTATTAATATTATTAGTTGATGTTGTTTGCTGACAGGCATTATTAGGTACATGGGACACGTAGATTTCGCTGAAGGCCTCTGGCTTGGAGTTGAACTGAAAACGCCGAAGGGTAAGCACGACGGTTGCGTGCAGGGCCGGCGCTACTTCACGTGCCGGCCACAACACGGATTACTTGTTAGACCTTCCCGCGTGTCTGTACGGGGCATTAACGGCGCCCATTTGCGTGCCGACTGATTTTGACTTCCGTTCTTGGTGCTCGCCTTTTGCTAGCAAAGCTGCCAGTTGCAGGTGTCTTTCCCATGCATCCCAAAATTCCTGACATTTGAAATTTCTTTAGAGTGTACTGAAACAGATGTATTTGTTTGGAAAATCTTGCAGAACTGAAAAAAATGTGGGAAACATTTCGGACGCTGGAGTTCTCTAACTCAATTATCACTTCGAGAGGCAGTTTTGTAATTTGTTGACACTTCATTTTTGTACATGTTTGCAGTATCAACTAATATGAGAACTGTGTTGAGATGAATGTCGGAAATTTTTACAGTGTTTGATACTATGCAAAAAAGTCAAAGGTCTGCAGCTACTTGCAGCTAACTGTTTTCTTTGGCTTTTTTAAAGTTTTGTGCTGCTGATCATTTTGTGCTAATGACTGCATACCTGTCACAAAGTCTTAACAGTTTCTGTTGATTGTATTGACATGATGTTTAGCGGGGGGCATGTTTAGAATTGTTTCATTGAGGCCCTGCATGTACATTTCGGATATACATTTTCAAAAGCATTCAAACATTGTTTGCACTTGTGCCCCCAGCATGTTTCAATTTCATGTCTGCAATTTTTCGACACGTTTTAGACAGGATTTTTTAATATTGCACCCAGGGGATGGCAGCTGCAATTGTCTGCTGAATAGGTCCCCCTGATGTGTAGTTACTGTAGTTTGTTGTTAATTTATTCTGTACATATGCAGATATTGCAGAGTTCAGATGCTGTGTTCATTTTTTACATACTTGTTGGCATTGAGTCTTGATGTGAAGTATTCTTGAATGCATTCGGTTATCTGTTGTCAGTTTATAAAATTTAATCAGTGTGGCTGAAGGGGAAATGCAGTATCTTCATGTCTTTGAAGAAAGAGGTTATATCTTCAGCTAACTCAGTCAATTTTTTTAATATCTAGCCTACTATGCAAGCAGACCTTCATTTTTGTAATAAACGTTTGAAATCACCTTTTTTGCTTACAATTAGTTTTTAACATTATTTAGAAATACTTTGTGTATACTGTAGTTTTGGGTGTAATTGTCTTGTCTGTACCACAGACAGCACTATAACGTTTCCTATAACAAATCGAGATTGATTTTTAGGTACAGAAAAGAAATACTTCATGATTAACACTTTTAAGAATAATTGGTTAATTATTGATAATTATTAATTGGCATTTGTTAGTTTTGTTTAAAGACTTATCTTGGGATGCATTTTACATCTGATAGGGTAATTTTGTAGGTAGAAATTTTTGCCAATTGATTAATGTCTAAACATTAAATTAAAATTAATGGACTAATTCTGATTAATTTTGTAGTCCATCACAAACTGTAGAACAACTGGTTGTTGCTGTCTTTCACAAACCAAAGCAAGATAGAAAAATGACGATGATGCAGTACACAAACTGTGTAGTCAAAGCTCGCTTAGTGCAGACTGTTAAACTAACATTATGACGATATGTGTCTTGTTGAAAATAAAAATTAGATTACAATCGATCACGATAGTCATTTTAGGTCAGTAAAAACTCCAAAAATGTAATCGAATTTGGGTCAGATAAAAAATGGATTGATTGGTTTTTTAGCGATTAATCATTAATTTCCTCAGGCTTATAATTCTGTTGATATTTTTTGTATATTTGCTGAATACTTTCGTTTCCAGGTAATAGTTTTGTGCTGTCAAGCTACCCTACTTGTTGACTCCATATGCTGAGAATGTTACTTGTTTTGTACATTATGATGAACATCTTTGTGTCATTTTTGTATTTGACTATTCCATTTTCGTCTTTTTTCATAACCACATGCAGATGAGCATTTGGGGATCATTCAGAAGAAAAACTAGCATATTACACCTTGAGTCACGAAAACAACACACCAAACTGTTGTCTATACTTTTGCCGTTTTTTACCAATTTTCTCGTTTGTTACTTAGCGAAAATGATTGTTCTGATGACTTTGTTCTAGCGATTGTTTTGTTGCAAATTTCCCACCATTTAACAGCGAAAGAGTTGAAAATCCAGTTCTTATATAGCAAAGAAAAAGGGAGAGTTTGATGTCTTTTTGACTTGATATTCTGTAGCTATGTTTTTGGTGTGTGAGTTACATTGTTGCATTACAGATATGTAATTTTCAGCACGCATGGGACAGTGATCGTGATATACTAACACGAGTTTTCTGATTCAAAGAATATTTTTTTTAGTTTTCTTCATTATATTGCTAACAGCATTTGTTTACGTGGTAGTCATTAATGCATCAATTGTCAATTCTCGTAGTTCGTTTTAGTCTAATTTCCACATACACTTTCAGAAAAAAACACCCATTGTATATCTCCATGGAAATGTTCAGATTTCCACAAAATTTTTAGGCAGTGTTTAGGAGGGAACAAGAACTCCACTGGTGGAAAAGTTAGATATTCTTTGCTACTGGTGATGTCCTGCTGACGTCATATTTCCGCATTTGTAAATCATGTGTCTTGCCATTGAAGATAAGACATTTGATAAAATGTTTGCAAGTCAGCAATGGTTATGAAGCCACAAGTTTTTGCATCATGTTTCTGGACAATGGACAGGCAATTTAATATTAATGGAATGAAACTTTTGAATAAAAAAATTAATATGACCGGCAGTATCGTGCAGTTTGACTAATAGCGGGCAAGTGGTCATGTACGCAGTGTTGCAGTGCAGTGCCTGCCAACATCAATGCAGTTGAGGATCTCACACTCAACCAAGAAAGTAAACCATGAAAACAGTTCACAATGGAAAATTGCATGACAAATTGTCATATTTTTGGGTTTAGTTAACACAATGACCAATTGATTTGTTTTAACATTTCACTTAATGCCTGCCTTCGATGGTAAAACCCACAACTTACAAACACGGAAATATGATGTCAGCATGGCGTCACCAGTTGCAAAAAATATTTAACTTCCACAGATGGAATATTTGTTTTCTACTAAACATTCCCTGACAATTCTGTGCAAATCTAAACATTTTCTGTGGAGATATAAAAGAAAACGTGAGTGGGTTTTAACGCAGTGTAGTATAAGTACTGTCGTCATCTTGATTTGCTACAACTTTTGATGCTGTTTGATGAGGTAATTTACAGTTGTCTGTATATGTTAATACTCATCTAATACCAGTTTCTCGTTTTTTAGTCAAATATTACCATCAGTTTACATTCAGTTGTTGTTTACTGATGACAACTGTTACTGACAACGCTGCTCATATACGTGGTTACGTAAACAGGCGAGTTATTTAGTGCAGGCAGGCAGCTTTCTTTTCCGGGGCTGACTGATTAAGAACTTGAAACCTGTCTTTTAACTGTTGATGACTAAAATAATTGTTGACGTAAAATGATGTGATGTAGCATAGTTTTTACCACTATGTTGGTGTAGCACCTTACTGGTTGAAGATTGTATAACATTAGAACTTTTCCTAGAGAGACTAATCTTATGACACTGCTGGAGTGCTAATTTTTAACCTCTAAGATGAAAGTTGTGTATTATATTTGCTGATGTTTTTTTTCATTCGTGATTCATACATATGATGTAATGTTTAGTTGTTCTGTTATTTAACTTTTTGGAGTTATGTTGGTTTAAGGTCAAGTGCAATGAACCAGGGATATCGAGGGCCACAGCGGGGCCCAGGGAAACATTATCTCGAGGTCCTTTTGGGAGAAAGTTTTTTTTTTTTTTTAAATGGCACATCCTGATGTACTTTAGATTTTTAAGTGACGTTGGGGCCTTCAAAAGACGAGAGGCCCGGGGTAACTTACCTCTCTTCTCCCTCCTCCTCTTGAATGCCCTGCAATGTACTGGAGAAACTCAAAGTCGATAAAATCATGTATGCCAATAACCATCATTAATTACCAGAACAGCAAGTACCCATTATGAGAAGAACCAGTAATTTAATTGCTGAGTGATATACGACGCCAAACACTGCAGGACGAGGCCAATGCTACAAACATGAAGCCGAGTTCGTAAGTACAAGACTGAAAGAGGTAGGTTGAAGCCAGTTCTTTAAACACTATGCAACCGTAGGGTAGTGCACTTGCTCTGTAGGAACCTACTCATTTAGTCAAAATAATGAAAAATTCTGTTAAAAAATTAAACAACCCAACCACTCGAATTTGGTGATCCGTTACGTTAGACGCAAATGTTTTTATTTATAGGCTGTGTTTACTAGTAGCTGTATTACATATTCGTTGTAAGTGAATGTGTTGTTAATTTTTGTTTTTAATAATTTCATAATTTTACAGTAATACTGGAATATTGACCCTTTGGAGTAGCGAAGTACGATTTTTGGTCAATGCATTTTGCAGTAATTTTTGTGATATACGGACTAAATTTAATAAAACACGCCTGTGTTCTGATACTCTTAGTCCGGTTTGAATTCTTTTCGCTTCATATGTGAAGTGATGTATAGGTTTTGTTGTATTGCGGGTATACCAAGGGACAAATTAATTACAGTTTTGTCATGGTTCGGGTCTGCCATAGCCAGATACGTTGGCGAAACAGCATGATTACTTACCCGCAAATTTCCGATTTCACTCACGTTAATCAATTGCCAAAGATGTTTAACGTCCGAAAATGAAGAAATATTTACTATCGTTTCACGCTTTTCTTTTCTAACTATTTTGCAAAAAATCTTACATGTGCACGCAATGCGATCTCCACGTCATAGATGGTCACTTCAAGCGTCGAGAAGCTGGTGTTCATGTTGGCAACAACTTGTACACAGACCTTGATTACACCGATCATGTCGTGCTGATGATGGCTGAACAGACAGAGACGTTACGATCAGCTCTTGCAAAATTTTACCAGACCGCCGAGGACCTTAGTTTGCTCCTATCATGGCAGGAAACTGAGGTACAGAACTTGGCTTCTGGTGATTCTGCTGCAGATATAACGGTTGCTAACAACACCATTGAAGCAGTTATAGAGTTCCGGTACTTGGGCTGTATTCAGTCGTCTTCTGGCAGATGCTATCCAGATCTATATCGACGAATTGGAGTGGCCTTTTCCGTTATGCACTCAATGCAACACTGCTGGCGTCAAAAGGGTCTAAGTCTGGACACCAAGCTAAGACTGTACCAAACTTGTGTTCTTCAAATCCTGTTGTATGGAGCTGATACATGGACTTTACTGACAGACGACACACACAGATTACAATCCTTTCATATGTCATGCCAACGCTAGATACTGGGTGTGAAGTGACAGGACCATGTCAAGAACATCGACATAGCCGACAGGACCGGTCTGCCAAACATTACAGATATAATCAGCAAGAGGCGCCAAGCACTGTTTGGTCACATTGTTAGACTGGATGCCACCATACCTGCACACCAAGCATTATGTCAGGTCATTGCAATGAAAGGTGGTCAGAGTCTGAGGATGAACTGGAGAAGACCTCCTGGGCATCCTCGAAAACCTGGATACAGCAGATCGGCAACGGAACACCGGCCAGCTGGAGACAAATGTGGCAGAGTGTAGATGAACGTGGACATCGTGGGGAGTCGCCACAACGGACCTCAGTTGTCTACGCATGATGATGATGATGATGATGATGATGCGGTTTCGATAGGGTTTGATATTGCTAAAAAAAACTCCGGTTTCGGTGCCAATTTCGATAATTGTAACAACACTACTTAACCTCCCTCTCACTGTCACTAGCTCTAACTGTATATGCTGGTATATGCAGTATCAGAATAGTTGCTGTCGGAATAGGAATTGCTTCTCAGCATTTCCAGTATACATCACTTTTTACTATTGATACTTTCAGCTTTTGCTTTTGTGATTAGATCATGTTAGGAATGGATTCTGTAACATCTGATGTTAATGGTACTTGGAAATTGGGATTTAATGGAGTGGAATTTGTTATTCAGTCTTCGAAACTTTTTGTGGGTAGCAAGAGGTATCCTTAAAATGCTACTAAGGCTGTCATGATCGCATTTTTTGTCTTAACTCTCGCTGTTGCTGATGCTGTAGTGTATGTTGTTTTAGCCACATGATGTCTGGACTTTTAAGATGTAGTCTGCGATGTACCATTACTCGGTGTACTTCTGCAGCAACAGTACAACTTCAGCTAGTCAGAGTATAAACTGTTGTGTTACATGTCATTTCCATTATTTAAGATGTTTTTAACAGGCATAATAATATGCACTAGTAAATACCTCATACAGCTCTCAGCTCATGAGTTTATAATTTTTTTTATTGTTAATATTGTTAGCATTTTATTTGTTATAACTGTCTGTTGACAAAGCAAATCTTTTTTGTAATAAACAATTGACAGCTTGCAATTGCAGTTGGCAGCCTATGGTATATGATCATAGGTCATATGAATGGGTAAGGCATGTAATGCAGGTTGTAGAGGCCACATAATGAGACTGTCATATTGTAAAGAACACAAGACATAAGAATTCTACATTTTGAAAAGTAAAGTGTCGGTAGTGTACTGGGTGTTTTAACGTATATAGCTGCTATGTATGTTTTTTTCTATTGAACCACAGTACCTCTTGTTGGTGTTGCTAGCATATTATGTAAGCGTGGTATGGCATTACCTTGTTGTTTAAGAATATCTCTTATCTGCAAAGCTCAAATACATAGTTTTATACTGTGCCATTAATATGAGTGCTGACTTGGTTAGTATTACAGAGTTTTGCAGTTTACATATTATGTTTTGTTAATGTTTACTGAAGGGAACAAATGTATTTTCCAGAAAGAATCCTCCACCTCTGTATAAAAAAAGTCAGACAGGGCCATTTCGGCCACGGCTGGAAAAAGAACATTACTTGTATATTTTGGAAGAATGCACACACAACACACCACAGGGCAACATGGAAGTTATTCTGGCAACTGATGTTGAAGGTATGTTGTAGCCATCATTATTCTGCTTTTGCTGATCTGTAGTAATACTGGCATTGGCAAACTGTGCTAAGTGTAAGCTTGTGTATTTATGTATTTGTAGTTGAAAGTGGTAGTAGTTGTTTCTCTCTACTTTTAATAATTTTTTGTAGTTATAATAATGTTTATAATAACAGAAAGTGTAATTTTATTGTTTCTGTCGGTCACAAATTTCCAAGTATGAACAGCTACAGCAAGAAAAGAAGTTGGCGACAAATGCCAACATATAATTTAGTATATATGCTGTAGTGGTGAAAATAGTAGTAATAGAGAATGATGATGTTTATGATGCTGTGATCATGGCAATGCCACTACAAGAGTTCACTCAGTTTATTTGATGAATTTAGCACAAGCAACAGGTGGCCATTGACCTTTGTACCAAGCCACCAGCACCGTCATCATTTATTACTACTCAGCCCAAATTTAAGCTGATACTCATGATTTTGCCATCCCAAATAGGGTAGAATGGTGACTTGATGAGTCATACTAGCTGGATAGTTTACCTGTTTTCACCCATCTAGGGCACAAACCAGGTCGGGTGTAGAGTAACTTCGTTGTTCCAACATAACACGTTATTGCTATGCCACATCACCATTCATATGCTGAGCACATCAGGTGTTAATGGTTGCATTATGACGTGAATTCCCCATCATAACCATCAAACATGTGATAGGTCTGCTAGTGGAAATACAAGCATTGAATTTCTGTAGTCTTCTGCATGCTACCGTTAGTGACAGCTGTTGCAGTTGCACACAGACTGTGCACTCAGAGCAAGATATGCATTATTTTCTTATGGTTTTTGACATCAGGTGATTAGTTGATCGTACTTTAGTAAAGGTTGAGCTATTGGCATGAGTTGTCGTCCATCTGTCTGTCTGTCTGTCTGTCCATCATGGATGTACTGTGGCTAAACGGTGCAACATAAGGCCTAGGTTGCTATTGATCACTAATAGGAAGTTGCATACTGGCTTTCAAATGAGAGATAAATCATTCACCTTGAATGACCTTGAAGGGGCATAATGCACTACGGTGCATTATGCCCATCATGCAGTATTGTGGGTGAATGATAAGTCATAGAAGGTCGGCAATGGTACCATGTTATAGGGCGGTGGCGACTCTATAGGCTGTCAATAGTAACCGGGTGTCTATCTGCAGTGGTTTGGCCGCAATTTTGAATGGAATGTTTAAAGCCATAAGTGGTCCTATCTTTCAAACGGTCAGAGATACAGCCTAGGTTGCTATTAATCACTAATAGGAAGTGGCATACACCCTGACAGATTAGATGGAAATCATTGACCTTGGATGACCTTGAAGGTTGTTACGCACTATTGCGGCTAAATGGTGCGAGATAGGGCCTAAGTTGCTATTGATCACTAATAGGAAGTCGGATATTGGCTTTCAAATGACATGAAAATCATTCACCTTGAATGATCTTGAAGCTCAGTACTGCAACAGGAACTGTATAGGCTCTAGCGTGTTTTTCCAAGCAAGGCATTTTTATTGTCAGAAATATTTGCAAAACCTGCACCTGATATTTTTTTTGTTCATTTAGTCTGTAGCTGTTTATATCACCTGGCGAGATGACCGCTTGCATAGAACAGTAGCTATTTATATCGCTTGGCGAAATGACCACGTGCGATGTCTGTTGTACTAGCATTCAATGTAGCTTTCGAGGCAGCGTTTCGTTAACATAGCGTGCATGCAACTGTCTCACCTCTGACAAATTGCTTTCTCTCCATGACTGCAATTCAGACGCTGCGCTTTGGACGTAGGCTGTACGGTCGGCTTTTCCTAGCGATAGCTGAGCTTCTTGTTTTCACCTTTGGAACCTATGTGTGACGTATGGAGGGGTGAGATGTCTAATGCCTAATGCAGCTAATATAAGACCTCATTTTTGTTACGTGCGAAAGCAGCTATGCTTTCAGCGCGTCTTAGCCATCGCAATTCTGTCCGTCCGTCCGTCTGTCACACGGGTGGATCAGGCAAAAACGGTCCAAGCTAGGATCTCCAAATTTCCACCGTCGGCTGCCTGGAAGACTCTAGTTTCAGGAACCGTAAAGCTTTTTCGTAAATTCGAAAGGGGTCACCCCGAACGGGGTCGCTAAATGAGAGGGGGGTGGTCTAAATTTGTGATTTTTGGCCAATAACTCGTTGTATCTCAGTAACGGTGCGAGATAAGGCCTAGGTTACTATTAATCACTAATAGGAAATCGTATACTGGCTGTCGATTTGCGCCAAATTCAATGACCTTGGATGATCTTGAACGCCAAAATAGGGGGTTTTACGGATTTTTTTCGCGATATCGGGCTGCGCAAGTTTATATCATTCACAAGGAGGCACCACCGTCGCCAACGCCACACGCGCCTTTGGCCGATGTGTATTATGGTCCCGATGGGCCGAGTCCAAGTGATATGCGATTTTCGAAACTATAACTACTGAACTGGAAATGCTATAGGC
>Ga0209671_1000691_pt1 | contig 24179 bp, 20 predicted proteins | sample WorMetHERISLAND2_2_FD_187401 | JGI IMG/M metagenome (GOLD analysis project Ga0209671, IMG submission 187401) | Marine gutless worms symbiont microbial communities from Max Planck institute for Marine Microbiology, Germany - Olavius geniculatus... | ecosystem: Host-associated > Annelida >... | reverse complement strand
CTGAGCAATAATCGTTAACTTTATGCGTGCCGTATTAATTGTTGTTTTTGATTTTTGTCTTCTCTGCAGGTGCGGTCTTATACAAATTAAGTGTATTCAAAGTATGCCATTTGCATTGAATGTTTTAATAGCCTCCTACAGTACTTTCACTCCTATATTATACTGTAGACTTGGCTTGCGGACCGCGATGCTTCGCGGCAAACTGAAAATGGACCGGCATTCCAAAAGTTTGAGTACCCCTGCCCTAGTCCTTTAATTTCACCACTGCACTCCAATCCTACGTCTACAGTTACCCAGCTGCCTGTTCATGACTATGACTTAGTACACTAAGACCACTATGCGTACAATAATGACTTGACCCCCAAGTGACTATTATCTATTTCAAAATCTGAAATTCGATCATGGTGGTATCTGCTATCCATGATGATGAATGGCTCGAGCCTCTTTCGTTGATGCTAAAAATCATTTCTATTTAATGCTCCATGATGTCATAAATTACAATGATGTCATATTCGCAGTAGACTCATATGAGTCAGTTAAGGATGTACGTTTTACCAATGTATAGCTTTTGGAAAATATTGTTGTCTAATATGTCGAGGACGAAAACTTTTGAGATAACCCTTGTACATGATATAATCAAATAAACCGAAAACGTACTTGCCACTCCAGATGAGGTAAGCATCGGGCAGACGTGGAATGAACAGAACTGATTTGCCAGTTTCCACATCCAATGCTCCATAGAAGTCCGGCTCCAGCACACCGAACGCCCAGTGAAAGTATGACTCCTGCAATAATATTTATCATCATAACAACAATAATGAACAAATGCCATTTAACATGAAATGGAGTGAAAAACTGCCAGGTTACATCACAGTATAAATGTCAGTCACATGGAGTGTCCTCTATCCTCAAGAAAATGAACAACCCCAGTTTCAGGAAACATTGGAACACAGGCATAATTGGACCTCATCTACCAGTAGCACAGTGTTTATAGAATGAGCAAACAGATAAATGTTAACAATTACATGTACCAGCTGCAACATAATGATTAAAGATGTAAAATTAGCAAAAATGTGTAATAACACTTAATTCCTTATGTTATTTGGTTGCTTGACCAGGGTTAACAACTGGCTCCATATACAATACTAATTTTTCATTACAATGCAAAAGTATCATTCAATACTAGTGAAAAATAAAAGTGATACTACAGTTTATTAACCTGTCGAAATGGAACATGACAGACATCCGAGGAATATCGCTGAAAATCAGTGGATTTTCCGCCTTCTAGTAAGACAACGGCCTTCTCACTGACTTTCTTATTCTTCAGTCGATCAATCAACCTTCGCCGGTTGAGAGCGTGTAGATCCATTGACACTGTGTGAGTATGAAAGCCAAGATTGTATGTACCAGGACGAGCCCTGCACATGTCAGTATACATTTACTAATGCAAGTTGTACTCATAAGGCCAAACTGACAGAACTTTAGCAATGGCCAGCTTAGCTACTCGCCACAAAAGCAAAGAAAGCTGAACAATGTTTTACTTACTGCATAACAAAAATTGGACAATTATGCTGTAGGCCTAGTTACCACTGTTTTCAGTTCCGCAGTGACTATACACACGGCCGGCCGTGTGTATAGGCAAATTAGGCAAGTGCACATGGCCATACGTGAGCAGTCATGATGAGCAGACTTCACGGAAATTTCTGCTGTGAAGTTACTGCTGCCACATTTTGCACATTTCACTGCATTAAAACAGTGCAGAGAAAGACTGCTTATATTGTTTATAAGACTGCTTATATTTATTACCGGTATATTCAAACCATTCATTGATTGTAAGCTTGGCCAGTGAAGAATTTGAGAACGAGTGGTCGTGAATGAATGTGCAGGCACTGAAACATCAACAACATGAGTGACGTAGGCCTACAGTTGAGCATCCAACATATGCACCCCTTGTGTCCACTGTCCACAGCTTGTGGTGGGTGGTCTTTTATGCATTCCATTCTGCAAATGCAATCTTTTCATGGAGTCCCATGATGTCGTGCGGTTTTCAGGCATATGAACTATACTGTAGCTGCTATCTGTGTCCACTGATGTCAGGGGCGGTAGGCGTGGTGTAGTGGTAATGCGTCTGATCCGATCAGCAAAGTTACTGTACGCCGGGCCCGATTAATACTGCGATGGGTGACTGCCTGTGGGCAGGTAAACCATCTCCCTATGTAACCAGCCGCCTAGGTCAACTCAGCCTTCCATCCCTCCGGGGTAGGTAAATCGAGTACTGGCCTATCTGGCTGGGGTTAAGGTGGGGCGCGTTCACCTCTGTCGGGTGGCAGGTAACACTGTATGATCCCATATGACAAGTGACGCTCCGTAGCTCTGAGATGGGTTCGCTCATTAAGAGCTATATTCGGACCTTTAAGTCAGAAATGAATACACGTTTCAGAAAGGCCGGCCGTGTGCATAACACCAGTCTTTAAGTTCATATTTTGCAGTCACGTCCTCCAATGTCAACAGCATTTGAACAGATCTCAAAATCGCAATGACATGATGCAAAAGGCTTAGGCACTGCAAATACACGAGTGCGTTCCAACTATCAAACTCTGAGGGGCGTTGCCTTACAACAGCTGCTGACATACCCATCGTCCGTGGAACAAGAACACGACATGCCGAACAAATCACGGTGCGTCGTAAATCAAAGCACACAGAAAAGTGTGGTAAACGACCAATAACGACTGTCGCGGTTTTATACACTTTAATTAACAAACAAGCAAAAAGTTTATGTTTACGAAACGTAAACAATCGCTCACGGGACTGACGACCAATAAATAAGTAACAGCTACAGGTATACCTAACATAACGGTAGTTTTGCAGCGCTTGTCGTTGTCTACTAACATGGAAGTATAAATATTTATAGCTTCGTGGTCTACTAATAACAGAGATGTGCACAAGACCTTCTGAGCCGAGACCGAGACGAGACGCTTTCGAGACGCTGGCCGAGATTTAAAGCATGGTTTCGACCGAGACCACATCCCTGACTAATAAAACAACTGTAATTAATATTATGTTAATTTAATGCATTATGAATAATGTAAATAATATGTTACTTTAGTTTTCAATGTTATTTTGTGTTAATAATATAGTAGGAATGATCACGCAAATTATAATGTGCCGAAATTTTGTCGTACCGAATTCATTCTCCTGTGGTCCAACTCACTTCCGGAAATTTATGTGTGAAATGTAAACAAATATGGAATTTCTGAATTGCAACAGTGTAGTGTATATTGTAGCTTAAGTTTTCCACTGTTCTAAGTGAATTTTTGCGTTCATTTTCGGTGCGATGTGCTAATTACGTATGGTGTTTTGTCCTTTCTACACACATCACACAGATGCTTGATGTCTGTAGGCGTGGCCTTCGCTGGACAGTCCTATGGGATACATGTGATAATGCATAACACAGGGAAGGGTTCTAGGCCGGTATTTTCATGGCCAAGTGCTGTAATCTTTGAGGCCATTGCCAAAACCAATGGTCATACCACGCTACAGACTGTCAACCTATGGCACTCGTGCCTTTAGTGTTACTGGTCTAGTCTGCTGAAACTCTACCTGACTACCTGAAGTCATCAGACATTTTGGTACTTTTAGGCGACAGTTAAAATATTTTTTGCAGATATTTGCAATTACTTACACTACTGTAGTGCATCAGAGACATGTAGATGCACTCTACAGATCTATTTTGTATTTAATTGAATTGCTCTTTGAGGCCATGAGACCAAACCAGTGGTCTCTGTCTTTGAGGTCAAGGCCCAGGCCAATGTAGTTGTTTAAATTACTAAATAAGTAAAGTAAATATTGCAGTTTTGTACCGCTCATATAAAACCAGTCTGATCTTATTCAAATCACAAATGACAATAAAAATGTTCAGACAAACACTGTTCAATGTTTCACGGAAATATTATGCGAATATCAAAAACCCATTGAACAGAGCACATTTATTACAAGCGACCAGAGGCCAAGGCGTTGAGACCAATGCCAAGGCTAGACATCTTCACTCTACGGCCACAATTTTGTTTCTTGAGTCGAGGTCAAAACCTGTCTTGGCATAACGTCCACTAAAAGCCGACCTCTTGATTGAATTTTTGGGTTTAAAATTACTACCGCTTATGGAAGTGAAAGAATAAAGGGAGATAATTTTTGCAGATGGAGTGGTGGTTTTACGTTATTGTTTCTGCACGGTTGACTAGTTTGAAACAATGAATAGTGCCAGGCTATGGTTTTGGTTGGTTAGGAATAAGTTATTTAATCAGTTGCAAATAAGGATAAATTGTATCTTTGGCTATGGCAGCCCCTGACTGTGGCAAACAGGAATCTGATTACATTCAGAATCTTACCCAATGATTGCATTCTTATTCTTGATCTTTATTTACAAGAAGGTTGTAACTGTAGTTAATAGTTTGTCATTATTTCAACAGTGAATACCTTTGAATATTTGTTTTCTGCTTTTACTCGTTGTTTTACAGATTTTATGAACATACCTTTGCAGAATTTTGCCATAGAGGTGCACCACTTGACTGATTCGTTGTACAATGGATCCACATGGTCGACGTGCTGGCCATCGTCTCCATGATATTAATTTGACGGTTGGTTATAGTATTCATCGGTATTCAATTGTTTGTCTGATAACTTGAGTATAGTTTTTCTTGGTTTCAAGAGCATTGGTCAGGCAGCAGAGGTTGTCATAGTGTTGATTATGTAAGTGAATCATATGTTGATAAAGTTTGCTCAGGGTTGTAGTTTTGATTCTTGTTTTTTCAGTCTTTTTGGGTTGTTTTATTTCAGGTTTTGCCGATGACAGAAAAATTGCTTTTAAAATATGGTAGTTTCTTTCTATAGCTGTTAAACATGTACTGTTTTAATATTTATTTTTTCAGAATATTGATATGTCAAAGCTGTCAGAAGAAGAAAAGTGGAGGTTGTTATATATCTAATGTTTTTTTATTTTGTGCAGTATTATGTGATATCTTTGTAATCTATTTGCTTGTATTAGAAACAGCAGTATTTTTATTAGTTTGACTTTTTTGACTGCTGACATTTCATATATTGTGCATGGGCAGTTTTATTCAGCAGCTTGATGGTGTTTGGAACTGTGGCCACTGTTGCTAAAGAAAAGTGAACACACTGGATTAAACACCAGTCTTCTTTCTGTAATTACTTTAAATTATTTTGAGTTTCTTTTACAGCATCGTTTGATCCGTCTCACCCTTACAGGCTTTTGCCTCAAAACAAAAAGGCCTAAAAAACTAAAATTAGTGTGATCATTTTCCACAGTATACAAATTTTTTAGTCCAAGAGGTTAAAGGTCAGGGTTAGGATTGTGGGTTTGCAGCTTTTGGCACATAATGTTGACTTGGATGATATACTCGTATATATGCTTATATGCTTCTGCCAATGTGATGGCTGCAGGTATTATGTTTTCGGAGTGTTCGTGCATTCTTTCGTCTGTTCATGCATGTGTGCATACGTTCCAAACAAACATTGTTAGCAAGATACCTTGGTTATTTGTTGATGGAATTTGACCAAACTTTCACCACTATTGAACATTGTGGCAAGAATGAAAGCGTCAAATTTTGGGGTCAAAACTCAAAAGTTAAAGGGTCTAAGTCATGGTGTGGTCAAATATGCCCCTGAATGTACATTTTGGTTTTGTAGTTGTCACCTTTTGGCAGAGGCATAATAGTTGACTGAGTTGTAACCACCATTTAGTTTTCTAGTTATTATTGTTTCACTCAGGTGTCTGTAGTGCCGGCGTGTGTAATGTTGCAGAGTGGAGCATGCACGTATGCATGAGAAACATCGGGGTCATGAGTCGATGCATGCTGAGATGGTTCTGATCCTTGTCTCTACGCTCGTCTTTGCTCAACTTCTACTTGTACAGTGGCGCAAACGACATTTCCGCTCTTATCAGGTGCACTGTCAGCTGGCAAAGATCGTTTGTGTTTTGTGTTGATCTGTATAGCTAAGATGTAGGATGTTAAACAAAAATGCACTTTTTTGCTCACACAAGATATCTAATGGCTAACACAGCAAAGTTTGAAGTTGTCTGAAACTCCTATTTTCAGTGCTGATGTGCTGTTGCATCAATTAGTAGGTGAAATTTCCACTCTGGTCTTTCATGTGAACAGCTTCCATTTGTTTAGTCATAGATGTGAGCAGTATAAGGTTTTAGATAAATCAAGAGTGCTCAGAATGCAAAATGTGCCCGCTGACCCAGTAACCTCTACAGTTTTCGCATCCAGCTGTCTGCATAGTTGCTTTTTGAGTTAAAATATGTTAACTGTTGATGAAATTAGGTGAATTTACTACTGCTAGTACCTGTCTTATTGTAGTCCTTGTCTCCTTCTGTGTAATTACGTGAGCTTAGGCTATTCTATCAGAAGTAAATTTTTCAGAGTTATGGTCAGAAGCCGGCCGTAAGCTTTTTCTTTTGCCTGTTTGTCAGTGACATTGCATTTGAGTCCGATCACTGTATCAGTGCGTACACGTGATGCTTAACTGCTGTAGTGGTGATAAAGTGATCTCTGTACAGCCTGCGATATTCGCTCGTGTAACTGTTGTGTTTTCTCTATGTGCAGATAGCAACACTAGTAGGCATGTGGTTAATTCCGGTGGTGCTGTCACTACGGTTCTATTGGTGGCGGTTTATTACAGTCTGGACCATCTTTTCCATCATCACGGGCTTTGTCTCGTTCAAGGCCACGCGCAAACCTATTGAAGGCACTACGCCTAGGTCTTACGTTTGACTGATGTCTGATGTCTGTCTGTTTGTGTGCTTGTTTGTATTAATGATACTTTAGTCACTGATTAACGATGCTGTGGTTGATAAAATGTGTTAATTTTTATCAGTACGGTTTAGCTGACAACAGAATCTGGTGAGCTAACAGTGCCGATTGACCAGTGCTTTATATGATTGAGTGAAAGAATGAATGAAAGAACATCTTTATTATTTGTTGCATTTAACGGCTAGATTTGGATTACATTACAATTATGTAAAATTAGTTAAACAATACAGTAAAAAAATTGATCATTACAGTTAAGCTTACATTCATTAATGAGTGCATGAATGAATAAAAAACACCTTTATTATGTGTTGCATTTAATGGTTGGATTAAAATTACATTACAGTTATATAAAATTTGTTAAACAATATGTTAACATTTTTATCATGACAAACTGTTTGTGTTCTCGACAGTTGATCACTGTGAGTATATTGCAGCTTGTTTAGTGGCAATGAAGTGTTATGTAAGCGATGAGCATTGTTAATTGGAATGGCAAAATTCTGACCCATATCCCTCATCTCCAACATTTTAACCGTTTTTTTTAATATTGAAGCCAAGTGACATATAACAGGGAGTTCACTATGCATGCAGAATTTGGTAAACATTGGACAGTGAAGAAGGGGGCAAAACCATCAATTTCCATGAAGTTTTGGGTATTTTTATACAAATAGATGTGGTTTATAATTAGTTGTGGTGTGCAGGTTAGTGTACAAATGGTTCCTGTTGGTGTACAAAGTGAGTTATGGCATCGGCATTGTGGGCTACTTTGTCATAATGTGTACGTTGTTTGGTCTTAACGTTCTGCTGCTGATCAAACCACAGACATCGATGGACTTTGGTCTACTGATGCTTTTCTATGGTCTTTACCTCGGCGTCGTCGGCCGAGACTTTGCCGAAGTCTGCGCCGACAAGATGGCTTCGCAGATCGGGGTTGATAACTATTCGCTAATATCAGATGCTCTTAGCTAATACTTAATACAAGATCTGCTGCTAAGTTTAGAATTATATGCATTTGTTTAACCAGTTTTATTTTTACGTGCAAAAGCAGCTCTGCTTTCAGCGCGTCTTAGCCATTGCAATTCTGTCTGTCTGTCTGTCTGTCCGTCCATCTGTCCGTCTGTCACACGGGTAGATCAGTCAAAAACGGTGCAAGCTAGTATTACCAAATTTTCACCATCAGCTGCCCAGAAGACTCTAGTTTCATTATCCGTAAAGCTTTTCAATAAATTCGAAGGGGGTCACCCCGAACGAGGGCACTAAATGGGAGGGGGGTAGGCAAAATTTGCAATTTTTGGCCATTAACTTGCTGTATCTCAGTAACGGTGCGAGATACCCGGTAAGGCCTAGGTTACTATTAATCACTAATAGGAAATCATATACTGGCTTTCGATTGGCGCTGAATTCAGTGACCTTGGATGACCTTGATCGCCAAAATAGGGGGTTTAATGGATTTTTTTGGTGCTTTCGGCCTGGACAAGTCTATATCATTCACAAGGCGGTGCCACGGTACTGGTGTTGGTGGCATGGCGTAGTTGTTAACGCGTTTCAGCTGAAACGAAGTTACTCTATGCCGGGCCCAGTTAGTACTGCGATGGGTGACTGCCTGCGGGTAGGAACTGGTATAGGCTTTCGCGCGTCCGTGAGCATTAGCTCAAATTTCTTGTTTGGACTTGCTTCAGGTTAGGCTGGTTCAAAATGGCTGGAGGTAGTGGGTAAAAATTCAACAGAGGCTGGACTAATTTTGTGTGTGAAATTGTTAAATGTCATCGCAACTACACCGTCTCAAAAAAACATACCCGACATTTTCGACACTTGAAAATCAATTATCAGATAAGGTAGGGCACATTCAGCTGTGTCAAGTGAGATGTGATCACTGTGTGATCTTTCGTAGCTCTGATATGGTTTTCCATGAAGAGATATGTATATGCACTCTTCAACTCAGTACAGTAGCCAGTGCTGCCTGTATGCTGCAGTATTATACATCGACTGGGTTGCCATCGCGTAAGCTGGAGCCGGGCGTCTGTGCAGTCTGTGGCAACGAGATCATTGTACTTGACAATGCCGATGCTATCGTTGAGAAGACATACAAGCTAACTTGTGATCATATGTATCCTTCACGTTGACAACATATTTTTTGTTCATGTGTATTCTTTGCTCTACTTTTTTCTGTAGCCAGAATTTTTTTATATGCATTAATTCAGACAAGTTTTCAGCCACATTTCGATTGCATTTGCTAACTTACTTTTCTGATCAAAATTTATGAATTTTAAGTATCAGTTCTACAGGGTGGGCCAGAAACCTGTCGCTTTACTTTTGTCCATATCTTCGCCAGTTATTGACTGATTTTCAAAATTCTTTCACTGGCACACTCTGCGGACAATTTGCGATAACGTGATTATTATAGATCCCACCACACCATAAATGTGTCTCTACACTACCTTGTGAAATATCAATGAAATATGCATACATAATGATAATAACAAACGAACATTTTGGTAAAATTGAAAAAAAACACTTCAGACCAACATTGCAGTGAATAGTCTGTGTGACACTAGACTGTGTGGGTATAATGCAGTTTAGTGTCATACGAATCATTCATCGCAATGTTGGTTTGAAGCGTTTTTTTAATTTACCTAAATTTGTGTTGTTATCATTAGTTTTTGGTTACATTTATATTTCAAAAGGTAGAGTCGCATTTACCATGTGGTTGGATATATAATAATCACATTATTGCAAATTGTCTGCAGAGAGTGTGCCAGTGAAAGAATTTTAAAAATTGGTCAATAATTACCAAAGATATGGACAAAGTAAAGTGGCACATTGTTTATGGCCCATGGTGTACATACCATTTAAGAATTTACGTCAGTTACTTTAAACTTGTTTCTGTTACTCTTAGCTCAGTATTTTTTTGTCTTAAAATTATGTCAACATTTTATGCATTTTATAACTGATTTCTTGATCATTGGCGTGGTGTAAATTTAACAATAAGTTGTGAATAACCTTTTAGTCAAAATGTTGTGAGGATCCACACCCTTAATTTCTTATGGGACTGATGCCTGTAATGTGTTGTTAGTGTATCTGTAGTGTTGCATATGAGAAGCCAACTTAACATCGGGTGTCAGATTCCATGAGTTTTGTATCCGTGGCTGGTGCATAGTTGGCAAGAAACAGACATGTCCATACTGCAAGGAGAAAGTTGACCTCAAACGCATGTTCCCATCACCGTATCCTTGCATTATAGTGTGTCAAATATAATAGCAATTTAATTATCATGATAATGGATATTTGACCATCTATTCTTGATTTATATAGTTATTTTTTATGATGTTTACTGTCACAGCAGTGTTCTTGACTGGTCAATGGTCATGTCAACATTGTAGCAGCAGACTGCCTGCCGCCAAGTCAGGAACCAAAAAACACACATACATAACTTTCCATACTTTCCATAACAGAAGGATGTGAGGGAAGAAAATGGGAGAGTAGGAGAGGTGGAAGGATCTAGTCCATATTCTGAATACAATTCTATGTTAACTGTCCTATTCTAACAATCATCAGTCTGGTTGTTGTTAGCTGATGTTGTTCATTTTGTTTGATTTATTGCATCTTCGGTGCATTTGTTAGTTAATAATGAGCAATAGAGGTCTTGTTCATCTGTTCTTATGTCTCTCTGTTTATCCCGTATGGATTCCTAACTTGAAAACAAAAAGGCATGGAAAAAGAACGAATTTTATATGAACGTTTCTCAGGGTAAGAACAACTGTTTTGCCAGTTTTCTGTTCAACTGGTCGGAGGTCGGCATAGGGAGGGTTGCATAGTTCTGCACAGTGTTTATGAAGAAAGAAAAGGGGGTGTTTTTTTACTTAACGCCATGTAGGTAGATAGCCGCACAGTATGTTGGCTCTGGGTCGACTCGCCCCCTGCTCTCCAGTAGACAGCATTATGAGATTGGTGACTGTCTGGAGGATAACAGGGAAGATTATTAGAATTGCCATTATCACTACATATGCACAATTATAATCGGCAGCTACAGTTTTAGGTTTAGGTCGCTTTTTGCATTTTGTGTTTCATAAAGGTTAAACTTTTTGTTTCGTTATTATGTGTATGTGCAATTTTGCCTGAAAAGGCCATCCCCAAAATGACTTATACTGTGTCGGGCCTTCTCACTCACTCACTCATATACTGGGTAGACTCAATTTCCTTGTTGCATGCCATCACTTGTAGAAATATGTATGGATGGCATATTAGTTCTTAACATTGCTGTGCCAGCTGGGAGCGACCACATGTTCTGTATGGCAACCTGCTAGACTGGATACGCTACCTTGTCGCCTGGCAGCCGGTCATTATACTTTTCGTTCAAGGCATCAACTGGCTCCTTGGATTAGAATGACAGACTGCTCCATCGTAGACTATAATAGACTGTATTGTATAATAATTATTTCTGTGTAAGCTATAAACATTTGGCCAATTTGTTTATAGTTTGCGCACACTTATAGGAAAGTTACTGACAGGGCAACCATTTGCACTCAACGGCTGTAAGGTTAGCCATTAGAAATGGGGTTTTAAATAGGCCTACCCTATAGCCGACGGGCAGTGGCACCAATTGCCGATGATGGTGTACATTGTCAGAGCTGTTAGTTGTATGAATTTGAGGGGAAAATCTGTTTGAATATTGATGGATAAAACATACGCAAGTGGAAATGGGGATTTGTGCAACCATACGGTTTTTCTGTGTGCTAGTAGGCCTACATTGCAGTTCACTAGCCCTGAACATATGAACAAAAGGTTAAGGCATGAATAGCATTGACAGTGATGGACCAAAACAGTTTATGCTTTTGTACGCCTAATGTCGTCTTGACTGGATTTTATGGGAACTTTTAATGCAAGTTTGTGTCAACTTATGCTTGCTGTCTAAAACCGATTATGTAACCAGCCTGGGTGAAAACCAATTTGACCAAGTTTCTTCATTGGTTACCCTGCATTGTATGGCAGTGTGTGAGGCATGCACCTTTAGGATCTTTATATATGTTTCTTTTAGTGTACAGTCTGTTGTAATCTGTGTTTTCTATCCAGTAGCCTAAATGTTTACTGAAATTTGTCACAGAAGTGGTCAGTGCTCCGAATTGTAACTCAGGAATGCCTACTTAATTCTGTTATGTCTAACTGTCATAGTGTTGATGTTTTCCCTTTGTCAATGTGAACATGTCTTTCTGAGCTGTTTAAATAGTGATTGCAATATCTAGATTGAGTTCTCAATCACGGGATCCGGGGTTGAGAAATTTGTAATCCTGGGATCCTGTTTCAGGATTAGGCTTACAGATTGGTTGTTATTTTGGTATCTATGATAGACTTATTGCATGCATAAGATATGGTGGACTCAAATGGAAGGTATGTCAGAACGGTGTAAGGAGTGACTGTGACTGTCAAAATACAATTTACAGAGCACAGCAATGAGTAGTACAGGGTGGGCCAAAAAAACCGGACCTGTTTGAGTGTTGATAACTCAGCGATGGTTACCCATAGAAAGGTGTGTTATATGTCAAAAGTTTTAGAATGTTGTAGACATAAAGGGCCAAACTTGCATAGCAAATCATTTAATTATTCTTTGTTCAATTTGCATAAATCTTTATTACTCCTGAAATTAGGCATTTGCCTGCACTTCCATGTGCTCGAGTTCATTGAACTCAAAAACTCACTGCCAAAAAATCCAGATGTAAATTCTGTGAATTATTCAGTGTGGAGGCATTGCAATAAATAGCATGGTCACAAAATTTCAGTAACTGACCAGCTAAAACGTGTACTAATCAAATGCTGGGCTCAGTTGATCCTGAACACATTGACTCCAGCGATCAATCAGCTGCTTAAAAGGACTGATGACGGTTATGAATGAATAGGCTGGGTAACTGCTTATGTCGAATTTCATCTAAACTCAACTTATGTGTTAATGATTGTATGCTGAATGAAAATCAACTTAAATTCATGTGTTACTGCCAATTTAGCATCATTTTAGGGGTGGGGCAGATTTTTGTAAATCAGGCAAAGTATATTTAAATGCTGAGATATGCAAATTGTACACTTTTTCTGTACACAATTTTGAAACTTTTGGCATATTAAGCACCTTTCCATCAATAAACATCACTAAGTTATAAAAGCTCAAATATCCATGTTATATCCATGTGATACAGTCAAATTCGGCAGAATTTCGGGGGTGAGGAATATTTATGCAAATTAGGCAAAGAATATTTAGTGTTTCACTATGCCATTATGTCGTTTATTCTTTACAGCATTCTGAAACTTTTGACGTATAACATGTCTTTCTACCACTAACCATCGCTGAGTTATCAATGCTCAAACAGGTCCGGTTTTTTGGCCCACCCTGTACTTTACCGCACATGAAATATTTTTTACATTGGACCTCTAGAATTGTTATTTTTAGCATTTATCGCTCAAAAAAGTGCAATTTTAATGAATTTTTGTGCTCCTGCAATCCCGGGATTGGGATGTCACCAATCCTGGGATTCAGGATTAGTGAAAACAGGATTCGGGATTGCAGTCCCTATGCTTAAACTTTCCATGTTACAAACCTATTTGTTATTAATCAGAAAATACTCGAGAGGGTTCAAACCTCCGGCAAGGACATTGTTCATTTTCTTGGTTGTCCATAGAAAATGTAATATTAAATAGAGTTCTGTAAAAATTCTGGATACGGATTACGAGATCCTGGATCCAGTCCAGATACAGATCTCCGTTGCCATCAAAATCTAATTGACTGTTTGGCCATGCCTCAGTCAGCCCCACCCATCCAGAACTTTTACCAAAATGCATACCTAACTTATTTGGAGTCATCTCGCAGACCGATATATAGCTAAAAGCATGAACCCCTGACTTTAGCGGACGTAATCGATTTTTGTTGAGACTCTTAAAGATTTGAAATACAGTGTACTATTAATTTTCCATGTGCATTGTGATTGTGGGGCAGCCGGGACGTTCATCATTTCAGTCAGCAGTTATTAGTACAGGGTGTGCCAAAAGATGACTCAACTTGTTTTTATCAGAACTTCGTCAATTCTCCACCAAATTTGATAAGTTTTGGCCTACAGCTAGCCAAGGCGATAGAAATATGTAAAGCACACTCATTGTCCATCTCACGTAATTTATGTTAATGCACTACCGTGTAAAATGCAGATGCTCCATATTGTTACAGTACACGGTGATTGTCAGTATCAGATTGCTCAGTTCCACAAAAGACACCATGCCGTTTAATAATGTTGTAGTATTAAACATTTCACGCTGAAAACAGCAGACAACAAAATAACTGATTGACAAGCTTAAAACACATTTTATCCATGAATGAGTGCTGTGCATTTCGATCAGTTGATCATTGATGTCACCGTCAGCCGTAGCGTCACGTCATTGGCATCATTTCAGTAAATCGTTGGGGGGTCTCAGTGATCTTTGCGGGTCCGAGTCTGCGAAACGTATTGTTTTTGCAGCAGTAACACTGTTTCAGAGGTACAATTTACAGCAAAAAAACTAAGATCCTAAATCCTTGGGGGGTCCATAGACCCTTCCAGCCTCCTCCCCCCTAAATGATGCCCCTGCTTCACGTCTAAGCCATTGTGTACACTTTGGACATAAATTCTGATAATTTGGAAGCAAGTTGTTACAAAAACTTATAATTCTGCTGAATGAATCAGGTTCTGGTTTATTGTGTGCTTGATAAGTCATTAGAACTTTTACGGAGACAACAACTGAGCATTATGCAACAATTTGGAGCATCTGCATTTTACACGGTAGTGCATTGACATAAACAAGTTGAGGTGGATAGTTAGTGTACCTTACATATTTCTATCGTTCTGGCTATTTGTGTGCCAAAAATTATCAAATTTGATGGAGATTTGACGAAGTTCTGACAAAAAGAAGTTGGGTCATTTTTTGGCACACGCTGTATATTGTAGTTTTATTGAATGTAGATATGCGTTGTAGTAGCTGCTACTGCGTACGTTATACAAGAATTGCATATTTTATTTATTTATTATTTACATGCATTTTATTTCTGTTTTCTGGTAGTATCAATTCTAATGAAAACGAAATAAGCAGAAGCAAATTTAATTCTCAAAGCGTAGAAGTAATGTGTTAAAAAAGTTAATTGATGTCTCAACTGCAGCAAATTTAATGTTGGAAAAGCACAGCAGGTTTTCATAGATGAAGTATAGTGAAATATGGAATGCTTTACTGGTGAATAATTATGTAGACAGTTTTCTAGACAACATATAGATTTAAGCGCTTGCAGGTAGGTTGTAACATGTTTCTGGAAAAAGAAAATAGCCTATATAAAGTTTAGATATGGCCACTATATCTAGTGTTTCTTACCCCTGAGCTTCCTCTTCCCCCTTACAGGCAGTGGCGGATTCAGGGGCAGGTGCCCAGTGGCAAAGACAAGGGTGTACCAAGCCCAGCAACCCACAATCCTGGGCACAATTTTTTTGGTTAAAAATAGATGCTAGGGACTTTCAAGTTTAACGTGGTCTGTCCTTGAGTTCCCAGACATAACTTGAGCATACATTTGAACTACACTAAATTTGGTCAGTTGATTCTCAGGAAAATAATTAAAATCGTTGCCACCAGCTCTCATATTTTAAAGATATAACGCACCGTTAAAGTGATTTCGACTGCGGCTCCACCCCAGACACTGTTTTGGGGAGCTCACAGTGCTCCCACAGACCTCAGCTGGATTTTAGGGGTCTTCTATGGGGAGAGAAGGGAAGAAAAGGGAGAGGAGGTAAAGTTAGGGAATGGCAGTGGCGGTTCTAGCCCGCAATATCTGGGGGGGCACGGCCCTATGGCGAGCGAGCCTACCTATAATTGGGGTCTGGGGGCAGAGCCCCCAGCGGGGTCCAGGGGCAGAGCCCGTGGTCAGGGGGGCAGAGCCCCCCTTGAAGCTGAAGCACTTTTGGTATTCGGTCGTTTAATGTAAGCCACAAATTTGCCTACTTTTATAAAATTTGGAAACGCAAATAAATCAGATATTTGTGCTCTATCTTTGCAGAAAAAATTATGGGTGGCTATGAAACTGGGGACCTAGAGCAAAACTGGGGGCCTGTGCCCCCCTTGGCCCCGGCCTAAAACCGCCACTGGGGAATGGGTAAAAAGGGAGAAGACGGGAAGGAGAAGATGGAGAGGAACGGGAGGGGAGGAAAGGGGACATCGAGAGGGAGGCAAGGGAAAGGGAGTGGAGACCCCCATTTTATATTTCTGGCTACGCTGCACCTGTTGACTGGATGCATTTTAATATTATCAGTGGTGGATCCAAAATTTTGGAATTGGGGCGTATGTATGGGTACGTGTTGCTGTGTTCCTCATTTTTTAAAATTGTATGTTGAAGTTATGCATTTTGTGCAAAATTTTCACCTGGTTATAACATGCACCCAGTCAGTGGGGCACCCTACTGAATCCACCCACTGCATTTTAACTTTTAACAAGTGAAAAAATGACACAAAATGCTTTATTTCCTGAGGAGAACACAACCTTTCCAGCTTCTCGACCCTACGTCTGTCCCACTCCTCCATTTTAAGATTCTGGATCCGGTAGTCTATCATTACCTCAAACGATCGAGATTCAATTCTCAAAATGCTGAGAATCCAGTGAGAGACAGAAATATCTCTGGCGACTCAAGACGAAGGGTGGTCCGTATTGCCGTCGAAGCTGCCTAGGATCGGCAAAAGAGGTCTACAGGAACTGGAAATACGTTCATTGCGTTGCTTCCTGTGCCTGGCCCGTGGCGAAGGAACGAGTCGATCGACGATCAATTCAATTCATTAGCAATAGCAGCTGCGCCGCGCTGGTATATAGGTCACGTGGTAGTCGGTGCGCTGGAACCGAGATATCGCGCCACCTACCGATGACGTAATGCTTCTAAATATAGCTACTCTGCGCTACCCTAGATCAGCTGGCGATTGAGTGGTGAGTTGAATTGTTTCGTTTTTTCGTGGAATTTCTGTTATTTATGTATGCTTACTTCACGTTTGCTGGTTGTCAACGTCGTTTTATGTTTCATCGACGTTTCTGCTGTCTTAGAATGATCCAAGATTGATCAGGCCACCCACAGTGACAGAGTGACATGTCCCTGTATAGATAGATAACTTCTAACTTCTACCGACCCCGTGGAATTACCCCCTTGCTAGTTTCTAGTCGCCCAACAGTGAATTGAAACGTCACATATCACATTAACATCATAAGCTTATGTCCAAAATGCCGATAAAAAGTTTTGTATGGGTGAGGTGGGTTGTTCTGGATAATTTGCCATCTTAAGTTGGAAATTCCACGCTTAATCTTAGGTAAGTGCTGCGTACAGAGCCGCTTTGTGTCCGTGGCTTCTCATGTTGGCCGCATAAGTGTCCAGTCACATGCTGCAGATTTTAAGGGGAAGCAAAATTTAAATTTTATGTGGGGTCGAATTGCTATGGACCCACTCGGATGTGTCCGAGGATCGAAGCGCCAAAACTTAACACTGAAAACCGAACGTGGGGGAGGGTTCTTGCAAAGGTGACTTAACAAGCCCCACTACCACCAGCTAGGGGGTCTGGGAGTGGTGAACTTCGGGCCACTAATTACGGAGATTTCGATGTGGAATCATACCCACCCAAGTTGACTTTTTCGGAAGACCATATTTTGGCCCCTAATTTCAAAATTTCTACGCGTTAGAGAATGGCCAAGTCTTACTAGCAATGGGGTCCCCTTACAATTTTTTTCAAAGAGGGGGGTCAAAAATCGACTTAAAATTCAGCGTATTAGCAGCAAGATCTTTGGACCAAGGGGGAGTAGCCTTATCAAACTTTTCTACTTGACGTGCCACTAGGTAGTGGTGATAACCCGGATGCAACATTTGGGGGCACCGCCCCCTTAAAATTTGGGAAGGCAAAAAACAGTCGAAAATCTGTGCGATTTACGACAACTTTTGACTTTGACCGCAATATCTCTAGAATAGATGCAGCTATCAACAAGCAGTAAACGACATTATCATCTATGATCCTTCCCATGTCAGACAGAAAAAAATTTAATGAACTTTGGTCCATTAATACCAGCGATTACATAGCTACTGTTTTCCTACCCTAAGTTGACACTGCGTGTTTTGCGTATGCTAATACATTGGAGTTTGGGCCACGTGAATTTGCTAAATTGGGGGAATTTCCGCCCCTTAAATTTTCTCTCCAGTTGGACATACGGCGGTGGGCAGACTCATGTTGGGCTTTGCCCCAAATTTCTAGTTTTTACTGAAAGCAATATCACTGCGATCAATGCTACTGATCTGGGGCAGCACTGTAAGTTCCCAGCAGTCTATAGGTGGAGCCTACACCACCAATGGATTTGTTTGTATCATTTTTTTAATCACACAAACGCCTCCACCTAGTGAATACAATGTTCCATCTCTGCAAAGACAGAAATGCTGAAAATAGAGACAAGTTAATGTGCATCAGAATATTTTACGGAGCAGAGTTGACAGAAAATGTGTGATGTGAATGAGATGCATGAAACTTGGTGTGTTTATGAGAGCCAAAGGTCAAGGGAAAATAACATGGGAAGCATTGGAAGTTTCCTCAGACAGAAGCACAGACATTCGGCATGAACAGTAACTTTTTCACCAACTGATGTGGAGTCAAAGCTGAAAAAAATCTAGCTGAATGGCAGTACTAAGCAGTAAAAACGTCATTCAGTCACTTTGTGATTTGTGATTCGTGGATCTGGTGGTACTCTGAACTCCAGGCATAAGTTATATGGGTTTCAGTCTGCTGCTACTGATGCAGTCGTTCTAGTGATTTGTGCCTCTGAACCAGACAGCGTGTGGAATTTTTGCCGTGTTTTTTATTGTTGGTTGGGCTGGAATTGAAGAGGGTGCTACTGTAATGCAGCCAGTGTTTCTGCTGCTGTTGCTAATGGCCATCTGTCCAATATTCTTGATTGGACCAGACACTTATTCACAGTCTTGTAGTTCCTTGCAGAAGCTAGGCATACAATATGCTAATAGTGAGAAAATAGTAAAACAGGCATCACAATTTTTTTATCATTGACTGTGAAGTGCACACTGTCTGTTTGCCGATCTAGGCCCTGTGTCTTATCACTGTGCGTATTTTTCACCTATGAATTCACTGGAACCACGGTTGCCAGTGGCATCCGCGGGTTCATGTGAATTCATCAGTTTCAGCACAGATATAGGTTTTTGGTTTTTGTATTTTTGTTGTTTTTTATGACATAGTAAATGTAGGGTGGCTGGTTTGCTTTTAACAGCTCGTTTCATTGCAGTTATGCATAGTGATCAATATGATAATGAATAAAACTAAACAAACACATACAGGGTGCAGCGAAAAAAGTAGCCCCTATAAGTTTTTTTTGCCGTTTTCTCAGTAACCCTTTATCATTTTAATCTGAAATTTTGCACATTTATTTTTTGAAATGCTCTACGGTTAACTGCCAAGTAATATGTGATTCTATTGAAAAATGACGAAGTTATAGATTTTTTAAATGACTACCTAGACCGATTTTTCAGCATTAAAAATGTCCAAGCTACAACACAAATTCAATAACATAGTTAAATGATCATATGCCAGAATTCCATTGTCACTGTGAATGTTCAAAGTGTTCACCGCCAGCTACAAGCTCCAACACAAGTTTTCAGTCACTTAATTTGAGAGGTCTTTCACAACGTTGTTGATCGGTTCTTGTGGCTCGTTGCCCCAGATAACCTGAAGCTCTTCCTTGAGTTTAGCAGATTGTTTGTTGGCTTTGTTTTAAGCTTGCCGTAAGCTTCCAACATTGCACCTTACAAGTGATAGCCCATTGCATTTATATTCGGCAAATTTGGAGGCCACTGGCCCTTTGTGATGAAATCTGGACAGTTGGACCGCTGGCAGTTCTTTGCGCTGCGCGCTGGCGCGCCCTCTTGCTGGAAGATGAACCCAGTGGGCAGCCAGCGATTCCTTAAAAAGAACGATAATTTAGGGATAATTAATGAACAAAGTGAATAACTGTTTATCAAAACGTCACTGTGACGTCATCGGCAGTAACATGGTAACCGGTTTTTCAATATTTAAATAGCATTTTTAGCTTGAACATTTTTAATGCTGTAAAATCGGTTGTCAGTTATGTAAAAAAAAGTCTATATAGAAGTTATATAACTTCATCGTTTTTCAACAGAATCACATTTCCCTTGCCAGTTAGATGTAGAACGTTTCGGTAAATAAATCTAAAATTTTAAATTAAAATCCTAAATGGTTGCTGAGAAAACAGCGAAAAACGCTAAGGGTCTACGTTTTTGCCGCACCCTGTATATAGCAGGTTAGCAGCTTTGGCTTTGCTGTTTTCTATGTCTGTTTAGCCAGCTAGAGGCCTAGGCTACTGTAGTTTTATTTCCTAGTAGCAGATGTCTGGAAATTCCTGCATGACAGGAGGTTTTTATTGAGAGACTAAGTACCCAGCCGCCAACGTCAACACAATAGCTTCAGTTATGCACGTAATTTGCAGCTGTTGAAAGTTCAGATGCTGTGACAGAGACATTGGCCAGTTGATAAAGCATGTGACTACATAGTTGGAATGCCAACATTGACACATAGCATGCTTGCAACTGACAAGGAGAAATATAAGATGGTGATATATAATATATGTTTGCATGGATTTTCACTTTTCAGTTATTGGGCTTGCAGGTGTGCAGTAAAGTAAAATATTTAGTTTAAACAGGAACTGGAGATGGTCACCGTTAACTCCGGTTTACTGTTTATCCCGAAGTGATGTGTGGCAATAGACAAACATGGAGAGAAGATTTTGTATTTTGTTGCTGGGGGGAGTTTCCTTACATCATCATATATTTGGTTAATAAAAAGCAGGCAAGCGCAACCTCAAAAATAAGTAGCTTTGTTGTGGATTTGTAGTTCTGTCATATTTCATTAGTTGTTAGTCGACCATATTTAAGTAACTGTCAAGCTTGTGGTACGGTTGTCGTCTGACTGTCTGTCTGTCTGTAACAGATGTACCTTGGCTAACGGGTAAGTCCTAGGGGAAAATTTTTTACACGAACAATTAGCTATGTGTCTTAAACCTAGGCACACAAAATCTCAGCTATATAGTGCAAGGGGAACATTTTCAAAATTGGGGTTGACTGGAGGTGGTAGACAAAATGTGCGTTTTTTAACGGAAAAATGGCCATATTGGAAACGGTGATATAGGGCTGAAGTTACTATTAATAATAATAGGAAGTGGCATATGCCCTTTCAGATGAGATGAAAATCATCGGCTTTGGATGACCTTGAATGTCGCTGACAACCAGTACGGTCGGCTATCTTAGCGACAGCAGGGTTTCTTGTATTTTCTTGTGCATACATGTGAGCGGCATTAGACTGAATGCTGTGCTAATCAGTCGGCTGTTAATCTTGTCCTGATTGGTGCGTGGGTTGCCTCAATCAATATATACCTGTGTAGTGTGTAACCTGCCTAGAACACTGAGCTTGCCAGACCATGGCCTGTTTGGCAGTGCTTCCAGTGTCAGCCAGTGGCGACTCCAGGAGCGTGCAAGGACACTTATGAAATTTTGCTTTGGGCTATCCCCTGTGATTCCATTCTATGAGATATCAGTTAAAGCAGTCATCCCTATAGCTGGATGTTTGCCACAATCCAATGCTTATGTGTATCTGACGTATCATATGCGTATTTCAGGCTGTTTTGAGAGGTGGGTAGTGTGTACGGTCTGGGAAGGTAGTCTTTCGGGGGTTATGTGACAGAAAATGAAGCACCTTTGTTGATGCTATCTGTGAATTTCAAGACTAGTTGCTAGTCGAAAATAGATTAAGTTAATTCTCTTAATACAATTTAAGCAAATAGTGACTAAACAGATAAGCTTCAGAATCTTGTAACCTTTGCACTGCTAGAAAAACTCGAAGGCGCTCGTCAGAGTGCATATCTCCGCCAATGTAGACGTTTTCACAGGAGGTCGCCACCATTCTTGCCGGTTGTGTATTTGCGTACACAGAGAGACAGACGGACACACAACGACGGACAGATTGACCAATCTCATAATCTCCTCCAATGTTCACTTCGTTCTATTGGCAAAGATAAAAATGGACGTCTGCATCCAGATCACATTTTCGATCTGCGTTTCCTGCATCTGGATCATGATGCAGAGCCTAGAATTTTTTTTACAGGAATGCTTATTCTCTAAGTGCAGTTACTATAGACAGCCAGAAGGAATGCACAGTCCTTGGCACAGATTTAATTCTCGAGTGCTTTATAATGTGATCTTGTGTCTCCTCCAGTGTTGAGACAACCAGGGAGATATCCAAAAAACCCACCTTTGGGGTAAAACCCACCACTAACTTGATTTAATTTTAGTCTTTTCTTCCACTAATAATGCATTATTTTATCACGGCTAAGTTTCTGAAACATTATGACGTTTATAATCTGAAAATATTGGTATATTTTAGCTGTGGGGAGCAAACAGAAGCTCATATGAAAACCCATAAAAAATCCTAAAGCCCATTTAATTGTTGGGCCTTTACACAAAAAATGTAATAAGCAAAAGAAATCTGAAACCCAAAAAACTCACCCGGCTGGGCTTTTAAAAAAATTTTTGCAACCCTGATCTTTTGTCATAAAATAGCTCTCAGTTTGTATAGGCCTAGAGGTCTGCAGTGGCCACTGGTCAGTGGTGTGCTGGCAGTAGTGGTTTTTTATGTGACTATATTATTGCCTGATGGCGTGTGGCAGCCTGGCAGGTAGTATATAGGCTGCAGTGCTTGTTTGGCGTCTGTTTCAGTGACTGAGAACCGTGCTGTTGTAACCAACGGACCAATCCGCTAATGATCATGAACTAAAGCTGAGCCAGTACCAGTATAGCAGCAGACAGAGACTGGGCAAGGAGGCCTCTACATGTATACGAGTCTCTGGACTGGGGTAGGCAGGCACTGCGGGGACGGTCATTATTGATAGCTACCGTGCTGCAACTGAGTGCTGACCACCTGATCAATGGACCTGGCTTCTCCTCTCTGATTGCCTCCCATCAGCATCTGTAAGTAATAATTACTTGCACTGGTACTTTGTACTTACACTGTGTCTCAAAAAACATCCCGAACCTTATCAATTATAGCTTGAAGAAGAATTATCGGATTTTAATAATTTTTGGTAGGAATATTTCTGAGACAACTAGACATCAAATCATTAAGTATGTAGTTTCCCACCTCACCGAACGTCTGTTTCTGCACTACCTGGGGAAATTAGCACCAACAAAATATTGCATTTTTATACCAAAAGTGGTAACTTTATTACTTAATCCAAATAATGCACAAAACACATTTTGTTGACATTTTTGACACTTTGGCTGACACTTTTCCAACTGTTTCGTTTTTCAGCTGCCTGTAATTAAATTGATTTTAATGTTGGCCCATTATGCAAACACAGGCATAGAGACGATTTCTGTATTTATTCAGATCAGTATCGATAATATTATGCTCCTGACTAATTCAGACTTCACCAGTTGCTTCTTGAATTTATAAACATTCCTGAACGTAATTTGGTAGTCATGCTGCTGCACACCAGTCAAACCTTGTAATCGACTGGCTCTTCAGGGCCACAGATCTGAATACACAAAATTTATTGACGTTTTTTATTCATTTTAACATGTATTTTGCTTGATCTGTTTTTTCTAGATAATGCAGAAACAGACATTGGGTGAGGTGGGAAATTAAACAGTAATTTAATAGTCAGTTGTATCAGAAATATTTATGCCAAATTATCTGATAATCATGCTTCAAGTTATGGTCAGTAATGTTCGGGATGTTTTTTTCACGTTTTTTAAAAATATTTCAATGCATATTTCACTTATTTTTCTTTCTCTAGGTAGTGCAGAAGCAGAGATTTGGCGAAGTAAAAAACTAAACGGTCATTTGATGGCAAGTCGTGTCAGGAATATTCACACCATAAATTATGAGAATCTGATAATTTTTGGTTCATGTTAGAATCGAAAATGTCCTGTACTCGATATCGGCACTGCTAAAGTGGGTAACACTACAGACACAGTGCCGTATCATAATTAAACCACGCGTTGATTGCCTAGGCTACAGCATCATTTGCTTTATGATGCATAGGGACCAACCAAATTCGCGGGAAAAAATGCAAATTTTCACGACAGAATTTTTAAAATGTGTCAAATTTCACGGAAAATTCATGGAAAGAGTTTAGGAAATTCATGGGAAATTCACGGGCCCCAAGACGTTATTTCAAGGTGCTGTGCTAATGCAAACGAAGAAATTTCTGAACAACGAATATTTACTACACTAAGTCAAGACTCAAGACAGTCAATGTCAACTACTT
>Ga0209671_1000688_pt1 | contig 24211 bp, 7 predicted proteins | sample WorMetHERISLAND2_2_FD_187401 | JGI IMG/M metagenome (GOLD analysis project Ga0209671, IMG submission 187401) | Marine gutless worms symbiont microbial communities from Max Planck institute for Marine Microbiology, Germany - Olavius geniculatus... | ecosystem: Host-associated > Annelida >... | reverse complement strand
TTTTATCATGTTTAATGTGTTAGAAACTGTGCGCATGCTAAATGTAAAGAGTTTTAGTTAAACTAGTATTAGTTTGAGACCTATCGAAAACTTTTCATGCAGGTAAACCGAAACACGCAGTTGCAGATTGAGCGAAACACTGTTTCGCTCTGCATACAATACGTTTCGCTCAACGAAAGCTGATTAATGCATGAGTTGACAAATTAAACTGTCACCATTCCAATTTTTTATCTGTGATCATAGTGGATGACACAGTTTTTTAGTCCAGTGGGTTTAATTAATGGTGAAATGTTATTCCTGTAATTAACCCGATGCCTACGATAAAAAATTAAGTAGCATACTCAACACTGTGTTCAATGTTTTACACGCCATAAAACATCAAGAACAGCACGCAGTCATCATAAATCTAAAACCTCGGACGTGAAAGCACCCACTCACGATCAGCGTTCTCATAAAGAGCAGAGGCTGAACATGTGGAGGGAAATTGACATGAGAGGCGTGTTAGATGAATGGAAAGCTGGGATACACAGTTGCACATTGAGCAGATTGAGGAGATTGACTCAGCCTTCTACCCTCCGTGGGACGGTAAAATGAGTAGTAACTCATTTATATGGGTTACGGAAGGTGGGGACCTTGGTACAGCTGACTGGGGTTGCCTAGCCGGCCGCTACGGAATGTTTCTGACTGAAGAACCTATTGCTCTGACTGTATCATCCACATCAACATCGAACACTGAACCCACTGCATCAGCACCGGACAATGAACTTTTACTACCATCCACCGCTGACAGCAGCAATGTCAACACTGTTAACGTGAGCACACCAGCAGCAATTCCGACCGAAGACCTTGTTGACCATCATACAGTGAGAGACATGAAGGTGGCAGGATGCTCATTTCATGATTTATGCAGCCTACCAAAAAGAGATCGAAAAGTTCGTAAACGACGGTTGCAAAGTCCAAGCCATCATCTAACAAGTAAAGCTCACTTAGATTTTGTTCGCAGTGTACTTGCAAAGCGACAGAAGGTAGAAGAGGGAAAAGAGCACAGAAAAATAGCACAGAAAAATAGCAGCAGAAAAACGTAAAGCTAAAACTAAAACAAATCCAGCTGCGACTGGTGCAAGAAAGCAAGAGAAGTGCAAAGCTTCAGCAAAGATCACACAAAAGAGGAAAAATGCAAATAAAGTCGCTGCAGATAAGTCAAGAAAGTGACAAAACCAAAGCACCAGGCCTCCAAAAAATTCCCATAGGCCTAATAACCAAGCCATGTATTGTGTGCAATAAAATGATGGTGCTGTTCTAGAGTCATCTCCTAACGATCATACATCCTCAGATGTTCAATTTGAGTAGGCCTAATGTGTTTGTATTGTTGTAGAACTAGTATATGTAGGCTATTGGTAGTCATTATCATAAACTGTGAGTATTTTTACGATCATCATGTCTTGTGCCTATACGTTTACATTTTTGACTATTCAAAGAATTAGCCTATTTCAACATTTAATTTTGATTAGCAGCCTATAGGCCTATATGTTTTGCTGTAGTTCTAGTATGTATCATGTATGTTTCGCTCTGCATGCTGACCGAAACGCGTTTCGCTCTGCATGACATTTGTTTCGCGCTGCATGCATGACTGTTTCGCTCTACGTGCAATAAATTCATTCCAACTGGAAGTGTGTTTAACAGTATTATATGACATATTTTAAGCTCAAAGTAAGAAACTTGGCACTACTATGCACAGAATATGATAGCAGATAAAATTATCTCTCCATTCACGTGCATAAGTTATTGGTTGGTGCTTTACGACACTTTGTGTAGCTGAAAAGGCGCTGAAAAACTCCTTAAGTTTTTCGGTTTATATACATTCACCCTACTGAGTGAAATCCGGGCGGATCGTGAATCCGCCGGCATGCAGTCCGCCCATTCCCGAGGAAGTCCGCCTGCAGCTGCAGCGTGTTGATCCGCATGGATTAGCGAGTGCACAGTCTACAGCAGTCTTCAGCCAGTCAGTGAGCGATGAAATCGGATTTCTACTTTCTCAGCACAGAGTACTACTGAATACTGACCATGCCCGGACCCGGTACTCGATCGCCCCCCCCCCGCGCCAGCTGACTGGCGGTGGTAGGATTAGCCTTCTGCAACGCACTTGTCACATCGCACTGTCACCTGCGCACACGGCTGGCATCCACTCACCAGCCTAGCTCACCAGCTCACCAGCCTCTTGTGCAATGTATATATCCAAGAAACTCAGCTATCGCTATGTTAGCCGACCGTATACCTGTTTTTACTCACGCCCCGCAATGCAACTATTTGAGTGCAGTTAACAGTTAACACTCCCGTCTGTGAAATGGGAGAGTGTAGAGAGGGTCTAAATTGGTACCGCACGCGGCACAATATAACAGTCAAGCAACGCTTTTTGTTTTCTGAGACCGTTTTGCAGGTAAAACGTACCGTTTAGCCACAATACATACGTTACAAACTGAGAGACAGACAGACTCAACCTTGCATCATAAGCGCGACAGTTAATATAGTCGGCTAATAAAGTCGGGGGTTCTTCTTCTGACAGCAGCTCTTAGGGGCGACCCCGGTGTGATCTAAAAACAAAACCTTGCAATTCCACTATTACGCATGTAAATTTCGAGCGCCTTATTTCCTCTGTCGGCAATTTGTAATAATCCGTTGGAAAATGCAACTTTCTGTCCATATTGTTGTGGTGGTAAATTTTTGTTAGGAGGAAGCCTCCACTTTCTTCGCCTTTTCTCGCCTTAGAAGTAGGCTTCCTTCAAATTAATCACGCTAAGGACACTGGGAAGCGCTGTAAACTCCCCAGGGCGGTCAGGGGCGGACCCCGGACGCAAAGTATTTCAGAGCATTGTTGCGCGCTGGAAACCGCATCTGATGTCACCAAGTTTTGTATTAGACCTATTTTAAAATTTTTTTAGATATCCGACGAAAGGGGCATTTCCTTCCAAATAATATCTACGGAAGAGCGTTTCCCACGTTTCTCCTCGACTTCGCCTCGGTTTCGATCGCTTTTCACAAAATTTTTAACGCACGACGCCGTGATGCAGCCCTGAGCGCGACAACATCGTAGGCCCTATGTAGTGCCATTAATGTGCCTGCGAGCTGACTGGGAGCGCTTGTGGATGTGGCCTGCAGTGCAGCAGTACCGTAATTTATTGCTTCGTCAAGTTATTGCCAATCAAGCAGCAGTAATTTCTCGACGATTTTTCTCCCCAGGCGCAGCAAGACGTATGGCCAATAACTGCTTCATCATCATCATCATCATTGCGTAGTCGTCATTATCACACCGCGACATTTCGTGCAAAGAACTACCTATATACTATAGCCTATAGGCTAATAATGCGTGGTCAACTACTGAGTATTTATTGCGGATTTGTAAAAAATATAGATATCTTATTTTGCATTTATGAATTTGTAAACCTATTACTCTGCATATTGCGGACACTGTGCGTTTGTATTTGAGTGTATTATTCATTCGTGAAACGATTAAGTTTATTCGCCATGACAGGCAGTAGAAACAATATAAAAACTATGCAAAACAATAAAACAAAAGACAAATCAATGAGTCCAGATACACGACAGTAAAAAACTAACTAGGCCTACTACTTAAAAAACTAGTTAGCCTACTTTTACTACACAGCTAAAATGTTCAAATATTAAGAAATGCTTGTGCGATCAACACTTGCAATTAAAAGCACTTTTTTCAGCATATACTCGTTCGGTCACTAAATTGTGAATCAAACAGCCAAGAATACTGCCTGTTAATAAACAGTGAGAAAATTGGCCATGCAGTGAAGTGATAGTAAATGATTTCACACGGCCAGAGAATTCTTGTCATCTTGTACTTGTAGCTGACTAGCTAGGTAGCTCCTCAGCTGAGGAATTTCCATGCCCATATCCTCCCAACGTAATTTACCCAGTCGGTTTTTGGTCATATACACAAATCTTGCATCTATAACTTTTTGTGGCAGGTTGTTCTAGTCATCGATAACTCTGCTGGTGAAGATTGGGCCTATTTCCTTGGCTTGCAGAGCTTCCGAGTATGTTCTCTAACCGTAATCCATGGTTATCGGGAGCAGCTATGAAGACGAATTAATCTTAGTCTACTCTTTTATTTCACCGAGTATCTTGCAGACCTCTATTAGATCGCCGCCGCGTAATTCTGGTGCCAATGACACGCATCATGATATTTCAAGATGCCGCAATGTAGACCTGCAGCTTGTTGTAGGCTACGAGTACGCCTCATCACAGACTAGACTAGAGCGTGTATTAAATGCCAGTGTAACGAGGCATAATAAACTCTGACCGTGCTGAAACGTGCTTATTTCGTGGCCGTGATCGACGGCGTGTTTTGCCTGGCACGTGCGTGTAATAAACAGACGTGAAACGCGTTTCAGCCATCACGCCTGACTGGAGTGAGATTATTATCAAGCGGTTATAACATCGCAGACACTATGTGGTAAGAGACAGAATGACGAATTATTTGCTGCTGTTGTAGGATTATTCTGCCCTTGTGAACAGATTTTTATTTTTTATTTAACATTTATCCAACGAAAACACAGTGGAGTTCGCAGTTAAACATAGCTGAGTGCGAATGTGATAAATCACATCGTATCGGACTTGTTACGGCGGCGTTCTACGATTCGATCAGTCGATCGTGTCCCGTACACTATTGACATCGTCATCTGTCTGTCCGTCCGTCCGTCCGTCCGTCTTTCCCTGTGTATTCCTCTGGCCGTGTGCGGTCGGCTGCGGCTGCTGCTGTTGTCTGTCAATGATGATGTCGCTGTCGTTGTTACGCTGTTATCAGTGCGCCAACAATATGTGACACTCCCCCCTTCCACCCGCCCGCCAGTGTATTGTATTGACACGTTATGTTATGTTACGTCACGTTACACTGCGCGTCGACAGACAAACAGCCGGCCGTGACCAGTCGATGCCAACCAACTGACAACAACTGTATCGCACCAACTTCACAGTAGAGCTGGGCCACTCGGTTGAACGAATCCGATCAGATTCGATTCCGTTGAGATTCAGACCACTTATGAATAGTGAAACCTAACAGATAAATTATATGGTGATGAAACGTAGCCTCTTGCTCAGCGAAAAATACGGGTGTTAAACTAGAGAACACGTTGACTAGTTGAACAATTAAGAAATCGGTTAATTGCGACTTACGAAAATAGCATTGCATGGAGAGTATAGTTGATTTGTGAAATTGCCTGCTTGGCTTGACGCTTGACACTTTTAAGGAAAATTGAAACAATTATTGGTCTAATCAACACGTTTATTTCGATGATTACCCATTACCTGAACTGCAAAACATAGACTTCTCTTACTGCCCGCGGTAGTGACTAGCGACGGAAGCTGTTTTCTGCATCGTCGCTAAGTTTTTTTTCTCTGTTAACACGACAACTCATGACATATTCGTTTTTTGGTTTAGAGTCAATTTCAAGCGCTTGCTGCAAGTTAGGCATGCCCGATACGTCGAATATCTCTCGTGACTTTTTAACAGTTCCGATGTCCTTCCTATGGCATCTAATCCCACTTGAGGTGCAATCGCATCGGAGGAAAAATCAGCTTCTTTCTTTCATAACTCAGTCAAATGATAATCAGTTTGCACGAAATTTTTACCAGGTGTAGCTAAAGAAATAATAATTTAAACTATTTGGACAAAATATGGCTGTTAATTATCTTTTGCTAGTCGTGACGTAATGCTGACGTCATAGTGTGCCGTGAGTACAAACTGGCTTGTTGCAATCGGTGCTGACAGACTTGCTAAATAGCTGCCCTGCGTCGATGTCGATGACGAACGTTATTCATTTCATTGATGACAAACTGTTGAAGTTTTAACATTCTATGGAAAAGCCTCAAAAACGCACAAAACGATCACTTTCACATACTTGTAGGGATAGCTTAACTTCTGCACCTTCCAGCAAAACAGTGCACCAGCACGCACATCTTGCGAGATGGTTGAGTTTTTGGATTGTAAAGCGTCTGATTTTATGCCCCCATGTTGCTTAGTGCTGATACGATAAACATTTTTCATCAGTAAACAAGATAAAGTTCACCATCGAAGCAGGGTAGCGACTGACAGAACCAGTTGAGATAAGCCAGTTTTACTCACGACACATTATTACGTCAGCATTACATCATGACTAGCAAAGAATATTTAACTAACGGCCACATTTCGTTGAAATATTTTAAATCCCCATTTTCTTCAGCTGAGTTATGAAAGAAACAAAAAGAGTGCTTTTTATGAAATACCGTGTAGATTCACATAAATTTACACGCGATATAATATATCAGTGCAAAGACGCAGACGACTTACAACTACAGAAGATTGTTTAATGAAGATGTTGCAACCCTAGCTTTCGTCGTTTTGACACAATCAGAGTGTGACAGACAGACGGGCGGACGGACAGGCGCAAGTCCTTTTTGCTGTAGCTAAAACACGGCTTCCTATAGCTTCTATGCTGACGCTCTCTATAAAAGGCATAATTGTAAGAAAAACAAAGAAACAGTGTTTGTTTTTAGACACTAAAATAAACCTGGAGTTTATTTTCATTTTCATTACTTTTTATTGAGCTACTAACAATTACGTCATATATGTAATTAGAGCAGATAAAAGCAAAAAATATTAAAACCGAAAAAAAATTTCGTTTGAAAGGTCAAAGTCAACAGATGTCAGTGTGCTTCTGTGTGTGTAAGCGTACAAGATGAACCTAACTGCATGTGTGGGCAGAGAAGACTTATCCGTGATTACCGTGCTTGACTTACCGCGTGTAGCTGGCGGATTGACTTTGGACCGTCCGCCATTCCGGAATGCGGAATGAGAAATATAAAGGCGCGTACAGAGCGACGGAAATGAAATAAACTAAACTGCCAGTTCGTTTGTTTTGTACAGTCCGTGCAACACAACTGAACCGGCATTTTTAGTTCAATTTAGTTTGTTCGCTCAGTTCACGCCTTAGGAGTAAATTCATCTGCATCCGAGGGTTCCGAGACAAAAAAACGATGTAAGAATGAATAAGTTAAAGCTAAATTTATCGAAAAAACTTATTCCGTTTAATGTAAACAGTTTTCAAATGCAAGCATGCTATACGGTATATCGAATTTACTATTACGGTTTTCAATTTTCGTTAATGTTCTGCCATTGAATATTTCTAAAATTGGAGACTTTAGTGTCAAATATTTTGTTATAGGAAAAAAAATTAACGACACGAAAAATTCTTTTTCCGACAGGCTAAAATTTCAGGTAAGCAGTCGCCCTTCTGTTTCCCTGCCACGACTAATAATGAGGCAAATAAAGGTTTTTTGAGCCGACCGCTAAGCTGTAAGCTTAAAGGTCGGCCCTTTGTCATGATTGTCGTCTGTCCGTCGTCCCTCTGTCCGTCTGTCACAGGTGTACTGTGGCTAAACGGTGCAAGATAGGACCTAGGTTGCTCACTAATCACTATCACTAATAGGAAATGACATACGCACTTTCAAATGAAATGAAAATCATCGACCTTGAATGACCTTCAAGGTCAGTGACAACCAGTACGGTCGGCCTCACTCTAGCGACAGCTGGGCTTCTTGTTTATTTTGCATAGTTGCTTAACGCTATATTTAAGCAGCATATACGTGTATTCAATGCATAACGTTAGCGGAGCTCCGCTGCACATATGGACGCAGATAAAGTTGAAGTTTTTATTCTAGGACTTGGGTGGTCCGCGGTCGACATCAAAGACTCATACCGGAGGCCGATAATATGCCATGTCGACTCCCTGGTGCGCAGTAAACGTTAATGCAATGACTGCCGGTGTCACATTAAAATGTCTCCCCTATGAAAAATTCGCCCAGGAAAAGATACTCACGAATTTCATATGTCTCCCCTTTATTAAAATATCACCGGCCCCATAGAAAGTCTTCCCATTATAGGATCGCTCCCAGAAAAGTCTTTCGTGGCCGACAATTTTTCCGGTAAAAATCCGTCCCGCCCTGGGTGACTTTTCTGGGAAGGGGGGCGATCCTATAATGGAACATCGCGCTATTGTGCACGCGCTAGCCGCGGACGGCAAATTGCCGAGGCTTATGGGAGATGTCTTGAAATGCATGTGATTCTGCAGATTGCAAGAATCAACGGGATTTCTTCGGCGTAATATACATGTTGTAGTGTGGCCTGGCTTGAAGAGTGGTCCCGTTATGAAACAAATCTTGTCGCCGCATTACCGTGGTAATGTCAGTAACGTCGTTGGTCGCATCGACGAAGTTAATCGACGTCGGGCCCGGTTAGTACTTGGATGGGTGACCGTCAGCAGAATGGTAAAACATATCGGTAATTTGGTATACATGTAACCAGACTTCCAGGTCAACTCAGCCTGGCCATCCTTTCATGGGTAGGTGCAATGAGAAGCTGGAGCATAAACAGGCACACCGCGCGATGCACTCCAAAATATCAAAAGACCAGGTCACTTACTGCACACCAAAAACACCAGAAATGATGTGGGCAAAGAAAGGACAATTTTTTTTAGTTACGTTCGGCATTTGTTGTCTAATTATCATTGCTAAGATTATTTGGCGAAATAAATATGTATTTTTCGTTTTCTCAGCGTGACCAGTTGTATTGCACTTTCGATGAACGTGCGCGGTAGATATGGCATTGGCCAGTTATATGTTCTCAGTCACGTTCGCTGCAAGAGATCAATGTCACGCATAACAATAGGTCTGTCTGCATGCTGGACCGGACCAGCTGTCCTGCAGCCGAGGTCCTGTGAGACCAGAGTGTCAGCGTATAATACGCTTGGATTGTCTGTTTGTCAGAGCGGCCAGTCCAGTAAATCACCGCTTACATACAGACCCACTTCGTGCCAGGCAGTCCTGGCTGGCGCTTCCCTCATCGCATGACGAATGGCATCGCAAATGTGACGAATGCATTTTGTTATATTTTATCATAATTTATTGTAGAAAATTTGTTATTTATAAGATATGGATGGTAGACCTATTGCTCATTTGTACACTCCATATATTGCTCTATACATGTCAACATGGTAACTATTTGTAATCCAGCGATTGGAATAATAAAACTTATTTGTTTACTTTTCTGGGGAGGAACTTGCGTTTTATAGGCAAAAATACGATAAAAATCGAAATGCTAAAAGACGTGACATTTTTGCTTAAAGTGTTGACTTAACTCCAATAATATTAACGGTTATACAAAATCGTTAGGGCCTATACAGCTTTTCACAGTTCACCATCAATTTATCAATTATTTCGATCATCATACCAACGTATACATTTATTGGCGATTGAGTGGCTATAATAAATGTCCTCGTACTAACTTCGCATTTCTTTGCGTCCTTAGCACATTTCTTTGCCTGTACGTGTTTTATTGGCTGAATCAAAATTAATGGCAGCTTATTAGTCCTGGATGTGCCGCGTACATCAACATAACACTCGGCGTTTCGGAGTCGAGTAGGAGAGCTTTAACGCCAAACACCAGAAATCTGGAGCATCGCGCGGTGAAAAAAGCGCGCATTTCTGAGCGAAACGGCGATATGAGTGCAAAAAGCGAAAAAACCCACTTTCTCGAAACTGATGAATTTTGATCCACATATTTTGACACACTTGGAAAGCCCGTGGGCTAGGCTACATGATGCCAAAAAATTGTGGGCCAAAGTTTAACAAGAAATTTGAACTAAAACTCACGAGACGCGCGAAAGCCTATAGCAGTTTCTGTTCGCAAACTGCCAGTCTATCTCCAGCTGTTTTCACGAAAGACTGGCCAACAACGGTAAAATAACGACATTTACGGGGTACCGTTCTTTGATGCCCTTGTGCTCAGGTTTCCTTGAACCTAGAAAATCGAGACTTAGACCGTCGTAATCTACGTTCAATGCTCAACATTTCACATGCAGCTTGTCTATGTCTATCTCAATTGGTTTCAGCGCAATTCGCTCTTGAAAAGTGTCTCGCAGCCCAAAATCGCCAAAAAATCTATAAAAACCCCTATTTAAGCGTTCAAGGTCATCTAAGGTCATTGGAATTAATGGCAATCGAGAGCCAGTGTACGACTTCCTATTAGTGATTAATAGTAACTTAGGCCCTATCTCGCACCGTTACTGAGATACAGCGACTTATTGGCCAAAAATCGCAAATTTTGCCCACCCCCTCTCATTTAGCGCCCTCGTTCGGGGTAACCCCCTTCGAATTTATGAAAAAGCTTTACGGTTCTTGAAACTAGAGTCTTCCAGGCAGCTGATGGTGAAGATTTGGCAATCCTAACTTGCACCGTTTTTGACTGATACACCCGTGTGACGGACGGACGGACAGAATTGCGATGGCTAAGACGCGCTGAAAGCAGTAGCTGCTTTCGCGCGTAAAAACGGCAGAGATATGGCGATGGGGCAAAAAACGGAAAACCCCCACTTTCTCGAAACAGTTGAACTTTAATCCACATATTTTGACACTTTTGGAAAGCCCTCGGTCAAGGCTACAAGACGCCAGGAATTTATGGGCCAAAGTTCATAAACGGCGGAGATATGGCAATGGAGCGAAAAAACTGATGAAATTGACGGACATAAAGTTAACGGACATAAAAATGCAAGACATGTTTCAAGTGGCTGAATATATAGGTCTATATTTTGTAGACTTTGGTTTATCATTGCTCACCCGCAGCTAATTTTAGATTGATGTTTCGTCATATTTTATGCATTTCAACATATTATACATATAACTTACTTTGCAGGGCGACTTGTGTTCTGCCGTTGTTTTAAAAAGAATTGCACATTGCATTGTAATGTAATTTATTTTCAAACGATATAATATCTTGTCCTCCAATTTTATGTTTGTCAATTTCATGTCTGGACACTTGATCCATCAATTTCACGTCCGTCAAATTCATGTCCAGCATTTTCAGTCAACCCGCTTTTGGTCGTGAGGCGATCGCTCCCTCCCCTCCACCTCCATGAAGTCTAATAGCCCGTTTACACGATCAAGCTGTTTTCGGCTCGACAAGCTGGCTCGACAAGCTGGCTCTAGTTAGCTGGACGAGGCAGCTCGATGTTTGCTCGATCGTTTAAACGGGGTATAAGTCAGCAGCAGCAGCAGCGTTGGCGCCAGCTGTTAGCAGCCAGCGTCTGCAGCATGCCACCAGTATGCAGTGGCATAGGGACTCTGAATGATAGTATAAGCAGAGATTGAGAATTAGCTTCACAGTCGCTGCATATTCGTGCGAATTCGTGCGTCTATGAGTGAAACGGGAAAGACTGGAGATTGGATTTTGCCTGCCTGACGTACCGCCGTAAATACTGGTAAATACTGTCCGCGGTAGCAACGACGGTATTGTTTTCAGCATCGCTACTGAGGTTCGTTTTCTTCTCTGTTTTTTTCTGCTATTTCAATAATGCATGAACCGTTGCACTTGGCTTGGGCAAAATTTGCGTGCGCACGTCTTTGCAACCGCAAGAAAGCTGTTCAATTTCAAGATTATACGTTATATAGGAGCCTATATAAAATCAAGATGACAAAACCGGATTTTCTGATCATTTACCATTGCGACATAAGACCATGCTGTTAAAAGCAATGCAAGGTATAGGCAGGCCAGGCACCTCGACGATCGGACGGTTTCACTAGCTCCACGGCGCTGTCCAGTGCTTCATTTCGTTTTCGAGCAGCATTGATAGATTATGACAACGACGAAATTTCACTATATACAATATAACAGCATAACGATTTCGTAAATTCTAAATTCTGTGGGGGTTAGATTGGGTCACGCGGTGCCGGTAGAATTTGGTCTGATGTCCCAAAATGCGGTGACACACAGAATCAATTTGTATCTGCCTAGTTCAGGCATGGCCTGGCGCCGGTCATTACTAACTGACAGACGACAAGATGGCTAGCTAGAGGCTTAGTTCCAACTAATTCTACCCAACTAATCGTCTGTCTTGACCGTCAACGGCCAGATTAAAGGCGCGTACAGAACGACTTAACTGAATCGAACTGTAGGGCCCTACTAAACTGACCAATGTGCGATCAGGGAGAGCCCATTGGTCATTGGTTAACGCGTATGTGCGCGTAGTCACGTAGTCACCGACGCCGTTAGACGGTGCCGACTGTAATGCATTACTGCTTGCCTACTGGTCAGTTAGTCAAAAACTGGCCTACTGAATTCTTTAGCGGCTCAGTCAAGTGCCTCAGTTTCCGCCACTGGCTGACATTGTGGGGGGTATATTCAAACACTCAGCAGCGCTCTAGGGGCGTGACTTTTCATTCCTATCGTAATACCCGGTACCATTAGTCTACTCATTCTGTTATTATTCTCACCTTGTCTTTTTTCAGTTCATTCTTTCTCTGTGTCACACCACTGATTTCAAGAGATTGCTGTAGCAACATATACAAAATTCAGTGACATTGTTCACTCTAAGTATTGCACTTACTTACTTAGGCCTACTTACTTACTAAAACATGTGAGTTTAGTTTAGCTCAGTTCAGTTCAGTTACGTCGCTCTGTAGGCGCCTTAAGTCGGTGACTTGGCGCTGTGACACACGAGCAGAAACAACATTAGTGCTCGGTCTGTCACAAGAGCGGCTTACGGCGGGCGTGGGTTGAAAAAATAGGCGGAACGGTATTAAAAAGTGTTTAAAGTATTTAAATGTTATTTAAATATTCAAAGTATTTAAATACTTTACAACACTGTCAGCTCCATATATAACATTTTGGACGATTTTATTTGCGACAAGAGTAATATTTTCGGACAATTTTTCGACTGCCCACTTTCTGCCCCGACGCCAGAGCGTTTGTCTGAATACCTGGAAGTGTTTTTAGATGAAAACGATCGACGTTAAAGCGACTTCAGCTGCAGTGTTAGATGCTACCGCACTGGCCGCCGGTGAATAATAAATGAACAGCGTCGCAGTAGGGCAGTCCATGCGGCCCGTGGCGACTGGCGTTCACGGTTTCCTCGCAGTAATTAATATCCCGGTTACACGATCCAGGAAACGTCCATCAAACATCGAGCTGGCTCGTCCATTATAACATATAGCAGCAAAACTTCCAGCAATTAGCTCGTGTATTTTGAATGCATTTGCTGGACGTTTGCTGGATCGTGTAAACGGGGTATAAAGCGGCTTCTTCGCAGTTTCATTTAATTTAATCGCGTTCAGTGCGTCGCAATCCATACCGTTCGGACTCGCATACACCCTGGGCAGCTGCCAGTAAGCTAGTAGTGATAAATGTCCCCGTACCTTAAAAGCAGAAAAAATAAAAAGCGACAACGAGAACAAATTTACATCCAGCATGGAGATTAAAGTACACGCAAATTCTGCAAAAAAGGCGTTTTAATATGGTTTAAGATACAAGGATATCGCGCACGTTTTTCGTCAATTCTCGTGCGTAAATCACAAAAGCAAAAGATTTGAAAATTAAAATACCTCGTCAGTTAATGTCTGAGAAATGCAGCACATTCTAGTACAGTGGTCATGTTTATGGTTAAATAGATGCATTTAAAGTATTCACTTTTTGTTGTGCTTAATCAGATTGAAAACGACGACAAACGGTCATAAATTTTTTGAAAAAATATGTGGAATATAGGTCTTTCTCTTGCCCGGAAATGTAGTACGAAAATTTTTTGGTCGGAAATTTTAGTCAATTTGGGACTGAAAAACCATTTTTCGACAAAAAAGTTAATGTTGAAGTTAAAATTTTGAGCATTTATTTTCAACTGTACGTCGGACTTTGGTCGAAAATTTGCAGCGCAACTTTCTCCCCTGCCTACTTTTATTTGGCTCAGGAAACCGTTGAGTTCATTTATATATTCTGTTTTTTTCTTATGTGCAGGTCGTAAGTAAGTAGGGGGTCGACGAACCGTCAATGCCTGTGCTGACACCTGGCGTCATCAAGGCGGAATCGCGTCCATTCACATTGGCAGCTACGCTAGAACCCGACATCGAGCACCTGCGTCGTCGCCATGGCAACGCTTCGACGTCACAGCTCTGCTTCGCTCTCATTGGTCAACTCAATCTACCCTCATCATCATCATCTTCATCATCTTTGTTGCCCTTGTCTCAGCTCAACTGTTCGTTGTTGAACTTCGATGATGACGTCAGCAAGGAGGAGCAGGTCACGTCGTGGTTAGTCGGCGCCGACCCCGTCTACTACCTACTTCCGGTCGTACTAATCGCCGGCATCGTCTGCGACACGCTCTCGGCCTCGCTGCTCGCCCGGCTGCTGTTGCTAAGGACGCGTTGCCATGGCGACGTGGTCGTCGTGACGTCATCAAACGTCTATCTGCTGTGGCTGGCGGTAACATGTGACCTCTGGCTGGCGTGCACGGCGGTCCGCGCTCTGCCTGATTACGTCATCGGTCACGTGAGCACCGATCACATACAATGGTTGGACGGTTATGCAGCAGCCGTCAGCGAGTGGTTGTCATGCACATGTTTGTGGCTGCTGTTGACTATGAGCTTGAACGTAGCCATGAATCTGTCTGGAAGTGACGTCACTTGGAAGCCGAGAAGCGAAGAAGAACATCAGCGACAGAACATCGTCGAGAACAACAGCAGCTCTAATCATGTTCAGCATCATCATCATCATTATCAGGAGCAGCAGCAGCAGCGTGTCTCTCAGTACGGTGCTTGTTGTCGTCAGATGTTCGTCTGTGTTGCTATTCACATCATCTGCCTCGTCAGTTCCCTGCCTCAGTTCTTCGCCTATCAGCTAGTCGACAGTCCGGACGCAGAGCTCAATAGAACTGTGATAGTTTCCCAGCTAGACAAGCACCTGATCTCATCCTACGAATACTTGGTCGTCTACTACTGGTACACGGTTTGTCTAAGCGTTCTGCTTCCTGTTCCGCTTTTAATCGTCATCGCCATCGTTTTTATGGCGTCTCTGGTACGTAGGTTAAGAACTCATCACAAAAAGATTCCAGTTAAACCAACAGTTGTCAGTGTCCCGCATGGTGCAAGGGTAAATTCTTCTCCGGTGTGTAACTGCAAAGCGCTGGACTCGTTACGACTACACATTGCGCTGATCATTCTCTACCTGTTGTTTACGTGTCCGCGGTCGACATTGCTGTGTCTTCGAGGCGTCTTTGCCACGAGCGCCAGACGCACCTTATCATCTCTATCGTCTATCGATGGCGACGATATAATCTACGCCATGCTAGAATCATTCAGCGAACTAACGTATTCAATTTACCAAGCCAGCTTGCTGCCTTTACTCGCAAGCTATCATGGCAATTTTCGTCGTTTTCTGATCAATTCGATGTCAGTCTGTTGCTGTAATCGTTGTAGTTGTTGTTCACGGCGTCGTTCGGCGCCGATCAACGACAACATTCCCGTTGTCATGGCAACGACAACATTCCGGTTGCTATAACAACTGCAACTACGACAACGCACGCCAGTGTCAGGAAGTCGGTCAAGTTTGACATGCAAGCGGTCGAGTTCGAAGTTCATTATTAATTGTATCACCTGTAATAAACGACTGTAAAACTGGTCTTTGAATGTTTAGCACAAAGTGTTTACCCGGTACCTAAGAAAAAAGAAAACTGCATTTCATTCCAGGCAAGGAGGAGTAAAGAGTGAACTTTACTGTAAAACTTTGCTACACAAACTGGTTCAAGATTGTAAGTCTATTTTGCTACATGGTTTCATATTCAAACAGGACGGCACACCAGCCTACACGGCAAACTGACTGCCGTTCAGGGCATTCAGTTACGTTGCTGAAATAAAATCACAAAAGTGTTGCACAAACTCAGTGTTTTGTAGCCTAAAAGTTCTAACAACACAATTTTATACATCATGGTTGCGAGTGAACAAAGGCTATTGTGGCCAGTGACAAAAACCAGATGAGCTTATGCTTGCGCACGTAACTTTCCATTCGTATTCGCAAACGCCCAAGTTACGAGTTACGACAAACCATGCCTCCTTCGTCGAAATAATGATGCTATACGCTATCAAATGCAATTTTAAACGGTGATATAAAACAAGAAAGAACGAAAATGATACCAATGTAACGGTAAAGATCTTAAAGATTTAGCGCATGCTGTGATCGTAATAATTTTACTCGAGTTTGAAACAGAAGTTAGCTACAATCAATAAAATCTGAAAGCCATGTGCCGTTTAGTCATATTCAAACAGTTCTATGAAGCACAGAAATGTATCAATATCACAGTGATCACAGACAAGTAATTTGAACAAAACTCATGTGACGCGCGACATCAAACGTCCACCAAATTTCGACAAATGCACGTCATCTTGACACGAGAGCAGGGTTAAGAAAACTTACAGTTTTTGTGCAAATAATAACTGAGTAGTTACATATAAAGATAAAACTATCGTGTCCAATTTCAACAATACAACGTAGGCTATTTGTCGAAGTAAATACAAAATGCGACAAATATTATATTAGTTGCAAACAATTAATTTCGAAAAAATTTGTATGAGATTATTAATTTGATATCATCTGCTAGTTAGCTAAACTGGTGCATTGATAATGATAAGGATGATGATAGAGTGGTTTCTGCAGATAAAATGGCAACATGCGATCACAAAGTAAATGTCTTTCACTAAGCGGCCCACGTGTAATTCGATTAGTGCCCGCTAGGAGGCGTGCGTGAAACAATTAGACCAATTAGCCGGAGACGTTATTAAGTGAGCTGTTGCAGCTGCAATATGTATTAACAATCACTATATGCGGGCGTCCCAAAATAGGCCACATTACAGTTACTGCCCGTCTGTCTGTCCGTGCGTCTGTCCCTCGGTTACTAGCAGGCCAAACGCGTTTGATGTAATTTACGGCTAACACGCAAATGAATCATTTACGTACTTTAATCGATCAGTCAATAAACCGCAGTGTAGAATATAAAACGTGAGCTAAAAAGTAGCATAAGCGTAAAATAAAACCGGAAATGACGTGCAAATTTATAAAAAAAAAACAACATGGGGCTGTATAATTGGTCTGCGTTGCTGCAACGAAGGGCAAAACTAAAAATTAACAGTGTGTCGGTCGGTAACAACAGTGATCTCAACACTTTTTATAGACATTTTTGTTTACTATGTATAATAAAAAATGTATAATGTCCACATAAATAGGCCCACAACTTAACTAGGCCTAAACATGACTAATAATGTCGTTTGCAGAATTCACATTAGCAATTGGTTAAATTTAGTAAGAAACGTCGCAGTAGCCTATTCGTCACTTGTTAATTTAGTTCAAGGTCACCTGCCTCGCTCGAAAGTGCAGATCTATGGATTACAATACCCTGGATTTTACACTTTTATTTGGCCTATAATTATATATTATTCAGCAGCACATTGACACGCAGTCAGTGTGATGCGGGCAATATCACCTTTTGTAATTTTTGCTGTTTTCGATGTGCAAGTCCTTGAATGCTGCCGTTAACAATTAAGTGTATAAACTAATGTTTTGTACATTTATATCTTCTATAAGTTAGGCTGCAATGTTACTTGAAGACAGGTGAATATCGACCGTTATCAGATCGAGATTTTACCTTCCATCGTCATCATCATCTTCGTTTATTACGCGCAACAGCAGCTACTGCTGTAGCGCGTCTTAGCCATCGCAATTCTGTCCGTCCGTCCCTCCGTTCGTCCGTCTGTCACACGGGTGGATCAGTCAAAAACGGTGCAAGCTAGGATCACCAAGTCTTCACCGTCATCTGCCTGGAAGACTCTAGTTTCAGGATCAGTAAATTTTTTTCCATAAATTCGAAGGGGATTACCGCGAACGAAGGCGTTAAATGAGAGGGGGTAGAGCAAATTTGCGATTTCCAGACAGAGCGAGACAAGTTATGCCCTCTGTTGAGTACAGGTAAAGCACTATAGATAATTAGCCGCCGGTTGTCTGGCGCCCTCTGGCGACTGATTTTGTTTTACTTGGCTTTCAAACATGGACAGCTGTTGCGCGTTCCCCTTTGCGTTAGCTGGAATTCTCTTGTTATTGAAGTTAACGAATGCAACTTGTACGAACAGGTAAAAAACTGATAGCAGATGCACATTATTTGGTAGATTAAAAGTTATAAATGCACTAATATTACAAAAACAATAAAGAACAAGAATGACGTCTAATTAAACCTACTGTCTTTTTATCATGCACACAATGAAGTTCCGATCAGTTAGGCCTACATGTAAGTACGAAGTTCTGCAAATCAATGACTTGTTGTCTTTGTTTGGCTGTAACCAAAAACACCGAAAGCATTAGGCCAAAACCGACTGTGCCGACAAAAGTGCCTACAACAAAATTTTTGATTAAAAATGAAATTCGTACACTTAGGCCTATTAGTTTCTATACATAACCTGCGTACGCTAGCGTATAATCGATGCAAATGGCACAGTGCCGAAAAACGCCACGCTGTAGGTGAAGACGCATTAGCAGACGATAACTGTATATGTGTGTGAACAAACGATCCATACTAATAAAAAGTTAAAATTTCTGACAACAAAAACTTCACAGAAAACCCATCTGTGCTGGCGTGTTTCGTTTTTGCTATATTTAAATAATTCAGCTGAGAGCTGCAGACTGCGCCAGCTGAGTGAGTTTCACCTACAATCGCTACCTGAAAATATTAATGTCGAAAATATTAGAACCGTGTCGTTTAGCAGGTTATGTGATAGGTTTTAGCTTTTTGGTCCGTATACATTCTGCTGCAGAGTTGCATGCATGTCCGGCCACAATAGGCCTATAATAATAGAATCCTGTTTCCACTGTGTAAATGTATACCAGCAAAGATTTAATTAGCTATCGACTTGACACAACTGGTGTATTATTTTGATCGAGGTGTCAAAGAAATCGTTTGTAGCCTACAGGTGCACTTCTGTTGATTTGCACTATTACCGACGACGCAGAATAACAAATAAACGTACTCCAATTTCCAACCTTTTTATATAATATTTACTATCAACACCTGAAATGTAGAATATCAAATAAAAATATGCCTATGACATTGAGCCCATACGAGAGTCCCATTTTCAAAAAATTAAGCTATACTCGTACTATTCGTAAACAGATTTAGTGGCAGCAAACGTACGTAGGCTACTTCATATTGAAGCTGATTGTTCGACACAGTTAATTAGCGCTAAAAACGAACAAAATACAGCAAAATTGCTTTTAAAAATTGAAGTAACGTATGACAAAAAAATTTTTGTTTTAGAAAAAATTTTGTTCTTTTATTAGCTCATTGTTTTTTTTAAATTTTGTTCAAAGATTCGTTTGTATTTTCCCCTCAAGCTTTCAACTATTTTTAGGCGCATTGAATAACCGAGTGTCCCACAAATGAGAAAACAATAATGGCGTCGTTCCTAATTTATGTTCATCCATAAAACGAATCGCGGGCTTTGCGACCGACAGCTCAAACAATCTAAGCCAACAGTGTATCCCGTTCCTACGATTTATACACCTCACTTATCCAGGGTTTGCTGGCCAGCGCAGTGCAATGCAACAAAACTACGTTGTTATACTTTTTTCAAGTGTAATTAATTTGTAAACTGAAATTAAATTGCGTGGTAGTGCTAGGGTTCTTTAGTTACGCAAACTTATTCCATGGTACACAGTCGCCAAATCAATGCAGATTTAATACAGTGTATAATTATATAGACCTATAGCTTGTTCGAATAATTGCTGGCCGTTTGGCTTCGTTGGTGACGTCGGCGGTCGCAACAACGAAGTTAATCAACACCAGGTCAGTACTTGAACGGGTGACTGACGGGTAAAACGTAATACCCCGTTTACACGATCGAGCAAACATCGAGCAGACATCGAGCAAACGTAAAGCAAATGTATTAAAAATACACATGCTAATTGCTCGACGTCTGCTCGACGTTTGCTCGATGTTTGCTAGCATTCATCCAGCTAGCTCGACGAGCTATGGTAATTAGCATGCTTAGGAGGGCGGGCGGGTTGTAATTAGAAGACATATATAACACGTGATCAGCTATGCGATAAGCCTAGGCCTACATTTGAGCCAGGGAACGGGGTTCCATCAGGCCTGCTTAATGTTTGCTCGATCGTGTAAAGGGGTATAAAACACAATCATCGAGCAGACATCGAGCAGACATCGAGCAAACGTCGAGCAAACATCGAGCTGGCTCGTCCAGCTAACATATAGCCAGCTTGATCGTGTAAACGGGGTATAAATCATCTCGGTATGTAACCAACTGCCCAAGTCAACTCAGCCTGGCCATCCCTCCGGGCATACGTGCAACGAGTACCAACGAAAGCTGCAACGTGGACTGAACAAGCACACCGCGAGATGCATTAACGTCGTGGTCTGACAGTGTAGACCGGTGTCTAGCTCAGTTCTAAGGAAACGGAGATCAGCGCCATATCCTCTGGGCTTCGCAGCTCGAAAAAGGCTTTACTAGTTAATTTCACGCTGTTTGAAGTAATTTGCTCAAAACTGTAAAAATACATGACATCTGCTGGGTGGTCCATAGAGTAAGTATGTCTCTGATTTTTGTACATTATTACGTTTATCAAATAGTAATCGGTAATTACTTTCGTGGTAAGTTAACTTGAAATACACCAATCATCACATCCTGAACAACGATCAATGCAGTTCTGACAGAAATTTAAAGAATTTTGTATTTTTTGATCCTCTCTGCGCATGATTACTTTAATTAATTCGGCACCTTGCATCCGTCTAGCATCCGTATCTTTCGTGTCGTAACTTTTACTTACTTATTTACTTTCTTGCTTATCCTACTTAGCTACAAGTAATTCGGTTTTAATCCGTGGCGATGTATCAATGGGCATTAACTGGCACTAAAGCTGGATTTAAAACCGCTTGAACGTAAGCACGATCTGCTTGCGTTTAGACATTTGTAATTGATCAAAGGCCGATCAAGGCGAAATGCAGAGCAAACATACTGGGTGACCCAATATCACGCAGACCCCTAAGTTTTAACGAACTCGTAACCCGGAGCAGGGAGAGCTGGCTAAATTTTCGGCTGTAAAAATTGTCGCAAAAACCTTCTTATTCAGAATTATCGATCCAAAAATGCAAAATTTGGCGCTGAAAACCATCCATTTTGTACAAATCTAAGGGCAACATTAAAATTTTGAGCACCCATAATTAACTTATCAAAAATTTGCAGCTGTCTGTTTAATAAAAAGCCCAGCTATCGCTAGGATACCCGACAATACTGGTTGTCAGTGATCTTTAAGGTTATCCAAGGTCGACGATTTTCATTTCATCTGAGAGAGCATAGGCCCCTATGCCACTTTTTATTAGTGGCCCTGTCTCTCATGGCTAATTATTCGTGTAAAAGTTTTCCCCTGCGACCTAAAGCTTAGCCACAATACATTCGTTAGAGACTGACAGACAGACAGACAGACGGACGGACGGACGACAACTCGTACCAATAGCTCGACCGTTATTTAAGTACAGTAGGTCAAAAAATGCAACATTTTGCTTTACTTATTTTTTTTAAAAAATCACAATGCCGCTGAACATACTTTATTATATCGACCTATTTTCAGAATTCGGTCATTACGTATGCCTAATTTGCTTTGCAGTAAATTTGATTATACACAACCCATCGCTTTCGCCCAATCCCAGTGTGCGTCGCTACACTACCTTGTGAAATTTATCCAGCTTTAGAATAAACTTAAGTGAGTAGCAAAACAATATTCAGTAAAGCCTACTGGAAAGCTGACTATATTTCACGACAATGTTTAGGTTGCCATGGTTCGTGTGGGCTGTGGGCCTATTCTGATTTTACTGCAGATTTGGCTAGAAATTTTTTTTGGACAAAAGGTTAATAATATATGTCGTATGCCTCGGCTTAGGCTAAGTTTTCATGGACAATTTCGTGCTTTAATAGGGGGTCTGGTGCGACGCCTATACACCGTGTCTCAAAAAACTGTGCCACTTTTATTTTTTTTGAATAACTTCACGAAACATGAGCCGATTTTGATAATTTTCGGCACGCAAAATCTTGACACAACTTTACGTCAACAGCTTTAGTTATTTAAGGACTGTACATTGAAGAGGTGAAATAACGCATCAACATCGAGTGAGACGCTCTGGGCCAGCGGTTACTGAGCGCGCTGTTGGCGAGCGGCGTCAACGTCTAGGCGCTTGCGTTCCCGCTGAAGGAGAACATTTTGAGCACATGCTATAATAAAGATGATCTGCTGTGACACCGGTGACCTTTTGAAAAATAATAACTGTTACTCGTTTTGTTGCTATTCTGTTAATCATTTCTGAGGCGATGCATGCGCTACCCAGTATGAATTCATTGTTATAAACGGCCAAACTACTACTTCCGAATTTCACAAGGTAATGTATCGACAGTATTAAGGCGATGTGGTCAAAACTGCGTACAGTTGTTTCTTGATTTTGCTTGCCAAATATTGTCAAAATCGGTTAACGTTTCGCAGAGTTATTCAAAAAATAAAAGCGGCACAGTTTTGTTTGAGACACGGTGTACAACTGTACATTGTAGCCTATTGCAGCATATACGTGATGTTGAAGTACAGTATAGACCTGGTAAATCTTATTAAGTATTTAATGTTCATTTTATGTGATTGCACCGGACTGAATGCCAATCAATTATGCCGCATTACAGATCGTGCCCGTCCGTTCGTCTGTACGTCACGTACTGGCTTATAACTGAGAAACAAAAACGCTCACCAAAGCCAAAATTATCGAAATTATCGAAAATGTTGTTTTTTGTTGTTGTTTTAGTTTTTTTCGCTTATTTTTGCCTTTATCCCCCGCAAATCCCGTCAAATTTTTATCGCCTGTTTTTTTCAGAATACAGATAGTTACAGCGTAATAACAACGTTATGAACAGTAAGCTTGCTATTGCTAAGCGTAGTGTTTCGTCGCCATGTTCGTTTTCAACAGTTTGACAGATTGCAAACTCGCATCATAATACAACAGTACAAATTACATACGAATAACGAAAAAATAAAAGCTAAGAAAACTTGAACAGTTAGTAGCAGTCCGTAAACATCATCTGTTTAAATGGCACTTAAATAATTGCCCAAACACCACCCAAAATATAGGCACGTAGCGTACAATAACATGAACATTTGATGAGTAATTGTACGGTAAGTTTTCGCTTCCTTTCGATCACCGTCTGCGGGATTTGGATATCCATGGATCTCCCTTTCCCTCAGTGTTCCGCCCCCAGTGAACGACTGTAATAAATCGTCGAGATTTTCAGCGGATGTTGACACAGCAAGTTAATGAAGTTTTCTGTGAGGGGGAGATAATCGAATGGTTCATGTAGTGGACGCATCACGTACACCGGACGTAAATTGAGACTGAGCGGTGATTAAATAAACGAATATACCGCAACATCTGTCTTCGTCAACTCGACCGAAGTCTCCAGAAGTCACGTGACACATAGATAGGCCTGACACGCACAAACTGATGACGTCGCGCGCCGATACAGATCATTCACTTTCGTAGGCCTGTTGTACAGCAGTCTACAGTGAGCTAACAGATCTTTCACAATATCAGAGTCATCATTTTTCGAAATATCACCATCATCATTATTCTCAATAAATTCACTGTCCTGCTGCTAATGTGCGCATTTGTTTACAGCCATGGTTAATATAAGAGGCCTACGATTACTTTTCGGCATAATATACTCCTTTTGTGTTATTCTTAACACATAATACGCTGTTGTAGCTGTTGGCCTTTGGAATTTGGATTAACGAGTTGCATTGTTTTTCATTCAAAACAAGCCGTAGCCAGGATTTGACAAAATGAGAAAAAAGATTTGAAATTGGGGATATGTGTGGTCCAAAACTAAAAGTAAACTCCTGGTAAACGGAAAACGTATTCAAAGTTTTGAGATATAACAAAACAAATAGTGACAGGCGTTATCGGTCATCAATGAAATTTTTTTGCCCTCCGTTCGTAAAATGTTTTTCTCGGTTTTTGTCTTCGGGCAACATTTTTACGAACCGCTGGCAAAAAAATTTTAATGCTGACCTCGACGCCAGTTGCTGTTTATATAGTGTTACTTACGCTAGTTTTAAAATCCCAAATTGATTAATTGATTGACTAATAGTAAAAACTTTTATATCAATCTGTTTGTGATTGTAACTGTGTGCAATATTTTAAGTAACAATTTCGGGACAATTACAACGCAAAACGAAATCAAATACAGGCATTGCATATTCTTACATCAAACGAAGATAGACGTTTGCTCAATTTTTACAGGTGTTTAA
>Ga0209671_1000682_pt1 | contig 24293 bp, 17 predicted proteins | sample WorMetHERISLAND2_2_FD_187401 | JGI IMG/M metagenome (GOLD analysis project Ga0209671, IMG submission 187401) | Marine gutless worms symbiont microbial communities from Max Planck institute for Marine Microbiology, Germany - Olavius geniculatus... | ecosystem: Host-associated > Annelida >... | reverse complement strand
TTAGTTACCATTGGAAATATAAAGTTCACTTTGATAGTTAGTTGAAATTTGACTCTAATTAATTAACCGATTAATTGCAATTTATTTAATTGTGGCTGAACGTACAGCGTCTACTGCAACGGAGACGACAAGACACCTGCTAAGAAGATTACTTTGACTCATCGACTGATGCAGGGCTGGGACACGATACTGGCTGAGATAAACCGCTACGTTAACCCGCAGAATACCGCCACTCGTTTGTACGTATGTTGCATTACTGCCTGTTTATTTATTATCAACAAGCGTACACATGGTACAAAAATGCTGGTTAAAAGGAGAAAGCGTGTAACACATATAAATAATTAAAAGTTATTATTATTATTACCACTTCCGTCGAAGCAAAGAAACGACAAAGGTTATGGTTTGTGTCAGTCGATTTTATCAGCTGCATTGTTGAAACGTAAACGTTTCTATAAACGGAATCTGATACATTTTTTTGAGGGGGAGGGGGATAAGACGTTGGGCATGGCTAAAGTTTAACGACAATTCGTAATCTTTTGTAAATTTTCGATCATAATGCAAGATTTTTACCATTAAAATAGCAGGGTTATTTTAAGTTTTTAGCCGACCGTACTTTAAAGTCGAGCTATTGGCATGAGTTGTCGTCCGTCCGTCGTTTGTCCATTTGTTCGTCCGTCCGTGTGTCACGGATGTACTGTGGCTAAACGATGCAAAATAGGGCCTAGGTTGCTATTGATTACCAATAGGAAGTCGCATACTGGCTTTCAAATGAGATATTAATCATTGACATTGGCTGATCATGACCTTGAGAGGTAATAACGCACTATGGTAAGCCAATCATGCGGTGTTGTGAGTGAGCGGTAAGTTGTAGAAGGTCAGCGATGGTACCAGCGGATAGGGTGGTAGCGACTTCCTAAAGGTTGTCTCCATCTGCAGCGGTTTGGCCGCAATTTTCATTGAAAAGTTTCAAGCTATAATTGGCCAAGGCCATATCTCGGAAACGATAAGAGATGTGGCCTAGGTTACTATTAATCACTAATAGAAAGTGGCTTACGCCGTGACCGATTAGATGGAAATCATTGATTTTGGACGATTTTAAAGGCCGTTATGCGCTGTTGCGGCTAAACGATGAGAAATAGGGCCTAAGTTGCTATTGATCACTAATAGAAAGTCGCATATTGGCTTTCAAATGACATGAAAATCATTTACCTTGAATGACCTTGAAGGTCAGTACTACAACAGGAACCGTATTGGCTGTAGCGAGTCTTTCCCAGCAAGACGTTTTTTTGTGAGAAATATTTGCAAAACTTGCATCTGATATTTTTCTTGTTCATTTAGGCAATAGAGTTTTTACACGATCCAGCAAACACCCAGCAAACGTCCAGCATTAGCACGTGTATTTTGAATACATTTGCTGAAAGTTTGCTGGACGTTTGCTGGATCGTGTAAACACCCTATTACTTTGTAGCTGTTTATATCATCTTGCGAGATGGCCATGTGCATGGAACAATAGCTATTTTTATCGCTTGGCGAAGTGACCACGTGCGATTTCTGTTATACTGGCGTTCATTATAGCTTTCGAGACGACATTTCGTTAGTTTAGCTTGCATGGAACTGTTTTACCTCTGACAAATCGCTTTCTCTCCGTGACTGGAAATCGGAGGCTGGGCTTCGGACGTATGCGGTAATGTCGGCTTTTCCTAGTGATAGCTGGGCTTTTTGTTTTTATTCGATCAAGTTATCACTGATATGTACTTGATTACAACTATTTAAAGATTGGCAGTCTTTTCATTTATTCATCTCTCTTCCCATCCATTTATTTATTCGCCCATTTATGTTGGGTGTACGTATTTTCATTAAAAAGATTTTTTTTGTTGCTCCTGCAGAATTTCTCATTGTAACATATGTGTGCATTTTATTTAATTCCGGTATGCTACTCTGTGTAGCAATCCAGCCACTCGTTGGCTGCAGCAGCAGTAAAGACGTTTCACTCATGTCAAGTGTATGTGTAATATCGTGCGATGTGTGTGGTCGATGTTCCTAGCCTGTGTACGCCTGACGGCGAGATGGTGAAACACAAGTCTGAGCTACAGTCCGGCGCCTACTACGTCGCTGTGGGGTTCGGAGCACACTTCAAGCCACTCGACTACGGGGTTCACACCAGACCCGCCTTTAACGTGTCGCCTCGATACCATTTCAAGTAGGTCGTCGTTCTTCAAGATTATAATAGGCCTACTTCAAAAGTTACAAACGGATGTCGATGATAAATTTTTTGGAGGGACGGAGCGTGGGCCAGGAAAGAAGCGGTTAGGCGGAAGGTTGTGTGACAGACTCTCTCCGTTGGTTCTGTCGGTCTGTCTGTCTCTCGATAACTCAGAAATTGTGGAGTGATTGGCGGTGACCCAAACAGGAGCTGTTTAGATTTTGATGTCGATCGACGTTTATGGATTGTGGATCACCGTTTATTTTTTTGCTATTTTATGCAATGCGGAGTAAAGTGACAATTATTTATGTAGTTCTGGTTTTTATGGATATATTTTGATGCGATTTTACGAAGAGGCATAGAGTGGCAATAAGATCAACCAGTCAAATTTCGGTGGAGAGCCGAGTTCAGGATCCTGTTTTAGGAGTTCCTGAATCCAGATTTTATACTTACCGATACTGTACTGAGTATTATGTTCGCCAGGTGGCAGAACTATTCGCGATGGAGTTTTATGCTGTGTGAGCATCGGTTCTGTGCGTAATTCTATCAGCTGTGTGCGCGCACTTGCGTAGAAATCCGACGTCGTTGAGCAGTGGGATGCCGGGAGGACTGGGTGGCGTCAGTAGATCACAGCTGGGCATCAGAACGAGAGGCTTGGACGATCGTTCGTCCACGGAGTCGTCAAGTCTGCCGCCACTTAGCACCCAGTCAGACCCTGTCACCAACCGACAGAAACTACGAGCCCGACAAAGACGTCGTCCGCAGTACGTTCGCTCGTCTTTATACCTTCAGTTTTGTTACACCGAGTTTCAGTCAATCGATCAGCCAATCAGAAATATAGCGTCATAGTCGCAAACAAATAACAAGAAAAGTCTAGCTAACGCAAAGGGGAACGCGCGACAGCGGTGAATGTCTGAAGGCCCACTGCGAACAAATCCAGCAACTGACATTGGGTACGATGTATTTACATACGCGAGATGACGCCAACGTCTCGTCTGAATGCTGCCGCTCTTGAAATATGTGTCCCAGCCCAAAATCGGCAAAAATCCATAAAAACTCTTATTTTTGCGTTCAAGGTCATCCAAGGTCATTGATCTCGGTGGCAATCGAGAGCCAGTGTACGACTTCCTATTAGTGATTAACGGTAACCTAGGCCCGATCTCGCACCGTTACTGAGATACAGCGACTTAATTGCTAAAAGTCGCAAATTTTTCCCACCCCCTCTTATTTTGCGCCCTTATTGAGGCTGAAAATATCGAACACTGGTTGTTTGACTGTCTAGTGATTTCGGCGCAATTCGCTATTGAAATATGTTATTTAGGCCAAAATCGCCGAAAAATCCATTAAAACCCCCTATTTTGCGTTTAAGATCATCCAAGGTCGTTGAATTCGATGGCAATCGAGAGCCAGTGTACGACTTCGTATTAGTGATTAAAACGCATTTGTCACTGTTACGTATGCGTTTAGTTTTTAGTTTTGAAATTAGTTTTTTTAATCATGCTATGGGTTTTTGACGCCTACGATCATTACATTGACGTGATAAATGTAGTGTTAATGTACCATTTACGATCGTATTTGTGAAAGTATTTTGTAGTTTTGTTGTGTATGTTTCAGAGCGATTAAACTGGCTAACGGCGACGAGCGGCAAGTGTATCCGTTGAGACCGTTGAACAGATTACCTCGCAGATACAGGCCTCAACCCGTCGACTACGACAGAGGTATCACTATAATTACATCCAAACTCTTAGTGCTGTTAGCAATTTTTCAGATCAACATTTGCAACTACGATAGTTAGCCTCTGAAAATTGTTTATTACTAGGCCTACATCTCGGTGTATCGCGCTTCTTCAAAAAAACCATAAAAGGCCCGAATTCGTGAAAAAAAACAGTAAAGTGTTAAGTCACTGGAGTCCTTTTGCGGTGAAGCAACGCCGCAATAGCCTAACTCATGCTTAGGCCATTTCTAGCAGGCCATTTCTTGCAGGCATGCGCTTTCAGTTGACAGTGACAATGAGCTTATTTCGCATACTTCCGGCTAAGTAGCTGAATAGCTGAACAACAGTGCAAACAGTGCAAAAACAATCATAATAGTCAATAATTGCAAATAAAGTTCATAAGTGCAAATAGAACAATAATAACATAGTAAAATAATAAAAAAAACAAAGATACTACTGGGGTCTGGGTGGAGTTATATAGATCATTGGTATTTAGTTAGGGCAAAGTTTACAAATGATTAAAACTTTTTTGTTCACGAGGTTGGGCGAGGCAGAGGTGTGCTAGAACGTAGCCTCGAAGTTACAGAAGTGTTGCGAGGGGGTGGGAGGAGGTGATGGAAAAATGAAGCCGGATTGCACATATTTTAAAAGTAAAATCGGAAAAGTTTATTTCGTTTGCCTTTTAGTGCGTTTAGGATCTTAGGTTAGCGACAAATAAGAGATTAGTGTACGATATGCCACGGGCGAAGTTGAAGATGATATGTCCTGCTCGTTTTTGGATTGATTCCATCTGCTCAGATTGGGCGCGGGTGATAGAATAGTGCCAGACTGGGGTGACATACTCAAGTTGTTGTATGTCTTGTAACTCCGTATCTGGCGGATTGCAACGTGTCCGTCTGTGTGTTGGTTGGACAGACGACGGTGGCGTGTTCAAGTCGAGAACTCGTCGAGCGGAGACTCGAAATGCAGCTGAGATCAGAGATTCCAGAGAGACCGCAACCGACCTGCCACTCGACTACATCCGAGCCGAACAAGTCGACGTGAGTCCTTTATACCACCAACTCTCCACTATATGATAATTTATTACGAATTTTAAAGTACAGATCACGAGTTATATGTTCACGACGTCAGATCAGATTTGCTGTACCATGATTCGTTCAATAAACAAACTGTTTGCGATTGCGCGGAATATAACATAATATTTTGCGACACCCGGAATGTGCCATAAGGCACGTACGATATAACTTATGGTCAAAAGTGCCTTATGGCATGTCGGATTTACGCAGCAAAAATAATAACTTGCGACTGTTGGAAACTTCATGTCGCTATGGCGGCAGCAACACAAACGAAAATACGAACTGTAGCTTCTGCGTAACAAATATAACGATGTGAAGTAAAAATCTTACCTTTAGCGCATTCAATACTTTGTTGTACAGCATCTTTGAGGGAATTGAATCATACACATGACAAATATAAACCAAAGGTGGCTCCTGCCTCCAGGTTCAGAAATGAGTGCAGATTAAAACCGGGATGAGTGTCACTGGCTCGTGATGGAAAGGTCGCGACTCCCTTTTACCATAATCGGTAAAATTGTTTTTGTTGTTTTTAGTATATTATTATTATTGCGGTTGCGGGTGTTGTTGGCACGACACAGGAGGAGCTGGAGAAAGAATGGGAGCGCAGCAACTACTACAAGTCACATCACAGAAACAACGGTACGATCCACGAGGAGAACGACGACTACGATGACGAAGGAGAAACGGTCTACCTTGAGCGCCAGGTAATCCGTCCTGATCGGCGCCAGATCAAGGTCAGCGAAGGTCAACCTCTACGTCAGACCAAGGTCTACCCTGAGCGCCGGCGTCAGACGAAGAACTACAGCGATGAGGACGAGGACGAGGCCAGGACGTACAGAGGTCACTACGACGACGTCGACCGCGCGGCAGCCGTCAAGATCCAGTCCAGCTACAGAGGCTACAGAACACGCAAGCACCTTGCGGACCGCCAGTAGCTTACTAGCCGGCGACACCAGCCAGACGCTCTCTAACGGTCCGCACTTTGCAGTCTTGCGGACTTGTACGAAAAAGGAAAAACGTGACTGAAAAGAAGTGTATTAAAATGCACTTTTATTTTCAGTCTGTCGTACGTGTTTGTTATCAGATTAATTTGCGTTTAGATGCAGGACATCTTAGTCTGCAGAGCAGAGATTTGCAGTTTCTGTATGCTTTCTGGTTGTACATGTGATGCTCTTAGGCGTTGTTTAGCTCTCAGCTTTCGCACGAAGCCGGCCGGATTAAAAAACGGACAGTTGGGGTAAAAGCGAGGGGCTCGGGCTCGGGCAATTACCCCAAAACCAAGCTCCTCACTTTTTATACGCCCTCATACCATAAAAATTAACAAACTTGGTTTTCGCCAGTCCCAATTTGACTTGTAATTGTTAGCAGCGCAAATTTCTTTTCAATTCTAACTTATTCCGAATGTTGCAAAATATTGGATTATACTTTCATCAAGTATAGTGTTGAAATTTAGTGCTTAAGATGCACGAAATTCGTTTCGGTCGGAGTTTTGGCTCTGACCTCCTGGGGGAGATCACGACGCTCTCCCATATCTTCGAGACGGATACAGGGAGCACCCCTCACCAGTACCCTCTTTGCTCTGTCGCTTCTCATTTTCGGCACCTTTGGCATCTTGCCGTGAGGCCTTGTTTGTTGGGGAAGATTTGTCTCCATCCGTCAGGAAGAGGGAGATGAAAGCCTTCGCTCTAGTGACAATCAACTGATGGATGCTGGAATTCTTTCGGACGAAATTGTTGACACATTTGTGGACAAAAAGTCTACACATCGTAGTAATTTTGCAGGTGGCAACAATTACATCATAATTATGCTTCGTTTACGTCGTCTAAACTGTTTAATCCGGCTTTGTTTTGAACACAGAGTTAAGCAAGACGCTTATTATGCTACCAGTAGGCCTATGACCGACGACTCGACAGATTTTTTAACCACAATTCTGTCGTAATTAATTGTGCACAGCGCATGTATCGTGTCTCGTTATTGAAACCTGGTGCAGCCAAACTGTAAAGTTGTACGACATATTAAGTTCACTTATAACCCCCGTTTTTTGTTTAATTAGTTTGCTCGTGGGCGAAACAAGAGTGCTTTTGTTGCGTGAAGCAAATTACGTTGGTGTTTAACTGATTTTTCTGTTTTTTTTCCACTCCTAACCTATTTCTCTTGCATTATCCCTGACTTTGTATCATATTACATTTTTCAAAGGTAGTTAGGTTCCTGATAGACATTGAAATGTAACCCGTCTGTGATTTGGCGTTCCAGTGATAATTCAGAAACGCATATTGTAAAATATATTGTAAGATATTGTTCTATACTGCTAAGTGCTATTTCGCGTATATGTGCTAATGAACAGTGTAACTATTGTCATTTTTAAAGTTTATGTGCTAGATTAAACTGGCAGTTTGTATGTCAGTTTTTCAGTGCAAATCATGTATCGTATTATATCGCATAGCCTAATTAGTTAATTACGCATAAGTACATGCATTAGTATCGTTGTGTTGACAGATATTTATGACATTAATTATTAGAATAGGCCTATAGGTCTGCGTCGTAAAATATAATTATTATATTAAATTTTATAAGTCGTGTATGACTAACTCATGTGTAACACGTTCTTAATGGCGTTTAAAACGTGGTTAAACACACACGACACGAAGTAGCATGCCTATAAACTTAGCTCTAACAACATGTTGCCATTAAAAAAGCAAAAATCGGCAACCGGAGAAGCTCAAGACGCCGTACATAAAATGTCCGGGCTTCGGTAATAGTTTTTGTTCGTTTCATAACTACTTTTATCGTTTTCGGTATTTACTCCGTTTCGTTGTGGCAGAAGAGGTTTTGTTTATGTTTCGGCAACAACTCAAAAGTTTCAAAGACTTCGGTGGCGCTGATGTAGCTTTAAGTTCAAGTTTAAGTCACCCGAGTCAACGAGACTCAAGAAAATGCATAATAATCTGCCAAGGGCACGACATTGTAACGTTCTGCGCATAGGCCACTTAGCCGAGTGAAACCTTTGCCTAGGCCTAGGCCAGTAGGTTGCGCTCGCAAGCATAGGCTATGTAACGTGGCGTGTTTGACCTCTTTATACCGAACAGCGAAAGGCAGTCTCATCGGAGAATTGATATAAGTAAGTGATAAATATCCGTTTGCATTATGCTGTAAGATTTGGACGAAAATTTGTTAAGAGTTCAGTTTTTTTAATCGAAAGAATGTCAGAAATATATTGCCGCAGTACTCTGTATTTGAAGTGAAGGGCAAAAAATAACTTGAATTCAGGCCCCTATAGCTTTTCTTTCGTAGCTTGATGCGACATTGTGCAGATAAAAAGATGCTTCACGGCTGTAGCATGCTATAGCTTTAGCACACTGTAATAATGTGATATACACTGTGTTCGGAAAAAAGTAACCCCTTATACATTATGCTATAGAAATGCCAAACCTGAACAAAATTTCGTACACATAATCCTCGATAAATTTCTGAAACGACCACCAAATTTCGTTGAAAAACAATATTTATTAGCGACGTTATTAATTGTTGATTATCGACAACAAAATACCTTCGTAAAGTAAACCTCTCGGTAGTCTGTACATTTGCGTAACTCCAACAAACATCGTCTGATTTTCACATAATTCCGCGTCAACAATGCATCATTCATTGGCAATCGAAACACCAAATTTCACTTAAATATGCAAACGCGAACAATAGTTACAGCGGCAAAAGTAAAGTGTCCGGTATTAAGCAACCGCACGGACATGTGGGCCTAACTGTCAAACTGTACGCGATAAACTTTTTAGCACGATATATTTTTTCTTTTCGCAACAGTTTAATTAAACCACAAAACATGATTAGCTAAAAAATACGATTTGTTATTTTTTGTAATTTGTAATTCATTACGATATTCTTTACGTTAGTTGCGTCAACAAACGTCACTCCCTATCGAGCGACTGCCATATGTAACGCCACACTGGTAACGCAAATATTTTGTTATACATATTCAATAATAAATAACTCCGCTGGTAAATAATATTTTCAAAAAAATGGTGATCGCTTTAGGAATTTATTGTGAATTAAGCATACGCAATTTTATTTAGATTCAGTCAGATTTGACATTTTATTGTACAATGTCTAGGGGTTACTTTTTTCCGGACACAGTGTAGTATAGTCTAATGATATAGTTTTATCGTCAATATGTCATTTTCATGCAAAAATGATTATATGCGTTTTGCTCACGAGTCTTACCAAATGCCGGACCCCGCGGAAAGTAGTAGGCCTGATAATTTTTAAAGTCATCGATATTGTCAGGCATATCGGAACAGCATTTCACAGCAACTTAATGCGGCGTCGTTTGATTAAAGCCCCAAGCTCAATGCCGTGCATTCTGTTGAGTACAGAACAGGTCTGATTGAAATCCAAATATTGCCTGATCCAATTAATGCGCTGCTATTTTTGCATTTACTGGCGAGGTTTTATTATGCGCAGTTTAGATCTTTAAAGCAACTGTTCTAACTGTAACAGCCATCATTTCGTCTGTTCTGTTTCACAGATAATAAACAACTGTTTCACCGTTAAGTGTTCTGAAGAAATGCGCAATGAGTAGGCCTAAGCCTATAGCTTACTGTAGCGACTCTGTGCATTGCAAACGGAAACAAATTCTAGCTTTGGAAAAATGTCCAGGGCAAGTCAATGCCCGTTCCCTGATGGCAATGTCAAAAAACATTGATTTCCGTTAGAAAATGCCACTGCTGGGATTCGATACGACAGTCTCGAAGATCATTTCAGACACGAAGGCAATCCGTCAGCCGACACGTAGGCACTGTACGCTAACTCCGAACGGATAACGCATCGCAGTGATACATTGATTGCGACTTTTCCGATGCAAGCATAAAACTGATTACCTCCGCCAAGGAGGTTATGTTTTTGCCAGAGTTTGTTTGTCTGTCTGTCTGTCTGCTAGCAAGATAACTCAAAAAGTTATGGACGGATCTTTCCGAAATTTTCAGAAAATGTCGGGAATGGCAAAAACTACAAGTGATTCAATTTTGGGGATGATCCAGAAAGAATCCCGAATTCTGGATCACTTTGAAATTTTCGTTAACAAAGCATAAGGGAAACCGCTGCCAAACCGAATATGGTGACGCCACCTGGCGAACAACATGGCGTTAGCGGAGGTCTGCGATCTCTGACTACGTTCTAGTTCTCTTCTGAGATTTTGGCGCAATATAAATTAGTACTTACTTACTTACTTACTTACTAAAAACTGCGGAATAGTGCAGTATAGCGAATGCGTGGTTCATGTAAGACATTATTTTATTAACCAAACAATAGGTAACTGAAACACAGTTCATATTCTGTGTAGTGTCATATGTCTCAAACATTGTATTGTAAACCCCTCTCTAAAAGTCAAGGTTTCACCTTAATCAATATTTTTAATCTGTGGCTCTTTACAAGGCTCTCTGAGCTATTATATTTAGGCCTATATGCATTAGGTTATACGTTTTTGACGCGGCTGGCTAAACGCTACGCAGTGCATGTTTTATGGATAACGTATACGTAGGCTACTCGTATAGTTATAGACGTCACGCGCCAGCGGGTACCTTGTTGCGTGCTACGGTCCTACATCAAACGACTGCTGCCAGTTTTATTTTAGTCAGCTGTCGACGAACCTAGTAAACTCTAACGGAAACTGATAAGTCAATAAAATCACAGGCTGCGCTATTGCGCAGCCCTGTTGTAAGGGTGACCAGCCATTTCAATGGAAAACTTCGAAATTTGACCCCTCGTATTTCCCAAACCCCTTAATTTTTTCACACCAAAATTTGCACAGACGATTACGTCCGGCATATCTCCTGATGTGCAAAATTTGGTGAAAATCCGTTTACGGGGGGCTTCCCCCCAAATAGGTGAAATATAACCCTTGCTTGACTTTTTGTGCCTTTCCTTTTTCCTTCTTGCCGTACTCTACAGGAAAAACGACTAAACTGATTTTAACGCACGATGGCTCATATGACGCGGTTTCGCACAAGGAAGTGCTTTTTGGGAATTACAAAATTTAAATTCAACAGTTTCACCTATTTTTTCACAAAAATATGAAAAATTACAATGGCGCTTATGTGGAAAATTAGATAATGCGTTAAACTGTCATAACTCCGGCTATGTATAAGATAAAGTCGTAATTTTTGGTTCTAGTGTATGGTTTTCGGGGTCGGCCAATTTAACGGTGTTATTTATATTTACCCCTGATTGACCCCCGTTGCCATGGCAACGAAATTTGGGACAAAATGGGCGATAACTCGGCCCCCTTAAAATAAAATTGCACGCTGTTTGCACCTACCCCCTTTTTTTCGGGCCCGCGCTATCCGATGGTGTCATTTAAATTTTTCCCCTGCCACCGAATTTTGGGACAAATTTGGCTATAACTCGGCCCAGTAAAAGATAATTGCGCGCTGTTTGCACCTACCCCCATACTTTCGGGGCCGGGCTATCTGATTTTGTCATTTAAATTTTTTTCCTGGCGACCCCTGTTGCCATGACAACGAATTTTGGAACAGAATTTACTATAACTCGGTCTGTTTGAGAGATATCTGCAAGATTTTTGCGTCTATAGTGGGATTTTCGGGGATGGGCCATCGAATGCTGCCAACCGAATTTTTCCCTGAGCGACCCTCGTTGCCATGGCAACAAAATTTAAGATATAATGGGTTAGAACTCGGCTTACGTAACAGATATATCGAAGATCTTTGCATCAGATGGGGTGTTTTCAAGATCGGTTTATTTTGGTATGGGCAGTGCGCAATTATTCAAAAGCACACATATGCACCCCCGCAAAAATCATACGTTAAATATATGAAAAATCGTTATTATCTAGCAACAAAAAACACTTCTACATTTTCTAACATTGCTATAATTAACTAATTTAGATTACTTCCAACGGCGATAAAACTGCAAATATTTATGTAAAAAAACTGTTCAGTTTATATACAGTGTAAGCGTGACACCGTGGTTGTAGATATAAAACAGCACAAATCACAATTTAAAAATTCGAACTTTACAATTACACAGTTAGCAAAGTTCTTCTAACATTGTGTAGTGGTGATGTTTGAATTTTAAAATTGTGATTTGTGTTGTTTTATATCTACAACCACGATGTCACCCTTACACTGTATATAAACTGAACAGTTTTTTTTACATCAATTAATAATAAACCAGACGTGCCTAAGTTATATAGGCCTGTTAGATGTTTAGCTTCACTGGTTGACTAGCTGCTAGCTGTGTATATTTCCATGCAAAGATGCAAAATACAACTATTGCGGTAGTCATAAATCATTGTTAAGATACGTGTGGTTTTTGGAAATAACCGACACGAACACAGACTATTTCGCACTGCAAAATAAACTAAAATAGCACATGTATGTTCGTGCTGCGACGTGGGCTACTGTGCGACCAGCACTGCCTTAAATGCGTCCAGCAACAAACGACATTATGAGCATCTTCATTCGCAAATAGCAGATACAATGCAGTACATTATAGGCCTATACAAGAGATAAAATACAGTAAAAACACCATGCCAGGGCTCAGGTAATTTAGCTACGTCTCCTTGGTTTCGCCTCTAGGTTAAAAAGATGGTGGAACCAAGACGTTGCGATAAATCAATGCAATAATTTCGACGAGGTCGAGCATAATCAATGAAGTGCTCGCCTATATTATAGAGATCTCAGCATTCAGCAACAACTGGACAGGCATAGCAGTTATATAACGCATGTTGTGTACATTGCGGTATAAACGATCAATACTGTAAAATTGTAAGCTGTTTAGCGCACGAAGTTATTTGCAGAAAGTTTCAAAGTTCGTAAAGCACATACAAAAAAATACATTGCTGCTGTGCACCGTACAGCAGTCAATGGTAGAAAAAATCCGTGGCGCAAGTGAACTAACGCTAGAAGGGCAGAGAAAAAGAGTGAATGATGGTGAAAATAAAAATGGTAAAATAACATCTGGAAAATAGCCCAACGCGCAAAAAATGTTGATAGAGAACCTACACGAAAATCGACAGAGTAAAAAGCGTGATCATTTTCCTGTGTTTTCTAAATCTGTTTAAGCCAAATTAATCTATTCGCGTTTGCGATCAGTGTCTGACTGCATATCGGTTTGTCTCACTGCTAAGGCAAAAGAGCTGTAAAAATTATTATAGACTGTCATGCTGTACTTCTGCTTATTCATTGTTCATACTGGTATTCTTGAAACTGATTTCGCAAATAAAATGTGTCTGAATATATGAAGGAAACGCTGACGATACTGACTGTACGGCTGATTGCAGATTGTTGAGAATATAAGTTATAGTCAGAACTGGAGGTAAAATGAGCGGTCGGTCGGCGGTCCAGGCAGCTCGAGACGGTGGCAGTAAAAGGATGCTGACGCTTGATGGTGATGATGACGCTGCTGCTGCGGTTGCTTGGCAACGCAACGCTGATGATGCGACGGCATCGCTAGAACACGGCTGTCTAAAACTCGGAAACGAGGACATCGGCGAATACAACAACAACGTCGAACTGCAAACACGACAGAGGTTTATGACGGTTTCAGTAACATAACGAGTCAGCTCCAAACCCCGCGGGAACTCATTTTCAGCCCCTTCGATAGATTTTAAAAACGGGATGAAAAAAGGCAAAGAAAGGGACACGTATAAGAAAATGTAGGCACCGATAACGTTATGATGTTTGTTTTTTTTCTTTTCGAATTAGGAATCGATATGTAACAGACAGACAGACCTGGAACAAACGGACGAACAAAACCTGTAACGCGGCTTATTAGAGGTCGCATATTAGACCTAAACAGCAGCGTCGTAGGTTCAGATAGGTTCAGAAAGTAGGCGAAGCAAGAAGTTGCATTTTCCCACAGACATTGCAAATTTTCGCCAAATTCCGACGGAAGTTGCGAGTTTCCGACAAGTTTCAATTTTGTCCCTAATTTTTTCAAACGGGGGATTTTTAGCCTCAACGTTTGCATTTTGGGACAAAAGATTATCGACAAAAGAATATTTTTGATAATTTTATCACAGCCCCAAATATAGGGGTAGGGCGGCAGCTGTTCTTTGCCTTCATGGCATGACGTCACTGATGGACGAGGTTGGAACTTGCACTGTTGAGTAGATGAACAAGTGGACTGGTGTGCTGGTCGGCTGCAGATCACAGTACGTGACTCGGTATTGCATTGACCACGTGGAGCAGTCGAGCAGACTGTGCAGTGGTGTGACGGCCGAGGAGTGTGTTCCATGCTGTCCGTGCGGCGGCGAGGACGAGGGGGACGAGGAGGAGGAACGACCAGTCGCGTGGATCTGGTATCTGATGGGCAGCGAGCTGGTATTGTTCACCCTCCACGTCTCAGCCATCATCTTCGGCGTCGTCAAGGTGAAAGGTTTTTAAAAGGCTAAAGGTAGTGTATAGGTCGTTATAGAAAACCTAACGTTTCAAAGCCATAGAGCGTCACCTGCCGTATGGAATCACACAGTTTTACCTGCCACCCGACACAGGTGAGTGTGCCCCGCGTTAACCTCAGCCAGACAGGCCGGTACTCGATTTACCTACCCCTTAAGGATGGAAGGCATGAGTTGACCTACGTGTTGGTTATACACTGTATACCTGGATGGTTTATCTGTCCGCAGACAGTCACCCATCAAAATAATACCTACTTAACAGCGACCCGATTGACAGTCGAACCTACTACCTTCCGATCCGACAGCCTACCGTTACGCCACCAACCACCAATGGTAAGCCAACACTTCGCAACGCCCAAACCCAAGCTTCAGCTGCTTTGATTTGTCGTCGGTCTGTCGTATAACGCGTTTTACAAATCACAGCGATTAGTATGGTTTGTTTTTGCAGCGACTTTTGCAGTTGTTGTCAATTCAATTTACTTGGGTCTAAAAAATATGAATCGGCACTAGTTACTGCCAGTCAAGAATTTCATATTACTCTGTAATAACATACAACTTAATTTGCCGTTCTGAGCTTCTAAATAATTGTGTTCTTACGTTTTTGTAAAAATGCACACTGCGTTGTATACAGTAATGTATTTTAATATCATATTTCTCTTGTTCTGCAGTTTCACGCCGTGCATATTCTTCCGTCAGTTTTATGTCCTGCATTTTTTGCCCGTTTTCTTTATGCTGAGAAGATGCATGCAGTATTTTGCGTGTGACTTTTTGCACAAGAGACAGTAATGTGTGCATCTGCGCACTATAAGTAGGCCTATGTGATGAGGATGACGAAACAAAAAGTGTAACTTATTATACAAACAAAAATTGTGCAGACGTTGCGAAAGCAGAACTGAGGAGCACCCGAAGGACCAGTTTTTAGTTCAGAATGTCATAGGCCGCCGCCGGAAGTGAAAAACGTCAAAAATGGCGCATCACGGTTTTTACGCGCTTTTTTATTGAGACACGGCGTAGATTTCAATGTTCCAAGTCTCGACCTTTTAGGTTCAGTGAAACGTGCGCACGATCGTGAAAACCATTGCACAAAGCATGGGCATGCTGCTTTCACTACAAGCACTGGTGACGAACTTTTTAGTCGTATCAACATCGATGACTTTGAAAAACCCCTAACTTCCAAAATAAAGAGTTTTTAAAATGATTTTGGCTGTGGCGCACACTTTAAGCATAAATTGCGACGAAATGGCTGCAGCGATAGACGAAAAAAATTTGCGAACAGAAACTGCTATAGGCTTTCCCGCGTCTCCTGAGCATTAGTTCAGTTTTTTGAACTAATGCTCAAAGAGGCATGCAGATGGACGGACGGTCGCATATAATGTCAGCACTCGGCGGTAAAGTTTGGCTGTGTGTATTCAGGAAGCGTTGGACCTGCGCCAGCATGAGTCGACACAGGCGCTGCATGTAGCGCACAGTGTTGTCGAGACGGTCGCCACGTTCCTGATACTCGTCATCCAGATGCTCAACACGCGCATGGGCTACGTCAAGGTGGCACGCAACCAGTGCAACTTTTAAGCCATAACTATAGTGGGCGGACTGAACACTGGACAATTTTCATTCTCATTCCTTTTCCTTTATTTTTCCTATCTTTTCTTTTCTTTTCCCTTTTTTCTATCCCTTTCGGCTCCCTTCTCCTGTCCTTAAAGCGGGGTTCGATGCCTCCCCCTGCAAAATTAAAGTTATGAAATTCTACATTGCTGTAGTTGCGTTTCGTGCATTTTGAGATGTGTAAAGTTAATTTTTCTGAAGAGTTTCGTCGTAAAACAATATTTTAAATTATCTATTTTCTGTATTGCATTACGAACCGGCTAGGTTAGCGTTTTATCGTAATATTAAGTACAAAAACAACAATAAAGCTGACATTACAATTTACTCTACTGGTCACTGAATAACGAAAAATATTCGATTATGGTAATCCATTTAGGTGAAATGCCTGGAATGAGTTGGTGATGGTCGGTTTGCCTACGGGTTGGTTTTCGCCCACCTAGTGGGTGTTCTAAAATTCGGGACCCGTGTTTTAATTTCGCGATAACGTTCGCAAATGTACATCGATTTTAACCATTTTTTCACTGTTAGAACAAAAAAATTATAACGCGTTAAGTTAAAATTGAGCTTCACACTTCATTTTTATTATGTAATTACCTTACATTGCAAAACACACACCACTCCCGTTTTTTGGAACACCCTGTAGTTTACATGCAGATATCTGCTGCGTCAATTAGGTGCGTCAAGCTGTCGAGCGTCTGGAACACTTCGACGACGAAAACGACGCTCACCTGCGCTCCATCAAGACCTGGCTGTGGTCGTCAGTGGCAGTTGGCTTCGTGCTGGTCGGCGTCTGCGTCGGCTGCTTCATCGCGTTCTACGCTTTCGTTCACCTCGGCTGGACCGTGCTTAGTAATCAGCTGTGTATCGTCATCAGTCTGGTGACGTTTGGACTTTACGCGGCGCGCGTTGTCACCGCTGTCAACAAGATCGCCCTCGATCAATACAAGGTTTGTTTTCGATTCTGCTTTTAGATTTGTTTCAAGATTTTAAAAGTTTTAAAGGATTTTTTTACGTTTAGTGACCAATGAACACTGTAGTGACCGTACACAAAATCACGACCCAAAAAAACTGCTTATACATTGTCTTATAAGTAAATGAATAATGGCGTGATTGACGTGGTAGCTGGAAAATCACGACTAAAATATAAAATATGATATCATATGTAATAAATTTCGCAACAGACCAAAATACCTTTTAAAACCCAAAACCGGACTTTCGAGGTTTTTAAAATGCAAAAAACTAGGTTTTTCGAACCAGTATTCCAGCCATGTTTGTATGCCAATGTCAATCAGAGATCTAGTCGAGTCTTCTTAGTTCGAGTCCGCTTTTGAGTCACGAAGATAAAAACTCAAGTCACTTTCGGACTCCATTACTACATTACGCCATAGTTTCATATACAGCAAACACTAATATGCAAACCATTGACCACGTGAAGCAGTCGAGCATACGTACGACTTAAATCGAAGCGAATGAAATTGGCCTTTGAAACTGCAACCACGTTTAGGTGTACGGACAATTGCTTGGACGACAACTGCACGCGCGGCAATTGCCTATACATAGCCTCATGACAGAAAACTGCGCGGCAGAAAATTGATCGCCCGACAATTTCGTCAAGTTGTTGCCAGAAATTTTCAAAAACCGTTTTCTTATATTGGTACGACATATATGGTGCGACGTGTTGTTCTGTTTTATTGCGGAATTTGCTTTTAAAAAAGCGAAGAAATGTTAAATTTGACCTGTATCAGTCGGCGTGTTGTAGGTCGTGGTTCACGAGGCTGTGATGCTGTTGAACGACTGTTGTCAAGACACCGGAAGCAGGGCAGCTGCACTCAGGTTCATTGAATCTATCAGGAACACGAAGGCGTTCAATCGACCCAAGTATATCGACGTGACCGCTGCGAGCCAGCAACACCGCTATTGAGTACTGATCTTCTAACATCAAATAGGCACTACAGTTTGGATCCGCCGGGCCTACTTCTGCAAGACATCGAAGCATCAAAGTCGACGTGTCGCCGGAACGTTTCGAGACAGTGTCAGTTTGCCGTAATCGCTAACAGAAATCGCGCACAGTTTCATCACTGATTTCATAATCAACGACCTTAGATGACCTTGAACGGCAGTCACGCACTGTTGTGTTAAACATTTGTTTTTTTGCGGAGCCAAATGAGTGAATTTCAATGTAGATAGTCTAGATAAACCTATACTATCAGCTGAGATTGTAGTTCGTTCTGAGCGAGTCATGGTTTATGAGCCAGTTGCATAATGTTACTGCTTCTTTGTGATTCGATAGGTGGCGTGAAAGACTCTGAGATCGCGCTGCGCGATTTGATGATCTCAAGGTCGCGCAGATTTGATAAGCGCGCGTGACGTGGGCTAATGTAGATTGTAGAGTATAATTCTTAACAAAAAAAGACTTGTTGTTTTTAACCGACCGTACTTAAGTACCGCTAACGGTCCAGCTATTGGTACCGTTGTCGTCCGTCAGTCTGTCTTCTGCGAAGGTTGTGACATAATTCTTTCGGCCTTCGTTAACAAAGCCATCATTCGATGATTAATTTGACTTTCATACCAGATGCTTACTATGCTAACTGTTCCACGCCGCAAATAATCTTTGGTAGTAGTTTGCTCATGTTGAAGTTCCGTCAGCAATGTCTATGACATTGAAGTTTTTCAGTTGGCTTAAGTTTTTATAGGCCTACCGGTATGCTGATGATTTCTTGTTGCAGTTTTCTTGCGTTGATGTTACCGCTATGTTACTCATTCATTGATCGCATAGCCTTTGTTGCTGGTAGTTTTGTCGTTAGTTGCATTACCTATTAATAATGTAGTTTCCGTTGATTAACTATTTGATCTCACATCTTCTTGCATTGCTTCGGTTGTCACTTGTCAGTACTCAGCACTTGCAAGTCGTAGCAGCTTCAGATCAAACGAAATATGCACGACAGACGACGTGCTCAAATTTTGCTCATGCTGCTACAGATGACATTAGACACGCTGCGTAAAATCTTCACCCAAGTGTCGGAGACTTAAGATGGAATTATTGACGCATTCAGTTAGGTTACTCAAGTTAGGCAACTGGCAACTGTAGGCATTGTCTCGCTTGCTCGCAAATTGCTGGCGCTATGCGATTAACAACGAATGGAATGAGATCTCCAAACTCTTGGTAGATAGATTGTTTGTAAATTGTGAGTGCCAGTAGTGCAAAAACGGCCACAAAACAGCAAAAGGACGTACAAAAACACAACAAAGCGGTTAACACAACGGTTTTAAACCATATTTGTCAGCCGAGAGATCTAAAATGAAAAAAACGGCATAAACAGTTGAATGCAGCAAAAAATAAAATGTATACAGAGTTGAAGTTAGTAAACATGTGTGACTGATGTCTGTTTTATTATTTTGTTTTGATATATATTCCAATAAGGCATGGAAAAATAACATAGGCGAAGAGATAGCAAAGCGAGAGTTCGTATGCAATTGCATACTCTTGTCGGCACCTTATACTCAGTGCCGACTGCAACTGAGCATGCACTGAGCGAAATCACACAATCCATCACGGACCAGTGTACTGCGATTCTACAGAATGACGATCTTTGTAGAACTAAAAAACGACAATGATATTTTTCGTCAGCCAAGGTAGGCTACAGTAAAATATTGTTTTTGTTGCTTCTGCGCTTTTTCGAAATCGAATCTTCATTTTATAAACATTGGTTATAGCCTACAGTCGTCAACTTACGCAACAACCGACAACAGTAGGCCTACCCAATATATTAAGGGTCAAATGATTACATATTGCGCCCGGTGCACAAAATTAAAACATCGGTTTGAAATACCCTGATAAAATGAGATAAAAACTTAAAACGTTATCACAACTTCACTAGGTTACAGAAAAGTTATTCAGGCTAACTTTAAAAAAATGTTGTGTAATCGTTTATTTGCAGTGAATATCATTGTACGAAAATGTCTTATTCTTTAAGTCGTGCGCGTCACTACTCACTTGTCGGTCGGTGTGTGGGTCGCCCATTGCTATTGTAAAATATCACAGAGTCGAGAACTCGATAACAATTATTAATAAATTAATAACCAATTTGTCAAAAATAACTACTTAATCCAAACTTAACACCTAACGATATGCAGACTATTATGGTTATAGTGATTAATAAATTAAAACTTTAAATTTTAAAAGGTAGTACGCTACAGATATAAAGTAACCACGGTGACTGCATTTATTCTACAATATTACGCAGTTTATAGCTGAACTTTAAAAATATTGCAAACAGACCACATTAATTTTGCCAAAGTTATCATTACAATAACAAAATCGTCAAGTTTTTTATTCGCGAGTAGCCGCAGTATCACGCACACAAGAACACAAAACCTATGTGACCTTAACCTTTAACCTATGATATTAAACTAATAGAGTTCTAGAGTTTGTCAGAATGCATGCAGACAACCTTGACGAAATGGCGAAATGGCTGGAGGTAGACCAAGAATATGTTTGACCAAGACAACCTGCGTATGAAATTTTCAGCATTAAACGTAGATTTTAGCAGTCTAAGTCCCGACCCCTTAAGTTTAAGGAGGCCGGCGCAGGCGGGCGTCAACGTGGTAAAAAGTGGGTAAAAAAGTGGTTATTTTACCGCAATAATCTCGTGTAGCGTGAAAACTGTTGCAGATAGGCACAAACATGCTGCTCATCATAACAAGCAATAGTGACAAGCTTCTTATTGGTGCCAATGTCGACGACCTTGAATGACTTTGAACCCCCAAGATAGGAGGTTTTAGTGATTTTTCTGCGATTTTCGGCTGCGACACACATTGTAAGAGTGAATTGCGCCGAAATGGCTGGAGATGGACCTGGACAACCTGCGCATGACATTTTAGCATAAAACGTGCATTTTTACAAATCTAAGTTTTGATTCCTTAAATTCAAAAAATCTTCCGTACAGTGGCCTCAAATTTAAGCACTCTTTTAAGATGCGTTAATATTTTATTGCTGTAGGCCTACACTGATTGCCGAAGTGGCAGGACCGCTGCTATCGCGCGTCACGTGAGCTTTGCTCAAATTACGTGTATGTAACGCAGCAGATTTGCGTGTTGCCTAACTGCACAAGGGTCAGTGACTCTGTGTATAAAAACTGCGGGGCTACTGCATCTCGCAACCCGCAACGACTTAATAGTTACGATCGTTTCTCTGTATACTATAAATAATCGTAGGCTAGATGCATTTATGATACATGCTTTGAGTTGGCCTCTAGTTTATTGCTTTGGTTATATCACATGGCTGTAATCCTATGCATTCAGGCCTATACAGCCACCCTATGCAAAATCGATAAGCGCAATGCAATGTCAACTGAATACGCTGCCTGGCAATATCATCGAGAACACGTTTAATCCAATATCAACAGCAATGCATAATGGATGGATGCGCATATGCATATTGGACTGCGTATTTTATTGTTATTTTTTAGCTTTTAGCGTAAAACAAAAGCGTTTTGTACTAGAAGAAACGTTACAGTAATTACAGTTATGCGTAAAACAGTAAAAAGCATACCATTAGGCCTATGTACAGTCACTTGAGCGATATTAATCATGCCATACATACACCAGTCTGCGGATAACTCCTATTTTCAAGTTTTTAGCCGACCGTACTTTAGTAACGGTCGAGCTGTCACGGTTGTCGTCCGTTTGTCCGTTTGTTTCTCACGAATGTACTGTGGCTAAACGGTGCACGATAGGGCCTAGGTTGCTATTAATCACTAACAGGAAGTCGCATATTGGCTTTCGGATAAAATAAAAATTATCGACCTTGGATGAGCTTGAAGGTCACTGACAACCAGTACGGTCGGCAATCCTAGCGACAGCTAGGCTTCTTGTTGACTTTATGACTTGTACTGTTGACACGATGACCCACGCCACGTATACACATTTAACAAGCCGGATAATCCGCAAAACGTCATTCACGGGGATAACCTTTCAAGTGCGAACATTTAATCCAGCTATATTGGTGTGCTTTTGGTTTTTTTTTATTTCTTCGTTTTCTTTGTATTATTATTCTGCAGCAGCTGCTGTCTGCAGGTAAACCGGGCGAAGTGAGATCGAAATGGCAAATGCAACCGAAGAGCTAGACATCGAAAAACATGCAACCATCAAAGAAAACCAGCAACCGCGTAGCACCACCATGAGCAGCAGTAGCCCTGTCGTACTCAGAATACTGCAGCTCGGCGCCATAGCTTCCGAACTAGTCGCTGGGGAAAACGACACGCAACAAACATATAGGTCAGTTAACTCTTCAAAAAGCTGTACTAACTTGTGACAATCAGGAAATCAGTATAAAACAGTTTCACTAGTGATAATGATAATTTATAGTGATAATGATATTGATGATGTTAATAATAACGACGAACTTTTGCGTCCTGTGCCTCAAAAAACAAAAACAAACAAACGATGTATTTAGTAATAATTGAGTTAATTAAAGGTGCTGTAACGGTAACGCATTATAGATTTTTATGATGGAAAACGCTACACATAACTTCACGTTTTACTTAGTTACTTCCTCACTTCACTTACGACCGTCGATGGTAAAACGAACAGTTACTAAACATTGAACGTGGGGTTGCAGGACAGAGTCGACGACATACATAACTCGTCACGGCATTTCTCACTCTGTGCCGGCGGACAATCTATGCCAGCAAGTAGCTTTAGACCGCTGTCTGCCGTGCCTGACGTGCGGAGACGCAGAGCCAAGACCGGGCGCCTGGATCTGGTATTTCATCAGCAGCGAACTTTTCGTCTTCAGTCTCCGCATCTCTGCCGTATGCTTCGGCGTTGTCAAGGTAACCACATTATTGTGATGTAAAAACACAGGTCAAAGCGTAAAAGCAACGACGAGCAACAGAGACGGCGAAAGAAACCCCCCGTACCACCCGGTTGGTGCAGGGGCGCACATATGCTCAGGAGTTTCATGTTACGTATAAAAAAAATTAAAATTCTCATTCTTTTAATGTTTTAAAAATACAAAATATGAAAACGTGTAACAACTTTACCCAAAATAGACAACTTTTATTTATGCAGAGCAATGTGTGACGTATTGCGGCCTATTTGCAAAACAACTCAAAATGTATCTTATTTTTTGCGTTCCCAAATTTTAGAATAATGGACAATTTTGACAATTAAACGTCCAAAAGCCAAAAGTGTTTTAATTTAAGCATGCATTAACGGTCAACCTGGACTATTGTGTACAAGTTGACAACGAATTTAGCTCAAGCCATTTAATGTTTATTTTTGAGCCTTAATGCTAACGTGATGTACGTATTACATTTGTACTGGGTTTTATGCCTACAGGAGGTGGCGGACATGCGACACGATGAGAATATAGAGCACGTGCATTTTATCGTTAGCCTTGTGGAGACGCTAGTCACTTGTTGCATCATCATCGTTCTGATGCTGCACGCTCCCCTCGGATACATTAAAGTACGGCAGGTGATCCGACAGTGTGAACACAGCATTACGGATCTGAACAGCAACGCGCACGTGCGTTCTGTTCGCATGTGGATGCACTTGCTGGTCGTAGTCGGCGTCGTTTACCTGGCTACCTGTATTGCCTGCTTCCTTGTCTTTCATCACCTGGCTCACCTGGGCTGGACTCTGCTTAGCAACCAGGTGATCTGTGCCTAGCAACCAGGTGGTGATCGTCACGCTCGCCATACTTGCTGGCCTGTACAGCAGCCGCGTCGCCGCCACGGTCATCAGGATAAGAGAAGACCAGTATAAGGTAGTAGAAACCGACAAGGGTATAGCAAATTGTTCATATAAAAACACAGAAACGGCACATGCAGTCAAAAATTGATTAACGTTGAAAAGGCGACACATAACTTTGTAAATTATATTATACCTGTAGAATAAATTTTTACGGAGTTGTTGAGTTGCTAATGTAGTGTTAATCCAGGACTCTCATTGTCGCAATGTTTTAAAAATTTTCTTAATTTGGTCGTTTCTACAATCGCACTAAAATGTTTTAAAAATATTTTGACAACGCGTATTTTTAAAGGTTTTCTTAAAATAATAAATTTTTCTAGGACCTACCCCCCGGCAAGCTGGCTGACGCGCACGTCGGTGACCAGGGCATTTTTTTGAGCTTGCGAACTGTCGGCACTTTCGAAATATGCATTCAGGAAAGCCCAGCATCGGAGTCTGTAGGCACGCACCAGCAATTCACATCAGGGGTATATTTGCCTGTTAAGCCTATTCTAATTTTATGTTGGTACCAAATCATAATAC
>Ga0209671_1000680_pt1 | contig 24301 bp, 15 predicted proteins | sample WorMetHERISLAND2_2_FD_187401 | JGI IMG/M metagenome (GOLD analysis project Ga0209671, IMG submission 187401) | Marine gutless worms symbiont microbial communities from Max Planck institute for Marine Microbiology, Germany - Olavius geniculatus... | ecosystem: Host-associated > Annelida >... | reverse complement strand
TCTTGGGCCCCAGAGAACTTCTGCACCAATTTTGGTTTTACTGCATGGCCCTTTGTTTATAAACTAACAACACACAGGAGACAAACAGACAGAATGACAGATAGACAGACAGACAGACAGACAAGACCTCTAATGTGGCCTATTTAGATGGCAGCATAATAATAAGTATCAAAAATTACAACAAAAACACAACATTTTCAGAAGGCAAAACACTCGTTAACAATATCAAAATTACAGAGTGATATCAGCTGTTGAGAAGGCAAACGTTAGCAATTATTTATATCACCAATATGCATCGCATCGGTGGCGTCAATCTATCGCCAATATTGGGGAGGGGCAAAGGTATCCACTTTCCAAACGACTAAGGGGCCTGGAGAAGGGTCGTAAGCTCCCCCAGTGTGGTCCAAAACAAAAATAAATTTGGTGCGAGTGAGAAAAAATCTGGCTCTTTTCTCCCGCCCTTCCGTCGATACTCAGATAAAACTTTCACTGAAGGGCTTCAGATATTCATCCTGGCTGCCTTGGTGACACTACAAGACATGTCCAAAGATTGGGAGGCGGCCCCAGCCCCTGCATTATCCTGCCACCCCATCTCTCCCCAAAACTGACACCCCTAATATTCACTCAGCAGATGCACTATTGAACCGACATCAGTGACCCCCTAGTAGCTAGAGGCTTATTCGCTGTATAGCGACGTAATAAATTAACCGTAAACAAATATCTTGTAATACAAAACTGACAGCGACTCTGTGAAAAAGCAGACAAGATTGCACTCTGAACTACAGCAAGATAGAATAACTTAACTAACACTATGAACAAAATGCAAACAATAAGTTATAGCACATTTATAAACTAGACAAACTCGTTGGACTAATGTGCAGAAATCAGACAACTGAGTGAGGAGACATGCTTAGCTACGATGCTAAACAAATTCAAGTGCTATACAAAATGGAATGAGGCTAAAAAAATCCCACGATTCTGGTTGCGGCCGGCGAAAAAGTAGAAAAACAGGTAATTTTTTTTTTAATTTTAATGTTTTTATATCACGACTACATTAACAACTCTTAAAACAAGTTGACAGACTGAGTACACCCTGTCTGAAAAAAAACCGGTCAAAATTGTTTTCATCATAACTTTGTCAAATTTCAAGCAACTTTGATAGTTTTTGGCACAGACGTGGCCAAGACGATAGAATTATGTAAGATGTACTCTTTTTCCACTTCGCCTAATTTACGTCAATGCACTACCGTGTGAAACACAGATGCTTCAAATTGTTACAATACGTGGTGATTATTTGTATCAGATTGTTCGCCTTTGCATCGTCAATTCGATAGAAGGTGCTATGCAATTTAATAATTTTGTGGTATTATATATTTTATGGTGAAAATATCAGACAACAAAGTAGTTGACTAATAAGCTTAAAAACGTCTAATCAATGAGTGAATGCCATTTGATCAGTCAGTCGATGACTCCGCTATCAGTCAGTGGCATTGTATGCGAGGCCCACTTTGGACATAAATTCTGATGATTTGCAAGCAAGTTGTTATTCAAACTTATAATTGTCTTAAATAATTTACATTGAGTATTATTTTGTGCTTAATTAAGTCATTACCACGTTTTCTTGGAAAATAACTCAGCATTATGCAACAATTTGTAATATCTGTTTCACATGGTAGTGCGTTGACATAAATTAGGAGAGGTGGAAAGTGAGTGCATCTTGCATAATTTCATCATCTTGGCCATCTTCATGCCAAAAATTATCAAATTTAGTAAAAATTTGACAAAGTTATGACAAAAACAATTTTGACCGTTTTTTTCTGAGACACGGTGTAGTACTCACAATAACTGAAGTAAGGATACTGCAGCATAGCAGACTAAATGCAAACAGTTTTCTTCAGTAAAACTAAGAAAACAAACAAAAATTGCAAAAAAATGTTTCTGAGGATGCAACAACAATTTTAAGGACATACGTTTTTTTACGAAAAGATTGCAACCGGAAGCACCGGAATATTTTTAGGCTTAACTGGAAAATCGTATCAGGTCTTAGTGTCACAGAAATAAATACAACAAAAAGATTTGTGACTGAGTGAAAACTTGACGTAGAAAAAAAATGAAACAAAAGACCAATGGGGAGGCAGCAGCACTACAGTCAAGCTGACGTTGTCATCCACCTACCTGGTTCTAGCGTGATAAAGCTACTGACAAGTACTATGGAAAATGATTGGCAAACACAAACAACAGCAAGTTGTTACGAAATGCAAAAAAACACACGAAAGAAATCAACCGATCAACTAATTCTCCCACGCACTCAGCCAGACAGGCACTTCAGTCAATATTGCTTCAATGTTCAGCGTCAACACACACTATCATCATCGGCGGCCACATTCTTGAAACTTTGTACGGAGATCTTATTAGGAAAATGTTTTATATTAAGGAGAACTTAGGAGAGATGCTCACTCTTCTGACATCTTAGGAGAAATCATCGAAAATTTAGGAGAACTATTCTCCCACTAGGCAGGCAGACACTTGAGTCAATGTTGCGGTTATCATCAACACTCTTGAAAATTCATAGAAAGAACTTAGGAAGATTTCTTATCTGAGAAAGAACTCAAAAAAGGATGCGCATTATCAATACATCTTGGAAAAATCTTAGAGTGAGTAAACGTGTTAGGAAAGTTTCGAGAATGTGAACCCAGCAGTGTGAAAAGATGACATCAATTCAGTTCAGTTTAGTCGGTGTCTCAAAATGACAGTTCCAGCAGAAAGTCAATCAGTTCGGACCATGACAAAGTCAACTTCATCAGCCAAGGTCAAGGTGAAGGTCAAGAAACGACTGACGATACATCAGACTGTCATTTTACCGCTACTGTCGTTGATCGTATCACTTGCGTCGCAGCGATTTTCTGTTCATTGAAGTCAGCATCAGGCTGATGTACGACGTCAACAGATCGTCCATCTTGTAGCCCTAAAGCACACATCAGGGGTTCACTGATCATCTGTCAAACAACGAGCGACTTCAGTTTTTGACTTCGCGGAGCTAATTCGCTGAGCAAAAGCTAAACTGAACACTAAGGTCTGTATGCTCAACTAACTCCCAGAGTTCAAGTACGTAATTTGGTCTAAGCATCTACACTGTGTCTCAAAAAAACATCCCTAACATTTTTGACTGTAACTTGAAAAACAATTATTAGATTTTAATAATTTTTGGTACGAATATTCCCGACACGACTTGCCATCAAATTCAGTTTCCCACCTCAAAAACTTTTGTTTCTGCACTACGTGCAGAAAACACAACAAGCGAAATATCACTTTTTTATCCAATGCAACATGATTGCTTAATTAACATAACACGTAAAAACACATTTTGTTCACATTTCTGACACTGTGGCTGACACTTCATTCAGTTATCCATTTTTCAACTGCCTGCAGTAAAATTGCTTGAAGGGTTTGCCCACTATGCGAACACAGGCAAGGAAACGCTTTCTCCATTCATTGACAACAATATTGATAATGTTCTACTTCAGACCAATCCAGGCTGTACCAGTCACTTCTTGACTTCACAAACATTCCTAAACTTTATCTGGTCGACACACTGCTGCATGACAGTCAAACCTTGTAATAGTCCGGCTGTTAAGGACCACAGATTAGGATAGATAAAATTTATCGATGTATTTTTAATTCATTTTAACACGTATTATGCTTGATCTGATTTCCCCAGGTAGTGCAAAAGCAGACATTGGGTGAGGTAGAAACTAAAACACTTATTTAATAGCCAGTGGTGTCAGACATTTTTTTGCCAAAAATTATTAAAATCTGCTAATCCTTCTTTAAGTTATGATGGATAATGTCGGGGATGTTTTTTCAGGTTTTCTGTTTATTTCAACACATATTTCGCTTATCTGATTTCCCTAGATAGTGCAGAAGCATTCATTGGGTGAGGTGGGAAACTGAAAAGTCATTTTATGGCAAGTTGTGTCAGGAATATACGTACCAAAAACTACCAAAATCTGACAATTGGTTACAAAGTTACAGTCAAAAATGTTGGGGATGTTTTTTGAGACACAGTGTAGATACTTAGACCATGCTATTGGACTTAGGCTTTTGCTGAGGCTTTTCTGCTTTTCATGAAGCAGAAACTTCAGATTTAGATCACAGTTTCTGTTCAGCAAAACCAACTTATTTTTCTCATAAAAATTTTTTGTTTAAATTAAATGCGGGATGTTCATCAGGAACAACTAGTCAATGTGCCAGGATGTGCAGAAAAGCTCAAGACTAGATGTCAAAAACTCCGAGAATGAGACATTGAGAGAGACGGGTAGTGGAAACTAACTAGTAAATCTTTAAAATAATAATAAGCTAATGGCTTATGCTCAAAATTTCAACTTTTGCCCCTTAAAATTCAGCCAAAATGGGAAATTTTCGACTGCAAATTTTGTACTGTTAAAGACAGAAATTTTCAGACAAAAAAGAATTTTTTGACAGGCAAAGGAGATTAAGGAGACAGGGTGACCAGTTTCCAGGAAACATGAGACTCCCCGACTTTTCACGATTTCTCCAGTAAGCAGGCAAAGTTTCATCAATATACCACTGAACACTATGGTTGACGGTCGTTGCTTCGTGTTAACTAAAAACACGCCAGATAGCCGCTGTGCTTTCAAAATTCAGCACACTTAATGAACTGAGGCTGTAACAGCTGCAGAATATTTGCAGATATCTAACTGATTTAAACGATAAAAGTATCGGCGTTATTGGCAGCTTAACCGTACAACGAAACAGTTTCACAGACTTTTTTCATTTTTCCCAACTTGTCCCTGACCACTTTGGAATTCCCCGACTTTTCCGGGTTTGCCACGTTTTCCGTGTGGGTCGTCAGTCTGAAAAGGACAACTGTCCCTCTGGCTTTACTGCCAAAAATGTTACTTAGCTTAACCAGCTAATCAAGATTGTTTCACACATTAGAAACAGGCATCAGAATGGTTTCACAAATACCAAGGTGGTTTCACAGAGCAGCTTGTTTCCGTGGATGAGGTTTCCGATGGTCATGTTGAAGTAGGTTGTTCCGCTGCTCCAGTTGGAGATCTTTGTGAACGGATACACCGCTAGGATATCCTACCACGTACCACACAATAAAGTAAGTAAGTAAGTACATCTTGAATTTGTATGGTGCTGCATCAACGTCACAAAAGTTGCTAATGTGGTGCATAGATCAGTATTCTAAAAGTGTCTTCAAAGTAGTAGTCCAAAAAAAGAGCGATATGAATAAGATCATGCAGTCGCCTCGGTAAGCCCAAATTCCATTACGCCGACTTTCACCAAAACTTCCCCGCGTCATAAACACAAATCATGAAAGTTGCCGACACAAACCATCTCGACATGTCGAGAAGTTTGCGACAAAGTCCGTGACAAGTCTGCGACTTTGTCAAGAACTTGTCCCAGACTGTCGCAAAGTTGGCATAATTGAATTTGAGCTGTAGCAAGTTCCGTGTCATCAGGCCAGTGTCCAATTATAAGACTGCCCTCTTGAAAAGTCTCCCCCAACAATATTTTGTGGGTGAAAATCAAACACAGTGTGAATTTTTACCAGTAAAATGGCGACAAACTAGAACCTTAGACAAACAGCCATACAATTCCAAACGACTTCTTTACAGATCAATATAAATAATATAACAACATATGTTCCCAGTTATTTGGACGGCCATATCATACAGAGTTCGAGTAGAACGTGAAACAAAAAAATGAACAATTTACAACACTGAATAATTTCTTCATAAACCAACGATGGTGAAATTTCAGGACCTCCACTTCATGTGCATTGCCCATGCAACATTTTGTAAATCTGGGGGGGAAAGGAAAACGAGGATTACATCCGCAGAGGGAGTTATGTCAAATTAACCAGTACTGGCAACTGCAGGTGCCAGAAGATTGGCCAGTGCGACATCACTATAACTGTGCCTGACAAAGCACTATCTGTGACAGGGTGATGTGATGAGAAGATATTTGATATGAAATCACTAACTATCTAACTAACCTTGTCGGTGGAGGCAATCAGGCTGACTCCTTTCAACTCATACTACAATTACTACTACTGCTGCTGCTACAACAGCTACTACTAAAAGAAGGTAAAGGTCGTCAATTCGTATAGCGCATCGTCGCAAACATGCCTCTGATGCGCTTTCATCACTAACCAGAGCCGCCTGCCGCACGGCCACCGTGTGCAGCCTGCAGACAGAGGCTGGCGCAGCGGCCGACTAGACAACCCTAGTCAGCTGTACCAAGGTCCCCACCTTCCGTAACCCATGTAAATGAGTTACTACTCATTTTACCGTCCCATGGAGGGTAGAAGGCTGAGTCGACCTAGCACTACTACTACTACTACTACAATAAAGTGTAGTAACCTTGCTGGTGGGGTCAATGAGGTTTACTCCTTGCTTGTTGATAGCAATCAGCAACTGCTCCGGAAAAGATGGCTCTGTCGTTTGCTAAAACAACAACAACTACTACCTGTAGTACTACTACAACTAAAAATACATCTCAGACTACTGGTACTACTACTTACAACAGCTATTACTACAACAACTACTACTACAGCTACTGGTACATCTCAGGAAAAGATGGCTTGGTCGTTTGCCGAAACAACTACTACTATTGGTACTATTACTACAACAACACCTACTACTACAACTACTATTACATCTCAGAAAAAGACAGGTCCATTGTTTGGTAGAACAACCACCACCATTACTACCACAATCACCACTACAACTATTACTACTATAAAATTACTGCTACAACTCAGAAAAACGACGGTTCAGTCGATTGCTGCAACAACAACTACACCGTGAGGCATAAAAACACACCAATTTTGTAATCATAATTTCTACAATACTTGAGGCAATTTTGATAAAAAATTATATTCAGTGTCTTCGATAGTAACTGCAAAATACGATAACTTTTCCCAACTTCATCCGAATAACGTCGCCACACTACCTTGCAAAAGTTAAAGTAGCCGTTTGTGACAAAATAAGATGGAAGGACGTGAACGTTTGTCTTTAACTTTGAAGTTGGCACACAAAAGTGTCTTTCTAAGAACAAAACCGTTCAGCGGACAGCTATTTTAATTAATCAATTGTTCAAAGTGTTGCCACTGGCATGAACACATGCCTTCAGCCTTGGCCGCTGCCACTGATCAATGGCCTTGCCGATGACACTCTGTTTGAACTCAGACCAAACAGAAATCAGCCGCTGCTTGTATGTGTGACTAGTAAACACGTTCTACGTCATTCCTGCATCAAACCCCATATCCGATAATCAACTGGGTTCAGGTCTGGTGAGTTCGCAGGCCCGAGTTCAGGTCCAACGAAGTCCGGGGTCTCACAATGCAAAAATTCCACAGTGTCACGTGCCCTGTGTGCCGGAGTGCTGTCTTGTTGGAATACGAAGAAATCCGCCGACATGTGCCCGATCGCTGGTAGCATCTCCATCAGCAAAACATTTCGGTAGTAAGCACCATCAAACTTCACCCTGGGCTTGATGAAAAACAGTTCTGTGCAGTGTGCAGCCGAGTTTTGAAACTGCGACGGAGACCACGACTGAGCGACTGAAGGTGGGGCGCTTTCATTCTGAGCATTAATCGGCGGCGCCAGAGCAAAAAACCTTTTCGTCAGTAAACCAGATGTGGTTTACACTGTGCTCACTGAACTTGCTCAACAACTTTTTGCATCGTTGCAAACGAGAGTCTTGGTTGTCTGCTGTCAGCTGCTGTGCGCAACGCTTTCTGACACACCTCAGCTTCAAATCGCCATGGATTATTCTGCAAACTGTTTGCCGGCTGAGTCCTGCTTCGCTTGCTATCTGCCGCGTTGTTCGATGAGTCTGTGATGCACAACGTCATGAAGGTCACTGAGGCATTCAGGTGTGCACGCCGAGCACAGTCATCCACTACCTGGCTACCTGTCGCCTGATGGTCGCAGTTTCACGATTCTTGCATAGCACTATATCAAGACTGTTTTTGTTCCAACATTTGTGTGGAAACCCATGTAGCAATCGACGGCTGCTGTAACCTTTAAAGAGTACCAGGTTCTTAATCAATATCCGGGGCCACAAGGCAACGAACATACACATAATAATGAAACAAAAAGCTTAAACTTTACAATAAACAGTAATCTACGATTAACGACTGTCTGAAGGATAACAAGGAAGATTATTAGAACTAAAATTCATCTGACATATACATGCTCATAATCGACAGTTCTTACAATTTTAGGTTAAGGTAGTTTTTTTCTGTTTTGTTTTCAATAATCGGGTTTTTCTGTAAAGGTCAAACGTCGACAGATAGATGTTACCTTGACTTCAAAGAAGGCCGAGCCGAAGGTGGGCCACTTGTAGGTGAGTTTGAGAAACTCGACCTTAGCTTCCTTCACTGTCATACCGGCGTTCTGCTTGTGATAAACAGCTATTTGCTGCGTTCACAGACCACAAACAGTCAATCAGTTAATCATTCAATTAGAAGTGGCATGCCCAAAAATGCAGTACAGTTAGACAGTAACAGCTTAAAACAATGAAAGATAGTAAGTGTTACTAGCCTAACACTTACTATCTAAAAGTACTATCCACTATCTAAAAGTGATAGAAGATTTCTTATAAATAACCTTTTTATTGATAAAAATGGTGTTGCATCGTGGCGCCATCTGACGGTCTTAGAAACTGGCGGATTGTTGCTAAGGCACTGGTAGCTTCATCTATCCATGTCTTGGTTGGCAGAATTCAAGTGTGGCGTTTGGTATAAAAATGGTGTTGCATCGTGGCGCCATCTGACGGTCTTAGAAACTGGCGGATTGTTGCTAAGGCACTGGTAGCTTCATCTATCCATGTCTTGGTTGGCAGAATTCAAGTGTGGCGTTTGGTATCTGAAATTTGGTCTAAACGTAGCTAAATTAACCAAAATGGTTCACTACTACAGTGCATTTGGGTGCAGATATTCGTACTATTTAGTTTAGTCTAAGACCACCGGATGGTGCCACATCGCTAGGCCACTTTTATCATTAAATACCTCTTTTGTAAGAAATCTTTTATCACTTTATTTAATAAATTAATTATATATTTCATGTTTAGGCCATGTTGTTTTCAGGGTTTAATTCCCCTCTACTATCCCGCTCAGTTGATACACTATGATAAAGTTTATTCGCCATGACAAACAGTAAAAACAAACCAAAAAAGCCATGCAAGACAATGGGCGACTTCACTTTTTGACTTAGACTTTCGCTGAGACTTTCGCTGAGCCTAAACTTCGGTCTAACCTACTTAAGTCAAAAAGTGAAGTGATTTCGCTGAGCGAAAACATGGCGACTAACACAGATAGTTTAGTAAATTAAAACAGTCTGGTGCCAAAACTAAATGCCGTAATGGCTACACAATGACGTAAGACGTTACGTAATTACGTCATTTGCGTGCGTGGTACAATTAAATAAGCAAGTCCAAGCGTAACTGATTGATTTATTTCCTGTTAAATTCACTGGTTTTCCGCCATTTTTAATTGTTTAGTTGAACTTTGGTCTAAGTACAGACTTTAGCGTTCAGCTTTAGCTTTGGCTCAGCGAAAGTCTAAGTCAAAAAGTGAAGTCGCCCAATGTATATGTCATTTCTAAGACGATCAGGTGAAATGGACAAAATATGAGTTAGGATCAGATCTGAGCGAAAAGAAAGTTTTGAGAAGCTGGCAAAAAATCCACAGCGAGTAAAGTTAGAGAAGCAGAGAGAGGATGTGTCCGCTCAATATTATTTCAGTCAGCAAATGTGCCTTTCTCAATATCGGAGCAGATAGATATTTGGTGGATTTGCAATCAGAGGCACAGACAGACAGACAGACAGATATAAAGGTAAAGGTTGACAATTTGTATAGCGCATCGTCGTGTATACACACCTCTAATGCGCTTTTCGTCACTAACCAAAGCCGTCGATCGCACAGCCGCCGCGTGCAGCCTGCAAACACAGGCTGGTGCATTGGCCGGCCAGGCAGCCCAGTCAGCTGTACAAAGGTCCCCACCTTCCGTAACCCATATAATGGGTTACTACTCATTTAACCAACCCCGGCGGGATGGCAGGCTGAGTTGGCCTTGTTGGTTGACTGATAGCGGACGCCGTACCCACAAAGTGGTCAAGCAGCCATCCATCAGTCTAGCGCAGGATAAGGAAAGTCCGCCGGCCAGGACAGACGTTCTAACCACTATGCTATGCCACCAACACACAGACAGACGGAGGGATAAAAAACATGCCAGTGACGCAGCTATGGAGTAAATTCCTCTTACCAGTCAGCAAATGGCTGAAAACAGATGGACAGACAGGTTGGCTAGTAATGGCCAACTTCCATTTGTTGAATTAGTTAAAAACCAGTTATTCAACTAGTTACCTACTACTTTAGAACAAAATTAGTTGGCAACTTGGGTTATAAATTAGTTTTCAACTATTTAGACAACCTAATGGAAACTGGCCACAATACTGCCATGGAGTGTTGTACGTTGTACCAGTCAGTGAATGTTTGACAACAGACAGACCGACAGACAAACAGACAAGCAAGGACAGTAACACTACTATAAAGTTGAGTACCATGTACCAGTCATCAGATAGCTGAAGATAGAAGGTTAGACAGACAACAAATTGCCAACTTCCATTGGGCTAACTAGTTCAAAACTAGTTATTCAATAAGTTACCAACTAGTTTGGAACCACAGTCGGTCTTTGCAAAATTGGCCAAAACTAGTTGCAAACAGACAGACAGACAGACAGAGAGACAGACAGACAGAAATATTGCTAACAGTGCTATGCAAGTGAACGTGTCAGTACCTTGTACCAGTCAGCATTTTTTTGAAGGCCGAGCGTCTGGGCGGGTACAACATCAAATAGATTAAGTCTAGAACAACAACACACATATGCATACATAAGTAATCAGTGATAATTACCTCCGCCAAGTAGGTAATGTTTTTGCCAATTTTTGTTTGTCTGTCTGTCTGTCTGTCTGTCTGTGTGTTAGCAAGATAACTCAAAAAGTTATGGATGGATCTTTCTGAAATTTTGAGGGTGTGTTGGGCATGGCACAAACTACCAGTGATTCAATTTTGGGGGTGATCCGGCAGGAATCCTGGATTCAGGGTCACTTTGAAATGTTCGTTACCATTGCGTTAAAGGGGGCATAAGCGAACCGCTGGCAAAGCCAAGATGGTGACGCCACCTGGCGAATAGCTTTGCCTTGGCAGAGGTACCTGCGCTCTCTGAGTGCTTTCTCTAGTTTTCATTTCTAATAGTGTTTTGGCACAATTCACTCTTGAAATGTATATCACAGCCGAAAATTGCCACAAAAAAATAAATAAAGAACGCCTATTTTAATGTTCAAGGTCATCCAAAGCCTTTGCTCTTGGTGGCAATCGAAAGCCCATGAATGACTTCCTATTAGTGATTAATAGTAACCTAGGCTCTATCTTGCACCGTTACTGAGATAGAGCGACATACTGGCCAAAATCGCAATTCCTTACCCCCTCTCACTTAGCGCCCTTGCTCAGGGTGACCCCTTTCGAATTTATGGAAAAGCTCTACGGATCTTGAAACTAGAGTCTTCCAGGCAGCCGACAGTGAAGATTTGGTGATCCTAGCTTGCACCGTTTTTGACTGATCCACCCGTGTGACGGACGGACGGACAGAGAGACAGACGGACAGAATTGCGATGGCTAAGATGCGCTATAGCAGTTCCTGCTTTCTGGCGTAAAAATGCATCAAGTTTATTTCATCCAGATCCTGTTGGAGAAGCTTACAATGATCCATTGCTCCCCCACCCTTACCCCTAATCCGCTAGGGAAAGAGAGACCCCTTGCTAATCTATCCTTACTGCAGCGCTCGACCCTCCCTTAGCCCCCTGAAAATTTTTCACATGAAATGCAGGACTTATGTGGAGGGGCTACGACTTGCAGGCGTTATGGCTAATTCGCATCTACGACGACGCAACCCAACTCAACTCAACTCAACTGCTCATCCAGGCCAGCAAACAACGCCTGAGGCGCGTTTCGCACTTTTTTCTCTAAGAATCTCACTTCTACGGCTCAGTTGTTCTCACTAGTTCTCACGAAAAGTGTGAAACGCGCAAGTAAGAATTCTACAAGAATTCTAACATAGAATTCTACGCTAGCCAATTTTATCTATTTGGATGACGTAACTCGCAAGCAATTGAGCGGAGCTAGCATAACGTAGCAAACGAAAATCTTGCTCACTATTTCTCAGAGAAGCTCAGAGAAAAGGAAGTGCAAAACGCGAATTCTAAGTTAGAATTTCCGAGATTCTCAGAGATTCCCAGAGAAAAAAAGGTGCGAAACGCGCCTATGGTCTGTGCACAACAACGTGACGTCACAATGTCAATGACGTCATCGCATTATCGCCCACAGTCACGGCAGTTGAGTTGAGTTGAGATGAGTTACGTTAGCAATTTGAGTTCGCACCTAAGACGCAACTCGACTCGACTCAACTCAACAGTTACCTCGTAGGTGTGAACTGAACATTAGAACAACAAAGAGAGGGGGAGATGACTTGCGTAGTGTGACCAAAGGTAAAAAAGGTAAAGGTTGTCAATTTGTATAGCGCATCGTCGCAAACACGCCTCTAATGCGCTTTCGTCACTAACCAGAGCCGCCTGCCGCACGGCCACCGTGTGCAGCCTGCAGGTTGGCGCAGCGGCCGGCTAGACAACCCCAGTCAGCTGTACCAAGATCCCCACCTTCCATAACCCATGTAAATGAGTTACTACTCATTTTACCGTCCCACAGAGGGTAGAAGGCTGAGTCGACCTAGCTGGCAGGCTTCACACCGAGATGGTTTACCTGCCCGCAGGCAGTCACCATCGCAGTACTAACCGGGCCCGGCGTAGAGTAACTTCGTTTCAGCCGAAACACGTTACCAACTACGCCACCGCCAAAAAGAGGTAGATGCCCCCCCAATACATTACGTACTTCTTGTCGTCAAGGTAACTTGGGTCCTCTCCATACAAGACTCGGTAAGTGAAGGCAGCCAGGCGAGCCGCTTCGTCCAGCGAACACTTGTGATAACCACGCATGTATTTCGGCACCTCCTACAGAACATTTGTTAATATAACCACATGCACGTATTCAGGCAGCTCCTGCGACGAAAATGCAGTAAACAAATAATCAAAGTAATTTAGTACTAGGTACAACTGCTTCTTTTATATTCGCCAGGTGGCAGCAGCGATTTGCAACCGCATGCTATGGCTGATCAGTACTGCTTCTCGTGAATCATAAAAAACAAAACAACTGCAAGTTTTGATTGGGAGTTCGACCCCAAAATCTCGCCTTCTTCTGCATAGTTCAGTGACCCCATCTAAAACAGAGTTGATGAACCTCTCAAGTGCACACGTCAAATGTCATCCCAAATCCATCAAAGGCTAGTCTTTGCAGGATTCAGTTCAGTTAAGACACTCTTCAGAAAAGAAATTTCTCAGAGGTCAGTTCGTTGCGCGAGTTAATTACCTCCGCCAACGAGGTAATGTTTTTGCTGGTTTTTGTCTGTCTGTGAGTCAGCAAGATAACTACCAGTGATTCAATTTTGGGGGTGATCTGAAAGGAATCCTGGATTCTGGATCACTTTGAAATTTACATTGCTTTCAATGGGGCATAAGAGAAACCGCTGGCAAAGCAAATATGGTGACGCCACATAGCGAACAACATGGCATTGAATCAAGGTTTTTTTAGGTCACATCGAACTAGGTCAATGTAGAAAATGCAACTATAGTTTGAAATGCACTCAAAACTTCCACTTGTTTATTTCCATCGGACAAGCTGTGTCGAATCAATAGCCTTGGCGGAGGTGTGCGGGCTTTGGCTTTCTAGTTGAGTAGGTTACCAGCTTGTCTGGCTGCAGTAAAGGCAGACGGCGTTCACCTGTGTCAGGTGTGTGAGGTGACGCTCTGTAACTCCGAGATAGGTTTTCATGAAGAATCATCAACAACATTTAACCATTAACAATGTAATATAATTGCATAATGTAAAACGCCAAATACAGCAAAAGCCATAAAAATGTTGCATTTCATAATAACTACTGGCACACTCTGCGAAATAATACCACTATCGTAATTGTAATATATATACCACCACACCTTAACTGTGTTGCTACACTACCTTGTGAAATATAACTTGCCTGGTGAAAGTGGAAGATAGTATCGGCGTTGACGTCCTTGCCCGGGACCGTCTTGGTCCAGAGTTTCTTCATAAAGAACACCTGGTAGGTGAACTGCGGAGTGGCAGTCACAGTTTCAGGCGTTGCGGATCGAGCTTTGCGAATCCAGTCCGTCAAATGACGCACAAAGTCGAAGAAGAAATCACCGTCTGGAACACTTATCACTGCAATTCATACACACGGATCAAATTTTACTTAGTACTACTTGGATGGGTGACTGTTATCTTGAGATATAATCAACAACCCAGGTCAACGCAACCTTTCATCTCGCCGCAGTAAGTAAATCGAGTAAATCGAGTACCAGTCTGTCTAAGACGGGTTGCAATTAAGAGCTACAGGCAGATTTAACCAGTCAACTATCCATGACAAAAATAGACTTAGGTTTGAAATTAACTTATGGCAAAACAGACAAACAGATAACCTAGCAGCAAGTACCTGTGGACAGCACTTCTCAGAGTCAGACAGTCATACATACATGGTGTGCGATAATAAGGGTAACTAAGCTTCTGCGATGCCAGCCAAGAAGCGTGCAGGCGATGCGGCTTACATTACATGCTGCAACAGCCGAGCTGTGGGCAGTCGAACATGCAAACAGATAAAATAGACACAGATAATGTCTGACAATAAGGGTTGCTTATTGCTTGCAACATCACAAGCCAACAAACAGACTGATAGACAGACAAACATCCAGATAGTCAAACACACAGACACAAAAGGTAAAGGTAAAGGTCGTCAATTTGTATAGCGCATCGTCGCAAACAAGCCTCTAATGCGCTTTCGTCACTAACCAGAGCCGCCTGCTGCACGGCCACCGTGTGCAGCCTGCAGACACAGGCTGGCGCAGCGGCCGGCTAGGCAACCCCAGTCAGCTGTACCAAGGTCCCCACCTTCCGTAACCCATATAAATGAGTTACTACACATTTTACCGTCCCATGGAGGGTAGAAGGCTGAGTCGACCTAGCTGGCAGGCTTCGCACCGAGATGGCTTACCTGCCCGCAGGCAGTCACCCATCGCAGTACTAACCGGGCCCAGCATAGAGTAACTTCGTTTCAGCCGAAACACGTTACCAACTACGCCACCAACCACAGACAGATAACAGAAACAGACACAGACAGTTAAACCTTTGTCGGCAATCTTGACAAAGAGGCTGAACCCTTCAGACGACTTGAGTTCCAGTTTGCTGCCAATACTGGCGCAGAAGTCCTTGGCTCGCGTGCTGGAGTCAACCTCGAACGGCATGTGCGAGTCGTCGGGGAAGTAGACCTTGTGGAATATCTGAGTCATCTTGTTCTGAATCGCTTCCACTTCCACCTGATGGGGTGCGTACTTACGACATCCATTCCTACGTGCAGCAGTGATGATGACAATATAACACTGATAACTAGAAATTTGGGACACAGCCCAACTTGAGGACGCCTGGCGCTGTATGTCCTAGTGGGAAAAAATTCACTTCATAGCAACATCACGTGGCCCAAACACAATCGCATCACACTAGACAGCACAGGTAACGTGGATTCAGAAAACAGCACAAAGTATTGGTTCACAGCTGCTGATTCGTCAATCCATCGATTACAAATGTTGTAAAATGCTCCCCCACTTCAAAACCCCTCAACGAACCTTGTCAAAATTTGGCCTCATTCACTCCAGGTGAGGCTCGTCCTTGCCTCCAATTTTGGCATTAGTATGCTGTCTGGTTTTGAAGAAATGGAAAATAAATATAAAGTTAAAACAAAGCGAAAACATAAGGCCTCCCATTACTATGTATGGGAGCCTAACAACAAAACAAAATTCTTTCTAAGACTTTGGCGCTTTATAAATCATTTACTTACTTACTTACTTACAAGCTAATAATAATGTTTTGGTGCAGCGCTTCAATGCTGTTTTGTTGCAAGACAGTTTGTTGGCCGCTGACTGCACGGACTGACGATCGTACCCACCTTTGTATTTCGTACTTAATTTTTAGGCTCCCTCGGGAACAAAGTACCGAGGGTAAAAAAAATAATAATAATATTAATAATAATAATAATAGCAACAGTCTGAGAATGCTGTATATAAATGTTCGACATGACCACCCTTTGCTGCCAGGATTGATGCGATAACCATTTCCAAAAGCAAGGAAATAAATTCAAGAACTTTGCAGAAATTCTCAAGTACATGTATTTTTCTCAAAGCTGATCTGGCAGTGTTCTACCATGTGATGACGGAAACATTAAATACTATTTAGTTTTTCCGATGACACATAAAAAACGTTAATAGCAAAAAAGTTAGTTACTACTAACTGCAGTAACACAGCATGGGATGGTTCAGTAGAATCTTTGGTATTCTGTCGAACCGTAGAGCTTGAAATAAGCAAAATCAATCAGAAGTAAGTAAGTAAGTAAGTAAGTAAGTAAGTGCACTGGAAAGGCAACACAGATGGATGACGATTACAAAGTACTAAAATTCAACGTCTTTGAAGAAAATCCCTCATCATATTCCAAAACTCTCTATCGTGTTTTCCAGAGGCATCAAAAACAATACGACGAGATAAAATTAGTACTCCTGGTCAATAAAATTCAACTAATTTAAAAACCGAGCTGATTAAAATGATAACAATTTTATAATAGTAATAAAACAGATAAAAAGTAGTACAATTAATTCACTGCCACGTGACCGTGGTGTTTCCTGGAAGGTGTCGGAAACGGTCCAATGAAATAAAATTAATGCTCTTGAACCGGAAGAAAACTGTAATTAAAACCTTGAGATTAAAATGATAATAGCAATAACAATGCTCAAAACACTAGTACTATATTGTGACATCGCCTCAGTATTTTCTGATTCTTTCTGAGACTTTGGCGCTTCATAAATCATTTACTTACTTACTTACTTACTTACTTTTCTGGAGTTGTCCGAAACAGTCCAGCGATATAAAATTAGTGCTCTTGGACTGGAAGAGAAGTGTAATTAAGCATGTTAAAATGACAATAATTATAACAACGGTAAAAATCTAGCAAAATATGTGACATAAGGGGCAGCTTGATAAACCGAAGGTTCGATAATCCACAGGTTTGATGGTCCAAAAGTTTTACGGCTGTTTCCTATACGCTTCTACAGATGTTGATTCAATCTCTACATCTCCTCTCAATTAAGTGGAAAGTTAGGGTTAGAGTGAGTGAAAATGCACGCTGCAGAATGCACCTTCAAACTGTCGAACCTTCGAGTTATAGAAACACAACCTCAGCGTTTTCTGGAGTCGACCGAGACAGTCCAGAGAGATGACATTTGCACTCCGTGAGCGGAAGAAAAGTGTTACTTCCTTTAGCAGATTTGTGCTCGGAGCAAAGCATCCGGTCATTAACCACAGCAACTCCCAGCCTCGCTCCTCACTCAATCTATACATCAGTACAACAGCTGTAATAGCTGCAGTTGTAGTAGTAGTAGTAGTAACAGTAAAAGAAGGAGAAGTAGGAGTAGTAGTAGCAACAACTGACATGTAAGTTAGCAATAAAACTAAAAGCACGAAGTTGGAAAAACAACAACAACTACAACTACAAATACAACTACAGGGTGGGCCAAGAAAAGCGTGCCACTTTACTTTTGTCCATATCTTTGCCAAATATTGACCGATTTTCAAAATTCTTTCACTGGCACACTCTTGCGATAATGTGATTATCATAAATCGCACCACATCGTGAATGTGTCTTTACACTACCTTGTGAAATATCAATGATCAAAATCAACTGAGCAAATATAACACATGCAGTTTAAATAATAAAGGTAAAGAAGGACGGCAGAATATGTCTTTACACTACCATGTGAAATATCAATGAAATAGGCATACACAACGATAATAACAAACAAACATTTTAATAAAATTGGAAAAAAAAACACTTCAGACCAACATTGCAGTCTGTATGACACTAAACTGTGTGGGTATAACACAGTCTAGTGTCATATGAGTCATTCATCGCAATGTTGGTCTGAAGCTTTTTTCATTTACCTAAATTTCTGTTATTATCATTAGTTTTTGCTTACATTTATATTTCACAAGGTAGTGTAGAAACGCATTTACCGTGTGCTGGGATATATAATAATCACATTATTGCAAATTTTCTGCAGAGGTGCCAGTGAATGAACTTTGAAAATCGGTCAATAATTGGCGAAGATATGGACAAAAGTAAAGTGGCACGTTTTTTATGGCCCATGGTGTACAATATACACAACTACAACAGCTTCAACTACTAAAGCTGCGATACCAGAACTACCACTGCCATTACTACAACTACAAAGCAAAAAAGAAGGCGACAAAACCTGTTTCTGCTCTCTGCGAAATGTTTGACCACTTGACGGTAAAGTTCATCATAACAACTACTACAACTATTACTACAACAACAACCACTACAACTACGAAAACTATCACGAACCTGTTTCTGTTGTCAGTGAGCTGTTTAATCACTTGACAGTAGAGTTCATCTCGAAGTATTTCCTACACAGAACAGTACGACAAAACTGACCAATTACTACTAACAGACCACGTCATGCAACCAACTCTTAATTGGCGATACCGCTACTGCCCAGTATGGCGTACACTCCGTACAGACACTTATTCTAAAATAGTACTGACAGTTCTTGCTGTCACAATGGCGTTACCACACTGGGTTACCTGCCAGCAGACACAGGCAAACGTGCCCCAAACAGGCCAGTACTCAATTTAAAACGCAAAGCGTTCCTTCCCGAGCCTTACGGCCCATAGGGCGGCGCTGATCTCCATTTCCTAAGGCCCTCAGCCAGACACCAGTTTTTACACTGCGAGACCACGGATACGAGACCAGTGTATCGTGCGGTGTGCCTGTTTACGTCCCAGTGGTGAAGCCGGTACCAAATTATACTGCTTGGTGACAGAGGCACATGTGTGTGAACAACTTGACTAAGGTCGTTACCCGGCAGTGTCCTGTGCGGAGTCGAACCTGCGCCTCTGAGTTACCTCAGGATTACAAGTCCGGCACGTTACCGTTGGACTACCGAGCCACACACAATCGAGCATACTCAATTTACTTACCCCAAAATGATGGAACCAGACAGGATCACTGACTTTGACAACCTCTAATGTATTCTTCGGATTACATACACAGATCATCTTATTAAATGCTGATGTACGACTCTGAGCCGGCTCTCCACCGCAACTGCTTTTGGTCATCCAGACAAGACGTCTCCATTTCTTCGCAAGGACGGGTGACACACAAGATACACATAAAGCCCTGCATACATTTATTCACGGGCTCCCCAAGCATCGGAAGTACCGCCCAGGTTGCACATGTCACACCTGGCTCCGGACCACAGAAGCAGACCTCCAACCACTCAACCATGTATTGAATTCAACACGGAAACTGGCAGAAGACTGGGGTTGGTGAAGACAGCTCGCGGACAAAGCTACGCTCCACTGTGAGGCACGCCCGTGACGATTAAGGCCCACAGTTTTCCACGGTAAATTTTGCCAAATTTTGCGGGCCAGACTGAGAAAGTACATGGCTTACTGCAGCCAAATCGTCCAAATTCCATGGATTCCCGTGGCCTTACATTTGTGACTAAAATGACCTATATCCTGTTCAGAAACTTTGGCGAAAAACTTTAGGGGGCTACATTTTTGCCGCACCCTGTAGAATGTGTCGCTACACCATCGTGTGCTACGTACATGTTTGAGTGCTGGCTCAAAGATCTCGTCAGTCAGTTCGTTGCCAGATCGATTCTGCTTCGTGGGATGATCTCCCATGTACTTCATCACTGGTACAAAGTGCTCAGGAAACATATCAATGAATGATTTAAAGTTGAAAAAATATAATACGTTAAATATGACTAACGCAAATGTTCATTCAGTTATCACCAAGTTATAAAACTACTGACCTGCCTATAGTTAGGAGTAGAGTTTCAATTTGCTGGGTCAGTTGGTCTATTGGTGGGTCTATTAGTCGGACTTTGGCCAACAAATTTTTTGAAAGAAGGGGCCAGCCCCAAAATTTTCAGAAATGGTAATATAGAATAGACCATGCTTCCGAACATACAGCAAAATTTCATGGCAATCAGCATACAGAGCTCGGAGATCTTGCAGCGAAAAAATCAACAGTAAAACAAACAACCGCTAGAAACTACAATTCAGGGCAACACAAATACCTACAGAGCGAAGTAACTGAACTGAACTGAACTGACGCAACTACAACTACATCAGTTCAGTTATTGACAAACGGACCAACGGGCAAGCCCATTGGTCATTGGTTGACGTGTACATGTGCATATTCATGTAAGTCACCGACGCCATTGGACAGTGTCTACTGTAATGCATCACTGCTTGCTCGTTGGTCAGTTCGTCAAAAACTAAACCATGTCAGTTCATTTCGCGTCAGTTACGTTGCTCTGTACGTGCCTTAAAATACAGCAGTGCTAGTACAAGATATCACAAAGTGAAGCCATCAGTCAAGGATATCAAGAAACATGAGGCAAGCTTCATTTGCCAGTTCCTCCTTGTCCGTCAGCTTCTTGAGTAGCGGCAGTTTGATGGGTTCCGTAGAATGACGCCAGAGGTCATCCTGTTGACGACGTTTACCCGACAGTTGCTTGGACAACGTTCTCTTGGGTGGAGGTCTAACAACAGCAGCAACAACTACAACAACAACTACAACTACATCAATTACAACAACAGACAACAACTACAGAAATCTGGAACATATCTCTTGTACAATTTTAGCTTCAAATTACCCTATCGCGTTACCATGGCAAAAGAGTCGATCATAGCAAAATTTGAATAACACCATTCTATTGTACAAACATCGAAAACCCCCTGCTTGGTCCAAGGCACTCGGAAATATCTCATATATAAGCTCAATTATAGCCAATTATGTCTTTGAATACAAACAGTTTGTTGCCATGGCAACAAGGGTCAGTTGAAGGTAACTTTAATATAAGACCTTCAGGTTGCCTGACCCTCAAAAAGCCACCTGTATTTTTTACACAGATCAAGTTATACCACTTTAAATTTTTCACAGGCCATAACATGAACTTCGAAATTTTAGAGATGAAACAGGGTACATATTAACTTACTACAAAATAAAAACATTGTTTATCCGTTTTCCTATACCACACATTAAACTGGACTCATATGACAAACAAGTGATCTGCTAACGCAAACAGAAACGCGCAACAGCCGGGGTGCATGTTTGAAACACAGTAAAACAAAGTCTAAGTCATTCAGAAGACGGCGCCAGGCGCCAGACGACCCGCGGCTATAGTGTCTATAGTGTTTTATTTACTTGTACTCACCAGCGGTCGCCTCTATCGCTGTGCTAACGTCGTATCGGCTGGATATAGCAACTTTTGCCTACCCCCTCTCACTTAACGCCCTCGTTCAGGGTGACCACCTTCGAATTTATAGAAAAGCTTTACGGTTCCTGAAACTAGTGTCTCCCGGGCAGCCAACGGTGAAAATTGGGTAATTCTAGTTTGCACTGTTTTTGACTGATCCACCCGTGTGACAGACGGACAGAATTACGATGGCTTAGACGCGCTACAGCAGTAGCTGCTGTTGCACGTAAAAAAGGAAGAGACTGATTTTTTATGAAACACAGTGTATATTCAAAAACGTGCACATGTTCTGCATGAAGCATTGTGGAAATTGTGATACTCGAGATAATACTAGAAATGGTGAACAACCTAAAATGGTCGTGTGAGTACTGCTCAAGGGTGTAAGGCTTGTGGTCCTGAGATTCAAGATGGCCACCGCCGACGCCGCCACGAAGGTCATTAAACAGTGGAGAACCCGAAGAGGCAAAGATTCTTTCAGACTGCTCAGCTGTCTGCTGCTCAAACAGGCTCTGTGCAACGACAGCAATTACTACAACAACTACTCCTACTGCTCAGCCGTCTGCTGCTCAAACAGGCTTTGCACAACAACAACGACTACAACTACTACAACAACTATTGCTACAACAGCTTAAGGTCAACTAGTAACACTCGTGCTGTTAGATGTCAGATTTTAAGGCTAAAATATATCAAATTCGATTTTCACTGGGGCTCTGCCCCAGAAGCTTACAGTGCTCCAACAGACCATTAGCTGTATTTGAGAAACTCTTACTACTACAGGGAGAAAAAGAGAAAAAGGGAAATGGATAAAAAATAGAAAAGAGAAGAAAATGAAGGGTAAAAAGAGAAAAAGAAAAAGGAAAGTGAAGTTTTCCACCTCTTCAACCATTGAGCCTACAGCCTACATTGCTTGTAACAGGCATACCAGAATTCCCACACTTTTAGTGAAAAACAAACTCCAGGACTTTTCAGAAACGTCAAAACATTTTTCCAGAGCCTTTCAAGAGCCCGGCAACGTTTAAGTAAAAACACAAACAGTACTCAACGTACAATAGTACTACATTTTGTTTATTTTGAACCCCCAGTACATTTATTGACTATCCAGGATTTTCAGTTTTCAAGACTTTCCAAGACCTTAAGCCTTAATTTCCAGGACCTTCCAGGACATGGACACTCCGGGAAAACAATCCGAGTCTTTCCAAGACTCGCCAGGAGGCGTGAACCCTGCTACATTAGCAGTAATTTTGCAAGCCAGCGCCACGAAGAGCACACAATGTTGAAAGGCTGCATGGCTGAACCAAGTCGCCTGGATTCACGAAAACTGTCATTCACTAGATGGAGCATTTCATCAGTGCCCATGGAAGAGAATGCGGCTACCAGTGTGCAGTACTTAACCTTGAGCAAGGCTTGACGACTATCCGTTTCCACTTTCGTTTTATACAAGCAAAGAATAATTGAACCATAATGAACTTACACCGTGAATGGAGTCCTGGATAGCATTAAAACCACAGCCAACAGTACATACTCATTACCACTCACAAATACGGCAAGCGTAAAATTCTAACATTGAACTAAAGCCTCATAAGCCATTACATTACAACAAAAACGCTTTCCCAATCCACAGAACCTGCAGGGCAGCACTGACCTCCGTTTCCTTGGCCCTCAGCCAGACACCAGTTTACACTGCAAAACCACGAATACGGGGCTAGTGCTTATGTACCCGCTAAAGCCAGTACTCATGAAGGGATGGCTAGACTGAGTTCACCTGGGTGGCATGTTACATATTAAAAAATTGGAGACGGTTTACCCATCCAAGTACTAAGCACAGAATCATAGCTATTGTTTAATCAATCTACTTCTACTTCTGAATATTAATAAAAATAACAACAAGGGCAATAGTCATTTGGTATGATGCAGAATTGCTGATTGATGCTGCCATCTGGTGAATCATTAATCATCTTTTTCTGCAAGTCAGAAGCAACGGCATGTTTTGGCGGGGATTTTGACCGCAAATCTCACCACATCCGACACAATGTGTCACTAGACTACAAAGGTGTACCTTACAAATGGCATCAAAATCTGTCCAATGGTTTAAAGGTCCGTGGACACCAAAATCAACATACACATTTTATCCATTTTCCTGAAAGTGCAGAATTTTCTGATAACTTTGACGGTAATATCGGCGCCCCGCGTTTCGTCAACACGGAAAAAAATTACCTTTGAAATCGACGACCTACAAAAACGATGCAGAAAACGCGCCGCCATGATGGCCCACGGTGACGTCATAAGTTTAGCCTATACACGTCATGAATATTAATGGCCTAGCCTAGAATGATAACGTCGTCGGCTAGGCCATTAATATTCATGATCTATATGGGCTAGGGTCATGACGTCACTGTGGGCACCGATAGATTAGAATATTTCGCATAATATAACGTAATGCCGCATTTCGTTTGAAATCACACATTAATTTCATATATTTATGAAGCTCAAATCGACATATTATATATGCGAGGTTAAATGTCTAGTTTAAATCTACAGAAATTGCGTGAGTGAGTTTGACCGTGACCATGGACCTTTAAGCACATGACAGACCACAGAGCATGCAAGTAAGCGACGGCCAGCAATAGATGGTATCACTGGCGCTCCAAGCAAGCAATTAATTGAGCTGACTACAACTACTACCACTCTGGCTCAGTGCAACTTCTAACCCGTAACTAGTGGGTAAACAATCCCCATTTTCCCC
>Ga0209671_1000679_pt1 | contig 24305 bp, 18 predicted proteins | sample WorMetHERISLAND2_2_FD_187401 | JGI IMG/M metagenome (GOLD analysis project Ga0209671, IMG submission 187401) | Marine gutless worms symbiont microbial communities from Max Planck institute for Marine Microbiology, Germany - Olavius geniculatus... | ecosystem: Host-associated > Annelida >... | reverse complement strand
ATTATGTACTGTGTATGTGTGTGTGTTTTTTTAGACTAACTGACATTAGCTTGCATAGTTTCCTGACATTTAGCTTGAATAGTTCAAATTGTTGCTGTGAGACTTCTGTTTGAGTGTTATTACTTTTTTTTTACTTTTTTACGTAGCTGCAACTATTGTCTGGCAATGATCCTTTACAGCAAACCTCCTTAAAATTAATTTTTCCAGCAGGCATACATGTTTTTTAGTTTTTTTTTCTAATTTTATATACTCAGCATTAGCAATTTTAGCTAGTTTTTACGTGCGAGAGTTCTAGTGCGTGTTAGCTACGGTAATTCTGTCTATCCATCTGTCTGTCTGTCACAACCTGGTACCGATTCAAGCCCAGGTGAGATAGAGATTTGAGTTTTAACCGTATGATAGCATAGAGTCTCTAGTATTTTGTGACTAAATTTCATGACACTGGGTCATGGGGGTCTCCAGTCCCCACAAATGAAAGGGTGAAAGAGGTGCACCTTTCCTAAAAAGATGTTATTTTCCTGCTATTGGCTCATCTACTGTAAAAATGATTGCAGATAGGCATAGACATGCTGCCTGTCTTAAGCACAGGTGACAAGCTTCTTAGCAATGTTAACATCGATGACCTTGAATGACCTTGAACCCTCAAAATAGGAGGTTTTAGTGAATTTTTTGCCATTTCGGGCTGCAACACGCATTTCCAGAGTGAATTGCGCCGAAATGGCTGGAGATAGACCAAGACAATCTGCATACCAAATTTTTGCCATTGAATGTAAATTTTAGCAGTCAAAGTTCCGACCCCCTACGTTCAAGGAGGCCTATGCACATCGGTGTCAAAGAGGGGTACTCTCTAAAAAGTTGTCATTTTTACTGCTATTGGCTTGTCTATCGTGAAAATGATTGCAGACAAGCACAGACATGTTGCTTATCATAACAGGCACTGATGACGTGCTTTTTAATGGTATCAACATAGATGACTTTGACTGACCTTGAATCCCAAAATAGGGTTTTAAAATGTTTTTTTGCGATTTTCGGCTGCGGATAAGTGAATTGCAATGAAATGGATGGAGATAAACCAAGATTACCTGCGAACAGGAACTGCTATATGCTCTCGTGCATTTCATGATCATTAGCTCACATTTCTTGTTATTTCTAGGCTTGTAAACCACTGGCCACTTTGTCTAAGTGATTTTGTAAGTTGTTGGTTTTTTGATTGATTGATTGACTGGTTGACGATGATTTAAAAGGTTTAAAGGGTATGGCTTTTCATGGGAAACCCGTCTCAAAGCTATGGAGTGTCACCTGCCATATAGGATCGCACAGTGTTACTTGCTACAGGTGAACATGCCTCACCTCAACAGCCAGACAGGCCGGTACTCGATTTATCTATTCCAGAGGGCTAGAAGGCTGAGTTGACCCTGGTGTTGATTTTGTACTGAGATGGTTTACCTGTCCACAGACAGTAAGCACTTGATATTGTCCTGACTAGGAGTGAACCAATTAATTAACCACCTTGTGATTGCAGGTCCAACATGACATAACTGAACTGAACTGAAGTGAAGTGACAGGGCTTACTTTTTGACAAACTGACCAATATGTGAGCATGATGAGCCCATTAGTCATTTGGCTGATGCGTACACCATTAGACGGTGCCCACTGTAATGTATTACTGCTTGCCTTTTGGTCAGTTCATCAAAAACTAAACCATGTCAGTTCAGTTCAGTTCAGTTACGTCTCTCTGTATGCATTTTTATGCTATTGAGCCAAGTTGATTGATTGAATCATTGGCCTGTTGCAGCTGTAAGCCAATGGCAGCGTCCAGAACCACGGAGGCGTGGCTTACCACTGGCACCAACGAAACACTCTCCACAAGTAGACAAAATCCGTCACCGCCTATAATTGTTCGTCAGCCTCAATACGTCAGCGGCACAGCAATGGGAAATACCCACGGTGATTTGACGGAGCCTGTGTTGGGTTTTTCCAATGATAGCTCGGCAGCTGTGGGAATTCACCGGCCTGCAATATTGAAGCCGCATCAGAAACAAAAACCCTCCCGAGGTATCTGCCTGTTTTTGACGATGTAATTGATTTTTTGTTGGTGAAGGATATTTGTACGGAGTTTTGCTAGAAAATACTATATCGTATGTGTATTGTATTAGTGCTTCTGTGTTAAATTATTCTTTTCTGTTGAATACCATACATTACTCATTTCAAGTATCGAGAGGGAAAGCAAAAAAAATTTGCAGTTGTGGAAATGTCTGATATGTACGAAAACATTTTGTTGTTTATTGATGCAGAAAGGAGCGGTTATCTGAAGTGGCACTTAATTAAGCTAGCATACAGCCCAAGCCAGCCGAATGGCTAGCCCTATTAACAGCCAGCACCTTTCGCTGACTGGGTCATTATGCGAGCAGTGTTGATAACAGCGCTTACTGTTGTGCAGAACGTGCTGTTTTTCTCTAGCCTGTCACCCATAGCTATCGATAGTAGTCCAATATTCGTACTGTCTACCCCCTGAGTGATGGCCAGGCTGAGTTGGCCTGAGTGGCTTGGTCGTACACCAAGAGGTATACCCACAAACATAGTTGCCACACTAATGTCACTGAGACTGCCAGGAAATGTCAGGAATGTCACTATGCAATGCTAGAGACTGCATGTGTATAATGTGCAGGTAATTGTGTGTATGTTTGTCTGTAGCTGGTTTAGCAGCAGCTGCTACTCCCACCCCTAACTCTCATGCTAATCCATACGCTGTTAGTGATCCACCAAATGTCATCGGCAGAGGTAAGCATCTTAACTATATAGCTTCGTAACTTTGACTCTTTGTAGCTGCCACTTTGTTTGTAATTGTCTCTAGGGTTTCCTTTCCCGTGGGGTCTTTTTCTTTCCCGGGAATTCAGTAGTGGAAAAAGTCATTCCTGGGATTCCCTGTAATTCCCGTGAATCCATTGCCGCTAAATCCAGACTTTAGTTGTCGTAAACGTGTAGGCCTGATGCTAAAAATATGAAACGTAAAACTTGCATGGAATATATTGTCCTCTGGTTACAGCATTGCAACTTGCATACATGAGTGAAGAAATATATCAAGGTCTGTCCTCAAAGTTCAAGCTCACCACTCACTAATCGCTGTACATTACTCAGTTGTCATGTGACAATCCACAGTCACTGTCTCGCTGACCAGCCTTGTTGTAGCAGGCACGTAAGAAACGATTGAACTGTTGTCAAGGCACGATCTCACTTTTGTGCAAAGCAGCCCGGCAGCAGAAAAGGCATGCTCTGCCTCCACTGAAGTTGCTGGGAGGACACTTAGCAGGTATCTGTACACTGCTTCTAGGCACCGGCCTTGTTTGCAGATCGATTGGAAGACGGCCATTTCAGCTTTCATGGTAGAAAGCACGTTCTTGTTTGTTGCGTGAGCAACGCAGGTGGCAGTGCCTATTGACTGTCGTAGTAAGTAATCCCAACAGTCCAATTGACAGGATACATCGACATGCAACATGCGGGTGGTATTGCAGATGCAGGTATGCTGGGAGCCTGGGAGAGGCAGCCGAGGCTGATTTGAGTGATAAGCTGAGTGTTGACCATTGTCCAGTCCGCCAAGCCATCCAGCGGGAGGCAGGGTCTGGCTGCTGCTGGAAATCCTGTCCAGCGCCCTAGAAGTAGTCAGTCTAGGTCACTGTGCAGTACAGCAGCAGCTAGCCCCTGCCTCACACACACCCCGCCATGCAGCATTAGAAGCAGCAGGAGCCGAGCCGCACCGCGATGAAACAACGTTATGCGTCCTTCTTCCTGCAGTTATTTTATGGTCTTTATGATGATTTTCGCATTCCCATTTTCTCTGAGAATCTGGCTGATCCATTCTTAAGAAAACGGGAAGGAAAAATTTGCGGGAATCCCGGGCCGCCAGGAAACAGGCGCCCGGGAATGGAAACTCTAATTGTTTACTTTTTTGTTACTATATCAAAATTTTTAATATTTAAGAGTATTGTGTTGGTTCAGGAAATGTTGGTGAAATGTTGACAGAATTTATTAGTTATTTTGATGTTAGTTTGCCTGCTGGATTGCTGTATATTTGTATGTATATTGCATATGGCAGGTGACACTCCTCTGTAGCTTTGCAATGGCTTTTTCATATACAAGCACTAACCTTTAACCTTTCATATGACTAAAGCAAGTAAAACGTGTTCAAAGTTAATCAACTATTATCAGTTTATCTGAGCTCAGTTATGTCACAGTTACTTTTGAAATAGACAGGTAATACATCGTGAGCATAAGTTAAGTTCAGATAACTAAAACCAGCATCATTAAATGCTGTATGTTATGGTTGCAGCTGTGTTCGATCCATCAGTGCCCAGTCATGAGACTGTGGAAGACTCAACAATATGTGCCAAACGAGCCCAGGATGTTATTCAAGGACATCATGCTGCTCATCGTGTGTCTCCAGCCTGCAACATAATGACAGACTACACTGCCACTGCTGACACAGACAGCATGCCGGTATACTGTCCTTTCATTTTTGTAATAGGATGACTGGTGGTCATTAGTTTGAAGGGGCATAGTCCGAAACTGGTTATAACTTGGTACACCATAAACATGGACTGCCATAGCTGAGAGCTGTTGTTGAATACTTCTTATTTTATACATTTTAGCTCTTGTGCTGTTTCTGTCATTTCAGTTTCATTTGATATAGTTTTAGTTCTTTCAGTTGCTCATGTAGCTTACTTCGTTGTCTGTTTGATCACACTTGAGTGCACTCATGGAATTGTCAACCCGTTATACCACTACAGACATAGTGCTAGAGATGGGCAGTATGAGTGTGATGATGGTGAAAGCTTATCTGCACAGTTTTGTTTCTTTGTAGCAGGATTCTCATCTCAAGTCAAGCTGCACGTGGCAGTGCAGGATAATTTAATGTGGTTTGCATTTTGACCAATTCTGATAACTTATTTGTTTTTCATATGCTTCAGGGTACTCGGCTCAAAGGCAAGTTGTCTAAGGCGACTCAGGACAAGTTGCTGCGGTCTGCTAAGTTCAGCAAGCCGCCGTCAGGGGCTACAACAATGATGATGAAGAGGACGATGGCAGCTAATGAATCTGATTACGTCATCGATGACGCTGATCTGCGTGCAGATGCTGGCGGCTGGGCTCTGTCAGCTGCCCGCAGAGACTTTGCTTCTGAAGAAAACGATAATAATGGTAAGTGGAAGAATCTATGGAGTGCAATAAAGAATTGTAATTTGCTGAAATTATACAACTGCTTCTGTAAAGATAATGATATTAATGGTCAGTGACAGATTTAGGTGCTAACAAACAATGATGTTGCTAGAACAGCTAAATCTTATGACAGGGAAGATGTTGCCAGATCTTACATGACAACATGCCATGCGGCCGTTCAGCTAGTTATGCATACATGATCACTGCACTGTGCCTAGCATGTATTGGGCTAAGCTGCCAGTGTTGCATCTACTAACCATAAATAAACACATAGTATGCAAGGTATACATTATTTTGAGAGGTTTTTGACGTTCAATGACCTGGATTTTTTGACTATTTGAGCTGAAAATTGATACTCCAGGTACCCCAGTTTTTGGAGAACATTTACACCAATTTTGGTTTTTCCGTGCTTTTTTCGTTTTCAAGTTAAGACTCCATGTGGGACTGACGGATGAACTGGCAAGGATTCCTGGTCGTTTCATCACTGGTCGATTCATTACAGGTCGATTCATCATACAGCGTGAAAAACAATTAGTGGTTGGTGCGGCTTTAACTGGTTTTGTCCATCGCAGTCATCCTATGCAACCACCCATCCATGTGGACTTTTTTGACAGAATTATGAAAGAAACTGCAATGGAAACTGCCAGTTTCATTCAAACAGTTGACTGCTGTAAGTCAACGAGCACCAAAGAAAAAGCACAGTCAACTCGAAGAGCAGGTGAAACGTGCATGTGACAACTATGGATGAGCAGATTGTCTGACATTCTTGCAAGCTATGGCTCACCTGTCGTGGTTCTGAATGATATAAACAGCTGTCGCAAATACATTCTTATTGTTTTTGATAACTACAGTATGTCATCGTTTGTTGCGTACTCGTCTGCGCAATTTTGTTTAGGTAGAATGATTTTTATTTTTAAGTTTAGCTGTATATATTCTTCATAACAATCACGAAGATATTTTTTCGAGAATAATCACGTTTGTCATGTATTATACTGAACAGTATACTGAATACGATTACAGGCGTATATAACAGTGTTTGTGATAAATCGACTGGTGTTGAATTGACCTAGTGATGAAACGACCAGTGATGAAATGACCGGCCGCCCTGGCAAGACCTGTAAGACAGCTGAGTTTTTTGTCATGTAAATTATAGCTTTGTGTTCCCCTGTACTCCAATAGACAGCATTATCACATTGATGACTGTCTGGAGGATAACAGGGAAGATTACTATAACTTACATTATGTTAATTACATATGCACGCCTATTATGGAGTTCTTACATTTTTAGGTTAACCTCATTTTTGTATTTTTGTGGTTTGTGTTTCTGTAAAGGTTAAACTTTCTGTTTATTGTAAAGTTTAAATTTGCCGTTCCATTATTGTGTTTGTGTGCATTCTGCCTGAAAAGGCCGTCCCCGAAATGACCTATACTGTGTCGGGTGGGATGTTAAACCCTACTCACTCACTCACTATAGCTTTGTGTAAATGCTGATGATTATTTGCAGTTGTTGTGCTTATGCAGCTAATAATACGGTGAACAGTGCATGGGAAATTCCGTCAGCCGCCGGTGATGGACCAGTCAGAGAGAAGCCGACACGACGACTCAGCGGCAGAAATTCTCGACCGAGACTCAAGTACGTCGGCTTGCCTTGGCTTTTTGTGTGCTATTTTGTTTCGATAGTCACAAAAAATATTTAAAAAATATGTGTATTTGTCTGCAGTAGTGCATGCATATTTATGGCAAAAAAGTCAGCAAAAAAGAATTTGATTGAATGATTTGTCGCTTACCAGCTTGGCAATTTTTTGTTATGTGGTGTCGTTAAATATTTATGTCAGTAAGTCAGGAACTAAGCCCGTGTTGTGTGTGTGTGTTGTTAAGGCCTGCTTTTGATCCACTGTTACTGTAAAACGTTTGCTTTAAAAAGCCAGAGAACCACACACAAGCTTGTGTTGTGTACTGTTGTCTTCAAAGGTCTGCTTCTGACGCATTGTTATCGAAGACTGACGATCCGATGGCAGACGATGGTGACCCAACAAAAACACAACCGGTCAAAGACCCACCGGCCTTACTCAGCAAAGCACTGAAACTCATTGAGTCACCTGATGAAAACTGGTACAACACTCACTAACAGACAGTTACATGTTTCATCAGTATCTTATTGCAATACATCTTTGGTTTTGTTTAGTGTTATGTGCTTAATAAGATGTGTTTTTGCCAAGTATATTCTTAATTATTTCAGTATTGTGTATCTAATATTTTGTTGTAGTGTACTATTGCTCGTGCTGTTGACACAATAAAACTTGCTGACTTACTAACTAAAATACAATATTCGTTTCAGCATGCAGTGGCAGATTCTGACCAGACTTTATTTGGTCATGCATTATGGTGGAGTGGGATTGCAATGAACTGGTGAGGTTTTGTGGTAAAAAGGTCAAAGGTTGTCTGGTTGAGGTCTCAGCAGACACTTTGCTTTAAGTACTGACTGAATGGCAATGGTTAGAATGAACTAGGACATGCCTGTGGTAGTGGCAGTACAAGAGTCATTCAAAAAGTTTATAGACTGATATAGGTAAAATATATCAGATCATATTTTGCCACTTTTCAACATAGTCTTTTGCAACTGAAATACATTTGGTATGTTGTTTCTCCAAAGCTCGGATTCCACTGCAGAAAAAAATTTTATCTTGGTTATCCAGCCAGCAATTAGCCATGCAGATTACGAGGAACATTCAGTAATTTTGTAGTCTTACACGGATGTGGTCTCGGTCGAGATGCCTCTTGTACTAGTTGTACTGTGATGATGCTGAACTTTTGAGCACCTTCTGCAGTAACTTGCAGTCTGTTTGAATTGCCATTTGCCTCCGATTTGTTTGATGACAATTTTATACATTCATGCCATTGATCAGGGGTGGATTTAAACCAGATTATGCCCTGTTTGGTAAAATTGCTGGGTTTCCGATAAATTTTCTGTTCAGGAATTAAATAACCATGTAACGTTGTAAAATGCAGATTTTATAATATGGAGTGCAAAGCTTCCCCCCATGGGGTGGAAAATATGCCACTGTCCAACATTTTCTGATATGTGTGGGACCCCTTTTTGACTGCCTCTGTTTGGCTGAACATGCCTTAATCCACCTCTGTGATTGGTGGATTGGTTGGTTTGATCCATTCATTTGATGCATTTATTGGTTGAATGTATCGCAGGGAGATGAAGTGTCAGGGTCTCAACAGAGTGCGTCAGCTCGCCTACCATCACCCTAAAGTCTTTGGCATTCAGCTGCACAGCGTTACCTTGGCCGTCACGACTGAGGTAAGGTTTTCTACGATTTTATTTCAACATCGGGTAATAATAGTCCCCATCATTTTACTCCACTGATAGCGCCTCACATTTGTATACCGTGTCTCAGAAAAAAAACAGTCAAAATTGTTTTTGTCATAACTTTGTCAAATTTTCACTAACTTTAATAATTTTTGGTGCGTTGATGGCTAAGACAACGAAATTATGTAAGGTGCACTCATTTTCCACCTCACCTATTTTATGTCAGTGCACTACCATGTGAAGCATAAATGCTCCAAATTGTTGCATAATGCTGAGTTTTTGTCTCAAGTAAATGCTGTAATGAGTTAATTAGGCACAAAATACACTAAAATGTGAATTATTAAACAGAATTATAAGTTTTTATAGCAACTCACTTACAAATTAGAATTTATACCAAAGTGTGCTCCGCATACAAAGATGCAATGCTTTAGATGCAACACCAATGGCTGATAGTAGAATCAACGATCGACTGATCAAATGCATTCACTCATCGATTAGACTTGTGTTAAGCTCATCAGCCACTATTTTATTGTCTGCTGTTTTTCAGCATAAAATGTTTAATACCTCAAAATTATTAAACCACATTGCACCCTTTGTCGAATTGATGATGCAAAGGTGAGCCATCTGATACAAATAATTGCTACGTAATTTAACAATTTGGAGCATCTGTGTTTCACAGGGTAGTGTGTTAACATAAATTAGGTGAGGTGGTGAATGAGTGCACCGTACATAATAATATCGTGTTGGCCATTTTTGTGCTAAAAATTATCACAGTTGGTGGAAATTTGACAAAGTTATGCCAAAGACAATTTTGACTTTTTTTGAGACACAGTTTATATCACACGTGCATCCAGGCAGAACACCAGTCGATCATTGTCATAAAATAAGTACGTTTCAGTACGGTCTACTGGGCATTGTTACATTTGCACACTAGACTGTTAAAACCTATATGTCCACTACTGTTGGGGCTGGTTTGGGCTGGTAATGAGTAAAAAAGTTTTGTGGATAGTGTTGCAAAAGTTGGTGATTAATTATTAACTGTTAATTTTGATTAAAGATCTAACACTAGTAACCCAAGGTGCATGTGTAATTCATCAGCTTTGTTATCAGTTATTTATTCTGCAGTCCTCATTACACATTTTTATTGATTGTTTTTTGCATTCAGTTTTTGTTAATTTGTGCAATTGACATTCTTACCTGTAGGTGAGAAATCTTCGGTCAGTTGTGTCTCTGCTGGCGCTGAGATGTCTTGCCGACTTGTTTCAGTACACAAAGAAGGACATGGTCAGCGTAAGTATCCATTTGTGTTGTCATTTTTATAGTTATTTTGTTATAGAATCACACCATAAGGTTTTTTTTACACAAAAAGGCTGTCACCTGCAGATAGTGTACCATATGTTCAGACCTGCTGACTGAGCAATCTGACTAATTGCTACAATTTGCCATGGGATATTAATTATTTGACTTTACACGTTCCCATCACTTGTTGCCAAGGGACACAAAGCGTTTTGATTTTTGCAATTTACTTAGTTGTATTCGGTTTTTTCATGCTGAGTTTAAATAGATCTATGTCATACCTAGAGTCAGATAATTAATATCCCATTATGTGCATGCTGCTTCACGAGTTAATTTCTTGTGGTATGTAGATTTACAGATGGGGGTGGTTAGGGTTTGCTCTACTGTTATATAACATTATTTGGGGAGATGAGTGGTCAAAAATATTTTTACAATTTTTTTAAAGTAATATGTGTTGGTTCATGATGGACTGATGTATTTATTTATTGATTCATAATTTTTTATTGATTTAATTGTTTTATCGATCAATCAATTGATTGATTGCATTTATCGTCGCTCTTGGCATTCGCTCTCCCTATGACATTGCTTTCCGTGATCGGCAATCGAGCATTTCGTGATGCAGCAACAAGAACTTGGAACAGTCTGCCATCAGAATTGGCATCCTCACGGTGTCTACGATCATTTAAGACTAAACTCGAGACTCATCTATTTTCTGTTTCTGTCCCATAGCTGACTGCAAAGTGACTGCAGTGCCATAAGCATTTCTCACATTAATATTATACTGTACTGTGTTGCACCCTTTTATTTGTACATTTATTCATTTATTTATTGTATGTATGTGCCAGGAGCTGGATCATACAGTAATCACTATACTGTCAAAGACAGCAGACACGAATCAATTCATCCGTGACGATGCTATGAAAACTCTGGAGGCAATGATTCACAACGTTCCTCCACAGAAAGCTCTTTCCGTCCTCGTTGCTAACAGCACTGGGTATGATACCTTGGCCTCCAGGGTGCACTTTTTTTAGATGTGGGTCTTTCTAGATATCCAGTGGTTTTTGTGGATTCAGCTTGGATTCGGATTTAGCCGGATCCTTCATTCAAGGATCTGGCCTGAATTTGGATCCAAAATCTGTGGATTTGGTCTGAATCCAGATTCAGCCGCATCTGAACATTCTGGATCCGGTGCATCTCTAATGACCCCTGCTGGTTTGGTCTTATTCTAAAGGCAAGTATGTAAGTAATAATACGAAGTGCACAGTGTTGCAGAATTTATTTTTTGCCGAAATTATCAATGATTACTCGAATTTACTTAACCAGGATATTACAAAGACCGGAAATGTAGGTTGTAGATAATTTTTTGACTTGGCGATTAAAAATAGCACATTGAGCATTGTTGAAAAATTTCACTGTTTATTCATACAGTAATGCAGTTATATCCACTGTTAGTTCTCTACATGGCGGTGATTTATCAATTTTTTTTTCATACAATTGGGTTATTTGGGCCTACAGGTGAGAAAGACGTCCGTATCTGTCGGATGCAAAATCCTGTGACTGCAGAAATGAATGATTACTTGAGCATACTTGTTATGAAATTTTAATGAGAAAAACGAATTTGCTGATTGAATTTCCGTTAAAGTCAAGTGTGTAAGAACTAAGAAGTTGCATAAGTGATTGATTAGTTCAGATTTTTAACAAGAAATGATATCTTCTCCACAGAAGGTGAACAAGTTTGGATGAAAAACACTCACTAACAGTGTGAAAGCTGAATAGCTGATGAAATTGACGAGCAAAATATAGTGATTTTTTGACCTAACAGAAGTTAGTTTTAAATTAAAGTTAACAACCAATTTGTTGTTGATTTTTGTGAAGTGTTAACCGTTGAAAATATTTCAACCATTTACTAGCTGTTCAAGCCACTGTTGTATTTGTTGATGAGGCAGACATCGCAACTCGGTGATACGTAATGCATCCAGCCGGCTTGTGGTGTCAGTAGCTGAGACATTAGGACCAGGCCGAGTGCTCAGTGGCATTAGAGATATCACCGATAGATTGTTGTCTACTGCCGCCAACTTTATGCTTGATAGCTCGCCTGAAACAAGGTAGTAACTGTAGTAGACTAGTTGTAGTAATAATAGTAGTAGTAGTAGTTGTAGTAGGTGGAGTACTTACTTACTGACACTCTGCTCTTCTTTATCTCACAATGGCTCAAATGTGTGCGACCAGTTCGTTTTCTAAGTTTGCTGCTCAATTCTTAGAGCAGCTTCGGAGAATTTTGTCAGTTAATTAGAAATTGAATTGTAGTAGTATTAGTTGGAAGTAGATTGCCTTAACTACTGCGACAACTACTGCAACTAATACTACTTTATATCAGCAACAAAAACTACAACAACAACTGTATCTGTTACTACTACAATACTGTTGCTGCTGTCACACATTTGATCAGTGATCATGTCTGTCTGATTGCCGAGCAGTGTTTTTCAAAAGCTTAACTTAAACCTTAGGTGAAAAGTCTGTTGGTTGATTCATCCAAGTTTTTACCTGCATGCCGTTGCATAGAATTTCTAAAAATTTGCTAGCTTATCAGCTAAGACGTTTTATAAACTTAACTGTAGTAAAATGCTTTATTATTAACGACACAACAAAATGAAATTAGATTAACTTTTGATAGGTTTTTTGGTCGGAGCTTGTGGCAGTTTTTAGGTGGGTTTACCCAATAAAACCTATCTAGTTTTCTGGGGTACCTGTCCAAGTGTTTTATCCCTGCTGCTAAGTGGTTTGACTGGCTGCTGGCTGTTGTTAGGTACAGCGGGCAGAAGATTCTGTACAGTTTAATGATGCACGAAGACTTTGATCAGATGATGAATCGCTACGTTTCATCAGATGTTCTTCATTCTATCAACGACAAGCTTGAGTCACTCAAACGCAAGGTTTGTAACAGCGCTCCCACTCACCCTTGAAAGCCCTCGGTCTTTGAATTATTTTTGACATAATCAAGACTCTGTTAGTCACCATCTGCAAGGCTTCTTGCATGTTAGGGGTTGCAGAAAACTAAAGTGTGGTTTGGTTTAGATATTGAAAAACTGAACTGTCTGGAATTTTGGATTTTGTTCAGTCTTTTTTCTTTATAATTTGCAAAATTTGGCTGTCTGGTTGTGAATTGCAGTCAATGAGCGAAGTGCACACATACATCTAAGGTGCAAATACCTTATATTGAGTTTCTTACAACGTTGATAATTGTATGATTCCTAAATCGTTTGCATATGGTATTGACCAGTTTACTGTCATTATCCAGTAGTGCAGTTCCTACCTGAAGCTACAGAATAGGAACAGATTCCGCCATTTTCATATTACATTACATATCATTTCAACTGGTTGAGGTTGATTTTTTGTCATCAATGGAGTAAGCAGAGTGTTTGTTGTTTTGTGATATTTTGCTGCAAACTCCAGAAGATGCTTTTGGGACCTAAAGTGTGGAAAAACTACCGCTGGAATGTCTAGTGTGACTGTGTTTATGTACGTAGGGTCTTGGAGAGCCTCCATTGGAGACAAAGAAGGGTGCACTGGATAGAAAAGGATCATTTCGAACTAATGTCATCTCCAAGTCAGTTTTCTCAGATTACAATATTTTTTAGTTTATAGTGACAGTGTTAATAGTAATAATAATCTGGTGTGTATATCCTCGGCATCTCAAAAAGACCGGAGATATTTGTGGACAGTTGCAGTCATGCATAGCAATTACTTTGCTTAAGTGTCCGTTGCTGCTATTGTTTTTCTTTATTTTGACAATAACCTTGGCAAATGCAGACCAATTTTGATAACTTTTTTTTGTTTATTTTTTTCTATTATATATAATTCCTCTATTTTAGTTTGGACTGCGATTGGCTAGCTCTTTACTGAGCCCCTAGACTATGCTAGGTGCTGCTCACACAACGAACGTCGTGTATTAAGAAGTGCTGCTTCGGCCTTAGACATGCACTGTATTGGACATCACTGATTTACACTTTCAGGTCTAGGTCTATACTTAGCCTATATGATCTGCTGATGTTTAAATGCTATAAGGTTAAGCTGTATGTTATATGTAGGCCTATATACGAGACCGTCTGTTGGTGCCCTCTTAAACACTATATTCGTTGGCTATAATGTGTAGAATGCTTACTTTCTGTAGGACTGTGAGAAAATATAGGTTTACCATCTGATGGTTTTACTTTTGTAAGTAACTCATTTGCCAAACCACTGTTGTATAGGCTTGCTACGATTTCATGATGGGGAGACTGGCTGGCCAATGCCATTCTCAACTGTGGTCTTAGCAGTAGCTGTTTGTTACTCAGGCCACACTAAAAAATCATGATTAATGATTGAGATTGGTAAACAACAAACATCAAGCTGATTGGCTTGTTAGTATTATATGCAATGACACATTTTGTTGGCTAAAGTGTAACGTACAAGAGTGCAGTTCGTACATAGCATAGACCACAGATACTCAGCTTAGTTTAATAGTGGGTGTGTTTTCTAACTTTTTACAGCAGTCAGCAGTTGGTCAATAATCGGCTAATTGTTAGGAGCCAGTATCAGTCGACAAGTAGTTAGTCAGTGCTTTGTTTATGCATCTCTTCTTGCCAGTCATTTTTTCAACGCATTACTGTTCAAAATAATGCATGAAAGTGTTGATGGTCGGTATGTGTGATCAAAGCATTGGTCACATTACATCAACCATGGGTGCATCTGGATACTACTATTACTACTACTACTACTGCTACTACTACTACTAGCAGCTGTAGTAGTATTTGTAGTAGTCATAGTTGTTGTTGTTTGTTGTTTGTTGTTTGTCAGCTGTGAATAAGTGTGATCGTCACGATGGTCGTACTACGCCAGTGATGGCTGCTGCCTTTGAATTCTACTACTAAGACTACTAGTACTACTAGCAGCTGTATTAATATCTGTAGTAGTAGTTGTTGTTGTTGTTGTTTTTTTGTAGTTCAGCTTTGTTGTCGGCAGTGGGTAAGCATGATCGTAGCATCGGTCGCACTGTGGTAGCAGCTGTAGTAGTAATTGTTGCTGTTGTTGTTGTACTGATAGTTCGGCACCACCATCAGCAGTAGGTAAGCGTGATCGTAGCATTGGTCGTACTACATCAACGACAGCTGCAGCGTCTGAAGACCTGTCATTGGTAACGTCATGTCTGCGCGCCAGTGACTTCCGTGAGAGGTGTCGAGGACTGGACATGTTGAGAGAACTGGCCGGCAATAACCCAGTCGCTGTCTGCAACAATGTCACCATGGTTTGTACTGCAAGTAGTAGTAGTAGTAGTAGTAGTAGTAGAGTTGTATTTGTAGTCATAGTAGTTGTTGTAGTCGTAGTCATTGTAGTAGAAGTCAGTCGCTGTCAGTCATATTGTCACTGTCATTTGTCAGTCCTAATAATTCACTACACAGTAGTAGTTGTAGATGTATCAGAAGCAGCAGCAACAACAGCAGCAAAAGTAGAAACTGTAAGCAGCCAGTGTGCAAGCAAAACGTTTTCTTTTTCAAAACCGTGTGATTAAACTGAGCGTCAAGGGAACTGGCTAATGCAGGTTATCTTGGAAAATGGCTGTTACTTTTATTGCTGTTAGCATACTGTAAGCATACATGATGTTGGTAACAGGAACAGGAGCACAGCTAAGGGCCGGTTTCTGGATCTGGCCGGTCAAGTTAGTGTTAACTGACAGATTTGCATAACTCGCGTTTCCCTAACCAACGGTTATAATGGCCAAAAATTTAACTGGCCGAAATTGGCCAGTTAGCTAACCGTTGATCGCAGTTATTGTATTTATCGCAACTTTTGTACCATTTTGCAAGCAGTTAATTGAAGAATGTGATACTATAAAACGATTTTACCGTATAGCAGTGTCTTCAAAACGCACAAGGAGACGTTTGCTGCTACAAATTTTGCTACAAAATCCATTCATGTATGGGCAAAATGGCTGTCCGCAATTGCTTGGCTGGCTCGTGGGCTGGCTGACGAGCGCTTGCGCTTATTAATATTCATGATGCCCGCCTGCGCTAGGCAGAAACGATTAGCGCTGTGCGCATTGTTGCTAAGCAACTATAGTTCATCATTTAGTTAGCTAACGGCCAGTCAAGGTTTTGTTCAGAAACGTGCACAAACTGAACTAGCGAGTTACAATTAATAGACGGTTTACTAACTGGTCAGTTGACTAAAAGATCCAGAAATCGGCCCTAAGAGTACCATAAAGGAATATTACAGTGTGGCTTGTTGTGATACTTGTAAGGACGTCATCATGTTTTATATTTTTAACCGACCAAAAGATCATTATGCTGTGTGGACCCGGCATACAATAATGTCAGTCTATCGCTGGTTCATAGCTACGTCATTTTTACGCTGACTGCCTAGAGACTGGGATCGGCTCCAGACCTTATACTCGTGATTGAGCGCTGAACTCCCTTTACCTTGTGGTCATTTGCCATCACTAAATTGTCTGCTCTGTGCAGATCTTTAACCAGTTAGTGCATGCATACAGTGATGGCATTTTTGCACCTTATTGTTGTTGTTGCTGTTGCTGCTGCTGCTGTTATTGTTGTGATCGTTTTTTGTTGTCATTGTTTTCTCGTTGTTGTTGTTGTAGTTGTTTTTGTCACCGTCGTTGAATTGTCCGTTGTCGTCTGTGTAGATCTTTGACCGGTTCGTGCCATGCTTAAAGGACGTGAATGGTAAAGTGACGCTGACAGCACTGAGTGTTCTCTGTGATATTCTGCCATGTGTCGGTCCTCACATGACTAATGTTGTCAGTTTGACAGTCTCGACCGTCGCCGCTAACCTCGCCTCATCCAATCGTGAAATCCACGACTCAGCCTCGCAGGCCATCAGCCAGCTGATCCAGCTCGTTGGTATGTTTCTTGATGTTTTGTGTCATGCTTAGCTGACTTGTTGGCACAATGGTAGGGTCTCTGACTTACAGTCGAGGGGTTGTTGGTTTAACTCCCGGTCCAGTTGCTATCAGGTGGTTTTACAAACGGGCTGGGTAATTGTACAGACAGGTAAACCATCTCGGTATATAATTAACACCAAGATCAACTCAGCCTTTCATTTTCTGGGGTAGGTAAATCAAGTTCCAACCTGTCTGGCTGGGGTTAAGGTTGGTCCCGTTCACCTGAGTTGGGTCGTGGGGTGATTCCATATAGGTGACGCTCTAAGATGAATTTTCCATAAAGAGCTATACATGACCTTTAGCTTTTTAACCTTTACGTGTAAAACTGGGAATACAATGTGTGCCTAGTGCTGACATATTATGTGGCCATCCGTCTTATTTTTGACCTTTTGTGCTGAAAATTGGTACGCCATTTACTTCTGCCCTGGAGTACATTATTACAAATTTTGGTTTTTTTTTGTGCCTTTTAATTTTTGAGTCTTTTAATTTTTGAGTTGTGAGCCTCTATGGGAGAGACAGATGAAGAGACAGACAGACAAGACATGTAATGTGGCCTGTTAGGATGGCTGCACAGTTGCAGTAAGTGTCAAACTTGACTGAGAACTATGGAAACCAATCGGCACGCACTCAGTTTTGATCGTATCTAATTGTGGCAATGGCTTCAATTGCAAAAAGCTCCTGGATGCTGAAGGAAAAGTCATGTAGCAGTGTGTCATAGTATATTGAACAGTTTACCTTCTATCGTTAATTTTTCCGTTTTTGTCAGCTTTCAAACGTGCAGTGTGTCATGTAAGTTTCTTGCGTTTTTAGGAGTAGCTCATTTTTTATGAATATGCTATTATGCTATTATTTTTTTGTTAGTTGGCAGTTGCCAGTGTCTTTCAGGCCTTTCTGATAACTCCTGTTAACTGCGCTGTATTTTTAGATTCATCACTCTTTTTTAGCATATAAAGAAACACTTTTTGCACTTGAATGCAAATTGAAAATTAGTATGTAGTTGCGTATAAAGTAAAGCATTTTGCAACTGTTGGCTTTTGGGTATCGACCAAATTTAGAATAAACTAACTGGAAATAATTTAGATGAAATGGACTGGTCTTGAAGTTAGCTCAGCGAATTATGATATCATAGAAAAATGATATCTGCAGTGATCACTTTACTTCGTTTCTGATTGTTTGTCTTGTTTTAGATCCAAACATTCTACTTCCATCATTTGCCAGCCAGGCTCTGTCTGGAAACATTCGCTGCCGGCCAGAGATGGTTGAATGGCTTGCTGGTAAGAAGTGTTTTTTTTTCAATTTTTATTATGTAGGATTACTGAAATCATTAGTGTTTCCTGGTATTGTGGCAGACGTTAGTTACCATGTCTGTCTGCCTGTCTGTAAGTAAGCAAATAAGAAAGGACGATTATAGTGTTCAAAGCAACGCGCTTCACTGCACAGGCATTGTACAGTTACAAAGGGGTAGGGTATAAAATGTCAGACAGATGGGTTTTCAGATGAGACTGGAAGACCACTGCGTAAAGTGTGAAAGTCCCATGTTTAGGCAGACTGTTCACGCATGAGCAGCGGCTACCGGAAAAGCTTGGTTGCTGATGGTGGACATTTGGGTGCAACTGACGATCAGTGATGGAGACGAGCTGGAATGTAATCGTTGATGAGCCTCAACATCTGCCACCTGGCAAAGTGTCTGTCATCTTGCTGAAGTCATTGGACAGAATCAGATGCCATTTGATAGGGAGACTCGTGTAGCTGCAAGTGACATTGTACACCGTGTCCCAAAATTAGCGGCAGCCCTGTTTCAAACATGCCTAATTCAATTTGTAGTTCGTGGATTTTAACAAAATATCGTAAATTGTATTATCTTAAAACATTAGCTATTGTCATACCTATTACGATGTATGCACTTTACCATGCATGCTCAGTGTGATGTCATTATGACGTCAGAGTTTGTTCACATTAAGCTTATGTTCAATACGTTGTTATTGGCAAAGGGATTAAACAGCAGCGCACCCGCCTTAGACTAAAAGCTTGCGTCAAGGCCAAATGTGGCCACTTTGAGCTCAAACTTTAAATGCTAGTTCAGAATGATTGTCTCCATGACTATTTCAAACTTTGTAAATATCTGTTGGGTATTAACGATTTTGCTCTAACTTATCTGTAGGGATGCCAATAATTTTGGGACATGGTGTATATTACTGGTTCTGATTCGTCTGTTGGAACTTCTATCCAGTCAAGTCATAGCACATTGTGGCCAAACCACTATGGTGCATGCAGCACTGCCAAATGAGATTTTGCTTTTAGTTGTATGTTAGTGGTATATTGGATAGGCTCATTTTCATTTAAATGTGTTGCTGCAATTTGCCTGAATATTTTTTTCTCGGAAACAGCTTTATCCAACAGTAATAACTGTACCAGTATGTTATATAAATTATTGACGTACAATTTTTTATTCAATTTCGTTTGTTGACTCAAAGTAATAGCTGTAATTTGTTTTATCTGTGCAGCTCTAGTGCCAAAGTTGTTTCCACGCAAGTCGTGCCAGTCAGCTCTTGTTCATCTTCTTCCTGTGGTATGGTCGTTGATCAGCAGCACTCCATCAGCCGCAGGTGGTGTGGCCAACTCTGCGGCCAGCCTTCGCTCGGCCACTGAGCGGCTTGTGGCTGCACTTTACCTTGAGATCGGTGACTCCCTGGTGGATGAGGCGAACAACACATCGAGCGTGTCACTCCGGGCACGAGAGAATCTACGTCGCGTGATTGCTCAGAGTGGCGCCATCTGCCGACACAGCTGAAACTTGCTCTCCGTCCGTGTTGTTTCGTGTTTATTTGCTGTATCCTTAATTTCTTTATTGAGGTCTGCCGTTTTGAAGGGCAACTATTCCCAGGGCCGCCATTTCAAAGGGCTGACAAAAACCTGTTTTAAATGATGATGAAATTGTACTTGTTGACGCTTTTACCAACTTTAGCACTGACCCTAACTCTTAACCTCATTCCTAACCCTGTCTCTAACCATGGCAGCCTTTCAGAATGGCAGGCTGACATTCTTACATTTGTTTGTTTTGTCTTAAATTTGGGTGTTTTGTCCTTAATTTCTTCATTATTAGGCTTGCATGTGTGCAGTAAAATAAAATGTAGTGAAGTTACAACAACAAAATAATTGTCATTATCACATTACCACAGCTCAAATAGCAGGATCTCACTTACTCTTCTTGGTGCCAAATTACTGTGTCCCTTATTAGAAACATAACTGGGTTAAACAAAAGGGTAATGCTGCTAATTTTTCCTGTTTGTGGCCAAAGAATGTTGACTAATGCTACTTTTTGTGTTGATGTTTGTCTGTATATTATGTCTTATTGCTTCTCTGAGTATTAGAATGGATTTTAATGAATTTGTTTTTGGTATCGGTATTAGTCTTGATGGAGTTTTATTTGTCAATTATTTGAGTTTCATTCAAAACTATTGCTCAGCAAGTGGCATATATTCCACTGAAGCTGCCTGTGCTTAAGGGGTTATTTGCTGGCACTTAATGTGCATTTAAAGATTCGTCAATTACTACTATTACTTGGTACTTATATTAAATGAATTCCACTCTACTTGACATGAAGTAATATGACTACAAGGTCAAATTAAGACATTGTCCCTGTATTGTGCATATTTATTTACTGTGTATATTTATTTACATTTATTTAGCTAGTACTGTTTTGTTTATTTGTTGATTTTGTGTAAATAATTTGTCGTATTTATATTTACTTGGTTGTATATTGTGCAATATGTACATTTCCATCAATATTTTTGCTGATTTGTTTTTTTCCTAAAACGTTATCACCGACTGGAACAATTAGGCACGTCTTGGATAACATTCATCGGATCATTACTGTTTTCCTGTTGAACTTTGTATTTCCATTGTTGAAATGGAATATTTTGTAATCTTGTTGTTTGTTATTTGCCGATACTTGATATGACTTCGTTTTCTGCCTGTTGTGTAGTGAATGTGTAGCCTAGGCCCAAGTTTCAGTGTTTTGCATTGCACATCTAAGTCATTGTGAGCAGTTGTGTCGATTTGTAATTTAAATGCAGTGGCTTACATTAACAGTTGGTTGCTGCTGCAAAATACCGTATGCAATTTTGGCATTTATGCGATGAAGCTGTTAGGGAATTTAACATCCTTTAGTTTTGCCTACGAGCTGAGATTTGGACGTCATATGTATAGAATAACACATGATTTTGTGCATTTACGTTGATCTAACCTACAGTTCTTATAGCAACTTTCACAAGCTAAATTGGATTATGGTAGTTTTCCAATAATTGTGCAGTTAAAAACTGTTTTTGTATTTTCTGGGCATCTTGAAGTGCTGCTGGCTAACAGCTTGTGCGTAAATATTGATATCCCAAATGCGTACCAAAAATAGCATTGTGCATCTTGTGTAGTTGAGCACCTGTTACTTTTGCCCAACTTTGTTGTTGCTTGCCATCGCTGACTGTAACTGTTGATTTATTTGCTTACATACTTACTGGGGCTGGGGCATATATTTGCTTACTTGTACTTGTGTTAATTCTTGGTCTTGAGATTTGGGATGTGTTTTTACGTGCAAAATCAGGTACTGCTGTAGTGCGTCTTAGCCATCGCCATTCTATCTGTCTGTCTGTCCATCACATGGGTGGATCAGTCAAAAACGGTGCAAGCTAGGATCACTAAATCTTTACCATCAGCTGCCTGGAAGACTCTAGTTTCAGGATCCATAAAGGTTTTCCATAAAATTGAAAGGAGTCACACTGAGCGAGGGCTCTAAATGAGAGGGGGTAGGAAAAAGTTGCGATTTTTAGCCAGTAAGTCCTTGTATCTCAGAGACGGTGCAAAATAGGATTTACATTAATACATCTGTACACTGTGAGGCATAAAAGACACACCAATTTTTTTTAACCATAACTTGAATAAGGATTGTTCAATTTTAACAATTTTTGGTACACATATTTATGACATAACTGGCCATTAAATGGCTGTTTAATTTCCCACCTCACCCAACATCTGGTTCTGCACTACCTGGGAAAAACAGAACAGAAAAAATATGCATTAAAATCAACCAAAAACTTTATAAAATTTTATTTTTTCGGATATGTGGCCACCAACAGCCAATCAGTTACAAGGTTTGACTGTTGTGCAGCAGCACGTCTATTAAATAGGCCTAACATTTTAAAATATTGATGAATTCAAGAAGCAATTGGTGAAGTCTGGATTGGTCTGGAGCAGAACGTTATCAACGCTGCTATCAGTGAATGGAGAAAGTGTCTCCGAGCCAAGCCCATGTTCGTGGGCCAACATTTCAAACATTTTTGTAGGCGGTTAAAAATAGTCAGTTAGATAAACTGCTAAGACGATTAAAATATGGACAAAATGTGTGTTTTGTGTGTTGCTTTGATTAAGCAATAATAAGAAAGTGGTTAAAAATGCAATATTTTGTTCGTTTTCTTTCTCCCAAGGAGTGCAGAAACAGACAATGGGTGAGGTGGGAAACTAAACAGTCATTTGATGACCAGTTGTATCAGGAATATTCATACTCAAACTTATGAAAATTGGATCACTTTTTCAAGTTTTTTTGTATTTTGTGTTTCTGTAAAGGTTAAAGTTTCAGTTTATTGTAAAGTTTGAACTGAGGTTCTATCATTGTGTTTGTGTGCATTCTGCCTGAAAAGGCCGTCCCCGAAATGACCTGTACTGTGTCAGGTGGGACGTTAAACCCTACTCACTCACTCACTCAAGTTATGATGAAAAAAATTTTGGTGTGTTTTTTATGCCTCACAGTGTATTAATTACTAATAGGAAGTTCTACAAGGGCTTTTGATTGGCACCATGAGCAGTGATCTTGGATGACCTTGAACACCACAAATAGAAGTTTTTATGGATTTTTTGGCAATTTTGGGCTGCGAGACACATTTCATGAGCGAATTGCACCGAACTTAATAGAGATAGACAAGGACAAGCTGCAGATGAAATTTTCAGTATTCAACATATATTTTGACAGTCCAAGTGTTGATTTTTAGGTTCAAGGAAACCTGTGCACGAAGGCATCAAAGAGCGGTACCCCTGTGAAAGTTATTTTACCGCTGCTGTCTAGTCTTTCGTGAAAACGGTTGCAGATAGGCCTGGGCATGCTACTTATCACAACTAGCACTAGTTATGAGCTTTTTTATCGTATCAACATCGGTGACTTTAAAAGACCCTGAACTCTCAAAGTCAGGGGTTTTATTGATTTTTGCAATCTTCGGCTGTGGCGCTCACTTCCAGAATGAATTGCGACGAAATGGCTGGAGATAGAATAAGAGAATTTGTGAACAGGAACTGCTCTAGGCTTTTGCGTGTCTCGAGAGCATTAGCTCAAATTTCTTGTATACATGGCTAATTAGTTCTCAGGCCTACACCAGTCACTTTATAGCTTTCCGATTGCTTCCGCTGTCCATGCCTACCATAAGATTTGTCATACCAACCCACTGCTTATATTAGAACGTGAACCACTGACATGTAACCCCAGCTTGTACAGTACTGGAGAGCCAGCTTGTGTTGAAATGCTGTCAGATTGTCATATTCATTTATTTCTGTATGCAGCACGTGTGATTTCAAGTTCATTATAAAACACGTCTGCATTTCACTTTTGTCAAAAAGTTGTATGCCATGACTTGTTTCCGCATGGTTTAAACCGCTGATTTGATAGACAGGGGACCGTCATCAAGAGCGTGCCTACATGTACGACGAAACATAGCATGCAATAAAAGCAGGGCGGGCGCTATGTACAGTGCAGCTGTCAGTCAATTTAAGTTTGGCAGCGCCGTCACAGACAGCACTATGAGATTGGTGACTGGAGGATAACCGAGAAAATTATCAGAACTGCCATTACCGTTACTTATGCACAGTCAGTTCTTACAATTTTAGGCATAGGATTGATATTTTGTGTTTTTGTGTTGCATATTGGGTTTTTCTGTGAAGGTTAAATTTTCTGTTCTATTATTGTGTGTTTATATGTGCATTCTGCCTGGAAAGGTCATCCTCGAAATAACCTGTATTGTGTTGGGCAGGACGTTAAACCCTACTCACTCACTCACTGACTCATGCCACTAGTGGCGTATTGTGCGACGGCGCTGCCAAACCCCAGTTGAATGGCAGCTGCGTATGTAGCCGCCGCATGCCACACATTTGTCACACATTTGGGCACGCTCTAACAGCATCATAGCTTGTATGTTAGTACCAGGCTTGTATGAGAATTTTTACGCGCGAAAGCAGAATGCTTCGTGCGTCTTTGCCATCGTCTGGGCGTCTGTCTGTCCGTCTGTCTGTCGCACTCGTGAATTGTATCAAAACGGTGCAAGCTAGGATCACGAAATCTTCACTGTGGGCTGCCCCGAGGTCTCTAGTTTATCGTGACAAAATTTCGTGCCACTGGGTGCAGGGGTTCCCCTCGAACGAGGGCGTCGAAGAGAGGTACCCCCCTAAAAAGACGTCATTTTGCCTTTATTGGCTCGAATAATGTGAAAACGGTTGCAGATAGGTACATAC
>Ga0209671_1000678_pt1 | contig 24310 bp, 14 predicted proteins | sample WorMetHERISLAND2_2_FD_187401 | JGI IMG/M metagenome (GOLD analysis project Ga0209671, IMG submission 187401) | Marine gutless worms symbiont microbial communities from Max Planck institute for Marine Microbiology, Germany - Olavius geniculatus... | ecosystem: Host-associated > Annelida >... | reverse complement strand
CCTTTGCCGGTGTAAATGACGACTTTGTACGTTGAATTGACATGTCTGTACCAACGCAATGAGCTGTCCGGCTTTCCCGCCACTGGCATGAAGACGTTCTCGCCCGAGGTGGTCACCACGTCGCTCGGACACAGCGTCAGATCGCCAGACTGCGTTTTCGCGTCTGGCGTAACAACAAAAAGCAAGAAGATCAGCAGCCGCTTGGGAACAGCAAAATACTTATTTCGTGTACAAAGCAAATTCAGTTTAGTTTACTTCAGTTCATTTCGTTTGCTTTTTAGGCGCTTTTAGGAGTAGGCCTAGATAGTTTCTCGTCGTATATGAAAGATATGAGTACAGTACGCAAAGCATTTTTACATACAAACTGGGCATCCGTGCCTACTGTCCCAAAATGGGTGTCCACTTATCCCAATATGGATGCCCAGTCATTGAAGGCAGAAAATCACTAAATATAGGCCTACGCTCAAAATCTAGAGACGATTCCAGTCAAATAACTCCATTCAGTTGCTAGCATTCCCTATATAGGCTGCTATCTGAAACTCTAGGAATCATTTAGCGTGCTTATAGAATGCCCCACATTCGGTTTTCGCAGGGGCTCTACCGCAGACCCCTCTAGATTATTATAAAATGCCAGTATGGGTCCAGTGGCGTAACTACTGACTCAGCAGATAACTCAATGCGGGGGACCAGGTGCTCTAGAGGGCTTAAAATTGTGGTGCTTTTTGCAAAGCAAAAACACCAAATTTTATGCCACCAAATGCGTTTTCTGGGGCGCCAAAAAGCTCTAAAATACGTTTTCGGCCGGGACTCCGCCCCGGATCCTGATAGAAGAGCTCACAGCGCTCCCTCATACATTCTAGCTGCACTGAGAAGGCCTATATTTGTAAGAGAAAGTTGCGTATAGAGAAAAGAAAGAAACAGAGAGAAAAAAGGAAAGTAAAGAAAGGAAAGTAAGAAATGTAAAGGGAGGGAAAATAGAGAGGGGGCCCGCCCTGAATGATTTTCTTGCAGGGGGAAATTAAGTTACGCCACTGTATGTGTCCTTATAGCTGTCGTTGGCATTATACCGAATAAATGTACAAAAGTTCAGACTATACATTCGTTTGTTAACGGTAGCATGCAATGACTGACACATAGAAAAACAGCAAAAAATCATAAAAGGTGATATTGCTCACCATCACATCGCCTAACTATCAATGTGCTGTTGAATAATATTACCTTTTTAATGATCGTTGCTGTTTTCGATGTGCCAGTCATCGCACGTCGCCGTTAACAAGTGTATAAATAAATGTTTTGTACATATTTGTTGTTTTATTACAAAAGTAATGTTTTTCTGTTGGTGGTCAATTATAATCCATCTGTTTTCCACGGCTATAAAGACACAGCCTTAAATATTTCGGGGTTACGACCTTGACCTTTTGGGATCATGTGATGTTATCGGTCACGTGACTATCGGACTCTGCGTGGGCATTTTAATTTGGGGAGACTGACGCCCCTATGTTGAGTCACTTATGTGTGGCATCATTTAGTCAATTTTACACCTCCGCCTACTTTGTCATTGGCTTGATTTTGGCATTTAAGCCGAATGTCACCAAAAGTGGGTGCCCAATCAAATTTCCGAAAAAATGCCCTGACGGTACGACACTGGTGGTTTTAGATAGCGTTTTCCGATAGTCGTTCAGTATCCGATTCCGGTTCAACGATCAGATAGATGTCATAAGCCAGCTTCAACAATATACATGTAGCTCGACCACGCATAATAATTATATTTGCTTATTGTACCATGCAGTATATTTGCAAGTTGGTAGTTCCGTTATTAGGCTAATGCGGCCGCATTAAGCATCTTGTCTGTCCATCTGTCTGTCTAGCCGTTTGTTCGCAAGGGTTCACGAGTCAAAAAGTGAAAAACGTATAGAGAAATTAAACCAATGTCAACGTTCACCAAAGCATGTCTAACCGATGTGTCATTTTACAGTTCAATAGGTCAAAGGTGATGGTACTCAAACGTCGATAACCGCCATGAAATGATGCGATATCTAGCGTCGATGTGCGCTTACGTATAACGAATTTCGCGCTGGCCAACCGGTGTCGGAAAATAGGATCGCTCCCCCGAAAACGTCGCCCACTTGGTCAAATAAAACCGCCCCGGGGCGAGGTTTGCAACGATAAAACCGCCCTCGCTTGAAAATTTGCTCCCACCAATAAAACAATACCGCCCCCTGATAAAATCGCCCCCCCTGCATTTTGCTTTCAAATCTAATCGCGCACACAAACAGCGAGTACGTAAACGACACATTAAACATGCAGGGTTTGGACGTTTGATAATGCTGAAATATGAAACGACTTTATGGAGCTGGATCTTCGCAGACGGTCACCGTTAAGCCTTGGATTCCAGCTTTAAACTTGAACGAGGACGACAAGGCGCTTCTACTTCCTGATGCGTTGCTCAATGACAAGATAATGGACGCATGCAACACGCATGGTGGCGCGGCACATCAGGAAGGACAATAACCAATCCACTTTGCTGGTGCAGACACCGGGCGGATTCGACTCCGTCAGTGGTGACGTCATTCATATACATCACGACAGTCTTCACTGGCTAGTGTGCGCGTCACTTCAAGGAGTGGTATACTTGGCGGACAGCGCTCATCGGCCGATCTCACCCGTCGTCGGGCAACAACTTAAGCAGCTGTTCCAGTCACGGATCCCGGTAAACGGCGACTTGCCCGTTTACATCGTACTCAGTGCCCAGCAACCGAACGGCAGCGACTGCGGAGTGTACGTCGCAGCTTTCGCTTTTCGGTGGGCAACGGGGACCATGGCCCCTTGATGCGCAGTTCGATCAATCACGAGGCCATGCGTCCACACCTGCTGCAGTGTCTCAAGGCGCAGATTGTGCGTCCTTTCACGTCTTGCGCAATACGTCGACCGGGACGTAAGAAGCTACCCGCTTTGTACTATGTAAAATAAACTGTACGCTGTCAACTGCATCACCTGTGCTCTTAGACAAATGACTAGACTCTGATGTAGGCCTATTTTTCATTTCTGCTTCATTTAACGGATTTATTGCTGATGCCATACTAGAAAATCCTCCAAAAATTCTTCTAAACTTAAGTGCATGTCTGCATTTCTTGTTATAACTATTCAAGACTGACACGTAACCCATACCAAGCTCCACTTCATTGCTTAAAAATTTTCGCCCCCCCCCGAAATTATTGTCGGAGCGACGGAAAACTGTTCCGCTCCCGGCGGACTTTGCCGCGGAACAGTTTTCCGCCGGGGTCGATTTTTTTCAGGGGGATCAAATATATTACTACATCGGCTTACACGCGTCAGACGGCATCGCTCACTGCGCACTATGAGCAGCTAAACGGACGGCCGCATACATATAGGCATACATGTGCTTTGCTTGGATGCCCGGCAGTGTGTGTTCTACTAACTCACCTACGACAGTTAGTTCGGCAAAAGATTTTTCCCTGTCATCGACGCACGCCATCATGCCCGTGTCTCGTTTCCGAACTCCGTGTAGAGTGACTGCGCTTGTTTTCTGATCGGCTGCTGTGTATGAGATAGAAACGCTGGCGCCACTTGGCAGCTGCATTGCGTCATGAAGCAACACAGAGCTGGAGCCACCGAGCGCTGTGTAACGCCACAAAATGCTGCCCGCTGTCGTCGAGCGGCACGTGAAATTTGCCGACGAACCCTCGCTTACCATCACGTGATCAGGTTCCGACAGCAAACTGCACCAGATGTCTGTAAACAATGCACGCAGCAGGAACATGCATAATACAGCAGCAATATCAATCAATTAATCAACTCAACTTTATTTTAGACACTTGTTCATAGCTATACACAGTGAAATATATGCATTTACAAAAAAAGCTAGTAGGCCTACGTGCGGCACGTATGTAGGTCTAAAACCATTGCACATGTACACTTTACAGCCTGGTTAGACGACACAACAGACTGATTTGCAAATAAAACACGAGTTATGAACAACGGTATCCAACGAAGGAAGCGACAAATCAAAAAATACACAAACGCCAGTCATACTGTCGCGCGTTGTGTAGTCAAACATTTTTGTTTACCCTGGCATTATGTTTTCACGCTGTCTGTCTCTCCGTCCGTCCGTCCGTCCGAAAACACGTCTGTCCGTCTGTCGATATCCGTCGTATGCACGGGTTGACGCATGGATGGATTGAACACTTTTAATCGACCATTATTTAAACATATCTAGGCTACTGTTATTAATCAAAAAATTTCAAACAATTTCGTAGTCAATCGCATAGACCACGAAAACTGCAGAATTGAACTAATGTTGGTTGTTATCTTACACAAACTAAAAAAAATCGAAAAGTACTATGTTGGGGTTTACATAATGTGTAGTCCAATTACTAGTCTGATCACTAAAGCTGACAAAATAAAATTACTGCAAACCGGACACTATACAAACAGTAGGGCCATAATGTAACCAAAATCCAAATCAAATGCGTCAGCAGAAAAAAAACAAAAAAAGAGAAAAATTGGGAAAAAAAGAAAATAAAAAAAAAACGAAAATAATTTCCTATTTGTCAGGACGTGTTTGTGTTCCTGCTTGGAACGAAGATTAACTGATTGGGCTTTTTTAAAGTCAAAAGGTCAAAGGTCAAGAATGTAGTAAAACTGTGCATATGAAACCGACGGGCGCTGCGTGTCGAGTCTCAATCATCTGCTTTACGCTTTTCAGCTACAATAATCGTTTATGTGTCCGATTCTAATCTAGTCTAACCTTTAAAAAACAATTTGATAATATATCGCGCCAGCCATTGTCACAATGACGCGTGGCGTATTTAGGATTTTGCAAGGGGGCATGGCGAGCGCGCAGAGCGCGAGCCTATAACGGGGGTCTGGGAGCGAAGCCCCCAGCGGGGTCCAGGGGCAGAGCCCCTGGTCGGGGAGTCAGGGGGCGAAGCCCCTCTGAAGTTGAAACGCTTTTTGCTTTTGAACGTTCAATGAAAGCCGCAAATTCCCCCATTTTTTGAAATTCGGAAACGCAGAAAATCACAGCGCCATATCAGATGCAATCTCACATGGCGATTTTAATCGCATATTGTATCGGTATGAAAAAAGACCATCAAACATTGTTGAATTTTGCAATTATTCTTGCTGGAAAACGGCAAAAAACGCACCTTTTTATATAAAGTCGCCTCAAAAATTTTTCATGGTCGGGCCAAAAGGGGGGCATCGCACCGTGGCCCTCCCCCTAAATACGCCACTGACAATGACGCTGACCTGTCATAGATGCTGTAGACTGAAGTAGCCTAAAAGTTTTATTTTTAAGTCTAGATTCAAAAGTGACGAATGGTACTTTGGTTCACAAATAGATAAAAAATTTAAACATTATTACTTGCTGATCTGCAAAGTTTTGTGTAATATTTTACATTGTTTCGCTTGTAGAATAGAGTAGCCTACCTACTTTCACATTTCCCAATTATGTTACGATTATGTGTCCATCTGGCCTATTTGTTACAAACCAAGCGAAATTACACAAACCTGAAATACCAAACATAAGAAGAAGAATTCTTCGCATTGTTGCTTTTTTCAATTCATATTATATCTGAGGACATTTGCACTACAACAAATTTAAAGAAAAGTATACAAAATGGCGAAAGGACGGAATATTATTTTGGTATTATCGATTTGAAGGCGTCGACGCGAAAGTTGGGGATTTTTTACTACGGCCATTTTTAGGTTATTTTGTTCGCTCACGACTGCATGGGAATATTCTGCGGTCGCCTGGAGACGCTAGCAAGTTTAGCAAGCGAAGTTTCTAGAAGCAAGGCCACACAAGAAGAAATGGGGTTCGCGATGAAACAAATAATACTTGGCGTGATTTTTCTGATGTTCAGTTTTTCAGGTACAATGACATATTTGCGTTTATTACCGCACCAGATGCTTATAGGCTAGTTGCCAAAAATAGCAAACAGGAAACTCCCACTGGTAATTCATAATGGTTTTTCATAGTTTTATGATCATACTTGCATGTAGCGCGTTTCCCGAAAAAAGCAGTGTCGTACGTTAGAAAAAATGTCGTTAAAAATGTCGAATCTTTTTCTACTTATTATCTTGGTGGTTTTTCCGCTAGGTGAGGAAACATAATTATCATTGCTATTAGGAAATGTTGATGTACGAAAAGATTTTTGCGGTTTTTTGGATAACAGTGTCATAACCCGTGTTATCGTTGCAAGTTACAAAACAACTACTGCAAAATGAGACTCATTAAAACGTCATGTTAATCACTTTTTGTTAATTTCATTTACTTCTGACGACACAACGTATATAGGCCTACCACTTTAATGGTGACTCAGTCCGTTTTGGCTTAGTCCTAAGCTTACGCCTACTTTTTATTAAAGACTTTAACTTTTTGTTAAGTGACACTTTAAAAACATTAACCATCTTATCTATTATTATTATTATTAACTATCAACTATTAACTATCAATTATTAACTATTATTAATTACTATTATTATTAGTTATCTTAATTATTTTAACAAAACAAACGACGACTTAAAATTCATTATTTGTTTTAAAAGTACTGGTACAGATAATAGTGTTGCGCACTTCGTGTATAAGATTAACAACAAAGGTCTATAGAACGAAATGTCTGTCCCATTGCCAATGTTATGCTCGTTAAAAGACGTGATATAGACCTAAACAAAAACTAAGAGACTTTCAAGACCAAGATCGATACCAATATTTTTCGAGACTAAGTTAATACTTGTTTGCAGCGTCGAACGGTTTAACACAATCACGGTTGTAAACGAACTTCGCCAACAACAAAAGTAGAGCTTTATACATGTAAATAGCTTAGCAACTGGTAAGCTTACAGTAGAAACCAACAAGAGTAAAAAACGATGATTGTAAGATGCCCAATGATTTGTAGAGACGACGTAATAGTGTTTAAAAGCTACAGTTAAAAATGGACATAAATGATGGAAGCATTGTCGCAGCACATCCTATAATGGTAATAATCTTTGAATAAACTCATGGTTTAAAACAGTGAAACGAAATGAACTTAGCCTATACAGCTTTACAACTTTTGCTGGCTGACTTGTTCACGTTTCAACAACTACTTTAATGCTGCCTTAATTTTATAATAATGTCTATGCTGAAAAGATAGCAGTCACAAATTAATCAATAATGTTGTATGCCTAATTTGACGATGCTAATTAGTGCCCTCGTCTTATTGTGCAAATCCGAATTTAATAATATCAGTTTTCTCTGGACGGAAATCATGACATCGACCATCTGATGCGTTATACGCCTGTCTTTCAGATATTAAGTCCAGATTTACTGGCCACCTGACAGATGTTGTTCAAGTGCTTGGAAAACCGGTCGCTATGAGTTTTGGCACAGCCGATACTTCACCAGATCTGGATTACACTGACCTGAACGGAACTAACATCCAACTCGTATCAGCCGGCAAAATACGGAGAACTGACCACGTACGTTAGTTCATGACATTTTATGTTAAATTATATGGATGATGAAAAACATCAGTTTATGCACTTGTTAACGGCACTATTAAAGAATTCGCACATCGAAAACAGCAAAAATCACAAAAGGTGATATTGCCCGCATCACACTAACTGTGTGTCAATGTGCTGCTGAATAATATCACCCTTTGTGATGTTTGCTGTTTTCTATACGCGAGTTCTTTAATATTGCGGTTAACAAGCGTATAAATTGATGTTTTGTGCATTTATATTTGCGGTTTTATTACTAAAATATTGTTTTTCTACTGGTGATCAGTTTGAAAGATATTGCACCTCAGATATTTTTTGACAGTAGCCAAGCCGTTTATAACTGTTACTTACTACCTAATGGCGTGACTGAACAAAGCAGACGACACTCGTCAGGCACGACGTCACCGCTTTTCTTTTATATCCACAAAATGACCATACAGATAAATGAACTAACATTGCACGCATCACTCATTTAATATAGGCCCTGAAAACACTTCAATAGTGCTAATTTAACCAATCGTATTATTGCAGTTATATTGGATTGTTGCGTAAAATGGCCGACCACAAACGTTTATAAAGTCAAGTCAAACTAAAGTCTGAGCCTATCTCGTAAACTTTAGTTAACCGAGTTCTAGCCAATTTTTGGCAAAAATTCTACAAATTTTGTTGCCATAGCAACGAGTCAACCATGGTAGACTTACTAAAAATATACATTTGCTCCACCCTCAAAACCCCTTGTTAGATGCAAGAATCTCGGAGATATCTCGTACAATGCCCATTTTGTCCCAAATTTCGTTCCCATTGCAACGAGAGTCAGTCGGGGTAAAATTCGATTGCGAGGCAGCATTCAATGGCCCATCTCCGAAAACCTCCTATAGATGCAATAATCTTGCGGATATCTTTTACGCAAGCCGAGTTATAGCTCATTTTGTCCCAAATTTTGTTGCCATGGCAACTAGGAAGGGTCCGGGGTAAATTGAATGACACTTAGATTGGCCATTTCCGAAAACCATACCATAAAACCAAAAATTACGACTTTATCTTTTACACAGCCAAAGTTATGACCGTTCAAAAAATTATTGTTTAATAGGCGCCATTGTAATTTTTTTTAGTTTAGCGAATAAATACGTTAAATATTACATTATAATTTTCTAACCCCAAAAAGGCACTTTCTTGTGCAGAACCGCATTTTATGGCGTATTAAGCGTAAAAATCCCTTAAGAGGTCTGACCTGTGGGTGAGTTGAAGAAAAAAAGGCATTTATAAATAAAAATTTTTGCGTATATTTCACCAATTTGCTTAGAAGCCCCCATAAAGGGATTTGCAAAAAAATTGGCGTGACAGGTTCTCTCGTCAACGTAATCAATCGCGCTAAATTTTATCTCAATCCGATCAGGGGTTTTGATTCTGTGGGGTGTCGAATTTTTGGTTTTCCCATAGGAAAGAGAAGTCCCCGTTAACACAGGGCTTGAACTGATCCGGATTGTTTGTGATTGCATCATAAATCACACAAACGTAAACAGTTGATTTTGTCAATCTTGTTAAAAATTATAAAGAGTTGAACACGACAGTTTGATTTCGGTGGCGATTCGCATTTCTTTGTGGATTCTGAATATATGCAGTTTTTTTTATCACAGGCCTAAGTTTAAGTCTTTTTGTCGATACCGATTTCATATTTTTGTCTCATTACCTGTTTATTCAGCAGGTAAACAGTTTGACCTTTCTAGTTTTGCTATTATTCAGCTTAGTTGTTTTTTTGATTAAGTTATAGGTTTTGTTTTATACTTAAATTCTGCGGTCAGTTAGACAGCTATCAATGCGTTGCTTAACTGTCTGGCTATACTGTCCATACATACGCTGTCCTATAATTCGTCATGATGTTGTAACAAAATAATGGCGGTGATGATAAAGATACGAAGCTCATTCAAAGACTCACGTACTCGTGTTTGCTACGTGACAGCAATATTCTCGGCAAAAGTTTAAAATTTTTGATCGCTTCTATTTTTACATAAATTTTCTATATTGACAACTACTGTCGATCGATTAAAGAGCTTGGTATGACTTCGATGTGAGCAGAGCGCCAGAGTGACCAGCGTTCACATGGAGCGTGCGTACAACGTTACGCTCGTGATTGACAGCGTGAGACCGCAGGACGCCGGGACTGTCACTGCCACGGAGAACAACGGAGTCGTAGGCGCCGACAAAAACGTCGTAGAGCTTATCGTCATTGGTAAAATAGATTGTAAATGTATCATCATCATCATCGTCATCAGCTTTTTGCGTTCAGCGGAATGTGAAATTAGTAGTAGTAGACCTAAACAGCTACATAGGTGATAGCTTAGTGTGTCTGATTATAGCGGTGGTATGTTTGCTGGCTGCACCGCGGGCCCAATTGTTTGCTGGCGTGGGCAATGGATGGCCGTATTGTGCGCTGCGACATCATTAGCTTAATATGCCAGTCTGCTGCCACTTCCGATATTGTGAAGTGCTTTACTAGTCTACGTGTTATAAGCGTTGTATCAAGTACAGGTGTAGGTAAAAAAACTTTCACCTGGTTGTCATTTTATTCATACAATATGAACAGTATCAGTGTATCGTGTCAAAACCAGACACATGCAAACTGCAAACTGCTCTATCCGCTACTCTTAAGAAGCTCTTTCTTCGTTAAACTCGTAATTACAGATGATAACCATATATTTAACATTGCGACAACAATTAAAGTTCATACACTGTAGTTTTATACCTTCATTATTTTAATTAAGAATCAGCTTAATCACAATCGCTTTAAATAATCTTGTAATTTTTGAAACTTAGGGCCCATACACAGCGTCGCAACCGCCTTACTGTCTTACTGCATCTGCCTACTTATGAAAGAAGTACGGTATCTAATTGTTTGTTTATGCTCGCTTACACAGTGAGGCATAAAACACACCAAAATTTATCGATCATAACCTAAAAATGAATTATCGGATTGTAATAATTTTTCGTACAACTATTCTTGATGCAACTGGCTAACAAATAATTATTCACGTTTTTACCTCACCCAACATATAGTTCTGTACTACCTGGGGAAATAAAAAAGGCATAAAACCGGCGTTAAAATAAAGCAAAAAATGTCAAAAAACCATCAGTGACAATACTGATAGAAAGCTGGAGAAGGACAAAAGATTTTAATAGTTATTGGTATAAACTATCCCGACACAAGTGGCAATCAAATGGCTATTTAAATTTCCAGTTTACCTGACTGCTGTTTCTGCATTATTTGAGGAAACGGAACAAATGCAACATGAGCTAAAATAAAGAAAAAAAAACATCAGTAGGCTCTAAATTTTATCACGCCAAACCTGTAGTCCATAACAGCATTAATTACAGCCAATTCGACAATGTTTGCAGTGTTGTGCACTGCAGCAACGAGTTTATGGGACGCTGTTTAAGAACATCAATGAACTCAAGAAACGACTGGTTGAAGTCTGGAGCAGAACGCTGTTGACACTGCTTTCGATGAACGGAGAATGTACCTGCGTGCCTGTGTTTACACTTTACACAAATGGCCGATATTTCGAATATTTACTGTCAGCAGTTGCACAACTGGACAGTTGGATAAACTGGCAGCCAAAGTGCTAGAAATTTGCACAAAATGTGCTAAATGTACGTTCTTTGAAACACTTAATGATACTGTAACAATTAAAATGTAATATTTTGCTTGTTTTGTTTTTCCCAGGTAGTGCAGAAACAGACGTTTAGTGAGGCGGTAACATAAATGGCTATTTGGTAGCCAGTTGTGTCTGAAATATTCGTCCTAAAAATTATTAAAATTTGGTAATCTATATTCAAATTACGATCGATTAATTTTGGTGTGTTTTTTATGCCTCGCAGTGATCGTATGCCTGAAAATCTTAGATCCGCCGCGTATGTGATAATTTAATTGTAATTAGAAAAAAATAAACAACATTGGTACAAAACAGTCTAGCTTTAACATCGTTTGGGTCATTTATTAATATTTAGGGATGCTTGAAAGTAAAAAATCATCGTTAAAACGAATCTCTTACACGGATAAACTACAGGTCTAAAAGCGGGTTTCAAATTAACACCTTCCACTTTCTGTTTCATTATATTTATCTTTTCTAGGTAAGGAAAGCGGAGGAATGTTTTCAAACTGACCATTTATAAAATTGTATAGTGTAGGCCTACAGTGCAGGCCAGAAAGTGACACACCCCTTGGCCTTGGTGTTTGAATTTGCTTTTTTGTTAGATGCAACAGAACAATTTCACAGACATTTTATTTCTGCTCACTGTTTGAAACCTTGAACAGGTGGCGAGCCCAAGTGTGAAAAGTGGCTAGATGAAAACTCGAAGGCCCATCTGTCGTGGAGCATGATTGTCTGGGGCCGCGTGAACGTCAGCGTCGAGTGTGCTTCGGTCGACGGTCAAGAGATGTGGATATTCACATTTCAACACCGGAGAAACACGCCTGCACCAGCTGTTACGTGGCCGATTCTAGTAGATGCCTACAATCAAATTGAAGTGTGCCTTACCACTTTTCTACCTTCATCGCGATGCCCGCACTGCACTGCCAGCGGACACTGGCGCTCCGACGTTGCCACCGTTACTCGTCAGCTGGGTACGATTTGCTATTCATCTAACATGAGGCTCACGAATCACGATAGCGTTCGTCTTTTCTACCACAATTAGCGTTATGGGGTGTTTACACGATCCAGTAAACGTCCAGCGAACTTCCAGCAAATGTATTCAAAATACACGTGCTAATGCTGGACGTTTGCTGGACGTGATTGCTGGATCGTGTAAACACCCTATTAGTAGTAACCTGCAGGCTGACAAAATGCCTATAGCTGACATCGTGATCTTGTCTCTTAATGCGGTTTAGACCTACTACATTATGTTTGCGGACCAAATCTGCATAAGAAGTTGATGCTGGTGACATTCTTTGTGCCCGATAGTTCGCAATTTAAGCTGTGTCTATGGCTTAACGTATTTGTCAAATTTTTTGGTGTATGGGGTCGGACTGAGTCGGGTCAGTAAAAGTCCAACATAGCCAACTCTGCGCTGAATTGACGACGTCACATTGAAACTCGACTGGAATTGCCTGCTGAATGTATTCAGACAGTAGACCTGCCGATCGAGACGCAACATGATTCAGTGCTAGTTATACAAGCGAGCATAAGTGAACGCATGACGCGGGTGAATGTGCTTGCTATAGCAAAGACCACCGCGCCTCCGCCACTTGCTCAAGTCAATACCTATGCTATATATAGGACAGTCGTCGCCCGCTGCGGCTATGAATAGCGTCCCATAACTCATTGCAATATTTCCTCACGCATAGCGCACTAGCTAACTTCGTCATACAGGTGTATAACGGTTAGTCTATTACGTCAGCCAACGGGCGCCTTTCAGCTGCAAACTAGCGACGTGAGCTATAGGAGAGCTTATAGCCCGACTGAAATATTCATAAGTGCCGCTCAGTTAGCAAGCCCGCCTCCGTTTGTCTGTGTGATATTATCGATTACGGGGTTTATAAATGGCTATGCGATCGAAACAGCAGTGGCCAAAATGATCGACAACGTACTCACATCAAAATTCGAGCGAAACCATTCTAAGCAATTTTTTGGCACAACATGAAACGCTTTTTTCACTGTCTAAGGTGTATTATGCGAATGTAACATGGCGCAGTAAACTCTAAAACACGTTTAAACGTACTCATTTCATAACCGTGATCGAAGTGTGTTCTGCCTGGGGCGCTCGTTATAAACAAACGCGAGACGCTCTTTCAATCCCAGGTTTCAGCAGAGTAGCCTACGTTAGATTGTGGGCAGTTATAGCAATCCAAGCACTAGAGCACTAAAGCAAGAGATAGGGGACACAAATAGGTGATGAAACAAAAGTTCAAATGGCACTTTTATCGTACTGTAAAGTGACTGTAGTGATTTTGCTTTGTTTACCTGCAATTTCATTTCCTCCAACGCGATGTAGACCTAAGTCAAAACGTATAATGTTGGGGGACTAGAAAACTGCAGACGTTTGTATGTGTAAGAAATAATTTTGTATTAGACGTGTTTTTAACCTGCGAGCCATTAGATAAATTTCAGAATCTGGTCAGTATGATATGGGGTGGTCCGTTAAAAGTAAGCATTTAAGTTGTAACCAAATCACGCATTGACCTATTTTCATTTTTTTACCCGTATGCTTTGCTGCAAATTCAAAATTGGGTTGCGAAATCTAGTCAGCTTTAGAATAAATTCAGATGATCAGCTTTGGAACAAATTCGAGTGATTTACAAATAGATGGTCTGGTACTTGCATTATTTAGTTAACAAGAAATATTTAGATTGTGACCAATCTAATGTACTCCGCGCGCGCATCATTTTCTTTTGTATTCTTTTAAAAGCTTTTTTCGTTTTTTTGGCTTGTATTAGAGACCCGGCGTCTAATTGAGACACGTTTAATATTATACTAATAGTGACTGGCGTCGAAGTCGTTATTGAAAATTGTTTACCCGAAGTTCATATAAAATATTGACCGATTTTAGGAAGTGAGAGGAAAAAAATTCCAATAATGGTCGATGACGCTAGTTGCCATTTGTCTTGCTATACCTTAACGCATGCGTGTATCTGGCACCGTTACGGAGATATGGCGCCTCAAAGATAATGGTGCAGCGACCTTGACCTTTTGGGGTCACGTGACATCATCGATCACGTGACCATTCGACTCCCGGGGGTCTACTTCCTATCGGTGGTCCATAGTGACCATGCGTCTATCTGGCACCGTTATGAAGATATGGTCGTTTGAAGTTCTTCCAGGAAGGCTCTTCCAGGAACAGAGGTCGGTCGTTGGTCGGTCGTCGGTAGGTCGGTCCTAAATATTACACTGATCTCATAATCCTCTTCGCTACGTTAGGAACGTAGCGCGCGAGGAGTAAAAAATAAGACTGAGAGAAGTTTTTGTGAAAGTTTTTGGCCGTTCGAAACGCTTTTTCAATTGTTGAACTATTTACAAACACTGTACATTATAGTAAAATTTTGTTTATGTATAACATTGTGTTGTAGGCCTAGATGGGAACGTTACCGGAATGCCTTTGTCTACGAGTTCGCCGTTTAGACCTACTGAAGCACCGACAACTGACAGTATGACATTGGGTAAGCCAAAGTTTACATTGAAAACACTTAGAACAGAAAAGTATTGTAACCGGTAGAAACTTACCAATCGAATACAGCCAATTAAAGTTGTAGGTCTATGCTAATGGCAGCTGCACGTTGATGTTTGTCGACTTAGTTGCTCGTGATATTGTAGATTAGGTATTTGCAGCTATCACTGTGAAATATTTTCTACAATATCGGTATAAAAGTTCTTTAGATACGTTTTATGCAAGTTTGTAGTATAGACAAAAATAATAAACTTTATATTGCGTAGTCATCAAGTGTTAGTGATTGCCATACTGTTTTGCACGTATAACTATTTCGCTATGATGACAACCAGAACACACCTATGATGTAGACGCAAAAACGACAATAAGTTTAAGGCAAATAAAAGGACAGTACAACACCGTGCTAACACTGCTTTGTTAGATGTTAATGGGCAGTTGTACGTTAATATGGGCTAAGAATACATTTAATACTGCCTTTAGTGTATTTCCTGTAAGTAACGTGCTGTTCTACTTTTGTCTGAATTGTACCTTATGATGGGAAAAAAGCTGAGACTACCAGATAAATGAAAATTGATGGATTGGCCGATTGATTAACTGATTGCTGTTTCATGCTTTTTTTATCGCATCATGCAGTTACGACAGAACGTGTGAATGACGAAGATCTTTCCCGTGGTGCTTGGATAGTGCTTGTGATAGTGCTTGGAGTTGTGGTAGTGATCATTATTGCGGTGGTGTTATATATACGTCAACGTCAACAGTCAAGTTGTAAGCTTCGTTGAATTATTTTTTTTACGTTAATGCTTATTTATGTTTGAGACTTGTTTTAGCATGCATCTATTGAAGCTGTAAATGAATGGCATTCTACTGCGAAATTGTTCAGTAAATATTGCACAAAACCAAACGAAAATTAACACAGGAAAACATGCTAAGTCACTTGGCACGCTTGTTTGTGTTAATCTAAGTCTTACTATAAAATGGCAAAGCTAATCATGCTAATGCGCTGGATCTCAGTATTTTAAATCAACCGGACTTCAGCTTAGTGTGAACCCAAATGATAATACTGCAATTAATTAGTTAAAATTGGACTTTTTGTGTAGGCCTATAACACTGCATTTTATGTGTTTATCGCACGGTAACTTGCTGTTTTAGTATACAAATAGTACCTGTAGTCCTATGTAGTTTGTCATTCCAAAAAACTTGTTAAAAAATAAATCAATTGAGTAGCCTACAATAAAACGTTACTAAAAACCACCAGCCGTAATCTAAAACTATTGTATTCATTTTTTTCATATATTGAGACACTAAGCAATGGATAACTGAATATTTTATTTTATGTTATCTGATGTCAAATGTTGTACACAGCTTCGTCGAATAGGCCTAACAACAAGTCTGCTGTACCACTGCGAGGTGCGGCTAGTAACGGCCAACGGTGATGCCAGAACACTGTGCACTGAAATTGCAGGACCTAGGAATGACGGACCATAAACGAAACTATAGCTAAAAATGCAGGACCATCAAACATGACGGGCTTCAAGGGTTGCAAAAACATTCAAACATCTGTATGTTTTTTTTCCTGACGCATTTGCAAAACGCAACTGTCGACGCACAGCGCATTCATCATGGGCTCAAAATTCGTCACCAACAGAAGAGACGCAATCTGCAGATCGACGCCCGCGTCAAGCCATGCATTCGTCCGGCACGACAACGCGGCTTTTTTGCAAACTGCAGTTTCTCAGAGATTACTGCCACAGTCTAGGCGCTCACACCAAGGCATTCCATTTCCATTTAACGTCAGAACTGCCTGTCATTTTTCCTCCGAACGGCCTATGCTGAACTTGCTTGAAACGAGTCTTTTTTTCTCGCTGTTTTACGCATAAGTGCAATAACGTTGAAAAAATTAAATTGTTAAAAATGGATTTTGCCGAAATATTTACAAATACTAAAAAAACCGTTTGTATAGGTCAACGCTTTAATAAACACGACTTTTTTCCGACGCATTGTGGGTATTAGACCTAACTGGTAATTGTACATGACTATGTACATAATCATTGTCTTGCATGGCTTTTTTGTTTGTTTTACTGCCTGTCATGGCAAATAAACTTTGTCATATCATAGGTAAATATACGTTTTGATACTTTTTCGTGCATACCTTTACGAAACCAGGTTAGTCTGTAATAAGTACATCTATTGCACTGCCGCGTAAACAAAACATTCTCAGCTTGTCATGTCTCAATGTGTATAAAAGTAAAATACTGCCAAGTCAATAATTTGGTGTAAGTGGATAAACCGGAACAGGGATTAGAAACTTATTGCTAACTAACATTGTATTTCGTTAGTTTCGGTATCAGAAAATTGCTAACGGCGCTTTTACCACCTGGTCTACTGATGTGACTACAGTGTTCTCAGGACAATGCTGTCATCATTATTTATATTGCTAGTTTATTATTAAACAATCTGAGTATATTATGGAATAAAATTTGTAAATTTTTTATTATACATTTGTAAAATAATTAGCACGCCACTAGCAAAATAGCCTATGCTGATAATTTGGCACGTTCTGTTAGTTTATTATTGACTATCAACAAATAATAAAAACGTAGTTCATAAGTCAAACGTGGATAATGAACGTGATTTTTATGTAATGTTTTTTTTCTAATAAACCACCACTTGAGAAAAAGAGGAACTTGCGTGAAAGTATAAAAACACAGATTTTTATGTGCATCAGAAGTATTCTGCAGCAGATTTAATGCGTGTAACGTATAGGCCTATATTATTTACTTGGGGGCCTATAGGCCTATACTATACTATTTACTTATGCTTATTAACTAGGCCTCACTTTGATTAATATCAAAACCTATGCAATAAGTAAACTGCTGTTTGTGCTTTGATGCTTTACGTCTTACCGGTGCCTTTTGCGCGTGTTGCTTATTTTCACAAACATCTTTCTGTCTTACTCGTTACCTGTAACCTATACTTAGGCCTACGCACAACGTTCAGCCTAGTATATCTTTTGTGATGGTCCTTGATGTTTTATTTCGATATGGCACGTTAGAGATAAACTTGGTCTAGGCTACTGAATTGTTACCATGTATGTTTTTTGAACATGTTACCATGTTTTTGTTACCATGTATAAATATCATATTGCATCGAAGACTAAGGTACAGTAGTTTTATTTTAGGCCGAGTACCAGCAGATTATAGTAGAGGTGCGCACATGACCTATGGGTTTCGTGATAATCTTTGTCAGAATGGGAGCTATAGGGCTAAATTGGTAAAAATAGAAATGTTAAGCATAATGAAAATCAAGTGAATGGAAATGGAAGAAAGGGAATTTTGTTTTTTAAAGAAATTTCCACACCATTCGATTCGTATCAAGTGTACATAAATCCATGCATAAAATTCACAATAACAATGGCAATGGTAGGCTACTACTTCATCGCTGTTGGTATACTTATGTTCAAATTTGATATCTTTGTAACTGTGTTATGATGCCGAACACTGTGTGCTGTGTATTTTGGTCATTTTTGCTGCTATAGTGAACGTGTTTTCAGTGTGGTAGGCCGAACGCTTGGGAAGCCTCCCACTAGTCTATCTTTGAGATAAAAATCTCAAAAACAAAAAATCTAGAATTAAAGAATCTAGTCTACTAATTTTGCACAACATTGATCCTGAGTCAAAATAATAAACAGTTCACATTCTGCGTTGCGACTTTGCGGCGCTTATTGTACATGTTGGTTTGCTTGTTTGTAGGTTTTTCTTAATGTTAAGTATTATAGCAGCACTGACCTGACTACAAACGTGTCTATCTACCAGTATAATGTACGTGTACACGTGTATTTTGTTTATATTTCATTTTGTCCATGTCAACCAGCTAACACTGTAGTCTGTATTCGGCTGGTTTCGGGAATGGGAACAGCAAGTGAATGGGAATTGACATTTGAAGTTCAGACCGGTATGGGAATGATGTGGGGAAAAATTTGAGAATTGAATATAAAATAGAATGCTGATATGGTAATGGAAAAAAGTAGAAACTGCCGTGTAAATATTAGGTTTCCCAGATTCACATTAATATGCGCGTAGCAATACGGTTGAATTTATTGTGGTGACTGATGCTCTTTAGCGTTCGTTTAGGCCTACTGCAAATTTACTACTAAAAGTCAATAGTTATTGATGCAATTAAAAAAACAGTTGGCTTGCTTTTTAAGCCATTGTGTATACTAAATTAAAACTGCATAATTTGTGTTAATTGAGCCAAACTTACTAATTAAGTTTAGTAAGTGAATAAGGAAATCAGTTGTACAGTTGAAATAATAATATTGTTTCTCAGAAGTGGTCATTGTGTTTACTGTTTCCCGTTGTCTTTAGCTTTAGAAAAGTATTCTTCTATCTGAATTTCATGAAAATGTCACCAAATTTTTATTTGACGAATAAGTACAGAATCCGTGTTTTCTGGTTAGAAAATTCAAGGCAATTGTCTGGACACCAGCCTAGTTTTGCGATATCTGGGGATTTAGTCAAGGAAAACATATCAGAAAAGTCCATCACTTGATATAACGCTGCCTACACGAGTCAGAACTCGTGAACAGAGGCGCTATAAAAGGTCGAAAGTGGCAACTAATTGACATATTAAGCTAATGATACTGCAGTGCATTATGCGGCCGTCCATCGCTCTTGTCAACGAACAACTGGAGCTGCAGTACAGCCAGTGGACATAATTATCAGTCATCGCCACAGTTAACCACGTTAGGTCTTCGCTCCACAGCGCGTAAGCTGAGTAAGTGAATACGGAAGTAAGTTTAATGCATATCTGATTTAAGGCTCACATGCATACACTACTCACCAAAAAAAACAAAACACGACCAAGTCACGTTAACGTACCAGAAAACAGTAATTTAAAGCAGACACTAAAATATCTTGCATAAACTAGAGAAAATACTACAGAAACAGTCCAGATTATAAGACAGTGCTATAACTAACCGTGAGAAATGAAAGCTCACAATCACCCCCAGACCTCAGACACCCGAAACCACCCAGCTGCTAAACACCCGATTAATAAACCCCATAAAATAATTATACTTAAACAATGAAACGTTACGGTATACAAAATTTTTGCACAGTTACTCAAGTCTATAAACCCTCGCCATACTATGTACGTATTCGTATTTTCCAGCCTACTAAGGATTTAAGGTTGAGTTGACCTGAGCACACTGTAGGTTAGCAACTTGCTCAAGGTTGCTTGCTTGCAAATGACCGGCGACGAATTTAAACTAAAACCTGAAATTTGCAAGTTGATACTATCTCTAACCACTAGACCACTTGCACGTACGTTATTGTGTAAGCCTACTGTAGGTGCATGCAGTTCCTGTGCAGCCAAGCATGCGAGTTCAAATGTTTAAAATAATTTTTTCGTTTAAACGCTGTCTTTTCTTCTATACGTTGGTCAGCATTACGAAAACTAAGCAAGGCCTACTGGTGACAAGATACCAAATTAAGACTTCTTCCGAAATTTTTCTGCATCGGATCCTGTAAATGCAACTTTGTTGAAATTGATCTAGTCTATGCTTGTCAAAATAAACATAAAATAGTACGATTCCATGAAACGCAGTGTATTTACGCTGCTAATTCTGCTTTTGTAATCATCATCATCATCATGACGCGAAGCGTTCAGCCGTAGCATTCCGCCGTTGCGATTTGTCGCGAAAACGAGCGATCTTCTGCCAGCTGCAGAGCGTCGGTCACTGATATTCCTGTGTCCCGGCAGATCTGATGGATCCAAGTGATGGGAGGTCGACCACGAGCACGTTTCCATTCAGGAGATGGTCGGGCACCGTCTTGGGCTTCGCAGCAAGTCCGAAGAATCTGGTTTGCTGGAACATCCTCTGTGAGTCTGGCAACATGACCAAACAGTCCGAGTCTTCGTTTGCGAACGATGGAAGAGGCTGCCAGGAGACCGGTCCGGCGTAAGACTTCACTGTTAGATACGAAATCGTACCATCTAATGTGAAGTATCCGCGCTGACACCGTGTGTGAAAGGAGTCCAATCGTTTTCAGTCTGCTTGTGTAAGGGTCCAGGTTTCTGAGCCATAGAGGAGAACTGCCAGCACGCATGTGGACTATGTACGAATTCTGGTTGGCATGGTGAGATTAAGTTGCTTTTGTAATGATTGTGCAAAAATCAAACAAAAAAATTACAAAAAAATTACTGCATGCTGCACGTGTTTTCTAACACAATGTATTTTATTTGGGCCCCTTCCACGGCGATGTAGTCCGGCAAGTAGGCAATTTACACGGTCGACTCTGTCGTTTTCTAATGTTTGTATTTCGCAAAATAACGTAGCAACGCATTTATTATAATGTGACATACTACAAATTACGTGCCGATTGTAATGGTAAAAAAATTGTGAAAATCGGTAAACATTTGAAGACAATACGGAGAAAAATATGTGAATTTTTTTTATTCACAATGTGGACCTACAATAAGCTAAAGGAATATTAGCCTACAATGTAATACGCTAATTCATTTATTTACTCATTTGCATCAAAAGCATAACCTGAATCATCCAGCACTTACAGTACTGCTAGGCTAGTAGGCTCATCAACGTTGGACTGGTATAAAACACCAGGGATTCACGGTTAAAACACTGACTCAGTAAGACTAAATCAGTTATTCAGAAAATGCAGAATATGATTTCCACAACGTCAATGGTAAGTTACTGACGACCTATCGGCGTGGCGTGACGTAAGGTTAAACAAGGCCTACAGTGACGCAGTAGCTGGGTTATCTAGTAACTAGTCTACTGTACGAACGTTAGTAACTCGACTGTAAGCCGGAACTCAATGTACACGCAGTGCGATCACGACTCTTAACTAACGGCCCTAGGCTACAGAACAACTGCCTCATGTTATGACGGGTTTATAGCGTGTCGTTTACGCACCGCATTGCCAAAACATTTTCCTTATAAAAGTGTTGCATGAAACCATTGAAATGGCAAGAGAAACGAGCCGTCGATTAAATAAAACGCTTCGAAAAAATGTGACATCAATTTTTCGATAAAAAAATTGAAAAGAGCGTTAATTGAGCAAATTCCGCAGCAACAATCGGCCACGAGATATTGTGTGTTCAGTCGTCGGAAGCCTGTAGTGCGGCGAGTGACTGGCTGTCAGTGGCTGGTTGATGGGTGATCTGAGCATAGATGGGCGGCGGTGGAACGGGGGCAGGTCGATGAGCTGGTCCACTCTGAACTTGTCTGTCTGCAGCATTCCTCGTGCTCATCACTTCAGCGTATTGCGACGTCTCCGACTCGTCCGTCTGTTCAACCACGGAAACACAACATAAAGGTGTCAGATCAACGGTAAATCGAGTAGGCCTACTGGTACGTTTAGTTGGTGTTAAAGCGGGGCGCATTCACCCGTGTCGGTGGTACCTAACACACAGATGACGCTCCTTAGCTCTGTGATGGGTTTAAGAGCTATACACCGTTTTTACTATTTTAACCTATGTCAATGTCATACGTGCCGCTGTTGCAGGCGAGCTTCAGACATGATTGCGTTTGTTAATAAGACGATGATGATAACGAGATGTTTCTTTAATGTTTGTGTAGCCTTTTTTACAATGGATTTTTATGCTCGTGTTGTTAAACGTTGCGCTTGTCAGCGTTTTATTAAACGAATATATAACGATGATAATGATGACTGTTGAACATGGCCGGATCAAGCGTGTGGCCTACAGTGAAAAAAACAAAGCTTTGTTGCGTTTTCCTTGCATTCTGCACTGTGTGCTTTTCTGTCTGGTCTCGTTTAGGCCTAGGCCTATGTGTAAACTATATACTGTTTGGGTCCACTGTGCAATTCATGCCCTTTATGGCGGATAGAAAGTAAAAACACTGACCAAAAATGAGCAAAAATAACAAATAAATGAATCAATAAATGCATGAATAAATGAATAAATATGAAAATGAATAAATAAATCAACTTTAAGGCGGCCTGCCTAGCTGACACATTCCCAATTTCCGAGCCCGCACCGTGACCGTTTCAGACGTAGGCTAATTTCCGTAGTTGAATAATTTCAACCCTAGAAAACTAAATAACTTGGACGTTTAAAAAGAATTTCAAACGTTTGAATTACATCATGACAGCACGTGTAACCGCTGACAAAATGAGCATAGTTGTTGGCATCTATTGACAGTGTAATTATACAGGCGATTTTTACTGACACAGTCATTTTCTCGTAGTTCGTAGGCCTACCTGTGCGTCCGGGCGATCCGGTGAAGTGGCAGTAGGATTGCCGGGAGATTGGATGCGTTGAGAACGTGACAAAACTTCGGAATAGAGGCAAGAAGAGTCAACAGCCTCAGCTGAAGACGGCCTCGCATTCACGCTGCTTGATGGCACCACCTCTGAATGAATAACATACGTTTAATGTATATAGTACACACGCGTTCTATTCGCAATTGAATGTACGAAAGAAAGCTAGGCCTACAAAAAGCTACAAATCACATAACATTTCCATCAGAAAAAATTTCAATATACATTTAAAAATCATAGGCCTATAGGTAACACTATAATTTATGTTGTCAAGCAAGTCATTCCATATACGAGGTTCAAAATTGTACTGCAGGGCAGACGACAAATCTACTACAATTAAAGTGCAATTATCGAAACGATTACATCAGTGAGTAATTAAGCCTATTCCACCAGGACAGATAGATTTGCACTCCACGGTCTGCCGGCTATTAACACAAATTAACATCGCCACAGCTATGGTCCGCAGACAAGCCTATAACAAACTGTTTCGGACCACGCGAAATTGAATGTATTAATTTGCTCTGAATTGGATGATTTATTAACTTACCAGGCATTTTACGTGAGTATGCAATTACCGTATGCAAGAGAATTCGTTTGCTGTGTCTATCTGCAGACAACTAAAATGCATTGCAGGCATGGGTTATCGCCTCCTCGATCGCAGCACGACCTGAAACTAACGGTTTAATGAGTGTTGGATGCTTGGTGATATAAAAAGGCCGAAAAAGTTTTTTTGTGTTCGCATGGCAAATAATGACACGAACAACAGCAACACTAATAATAAATAATTAGTGGACAGCTTGATTCGGAGTAGAGCGCGTTGGTGCGCTGTCTCACAGACAATCCGCATGGGATAAGCCTGGCATTGCTGTAGTGAGGTCTCAGTTGGAATCTGGTTTGCTGGACGCACGTCAAAAAGCTACGTTTTTGGCTGCTACTGCTCCCCACACTGGTGACCGGCTATCCGCTCTTCCAATTGCAGCGTGTGGCTTGCGCCTGGATGACGAAGCAGTTCGTGTGGCCGTAGCACTACGTCTGGGACTAAAGGTCTATGTACCACATTCTTGCCATTGTGGACAGGACGTCGATGCATGGGGTCAACATGCTTTTGTGTGCAAGCACGCGCCGGGTCGCATCCAGCGACACCATGCACTCAACGACATCATCGCTCGCGCTTGTGCTTCTGCAGGGGTTCCTGTTTCCAAGGAACCGTCCAGTCTCTTTCCAGGTGACATCCGAAGGCCTGACGGCATCACCTTGATTCCATGGCAAGCAGGAAAGGCCCTGGCATGAAACGCTACAGTCACATCTACGCTGGCCAACTCGTATCGTATCAGTCTGCCACC
>Ga0209671_1000677_pt1 | contig 24325 bp, 18 predicted proteins | sample WorMetHERISLAND2_2_FD_187401 | JGI IMG/M metagenome (GOLD analysis project Ga0209671, IMG submission 187401) | Marine gutless worms symbiont microbial communities from Max Planck institute for Marine Microbiology, Germany - Olavius geniculatus... | ecosystem: Host-associated > Annelida >... | reverse complement strand
AGTGACGACTTCAACGGCGTCGGAATCGTCAGCTGCATCAACCTCTGACGACTGCTGCGAAGTGTGCCTCGTGGCGCCACGTGCTGGCTTCGCATTGGTGCCGTGCGGACATGCGCGCTTCTGTGACCCGTGTGCCATGCGTGTGTCAGAAGACAATTAAGACAAACTGATACCTACAGTTTGTATAACATTCATAGTAACAAAAAAACTTAGTGAGCAGATACTCGAACATTGAAACAAGTCTCGCGATGTCCACCCTTGCTACATGGTTTCACGTTGTCCAGTCTCGCGATGTCAGGTCTCGCGTTTTCAGTCGCCCCCTGAAATTTATCTCACAATTATTAGTGCACTGTGATCGTGCTTGTGGGTCGACTGTCGTTGAGGTAGCGTGTGATGGGCTTTGCGTACAGAGAGAAGCGTCGGACGACGATGACGATGACGATGACCAGTGCGCTCTGAGTGATCGTTGGACCTATCAGCGTCACAGTCGTCAGTGGTCGCGCTTCGACAGTGACGACCTACTGCTGAACCAGTCGCCATCACATCCTGCCGCCATGAATGACAGGCACGCCGGCGGTGCTGTGGGTGCGCTGGTGGTACCTGCAGCTGACGACTGGACGCTAGAAGGCAGTTTGCGCTCGACCGCCAGCTGTGATAGCGCCATCGACGCGTCGCTGATCGGCAGTAACTCGTTTACGTTGACCGGCGGTACTTGTACTGATGTAGTCGTGGTTCATCGTCGACCTGATGTCGCTCCGTTCCCCCAGCTGCTGACAGCTGACGTGCCGCCGCCGTCGTCTGCGCCCGTCGTTTCTCCGTCGTCTCGGTGTACAGACTCTGATCGGTCGTCTGTCGGTTCCAGTTCGGCGCTGCGTCGGTCCGCTGCCACCGACCGACTGCGTGGTGCGTGTCGCAGCGTGCTACGCAAAGTTGAGAACAGGATGAAGCGACGCGCCGGCTCGGCGTCACCAACAAGTCCCGCTGCTGTCTTCACCGCCGTCACGTCGTCGTCACCTATGGAGATCAGTTCACCGACGGTCGTCGACGAAGTGGCAATGCGGGCGAGGATGGACGCTCTGCGGTGTGTCGACCTCACATCCAGCTCTCAGCTCCCTGCAAGTATTGCCCGCGGTCTGCTACAGCACTCGGCGCCTGCGACTCCCACAGACGACCGGTACTTGCCCGGCCTGGTGGACTCGGCCAGCATGCAGCGACGTGGTCGACAGAGGTCACTCGACTCAGCACGTGTCAGCGTCTACGACAACGTCATTGTGACGTCACCGAATGACGTCATCCCGGCAAGTCCACCTGATGACGATCCACAGCGACAGCTGGACGCCATCTTGTCAGCTCTGTACCGAGACATCGGCGTGCTCAGCACCTCACTCGCCGTCGTCGACGAAGAGCGATCATACGGTAGCATATAGATGCAATCATCTGTCGAAATTTAGCTAATAATTATTCATTAATACGTTAAGGTCAGATTCGTGTAGTTTAGATAAGAACGAATATTTCAAAATATGTTAAAATGTTTCGTGCATAGTTAGATATTATTCACTTCCACGCATGCACATGAGAGCGAAACAATCATTTGCATAAATTATATGGTAGGCCTATGCGTTTGAAGACGTTGTATGAATACCGTTCATAATGTACTTTAAAAAACTGTTGTTTCGAATCACACGTGAACAGTGTGATTTCATTCGATTTTGTATTTTTTGCTGTATTTTTAGTTTAAGCAAGTAATTTCTCGTTTTCCACATAAAATAGATAAGCTTATATTTTATCGTTGATATGGCGTGTATTTCAGAGCGTGAAACGAGTCTGTGTGGTGGCGACGACGATGCTGTGTCCACTTCTAGAACTCCGACGATCATCGGTAATAATTTTTATCAAGTGCACTAACTAAATTCTGCATATAAACTGAAAGCTATACTTTTCATAAAAAAAAGTTGGCGCTGAACTGTTCACTTTCTTTGTTTCTTCATTTGTGGGCGTTTATCAACTATATTTTGCAAAAAAATCTTGTTTTAGAAAAGTAACTGAACGGTTTTATACTGTGTTTTTTATCCTTAGAACACGTAACAGTAGTAAAAGCGTTTGTTTGTGTGACATACGCACGAAAAGTTTGCCCGTTGTTTTGTACGTGATTAACCTAAAGTTAAAGGCTGTGTTGACATGAAGTTATTATTCAATCGAGTAATGTTCCAAAATAAATGTTTGTTTTTTTTGTCCGGGGTCGCAATTAATTGTTAACTTCGTTGGACTTTATTTATAGCGATTGATTTTCCGTTGATGTTGACCGCCACAGTGGAAGACTCCGAGTTGACTTCGGACCGAACTCTGGACGACGACGACGACAACGAAGACGATCTACAACCAGCATGCACTGCGTCAACCCAGCACGAGACCTCGCAACACTCCACGCCCGACTCCACTGAGCGTCGTGACGGCGTGTCTGCTGGCGGGCTGGAGCGGCGACAGTCGGCGGCCGAGGACACAGAAGACTCGGAGCACAGGGATGAGGACTGGACATATCCTGACGACAACAGTCCTCCTCTTGTTGATGGTGGTAACCACGGAGGTCCACAGCATCGAGAACGACGAGATTCTGGCGTCGGTTCATCTCTTACTCGCTCCTCCAGGTTCAGCTTATAATCCAGCTTGTTTTTGCACGTCGATATACATGCGTGATTTGCATGGGACAATTTTGCACGTACTTTACAAATAAAACCAAAATAATACCGAAACTCGACATTTTTTTCCGTTGGTGAGATAGTCGTTATCATACTTTTGGAGCATACCGAACGTTGTATTATTGAATAACTATAACTGTCACTTGAAGGAAGAGACACAGTGTTTTGCACAGGATAGGATTATTTATTAGGGCGCCAGTCAAGAAATCGTTCAATAATGCGACGTATGAGAAGCGTCGATAGCCTACATTTTTGCTTGCCCTTTCCGCTAACATTGTTGGTCTATTTTCGTTCAAATTTACACGGTGGTTTTCACACGATGCCCTTCGTGCATCAGAGTTCGTTATGGCCGTTTAAGGTCACCCAAGGTCGTTGATTTCAGTTCGTTTCAGAACGTCTCTAAGTTCATTAGCAAACAGGGACTGTTCAGGTTTAAGACGATGCGTCCTAACTCTAGGTTATGTGTATGTTACGTGATACAGCAGAAAGCAGACTCGCGCAGCGCGTATCAGATGGCACAGCTTCGCCAAGAGTCACCGGTCCAGCGTCTCTGACAGCGGCACTGACGCTCGTACAGTACAACGTCGACTGATGAGCTGTATGTCCGTCGGTCAGTTGGCAGTGCTTCATCGGCTTGCCATGCTGCGAGTCACTGCCACGCTTGAGAACCACTGTCCGTCTCACCGCGCCGCTCGCTCCTCGTACGTACCAGACAGTCACAGTTCGTCTGTTCAGTTTGTAGTCTAAAAACAAACCGCCATTTTTGAAGACTTAGATTGACTTTACAGGCGCAGATTCATCTTGTTTCAACGCGCTAAAATTGTTACTGTGCCAATTTTTGCAGGTTGGACGCCCAACAGACAACTCAGTTCTCCACTCCTCTGGAGTTAAGGCGGGACACGTTTACGCGTTTCGGATGGCACGTAACGCCGTGTGGCAGGTAACGCCCTGTAGGCCGTAGAAAAATCTAGAAAAATCGGTTGGAGCTTTTTAGGTTGACGCAATAGAAGTCGAAATTAATATAGGCACAGTAATGGTAATAATAGCAGCAGCAGCCGCAGCTGTAGACAATAAATCAAGTGAATACTTCTATCTATGAATGATTATAAAGAAATGGTTTGGTTGCGTGACGATAGGGTGTGGGACTTGCGATAAAGAGGTGGTGGATTCGACTCACAGTCACGTCGTGTCGAATGGTTACGTACTTAGATGGCTGACGTCTACGAACAGGTAAATCTTCCCACCTATAGGTCAACTCAGTTCTCCACTCCTCCATCGTTTCGGATGGCACGTAACACTGTGTGATCCCATGTGGCAGGTGACGCCCTGTAGGCCGTAGCTCTTGGAATGTGTTTTCTATAAAGAGCTATCAACTGCATTAACCTGTCAGACGTTTATCCGTCGTTAACGGTGCGTCTGTGTTGCTGGCAGGTTTGTTCCTCGTCTGATGAAGCGCAGTAGAACGCCAGACTACTCAGACCGAGCAGTGTTCGGTGTGCCGCTGATCGTCAGTCAGCAGCGTCACGGGCAGCCGCTGCCTCAGTGCGTCCTGTACGCCATGAGGCGTCTCAGACGCGCTGCTGCTGATGCTGTCGGCGTCTTCCGCAAGTCCGGCGTGCGGTCTCGCGTAGCGTCGCTTCGTGAACAGCTGGAGACCGACTCAGGTCAGTAGCAGTTCATTGTTCGCTGACGCCTGTTGGATATTTATCAGTATCGACAACTGAGTTCCCAGCAGTTGTCATTTACAGTACAGAGGGAAAGGAGCGGAGATAACTGTGGTAACGAGGTAGCAATAATCACACCGAGTTTGGCCCACTTCTGATTATGTCACTTTTATAAAAAAAATAGAGTACTAGAAAAAAAATGTCATCTCAATGCTGACATATTGAGCGGCCGTCCATGGTCCATGTAGCGCTGTGCAACACTATCAATAACCATAACAGCATAACTGAGTTTTTGAGCTCGAAATTAACCCAGCTTTGTGGAAAGTTCTCACTGATTTTGTGTTTCTCTGCCTTTATTGCTTGAGTTAGGAACTTAGGAGTTTGTACGGTTCAGAGAGATGCGCAGACAGAGAGACCCGTGTTGCAATGCAACCCATTAGGACGGCCGCACAGTAAACGATAATGCGGTTTTCTACTGGGGATAAGCCGAAGTTATAGCACACCTGAATTATTAACAAAAGTAAATAATTGCCGCTTAAGTAATAAATTGTTGTATAAGATAGGCTGGATTGCTGAGACTGAGATGACTTTGAACGTCTGTTTTTGTGCACGTAATAGATTCCGTGGAGTTCGACACACTGCCGGCGTATGATGTCGCCGATCTGCTCAAGCTGTATTTTCGCGAACTTCCCGATTGTCTTCTAACAAGCAAACTTTCACACATCTTTACTAGCCTCTTTCAACGTCAGTAGCGCCTGCTTGACTTCCTATGTATTTCGTCTTTCTGCTGCCGAAGTTAAAATTAAAAACTTATTTGTAAAGTGCAGTAAAATTCTAGGGTATAAGATATTGAGGCGATGGCTACATTACGGTTCACGACTCGTCTGTGAAAGTGACAATGTTTGTTTTTAAACCAAATGTTTGCATATATACAGTAGATTTTTTATTGGTTGAATTTTGTAACTTGAGAACGAAAAATTGGCGTATTTTAGTATATGTATAGATTATAATGATTAATTGTGCCATTAGTCATTAAAATGCAATAGAATTATTTTGGAATTATAGTTTTCAAAATTCACTTATTTAGAAAAAAATGATGGACTCGGTGATACAAATTGACAAAACGAGCAATAGTCCTGTAGACTACTACATAATTATAATGTTCACTTATGGACAAAAGCTTCATAGTTTGTATGTAATGTTATTGCACAGTTATAAATTATAATCCGTATGGATGCAGCTTTTATTTTTTGTAGTAACATGGAAAAGTGCCATTTATTTCAACCGTAAGTTGGTTGCTACTTTGGGTGGTTTTGGGCTTTAAATATTTTTCCTGTGCGACAATTAGGGCAGTGCTATTGCTAACGTTGGTTTTGTGCTTTTTCAGTCGTTGAACAATTCCGTGGGTTTGATGATTTTATCTAGCGCACTACAAGTTATTCACTTTTTTGTTTTAGAGTACTACAGGCTATAATGTTTCGTATCAATATCGCAACTTTGTTAGTTTGCCATAGCAGAACCATGGCAAATTGCGTTGCTAAGATGTGGCGTATTATTTGACTGGTGACGGTTGTATCTGATGTCTAACGCAATCAATGTTGTTGTACAGACGTTCCGACTGAGGATCGGTTTGAGATGCTGAAAGCAACTGTTCTTCTGCTACCTGATATTCATCGTGAGACTTTGCAGTGCTTGCTATTGTTTCTTAGCGACATGGCCAAGCAGTCGGAACATAATCAGGTAAGTTCTGACTACTAGTCCTTCACACAATTAACATTTTTTGCTTTAGCGTTAACAGTTTTACAATTTGTCTTCTCGTTTGTATTGCTGTTTGTCACATGGATGTTGCCAATATCCAGTGTCGTTTATTCTTCTATCATGAAGTTTTTTTTTGCTTTGTATATCCATACTGAGCTGGAGTAATCATAGATAACTACTCGGCCAAGTAAACAAAAGCAAGTGTGTGGGCACGTGAGTGTTCAGATAATATCTCGTGGGCTTGTAATCATTATCGTATATTGGAATATTTCACTATTTTGTTTTTGATCAAAGACTGGATGTAAATTTTTATTACAGAGTGTAATCTTTGGCTGTTTAGGCCCCTATGTCTAGATGATTATGAGCTTGTTTTCAATGCCGTCATTTCAGTTGTTGTCTGTTACTGATTTTAGTGTTGCAGAATGCTGTGACACGAATACTGTCGTACAATACAATGAGTGACTGGTCGGTGTGGTGCACTGCAGATGAACGCGCGTAATCTGGCGGTGTGTTTCGCGCCGTCGCTGTTCCACGCGTTCGCCGGTGTCCGCAAGACGAAGACGTCGGGGGAAGGACGTTCAAAGCGCGCGCGACGTCGTCGAGCCCGAGCCTGCGTCGAGGAAGGCGTCTTGAGTGAACAGGACTTGGAGCAACAGCGTGCCGCTCACGAGTGTCTCACCACGATGATCGTCAACGCCAAGGACTTGTTCACGGTCAGATGCTGTTCTGTTGCTCGATTGGAATGATTATTTTTACGCAACTGGCTTTAGAAAAACTATCTGGTTCGCTGATGAAAAACTGTTCACCGTGTCAGTCTCAAGCTACCCGGGAGTATGAAGTCAACTGCATCGTAAGCCAGAAACTCAACCGTCTTGCAAGCTCTGTGTGCTGATGCATTGTCTTGCTGAAATGTGCAAAAGTCAAAGTATTCATACAAGCGCGTGAACGTGATCGTTTTCGGGTTTGTTTTGGGGCTGAAACAGTGAAACTTCAACAGTTTATCATCAGTAAATGAGATGAAGTTTACTATCGAAGCAGGGCAGGGCAACTGACGGCACCGGTTGAGTCTTATTTGCTGTTGCTGATATTTTTTTGCAATAAATGATAATGATATGACGAACTTTTTAACTACAAATAATAGTCATTAGTCAGCATAAGTTGTGCGAACAAATTGATGATGCTGTTGCCAGGTACCAAGCCAGCTGATGCAGCGATGTCATCTGACGTATATTGAGCAAGGAGATCCAGTGTCATTGGCGGAACTTGGAGCTAAGTTGTGTGGTCGCAGTGAAACAAAGACCTACTCGGCCTACATCGAAGCCTGCATTCATGGTTTGCTCAAGGTACTCTGACATTCTCTGCTTTACACAGATATACACTGACTGTAATAAGGTAATAATGTAAGAATGCTAATTTAAAATTAAAATTATGATGATCTAATAGCCATTCATTACTAGTGGCTAGACGTCCGTAATTATAATTTTGTGAAAGCTGCGTTTTTATTACTTTTAGTTCTGTTACGTTTAACTTTTACGCGCGAAAGCAGCTACTGCTTTCAGCGCGTTTTAGCCATCGCAATTCTGTCCATCCGTCCGTCCGTCTGTCTGTCCGTCACACGGGTAGATCAGTCAAAAACGGTGCAAACTAGGATGACCAAATCTTCACCATCGGCTGCCTGGAAGACTCTAGTTTCAGGAACCGTAAAGCTTTTTCATAAATTCGATGGGGGTCACCCCGAACGAGGGTGCTAAATGAGAGGGGGGTAGGCAAAATTTGCGATTTTTGGCCAATAAGTCGCTGTATCTTACTAACGGTGCGAGATAAGGCCTAGGTTACTATTAATCGCTAATAGGAAATCGTATACTGGCTCTCGATTGGCGCCGAATTCAATGACCTTGAATGACCTTGAACGCCAAAATAGGGGGTTTAAAGGATTGTTTTGTCGATTAAGCACTGCGACAAGCACTGCGACACAAGTCTATATCATTCACAAGGTGGCACCACGGTACTGGCGTTGGTGGCGTGGCGTAGTGATAACGCGTTTCGGCTGAAATGAAGTTACTCTACGCCGGGCCCGGTTAGTACTGCGATGGGTGACTGCCTGCGGGCAGGAACTGCTATAGGCTTTCGCGCGTCCCGTGAGCATTAGCTCAAATTTCTTGTATGTTGTGTTACATTGACAAAGATGAAATTTTTCTTTTTTTTCTGTACATCATGTTAGAACATTAGACAGTATTTCGTGAAAAACTGTGCCATTTAACTGAGAGGGTGAGGTCTAGTGTGTCTGGACTGCGCGCAGGAGTCACGTGACAAGTTTCGTGGCTGGGTGTCGGTGACGTCATGCGGCAGTGACGTAGACGTGGCGTACAAGAAGGTGGGTGACGGCCACCCACTGCGCCTGTGGAAGTACAGCGTCCAGGTGTCCGCTCCACCGGTCGACGTGCTGGATCGTCTGCTGCGTGAGCGTCATCTGTGGGACGACGATCTGATCAAGTGGCGAGTCGTCCAGCGTCTCGACAGTCAGACCGAAGTGTTTCAGTACGTCGTCAATATGATGGTGCCTCACCCCACCAGAGACTTCTGCGAACTCAGGTAATTGCCACACGTCTATTGTGTGACCGACACTAGTTTTAGGCGAAGTCGTTCTAACGCAAGCCATTTCGGTTGTATCTTTCCATTTCCTGTCGTCTGTTACATTCATGCACTAATTTTTTACACACCTTTGGAATTCACCAACGGTTAATAATAATGATGATGATGACATTTTTCCAGCACATGATTGATTTTGCAGTAATTATTTGTTCATATTGCATCAAGTGCTAACGTTGATTTATCTCTGCAGCGCATTTTCGATGGCTGTCACCGTTTTTCGATCTTTTCTTTCATTCGACGATCTTCTGCTTGATTTATGAATTTATTATTTATTGACAAAGTTGGCTGTTTGAGCCATATAAAATGTCCTTTACATTGGAGTACGGTATATATGTATATAGTGTATGGATGCGATGTGTTTGCAGGTCGTGGCGCTGTAGCCTATCACAAAGCAATGTCTGCGTTCTCGTCTCTACGTCAGTGGAACACGCTGACGCGCCGCTCATGGGAGGCGTGCGTGCGGTCACGCTGGCGTCACGTTATCTCGTTGAACCCTGCGGCTCAGGCCGGTCCAGACTCACGCACATCGGACGAGTCGATTTCAGGTTCGCATACGATAGTCTACACAGTACTATATAAAGCATAGCCATGGTGTCTACAGAATCTTTCTCTGTGACACAGTTTTACACCGATGCTGCATGGCTTCTTCTGCTCTCCTTGGCGCTATAGCAGTGTTAGTTCAGTTCCAAAATTCTTCTCCACAATACAGTACAGTGAGTGATTTCTGTAGCGCCATTGACGAGGAACGTTTAGGAGCGCCGACAACGGTAACATTGAAGTGCTCTATGATTTGGTTCTTATTTAGTGTTTTTTTGTTTCTGCTTAGTTCTTGTTTGTAAAAATCATTGGACTAGTAAAATATGTTATGAAATTGCTGCAACTGACAGTAACGTTTTCCTTCGTCGACTTTATTGGGGAGCAGTTGTGTGCGTTTGTGTCTTTTAACACATTGATGGATTCCAGAAAACTTTCAAGTCGTCCACGTCTGCGATTTGCTAATCTTATACCCCGTTTACACGATCAGCAAACATCGAGCAGACGTCGAGCAATTAGCACGTGTATTTTGAATATATTTGCCGGGGTATTAGTGATTTGGTCACGCCAAGAACCAGAGCTGTGTGCTTCGGTGACTCGGTCCTCGGAGCTCTCGGCCGCTGGGGCGTCGACGTGGAATAGTTTGCTGTCGGAGCTCAAGAACACGTCTCAGAAAGTTGGACAATTCCCCGACCAGTTTAAAACGCAGCCATTATGATTATGCATCAGCGCAGCTGTCGTACCATTTTCATTAGACTGTGCTGATTCTGCTGAAACACAGTAATGTAAAGCCCAACTTCCACTACGCCAACAGAAACTCCACGAGAAAATAATTTCGGTGAAGGTCGCGGATGAAAGTCAGCGGGGATGTGACCGGAAGTTTCAAGCTTTAAAACCCTCTCGACATGTCGAGATGGTTGCGACAAAATCCATGACAAGTTCGCGATAAATCCATATGTGTCGCTTTCATAAGGAAAGTCCGAGGACTTGTCGCTTACTTTGTCGCAAAGTCGGCGTAATGAAATTTGGGCTTAACTGAGCTGAACTGTTGCGTGCAGGGGCCGCAGTCCGGACTGGTACAGCAGTGTCTACGCTCACCTGGTTGCTAACTACGCGCGGCGCATTCGTCAGTCGTTCAGTCACGACGACATCAGTGCTTCGGACGTGCCAGAGACGAACGTATGACCTCACCACCGTGAACCGCCGTCCCACGACTAACATTTTTTTCGTGCGACCAGACACTTGGCTAACGTCAGACGAGATTACATGGACATAGTTTTGGATTGAGAAATGCAGTATTAGCCTATATACGGAATACGATCTATCGCAAAAATGACGTTGGCAGGCTGCGCGTCGTGGCATAGGCCTATAATTGAAAGCAACAGTCATTGTATTATTTGTATGCATGTGCATGTATATGTTTACATTTTAGGTCTATTTGTCGACAGTTTTGTATTTTTAATCAACTGGCACTTTATTCTGTGAAATATACAGTGTGAATAAAATGAATGCTTTGTATTCTGTTAAAAGCCTTGTTTTCAATATTCCATTTCTTCCTATAACGTGAGCTCGCAACAGGCCAGAATGTCCGACTCATATTCTTTCTACCCAGTCTTCTTCTGACGAATATCCTCTGTGGAAAAATGTTCAAGCAATCCTGACTTTTTGGTGTAATTCGGGTTGTATAGGTTGCGATCAGTTTGTCACGTCATGATGACATTATCAGTGTGAGATCACTGTGCACTGCAGCTGTCGCATAATTGCACTTTTTGTCGACGACTGACTTGCACGCGTGGTGATTCTGCGTTAGCTCATTATTACGTTGCCACGCATCCTCTGAAATATAGTTTTCCAGTGCAAATCAGTCGTCATGTCACATACATTATGGCTCAGTGACAAGGAAGTCGTAAGTTTTTTTAAGAAGTGGGCGATTGGAACTCTGCGGTATAGATTAAAATCTTGCTTCGATTTCTGCTGTTTGGCGCTTTGTTTTTAAAACTGAAATACAGGCCTACGTGTACGAATTGATGTGAACGTTCTTCATTTTATATCGGAACTAGGCCGACATCTTCGTAGTTTTATAAGATACACTGTGTTCCAATAAAAGTGTCTTCCTAAAACGTCGTTAATAACTGCATTAAACTAAAACTACCATTAATGTAAATTTATGTCCAGTATTTTTGGTCAACTCGGAAAGATTGCAGAAAATTTGGCTTAAAAGTATGAGCCATGAATAACAAATCGAATTTTGAAGAAGTGCGTTTTAGATACTAGTAACACCACACTACAGCTCGTTATTGATACGTCAGTGTTGTGTGAACAAGAACAAACAATAGGCCTAGCTTTTAGCAATTTTGCGTCAACAAATGGGTTGTGGAGGGAAAAATTAATCGACGAATTTTCGAACAGAAGTCGGTCTCCGTCATCTTTGTATAAGTTGCAGACTGAACTTGATCAAACCGGTACAGCTGTGGATTGCAAACCTGGTAGTGGTAAAAAGCGTAAGAAGAGGACAGCTCAGAACGTTAATTCATCTGAGGAGCTGGTATTGTCAAAAAATGCACCGAGCGCTCTCAAGTCTGTTAGAGTCAACAAACTGCATGAATTCCCAAAACGTCAGTGCATAGGATCGAAGCTGCTGTAAATTTAAACTTCACATTTTACGGACGCACATTAAAAGTTCATAAATTAGCCGTTGTCGTGTTTAATTAATTTTAATATGACCTCACGTCATATTAAAATGTCATATTAAAATCACGTCATATATACGTCATTCTTCTTGACTTAATTTACAGGTATCATGTCAAAAATTTCAGGCAAATCTGTTAGGCATACGTGTTTGTTGAATTATAGCTCTTTGTTGTGGGACCACTTTTTATTGGGACAGTGCATTCTGGTCAGATAACGTAGTGAAATCTCCTAAGAGCTAAATTCTAAGAAAACATGTTTCGTGGTTTGAAAAATAAATTTCCATAGGACAGCGAAAGACAATAGGCCTATTGTATAATTCACATCGTTTAGCTAATCCCATTTTCATTCCAAAAGTGCTCAAAAGTCGGCGGGCCATAGGCGATCCACATGGGCAAAAAGTCATCTGACTCAAAGGTTTAGCCACCTATGTCAGGCCAATCAGATCAAGTCAAAACGATTTTTCGTGACAATAAGCAGCTATCATCATTTAGTAACATTATTTTGTTTGCCAATTGCAATTGTTGCTGTACATCTGTGTTGAAAGCTGTCCAGGAGGCGTCGTGGCATAAAACACCGTGATCACGCACACTGTACAACTGTCGTATAGGTACGTACTGTATGGTAATTAGAACATAGCGTTCGTATGACCTTGGCTCGTGTTCGCAAAGAACAAACGGACGACTTTTTGCCGCGAGGCTGACCGTATATCAAGGGTCTTCCTGGCGAGCTGTGTCGCTGGCATTCGCGACGTATTTCTGACGTTTGCTATCGCGAGATACGCCTATGCCTTGATCTCAGTGTATAGTTGAGTTGAGCAGATGTAGGCCGTTAAGTAAGTAAGCAACAGCACAGTGTCATGGCGACGTTTGAACTGCCATCCCGTCGGACATGTTGCACTATTATCTTTGCAGGTATATAGCGTATATCGTTTGTTCTCTATAACTTTTTGTAGGTTCTACATGTTTTATTTTTTATGCATTTACATCCTACCTTCTATAATTGCCAAACGGTAGTAAAATTTAAAAAAAAAACTTTTTTTGCAAAATTGTTTTAGACGTTTTGGGCTTAGGCTGTAGATGTAGGAAAATAGAACAGACAACGTTTTCCAAATATTCTCCGAAAATATTTTGTTTTAGGCCTACGTGTATGTCATGTAGCCACGGCCATAGTAAAAGAATTACGTAAATTAGCCGACGTTTGAAAATAAACAAAAAGCCCAGTTGTCGCTAGGGTGTGCCGACCGTGATGCACATATATGTCCGAAGGTCAGCGTCCGACTTCTGGCCGAGGATAGAAAGCGATAGTAACTATCTATATGAACTCGTCATCGCCCTATCCAACGGTGTCATCGCCGCCTCCCCTCTCTACGACGTACCGTTTACCCACAATAGTGCGAAGCGTAATGACCCTTCAATTAGGTCAGGTCGATGATTTTCGTCTTATCTGAAAGGGTTTATGCAACATCTTATTAGTCATCTATAGCAACATTGGCCCTATCGCTCACCGTTTTCAAAATTGCTAAAGTTTTTGGTTGAAAAAGCACATTTCTCTCTACCCCCTTCCATTCAACCCAACCCCAAATTTGAATATCGTTTCCCTTGCACTGCATTGCCCAAATTTTGCACAGATCATTGACACAAAGCTAATTATTCGTGTAAAAGTTTTTCTATAAGACCTACTAGTTAGCCACATTACCTCCGTTACAGACAGACGACACAGTAAGCTGTCGACCCCCCAAAATTGGTGGCCACGTGTAGGGCCTATGCCTTAATAACCGGTACTTTTTATAGACCACCGTGCAGTGTAGCAGACACTGTTTCAACTGTGTTCAGTTTCGTGTCTGTTCAACCAGTTCATTGAGGTCGTCGCTCAGAATGGAACTGCTGACCGCAACCAGACTGGTGATTATCAGTACTGCCCAGTTGGCCAGTTCGGCTATTTCGCTGATCGGACCAACTGCAGTCGCGCGGTGCGCTGTACTAACGGACAACCGACCGGCTTTCATCCATGTCCGGTGGGTAAACATTGGCGCGTGACCGGTCTTGGTTTTGGATTCTGCGATCAACCGACATCAGCCGGCTGCCAACTCAGTCAGCTGACCCCCGTGCCTGATCCGATAGGCCTACCAATAGATCCAGATCCTGTTGAACAAGTAAACTGAATTCGAATTATTCTATTTCTGTTATAAACCTACCAAAGCTGAATGGCTTATGGCGTTATAAAGCTATATTATATTATAGACTTAATGGGATGTACAGTGTAGCCTACGTATGATGTAGGTTTAGGCCTACGCAGTGTCACTGTCCATTAGCCTAACAGTCAATGCGGCGTGTTCCAGGCTATAGGGCCTATGGAACATCGAACAGTAGACCAGCAATAAACCTATAGATGTAGGCCTATTGCATAAATTGTTCTTAAGCAAGCATCAAAGCTATAAGCTATTCCACATTTAGTCAAGAGAACACGACTTCAGCGCGGCTTTCAAAGAATCAACAAGACAGCATGCCGCATCTTGTCGTAGGCCTATATGGCATGTTACTCGATCGGATTCATGGCCAGCCCAGTCTGTGATGCATTGTGCAGTTTGTTTGTCCGAGGACATTGCTATGCAACCGGAAGTCTGTTGATGGCCAGTACGGAGACCCGTTCAACTGCAGTCGTTTCTATCTGTGTATTGATGGCCAGTCTTTCGTGTCTAGCTGTCCAGCCGGCATGTCGTGGTCAGAACGCGCCGGGCACTGTCACTGGTCTCGGCTCGCTCACTGCGATCTGCGACTATTGCAGCGGTATGACGATGGTTACATCAGTAAATTAACGTCACCGCATATAGGCTACTCGTGCCATTTTTACTCCTTTGCTGGCTGTCAGAAACTGAACTGGCGCCAGAACACGCGCAGAACTTGTCGCCGATAACGAAAACTACAGCCATGCCAATTAACATCGATTTCTCAACGATCGTTATAGGGAGGTTTACTAATACCAGCACGTGTGTTGTTTCTAACGTCGCAGTAGTGCCGGTCTATATACGCCGTCGTTGTCAGCCTATTATTAGGCGAATCGCTTCTTGCAGTGCAAGCGATTTCGCCTTTTGCGAAACATTTCTTCTTAGCGTGGTCTGTCTGTCATCTGTCTGTCGCATTCGTTTCCTGTTTAAATTGTTTGACAGATTTAGATGCCACTTGTCATATACAGTACTGTTGTGAGATCCAACGACAGTGTGTCTACATGGGGTCCCTGAGAAGGGGAGATTCTGGGGTCGAACACTAGCCAAAACATGCAATTGCAAATCGTGGATGTTATTTGATTCAGTTTTCTACCAAAATTAGTCTTAGTTATTTATGCCCTAGCCGATTTTTCACCCACTTTCTTGTGTAATGTGTTCTACACTGCAAGTCATAAAAACACCAAAACAGACTCAGTCTTATGTAGTAGTAGCAATATCCTTAGGTTTTATTTTAGCTCTTAGGTTTGTTGTACACCACTGGTCATTTTCGTAAATGGTTATTTTTTTATTGATTGATTGATTGATTCAGTCAAAGAATAAACAATCGACTTTTCGCATTTTATCAGACACTCAACGGGAAGTTTGCTACCTATGGCCGTAGTTATCGCCATCACCCATTTTGCTTAGCCACTGAGGAATGGTCAAAATGAGTGGGCCCGTGAGACTTGGTCGAATACCAAGACGGTACACAAAAGCATTAAAAGTACGAAAAATAAAACGTGTATTTTGATTTTAGGGCCTGAACTGATCAAATACTAAAGTCGTTAATATTGTTGGTTTGTGTGATGTAGATACGGTTTGGAGTGTGTCGACGACGACCAATTCACAACCAACGCACGACCGACGAGCGACGTGTCCAACACGACCACCGACTGTTCTACGAACGACTGCAGTCTTACAACTTCAGATTTCACAGCTTCCAGCAATTCAACCAATGAAGCCAGACTCGCGAGTCGTCACAATGTGCCTAATACAATAATTATACTGGCGTTGTCTAATTTGATCAGCACAGTAAGAACCAGACTTGCGTATTGAACTCGTTTCAGCTACAGATAATGCTGTGTACCGATTGAGGATATATTACATAAAGATAAAAACGAGGTCACTCGTTCGATTTGGTTTTGAATACATAACAGTGCTTTCTGCACTGTGTCCCATCTTTAAAAAGCGGTGACGTCGATCCGTCGTCAATATTGGGGGCCCAAAAGTTGAGACGCCATAGGCGCCAAAAGCGAGACGTCAGAGTGGAACTGGAGAAAGACGAAGAGGTATCTGCTTTTTCAGCCGACTAGGTGCTCTAAGGGAGCGTCGTTATCTGCTTCTGCCGCGTCCTGTCAAAAAAAAATTGGCACATTTTAAATTAGCATCGCAAAACACTTCGTGTAGAACAACAGCATACCGAATCGAGCGAGCGAAATTTTCTGACCTTTTTGTCACCTTTTTCATAATATAATATTTCGTGAAAAAAATTGCAGGACATGCTTTTTAACTTTTACCACGGCTACAGAACCCATCCAAATATTGGGGCCCACACCCCGAAGATTGACGCCTATGCTAAACTGACTTCTACACCGTGGTCTATAAAACGCGCCACTTTGTTTTAATAGCTTTATGAAACATTGGCCAATCGTAATAATTTTTGGCATGCGACATCAAGAAGAAACTTGACGCAAATGATTTGGCCATTTCACCTTAATACTGTCGCTACACTACCTTGTGAAATGCAGAATTTGTAGTTTTGCCATTTACAACAAGGAATAAATATTTCCGACACAACTGGTCGGGGTTGACCGAAAATGCCGGACCTGATTTTGACGGACATGAAATTGACGGATATGAAATTGATGGACAAGATATAATCGTTTGAAACTACATTAAATTGCAATTATTTTCGAAAGAACAACGTAACACAAGTCAGAGCAACAAGATAAGTTGTATAATGTCGTAGATTTATTAAAATGCAGTCGGTTAATTTCGGCTGATGCGTCATTGTGTTTCATATGACCATTCTGCACAATGTCATACAATGAATATAAGTTAAGGATGAAAAAGTGATGCATGCTCTGCAATGGGGCATAATACCTGATATGAGCATACCTAAACGGTGAAAGCGGAGCAATCCAGTATTTCTCCTATGTGCCATATATATGCCAATGTGCCATATAATGTGGCAACATATATGGCACATACATGATAAATATATTATACATATATGTGTCGTATACGAATTATATATTGATCATATATGTGTTATAGGCTATATTTATTTTTCATATAAGTGCCATATATGTGCCGGGGTCCATTTTTTTACCGGACACAGTGTTCATAAAACGCTAAATGCAGTAACCATAAATAAAGACTATAAAATTACGTAAGCTAATCTTGAGCACTTAAGCCATATCACTGTTCCTTTTTTTACCTGTTTGTATAATGGATTATCGCACGCGTACAGAAAACCGCGGCCTTTAGCTATCGCTACGTATAACGACGAACTCTCCATGATCGCAACTGACCACAGTACTACAATTACACCGACCTGAACACGCTTTATATCCACTTAGACGGTCAACGGTAAATAAGCCGTCTTCTGAAATCTACTCGTCTACAGGTCATGTCCTGCATATTCAGGTCCGTCAATTTCATGCCAGGAAATCTGGTCCTTCAATTTCATGTCCGCCAATTTCATGCCTCGACTTTTGGTCCGTCTATTTCACGTCCATCAAATTCATGCCTGGACATTTCGATGGTCCTTTATTTTCAGGTCCGTCATTTTCAGCGCCCCCAACTGGTCATCAAATGGCAATTCAAGTTTTCACCGCAAGAACGTCTGTCTGTTTGCATTACCTGGGGAAAACAGAGCAACCCAAATATGCGTTAAAATAAACACAAAACATCAATCAATTTTATCTCTTCAGATATGTGCACACCCCGAACAGCCCTTCTCAGTTCGTTGGACAATGTTTCGGGTGTCATGCACCAGTGAGTCTATGCTGTTTAGGAATGTTGACGAACTGAAGTAGCGACTGATTGAAGCAGAACATTATCAACACTGCTTCAATGAGTTGAGAATGTATCTGCATGCCTGTGTTCACACAAGTGGTCGATATCTTAAATATAATTTACTGTCAGCATTTGCGCAACTGGACAATTGGATAAACTGTGAACCAAATGCTAAAAATCTGGACAAAATATGCTAAATGTATGTCATTATATTTAAATCATCATACTGCGTAGAATAAAAATGAAATATTTCGCTTGTTTTCTTTAGGTAGTGCAGAAAGAGATGTTTAGTAAAGTAGAAATTTTTGAATTTTCGTTCGATGGCCAATTTGTCTAAAATAATTGTGCCAAAAATTATTAAAATCTGATAATCCACCTTCAAGTTACGATCGATCATGTCGGGGTCTATTTTTGAGATCCAGTGTATAGTCGACTGAATGAATGAACCTTAAAAGTTTTACTGCAGTGTTCTCTGCTTAGCGCAAGTCGGACCGGAAGGCAAAGCAGCTGTGGATAACACAGAATATAACGTAACAAATCATTGCACTTACAGAAGCACAGACTAAGCAATAACCTGCATGCGTGGCGACCGATAAGCATATTACTAAGAAACTGTCCGCCTTATTCTGGTTAGAATTGTATATAGTACTTAGAATGTATTTAGAAGTATTTAGAATGGCTAGGCTTGTAAAGGGGACCAGTCTGGAATTCAACATGCACGCGATAATATCGTCCCAAACCATTTTTGCTGTTTTCGAATTTTGACTCATATCGCCCTTACATAGCTTTGTAAACTGTTGAAGTTTTTTGCTCTGATAATATAACTGTTCTATGGATTGCACACAAAAAAATTAGGCTAAATAGGCCTAGGCCTACGTTAAACCAAAAGATTAGCCAATACATTATTGTGTCAGTTTTCCAATTTTCCTTATAAAACCAATCTGTGCAAGTAGGCTGAATTGGAGTGGTTAATCTGTTTAAGTTTTTGACTAAACGTGTGCAATAAAAAGCATCGTGAGACGAGGTTCACCGTCTTATTCACCTTGACCATTCATAATCAGCTGATTTTGTCTACCTGACGTCATAGATTGTTTATTTTTAGGCGTGTGCAGGTTGTGCTATTAATAGTACCGACCACGCCTCAATGTCGGCCGGTCGGCCGGTGCCTACAGGCAAAGCATATCGTTGTTTTGTTGACTAACTGAAGGCGTGTTTTCTTTGTTTAAAATGAACATTAGAACATCGTAATTTGTTCAACGTCAGTGATATACCGGCCGCGAGTAACGCGGCGACAGTATTAACATGGATCAAGTAAACGAAAGAGGAACGTCGAAACAGGAGTTCCTGGTCGGCGAACAAGTGAAGGGCGTCTATCGTCTAGTTCGCAAGATCGGTAGCGGATCGTTCGGTGACATCTACCTGGGCGTGAACGTGGCGAACGGCGACGAGGTGGCAGTGAAACTAGAACCACTCAAGACCCGTCACCCGCAGCTATTGTACGAAAGCAAGCTGTACAAGATTCTTCAGGGTGGTCAGGGCATACCCCATGTTCGCTGGTTCGGCCAGGCGCGAGAGTACAACGCCATGGTGATGGACCTTCTCGGACCGAGTCTCGAAGATTTGTTCAACTTCTGCTCGCGCCGCTTTACAATGAAGACGGTGCTGATGCTAGCCGACCAGATGATAGGCAATATTGAGTATGTGCACAGCAAGAATTTCATCCACCGTGATATCAAACCAGATAACTTTGTGATGGGAATCGGGCGACATTGCAACAGGCTGTATGTCATTGATTTCGGTCTTGCAAAGAAATACCGTGACAGCAGGACACGGCAGCACATTCCGTATCGTGAGGACAAAAACCTCACTGGCACGGCTCGTTATGCAAGCATCAACGCACACCGAGGTCTTGAGCAGAGTCGGCGCGATGATCTCGAGTCCCTCGGTCATGTTATGATGTACTTCAATCGTGGTTCACTGCCATGGCAGGGTCTGAAAGCCGCAACCAAGAAGCAGAAGTACGAGCGCATCAGTGAGAAGAAGGTGGCAACACCGATTGAAATTCTTTGCAAAGGTTTTCCATCAGAGTTTGTGATGTATCTGAACTACTGCCGTGGACTTCGTTTTGATGAGGCTCCGGACTACATGTACTTGCGGCAGTTGTTCCGCATACTCTTCCGCACATTAAGCTATAATTATGACTTTATATTCGATTGGACAATGTTGAAGCAGCGTGCTGCAGTTTCGTCTGCAACTCGAGCAGTGCCTTGACTTAGCAAAATGTGATTTTTTTTTATGCCTCAACATTTATTGTGTTGTGACGCGTCACGCATTCATGCCAAAAAAGTACAATGTCATTTATTGTCTGCATGCCTTTTTTATTTTGTGGCATTGTTTTTGCCAATATGTTTAAGGAATTGAATGTTTCGGCTGTAAGTTGTTGACTTAACTGTCCTGTATTTGGGTATATTTTCATAGTCATACATCATTCTTTTTGTGCTAATGAATGCTGTGATGGTAATGAACTTAGCCTTGATCCTGTGTGTAGTCACATTTGCTTGTGGTTGTTACAAGATAGCTTGTAATTCAATTATGAGTTAATTTAGTTTCTTTAAGATGTATAGTAGATGTGTGATACAGCCATTGAGCAGTACTAATAACACTACAAGCAATGTACTGTCACCATATAGAAATGAAGATTGTTGATGACTTTGATTGTTTGGTGAATTAGAATGTTGGCTGTAAGGAAGGAGTGATAGTATGGTACGTTTTGCCTGTGTTTGTCTTTTTGTCTGCAATTTTGTAGTTGCCGTCTTTTATTGAGTTTTAATGACATTTTGTACAGTTGTACAGCTTTTTGGACCTGAAGAGGAAAATGAGTTTGTTAAGAGTCAAAATTTTGTATCCCCTTTTTATTTTGTTGTAATTATTTCCTCTCTAGTATATTTTCTATGGGAAGATCTGCACACCATAGTGAGGAAGCTCTTAGACTGATTGTGGTAGTGGCTCAGATGGTGTGTCTCAGTCTCCTGAGCTGCTATAAGCCCATATTGGATAACTGAACATATTTTGCCTTATTTTGATTCTAAAACATAAAAGAGGATCGGTACGTTTTTAATGGCAATATGCGTTATTGGGCAGCACTGTAATTTTTTGTGATAGAATGATTTTGCAACCATCTCGCAGTTTAACACACGGAGTGAAAATGTTTTGTTGCAGGTTTGTGCTGTACATGTGCTGCTAGGTTGACCAGTTGTAGCTGTGTGACCATGCACAGTAATGGTACTGTAAGATTACAAACTAATTTTCTCTAAAATGAGTGGATTACACAATAAAAAGTTTGTGAAAGTGTGTTGTGAATAGGGATATACCAGTGGTAAAAATTTCATTGAGACTAAACTTAAACTACGCTGCCTGTGGTAGAGTACTGTGTGTGGTTATATTCAGTTTTGAAGTTTGTTTGTCTGTTATATAGCCAAATATATAATAAGAACTTCATAACATAAGTTTCTGCAACATTTCACAAATCTTGACATTATTTTACAGTACAGGTGTTTTATGGAAAAATTATTATCACCTGTATTTAGTTGATGCAATGGTCAGAACTTAATGGTTACCAGTGTGAGTTATCTCTTTTTCCTATCACAATGTGTGAATGTGATATGCAGTGTTACAGGGTAACATGATTAAAGTGTTTTGTGCAGCTTTTACTTATGCATACAGTTTAGCTACATTTTGCAGTGCACAAGAAATTTATGGCTGCAGCAGATTTGCTGTATAAGTTCTAATAATGATGTAAAAAGTCAAAAGAATAACAGACATGTGTGACTTGTTTGGGTACTAACAATAATTAGAATTTATTATCGTTAGAAGCAATGAAATAGTGATATGAAAATGAATGTATGTGATCATACATGTGCAGAATATGTACAAAGTGAAACAACCTAGTGACATATGCATTTGTTGTACACTTGTACTTGTTATGACATATCTTATGAGTAGGCTAGTTGTATGTGACAAGTGGATGTGTGAACACCAGTTTTTGAGGATGTGGTTTGGTAATTTTTAGTGTTTTATTATAAGACAAAATGCATAAAATGCACTTACTGATTGCAGTATAAAATAGGTGTGCAAAGTGTTACTGTTTAGTTCCACACAGTGTGAACATATTAAGTTTTACTGATGCAGTTCAGTTTTGGTGTACTGTGCACAAGTCATGAGTTTACAGATCTCTTAATTTCTTTAGTTTTAGGTGTTTTGAGGTTGCCATAAATTCCTTAGTTATTTTGATTCCTGAATCTGTGTCTCATCAGTCTGTCTGTATTTCTCAGATGAGTCATGTTATTCTGGTCAGTGCTGTGGTTGCTCGATGCAATTGTGACTGAGTGATGCATATTTCATGTCACAAAGCTCACTGTGTCCAGCTGGCAGGCATATCAGTTCCATAGTTAGTCACAGATTTTTGCGGGAGGAGCAGGAAGAAAATGGGTGTGTGATATACCAGTACATTGGCCAGAGAAGCGAACTGCAGAAGACATTGAGAGGTTTGGAATGGGAATTTGTCGGAGCTGATTATTGATTAGAAAGTATAGGTTAGCATTGTGACCTGGCCCAGCAGAGTCCCAGTCAGACCGGATTTCATGATCTAGATAACCCTTCTAGAAACAGTTTAGACTTCTATAATTGCTATAATTTGTAGATGCATGCAAATCGTGATTACCCTTAGCACAAAGAAACAAGTATTTGCATGTTGGGAAAACTGCCCTTTGAAAGACTGTCGTTTCATTTTCTCTATACTGATTGCCACTGTGCGGCTGTGTGTGTAATAGTTTCTAATGGACTGCAGTTGTCCTAGTGGCTGCATTGTATTGTGTCAGTCCACAGAGTTTACATGCACTGTGTGTATGTATGTTTTTACTTTCACAGTTCACTTCTTCAGTGTACAGTTGGGCCATGCTTTGTGGCTTTTTAAAATTGCTAAAGATGTTATTTGATGGTTTCTGCTATGTTGTTGTTGTTCTTGTTTGACTTGTTGGTAACAGCAATTTTGTCTTACTAATGACTTATGTTAAGTCAAGTTAGTGCAGTGATGGGAAACTGTTTGCTAATATGTAAAACTGCCTGGCTTTTTCCTGATGCATGGGTATTGCTGGGGAACAGAATATACTGTGGCATGTGGCTAGTGTTTAGAGACTCTAGAATGACTGTGTGTGTTCATTAACTCTTGAGTTGCGAATACCATTTTAATACAAAAAGCTTAAAGTCAGTTCAAAGGTCTGAAGAAATAAGAGCCACGCATAGGACTTTGTGGTATTTATTAATATATTACAGCCTTAGAGGCACATAATTTGTTTACTCTAGTGTTGTATTTAGTACTGCTTTATGTAGAAACAGGATCGAGAGTTTCTCAGGGCATATTTGCAAGTGATACTTTGTACTTTTCACAGCTTTGTGATGCTGACTACAATTGTTGTTTATTTCTTAAAGCCCTCCGCTTTAACCAGACAGTACAGTCGAAAATCAGACTGATGGCAACTCTGTTGTCTGCATGCAGGATATTTCATATTATTGTAATTTCGTAAAGAGCTGACAATTCTGCATAAACTAAATTAACATATTGTCTGCTGAATTATATTTATACATAAAATTGGTGAGCAGAAAACGAATGTTGTCAAACTGCATAACCAAGTGGGACTTTTCTCTGTTGATGACATTTGGTTGACGGTAACAATTTGCAAAAAGTCAGCTCTTGTGCACAAAGTGCAATTTGACTGCTTTGTAATGTAGTTTGCTTCATTTTTGTGCAGATTAATTTGTTATCCTGTTTTAAAGGCCCACGACATTATTAGATATGTATGACTCTGATTCGTTCACGACATACGAGTATGGCACTGTAATATATAAATCATGTGTTTTGTTTGTTTGAATGAAAAATTTTGAGTCTTATAGCATTGCATAAGATTGTGAAATTAACAAAAATTATACATAGGTCACCTTAAGTGACTGAATGTCATATGCATTGGACTTTTTACGCGCGAACGCAGAATGCTTCGCGCGTCTTTGCCATCGTCTGGGCGTTTGTCCGTCTGTCCGTCCGTCCGTCCGTCCGTCACATTCGTGAGCTGTATCAAAACGGTGCAAGCTAGGATCACGAAATCTTCACCGTGGACTGCCACAAGGTCTCTAGTTTATCGTGACAGAATTTCGTGCCACTGGGTGCAGGGGTTCCCCTCGAACGAGGGCGTCGAAGAGGGGTACCCCCCTTAAAAAGACGTCATTTTGCCGTTATTGGCTCGAATAATGTGAAAACGGTTGCAGATAGGTAC
>Ga0209671_1000675_pt1 | contig 24340 bp, 14 predicted proteins | sample WorMetHERISLAND2_2_FD_187401 | JGI IMG/M metagenome (GOLD analysis project Ga0209671, IMG submission 187401) | Marine gutless worms symbiont microbial communities from Max Planck institute for Marine Microbiology, Germany - Olavius geniculatus... | ecosystem: Host-associated > Annelida >... | reverse complement strand
ACGATACGCAGTTGAATGAGCGTTGTCGTTGCGATGATACACCGACTGCTGTTGGGAAACTTGAATACTGTGTCACAAATATCAATCACTGGATGTCGGCACACCGCCTCAAGCAAAATACAGAGAAGACAAAACTCCTGTCGTTGGGTTCCAAGTACAGTCTGAGTAAAATCGATAGGCCCGGCAATCAAGCTTGGCTCTGACACCATTGAGCCCAGTGGACACACACGCATCCTAAAAGTTATTATGTCATCTGATTTGAGTCTTGAGAAACATGTCTCAGCTGTCAGTGCTACCTGCTTCTTTCACCTCAGACAGATTCCTCGTGTCCAGCAGTCGTTGGATGTCGAGTCAGCTAAAACCCTCGTGCAAGCATTTGTGACATCTTGTGTCGACTAATGTAATGCTGTGCTGGCTGAGTCGCCGAGAGTCATAACAGACAAGTTGCAGAGAGTGATGAATTCAGCTGCCCGCGTCGTCACTAACACTCAGAAGTACGGCAGTGGTTTGTCGCGATTAATGCATGACGAGCTCCACTGGCTTGATGTCACTGATCGAGTACGATTTAAGCTTGCAGTGCTCATGTATCGATGTCTCCATGGAACTGCTCCGCCGTACTTGATGGACAGTTGCACACTCACAGCAGAAGTCACTGGCTGTCAACATCTGCGTTCTGCCACTCAGTGGAAGTTGGTCATACCGCGCTATCGATTGAACAGTTTCAGTCGTCGGCGCTTTTCTGTGGCGGGCTCGTCAACTTGGAATTTGATGCCAGACAGTCTTTGTGACCCAGAACTGAGTCTCGATACTTTCAAACGTCAGCTGAAGACATATATTTTTTGCGAAATATTGATGACGAAATGTATTAAGCACATTAGAGATCTTTTTGAGTATGTGCTATATAAATATACACTTTACTTACTTACTTACAAACAGAGCACCTGATAAACAGTTTATGACAACCAGCTAATTTTTATGGAGTTATACCAAAAATGAACCGTTTGGAATAGTTTGAGCTAGGTATTCCCGTTAACCAACATTATCAGAATATCTCATTATCACTGGCATATGAACTAACCAAAGACTATCAGGGTAACTGCATATGCACAGCAGAGACAGCAGACTATGCAGGCATTCATTTATGCCACAAAAAAAACCGTTTGATGCTACAGTCTCTTATGGCCAATTAATACAACTGATGAGAGTAACAGAATGGCCATAGCAGTGACAAATATCACTTAACAAGACAAATATCAAATCATCTGTTCATTGTTGATACAGTTTACAGTTTGCATTCATTTATTTACGTCTTCACAAAGCACGTAGTATCTGCGGAAATTAATGATTATTTAACCGATTAATTATTTGAAAAAACAAGATACTGTTCAAACGAACATGGTGTCTGTCCAATGCATCTCAATAGCAAACAGTATAGTCCATATAAATGAAATAAATATACTGCCAGTGGTAAAAATTAAAAAGTTTAATTGCCGCCTCAAAAATAACAGTGTCACGACCTTGATCTTTTGGAGTCTCGTGACGTCATCGGTCACGTGACCATTCGACTCATGGTGGCTGACTTCCTATGGGTGGTCCACTGTGACCGTGCATCTATCTTGCACCGTTATAGAGATATGGTGCCTCAAAAGTTGGAAGGATGCACGCATGCAAACACAGATGGACGCTCAAGTGATTTCATACTCTGTCCAATGCTATGCACTGCATTGGACAGACAATTAATCTATTAACATTTTAATGGATTAAAATGAGAACAGAACTGCAATGACGTTGTAGCGAGCATAGCGGAAAACTCACCGGTACGCCGGCAGACATGAGTTTGTTGGGGTTCATGATGGTCGTGAGCTGATGCAATAGGTCTGGTGACTGCTCAAACAACTCCGGAGCATTGCGCTTCATCACATCCTCCAACAACTCCGCTTTTGAGCTCGGCACGCCGTACCACGTTTTCGGCTCACCCCTGAATGAGGCAAAGTAATATTTTCAGCAACGTTAATAAATGTACAGTCTATTATATCGTTGCAACAGAGCTGCAAAGGTAAATGTAAAGGTATGATACACTCGACACAAGCATAAGCGCCAGAGCTAATCCCAGCCTCTAGGCAGTCAGGCTGTAGGCGACGTAGTCATAAACCAGATGGAAGGCTACGATTACTTTCCACCAGGACCACGGTTACCTTCCCAGCCAGAGAGCATCACTGCCCTTTGACTGGTACCAAATTATACTGCTTGGTGACAGAAGCACATGCATGAACAACTTGCCCAGAGTCATTACTTGGCAGTGCACTGAGTCACGAGTCAAACCTGAGACCTCGTCGTCACCAGTCCAGCATGATACTGCTATGCCACCAGGACACACTAAAAAAGCTTTAAGCATCAGCTTAAAACACACTGTTTTCAAGCTGCTTTTAAGTTTTTTTCCAGACAAACACAAACATTGTTATACCAGTAATGCACTATGAATAATTATGATGATGATGATCGTGACAGCACAAAAGCAACACCTATCCATCCACAGGTGTGCAACGTAAGATTCCTGTTCGACATCATGCAAGGATAAAGCCCCAACTGACAGGCGGGCACATCCACATGAATGCATGTTTTTTACACGACAGTTTATCACTGCTCTAAAAGCCAATATCTATCCGCCAGCCAGCACCGCACCGGCCTAGCAAACACTTCATCTCTGTGTCATCAACTTATCACTACCAAAACAAATACATGCAAAATGATTTCTCTCCAAAATGGCCCAATATGTAAAAGCTAGATGTCGAGAAACTAACTTTCCTTATCATCAAAGGCACAGTATCACCCAGTATTTGTTAAAATGCAGGTCAACATGAAACGATAAACAGAAGGCACGAAAATAACTCGCGCATCCATGATGAACAAGTTACTGACCAGTGAAGATAATTGATGGAATAGTTCCAGTGATCCTCTATGTGCCACGCAAAGCTGGAAAAGCACATACCAACGTAGCACCATGGTACCTGCAAAAGCAGCAGCAACAACAGCATACATGAGAGTTATACCACTAAACCTCTATGAGTTGCAGTAAAGTATCGGCAAATCGTTAAATCTTTCGGAAACTTCAGTTGCACTGAAAACAAAATCTATATCAATGGAAAACATGAATTAACTTCATCGTAATACTAGTGTGAACAATTACACAGCGCAACTAGATGGTCATTACGACTCCGTTGACTGTTATGCCTCTGCCAACGTGTGACAAGAAGCTAGCTATTGCAGAGAGACTGTATAATGCGAAAAGTGGAAATCACAAAAAATCTATTTATAGCCAAGCAATAACTGGACCCTGCTGCCGCTGACTGGTCCCACATGACAAAAATGTCGCGCGATTCGTTGCATCTCATGAATATTCATTATTTGCTTGGCTAATGAACATCGCTGTAAACTATGCAGCAAGAGAATAATTTTCAAACACAGAAAGTGTTATTAATTGATTAATTACTAATTAATAAGGAAACTGACGAAATTAATGACCAAACCCCAGTGTTGCAGAAAGACTTAAGGTTTAACTGATCAAGAAAGAATTAGGCGATTTGATAAATTAGAAGAGAACTGCATCACTATACGTATAACATCAACTGAGTGTACCTACTGTATAATGGCTTGCGAACTCTGTCTAGAAATGTGCAGTAATGACTGATGGTGGATAAACATTAGGCAACTAACCATCATTGTTAGTGGACCAAAGTTCACAATTTTTTGTTCAATGCAGGAGAGATCATAGTTGATAATGCCGTTTACCGCTTGTCAATATCTCCATCCGTTCCAGAGATATTTGTGCTCGAAGTCCACGTATGGACAGATGAACACACGAACACTCCGAAAACATAATGCCTCCGGCCACTACATTGTAGTTAGCAGAGGCATAAAAATTAAATATAAAACAAAATTCAACCATTAATTTCACAGCAGCAGCTATAATGACAACATGTCTCTTAACTGTTACCTTCATTCCGCAAATTTCAGCATTGATATAATGCAGCACAGACTGTTTCTGCTTCGGCAAGTTGTTCAAATTCCATGGAGACTGGATGTATTCCTAACAACATACCACCCACAATTTACCATCAGCTCGCAATAGTTAAAAAAGCCAGTACCAGGTTCAGCTCAGCTGCGGAAATATTGAAAAATCAGAAATAAACGTAAGATCCCAATGGTTACATCTCAAAAACACTATGAAAGTACTGTAAAATTATTTAGCAATAGCATGCCTATATGAAAATCTGCCATACAATATTTACACCAACACATTTACAACGACATTAAAAAGACATCACCAACAACAACATAGCCTACAAAAAGCCTGCCGTCATCCGAGATTAACAACATGATGCATGGAGTGAATGAAAAATTCAGAAAGAAACGTCATTATTTACGCCATCGTCAGGAAACAGATGTCTGGTCTTGTCAGTCGGGAAGCCGCTGCCACACTCGGCTGATGGATTGTCCGCTCCGTACTCAACGACGACTTCCTCCTCAACACAGTTCACCAGCCGCCAGAACTCTCTCTCCACCACTGAACACGGCACCGTCTGCACAGACCAACAATCATTTCGTTTAACTAAAAGGCGCTCGTGAGAGTGGAGACAGAGAGGATATCTCTGCCAAATAAAGTAATTTAAACACTACTAACAATTAACATGCGGAAATGATGATGAGTCATCGTGTACACACACACACACACACAAACACAGAACGACGAACAGAACGACCAATCTCTTAATCTTCTCCAATGTTCACTACGTTCACCTTGGCGGAGATAATTAAGCCCAAATTCCATAAAGCTGACTTTCTCCGTGACATCAGTAGGATGCCTCACTCCGGTAAGTCTTCACCTTGTCACAAGGAAGTCGCTGATTTGAACCATGAAGAATGTTGCAGAGAAGCTGTGGGGATTCACACCATCATAGCATGTTAAGATGGTTTCAAAAACCCATGACAAGTCTGCAGCAAGCCAGCGCCAAGCTTGTTCTAATGGAATTTGGGAACGAGCAAGACACAATGCCACAAATGATCTTTGGCATATTGCGGACTTGCCACAGGCAGAAACAGTGAGAGTGAAATCACACGCTTCCCAGTGTCTTGTCATGAAAAAGACATGGAACAAGTAGACGACGTCTGTGACGAGACACGTGGAAATCAGCGATGTTGCCAACTTCCTTGTGTCTAGTCGTGGGATGTCACGGATTTGTTGCGTGCATCACAAGCAAAGTTAGCATAATGGAATTTTGGCTTTAATGTGCTAGATGACACAAAAGCAGAACAGCATACTACTGGCATGATCATGCCCTTTCATTCAGATGCATACAAGAGCCGACTGGTCAGCATACCAGGTCACCTCGAAAACCAAAAAAATAAACGGGCTTATTGTCATCTCAATAAATGCACCTAACATCCAGGTAGGTATGTCCTATGTCCAAAAATACAGACAAGGCAGTGCATAATAGTAAAAAACATCCTTTTTGCACCATAAATAATTATTATATGACACTGTTTTCATACAAGAACTGAACAGCAGAGATCTGCACACTCACATGTACAGGTGAGCCAAAATAATCCAGCTTAAATTGATCGGCCATTTCACCAAACGACTGAAGACTATATTCACGTTTGGCTTGCTCAAATCCATACACTTCTGCTGGCTTGTGACATTCCTGGCAGCAGCAGACAATACCATATACCATACCATATACATTATTACAGAAGCTCTGATATGTACACAGTGTTTCATAAAAAGAACCCTTTTTCTCTCTTTCCTAATTCAGTCAAATGTATTTCTTCAGCTACAACTGGCAAAAATTTCATGTAAATTGATCATCATTTGAGTGAAATATGAAAGAAAGAAAAAAGGGTTCTTTTTATGAAACATCGTGTACAGTGAAACAAAATGATGAGACCAACCAAACATGCAAACAAAGTGAAATGGCTAGGACAAAAAATATTTTAACACAAAGTCGTTGATATCTTGCACAATCCATAATCGGAAATTAACAGTCTTTACAAAGTTTAAAATAATGTAGCAATACCAAGATAGAAGATCATTCAATAAACTGATAGTACAGTGGTAAATTTTCGTTTGGGGTAAGCAGGTCATACCCAGTTCACTCAGACATGTTCGAAGTGTTTTGCTGCTCGTTGACAACTACGAAGCATATGTCGATCTGTATTAAACGACGTGACGCACGCTTGACTATGGCTCCGCAACTCTTGCCGACCTTCTGAAGCAACTCATGGACAGGCTTCAGTCTGTGCAGAACGCCGCTGCACGGCTGATCTTCAAAGCTTGTTGTCAGGACTACATTCAGCCGTTACTGCGCAGATTACACTGGAACGTGTTTCATTCCGGCTGGCAGTGCTAGTGTATCGCTGCCTCCACGGCTCTGCACCTGGCTACCTGGCCTCAGATCTTCAGCGCGTGTCACACCTCAACGCACGTCGACGACTGCACTCTTCAGCGCTGGTCGCTCCACGCACTGTGCATTCTACCATTGGCGACCGCACCTTTCCAGTGACTGCTGCATCGGTCTGAAACAGTTTGCTGGAGTCAGTCCGGTCATTGTCGTCGTTGCAAGTTTTCTGCAGTAGACTGAAAAACCAAACTTTTTGCCCAGTATTACAGCTGACTAAGAACGTCTCATTGCACTGACTGCTATTACGTGACTTCACTGTTTAGACTTATTGTTACATGTGTCCTTGTAGTCTTAGGATTTAACGCCACGCTAAAGTTCATTTGTCCATCATCATCATCATCACCTGCCCTCTCTTAGAAGTAACCTCCTGTTACACGTAAAAGTAGACCCCCTTTAGTCCAAACAAAGGTTCTGGGAAGCATTCTAAGCTCTTTTGCTGGGTCTGAGGTCCAGCCTCAGCCACAAATGTATTTTAGAGCACTTTTAGCACCTCAAAAACTGAATCTGGTGACACCAAGTATTGTATTATTTTTACTATTGTATGTTCAAAGAAAGAGGCAATTTCCTCCCAAAACAACTTGGGGGAACAGCATCCCCACATTTTCCTTCAACTACACCACTGGTGTAAACAAACTGAAACTGTGTGGGTACGTACTGGGCAATAATGGACTGATACATGAGAATACGCAGATCAATGTTTACCCGTGCAAGACACTTTGGACATCGCCATTCGCCGCGTGGCTGCTCAGCCAACGGACGCATCAAACACTTGTTGTGATAGGTCAGACTGCAGCCGTCACAGACAAGCATGTCATCAGTGCCGGTGGCCTGACGGCACGCTTGACACACCGCACCCGCAACCTACCACAGAACACAATGACCCTCTACACTGCACAGTGACAGCAAGCGCTGGACAAGTTAACAGAACTTCATGTTTTGCATTGTAGCAAGGCAGTATGACAGAGATAGATGAAACAACATACAGTATACTCATATTACTCCAGAAATTTGTTTAGGGAATGGGGATGAATAGAGACTCCACTTATTTCCTATAACTGCACAGGGTATGGTGATAGTAATAGGGGTTTACCCTTTGGCCTAGTCAGGTATGGGGGGGCTCCGCACATCTCAGACTTTCCTATATAGATGGCGACTTATATTAATTTGACGTCTACATCAACTGTTATATTGGTATATATCAGTGTATTATTTCCAGGTTACTGGAGAAATAAAAATCACAAATGAAAAAAGTGAATGAGATTCTGTCACAACATTCGAAGCTGTAAAATGTTTCAAAAGTAATCCCAAAAACCCAACTTGCTTGTCTATAATTCTGAAAAATAATGTTTATATTACATCATTCATAAACCCATTCAGTGACCACTATGTGGAATGCTATATACTGCTGTCACGTGTTAAGAAACTAAATAATTATGATAAAACAAAAAATATCCAAAATATAACAATAAAAATATAATTTGTACAGCAGTTCATCCAGACAGTAAACATACTAATACAGACACTGACACTGAAATACTGCTAGCATAAGTAATAACAATATGACAGAACAACTATCGGTCAAATACTAACATGAGAAGCCTTCTTTCCACGGACTCTTCTGGTAGGGAGAGCTTCATCTGCATCAAAAACCAGGCATCACTTAATCATTTAATCGGTTCCATTTTATCCGCTGAAAACATCAGCTCAACAGCTAACAGCCACTGCAGTTTAAATCTGTGCCACTCAAAAGTGAAATCAAACCATAAAACTAAGATGAAAGCACCGACATCGACTACACTAGCATTTAAATAACAACAATGTCAATGTCAATGTGAAATGTAAATTTATACAGTGCATTATCGTTAAAAACCTCTAATGTGCTGAATTTCAATTCAATGCTTATAAATGGCTTTCGGCAAAATCTTTACTGTCATATAAGGTACATCGTCATCAAATGGTTAAGCTCTGTGATTGCTGTTAACACTATCAGTGATTACACTTGATATCAAACAGTAAAAAAACTACTAGATCTCTTGCCATTATTACAAGTAAAATCAATTCTTTGTTCAATAAACCAATTGATTTTTTCACAGGTACTTCAGCTGAAGTCATAATGGGACTTTTTACACACCAGATGCCTATCACATCATCAATCATTAGGGCCCACAGTTTTTCGCGGGTTGTAGAATTTTGAGCCGAGCTGTGGAATTAGCCCTATTCCGCGGAATTTTGATATTTCCATAGAATTTTCACAAAACTTTGCAGAAACTGAAAAATGACTGATGCTCAGTATGATCATCGGTTTCATAACGTAACTAAATAGACTAAATATATCACGGAAAAAATAGAACTAACCTGCCTAAAACTGTGAGCCCTACAAGTAGCCATCGCAATACGGCATGCAATAATAAAAAAACAAAATTCAACTTGACAGCCTGCACTTCTGAAAAAAAGATTGATAATTTTCTTTGAATGTTGCTAGCATAACTGAGCACAATGCCAGCCTTCAGTAACTGAAGTTTATGCACAGAATAGAGCTCGGTTTATTCACAAATGGATGGCCGCGGTAAGCCGCAGAATTAAAACAATTTTGCCATGGTGAGCCGCGGAATTCTGCAAACTGGCCCGCGGAATTTGGCAAAATTTGCCACGAAAAACTGTGTGCCCTACCAATCATCAAACAAAGTGAAAGCACAGAACAGTAGCTGACATGTTACTCAACACAATACTAACACGTGTTGAAAGCTAACCTGAATCAGCAGCAATTGTATCTGGTAAGGCAGTCTTTGGCCCAGCTCCAAAGAACTGCAGCTTCTTCAGTTCACTGTTGAGTGAGTAGTCAATTTTCTTCACCACTTGGACAGTCTACATAGAACAGCAGAACATTACTGCTAACTTTTCTTCACAGTATGCTAACACTGCTAGTGTTAGTGAAAATAATATGACCATAATACGCCCTAAAAGCAGCAAATAAAATATCCATTCCAAGTCGTAATGAAAGGCGGAACTAAGTAAACAAACTTGAGGCATGACTTAATCGTTAGTCACAATGCGTCACAACAGTCACATTCTCACACACCCAAACAAGTCCTTAGAAGGCTCAAAATTATTATAGCATTGCCTAATCATCATGATCATCATCATGACTGTAGTGCGCAGATACACAGTTTAAACAAACCAGCCTACAGTATAATTCAAAAACAGAACAAAAAATTAACTAAAAAATAAAATTAGCTAAAAGCACGATTAAAAAATGAGTCATCATATGTTTTTTAAAGTTTTAGCATTTAACAAAAACGGGAGCCAAACATTCTAACATTATGATTACACAATGCACATTGCACGATACTAAGCAATGTCATAATTTTTTAACGTTTGATAGTTCTAATAACACATCGAAAGAATTACGATCATTGAAAAACCACATCATCAAAACCAACCTCAGAGTGTGGATTCTTTTCAGCTGCTGCAGCAATGGAACCAGAAGCAGCATCAGATGTGACTTCAGCCTTCGACACAATTACACCATGACAATGTACAGAACGTGCAGAACATCAACTGTCTGTAACTCCAAATACGAGAGCTACTACCAGTTTTTAAATAAAATTAATTACCATAAATTTATCTAAATTAATCGATTAATTTTGATTAACTTTTGTTGCCAAAAAACCGCAAAAAATGCAGAATTCAACTACAGGTTACTATCATTTCACAAACTAAAGCAAAATTGAACTAGAAATTTGGGGCAAAGCTCAACGTGAGTCCACCTGGTGCCCTAAGTCCGACTGGAGAAAAATATAGGGTTGGGGTGAAATTCCCCTAGTAGCAAAGTCACGTGGCCTGCACTCAAATGCATTAGTATACGCAGAACGTGCACTTTTGACTTAGGGTGGGTAAACATTAGCCACGTAATCTCTGGTGTTAGTAGACCAAAGTTCACGAAATTTTTTTTATTCAACGCGAAATTAATCGCACTTGATAACGCTTTTTACTGCTTGTCGATATCTATCCAGTCCAGAGATATTTGCACTCAAACTCAAAATTTGTCGCAAAACGTACAAAATTTTAGACATTTTTTTGCCCTCCCAAATTTTAAGGGGCGGTGCCCCCCAAAAAAGTTGTACCCGCATTATCACACCCATCTAGCAGCACATCAGATGGCAAAGTTTCATGAAGCTACTTACTTTGGCTACAAGGTTCTCGCGGCTAATACACTACATTTTAAGCCAATTTTGGACCCCCCATTGAAAAAAATTGTAAGGAGGACCCTTGTCCCTGGTGGGGGGTGCACTAGCAAGACTTGGTCATTCTCTAACCTGTGTAAAAATTTGGGGGTGCAGCACCCTTTATGGGCCAGAATATGGTCTTCCAAAAAAGTTGACTTGGGTGGGTATGATTTCATTGCTTAAAATCCATGATTACTGGACCAAAGTTCATCAAACTTATTTCACCCCAATTTTGAATATCTTTATCCTTTCCGAAGATATTCGCTGCCGAAGTTTGAAGTTGACTGAAATCGGGCTAAATTTTGCATATTTTTAGCCCCTAAAATTTTTGGGGGTAGGCCCCAAAATTTTCGACCCGTATTATAAAATTTGGCCTAGTAATGATCAGTGTGCAAAATTTCGCATCGATCGGCTGACGCATCTCGGAGATCTCGCGTTGAAAGGAAAAAAAGAAACATCTGAGGTAAAACTTAAGTCCTCCCGAAAACTATCATTTTCCGATGGGCGGACTAAAAAGTTATAAACAAAGCTCACAAAGTGCAGACTTAAACACCGTACAAGTAAAAATCCCGATGATAAGATCTAAACAAAATAAAAATAAAATACAAAGGTTGATTACCAGTCATTTTGAACGATTAAAAAGTCTAATATTTCAATTGAATTTTAATCAGTTAAAAAAATGTAACCAAATAATTTTAATTATAATAGTGATTTTCCACAGCCCTACTAAATACCATTACTGTTTGAGTATAATCACCTTCGCATCTGGCGTAGCACCAGCCATGAAGACATCAAATGGATGGAGAATCTTCTCATGATGCTGGCGTAAAGTGCTTCCGATGTTTTTTGAAGCCTGGTAGCACAACTGAACTGCGATCTTTGACCACTTTTTCTCTCTGACAACTGCTTCGAAACCTCCCTCATCCTGCACAGCCTTCGCAGACCAAACAAAACACACTTGGCTGCAAAAACATTAGCATAAGTCACTCAGAAACAAATAGCACAAATTCCACTCCACCATATACCATACAAAAATTACGTGAAGTTTGTTTGCTAAAATAGGCTTAACCTAAGCTCAAATCTAACTCATATTTCAACCGTCAGTGTATCAATTTACAACAAAATTAAACTAGAAAGCAGTCATAGCCCGCAGTCACATTCTCCGCCAAGGCAAAGCTATTCGCCAGGTGGTGTCACCGTATTCGGTTTTGCAGCGGTTCCCTTATGCCCCCTTTAACGCAATAGTAACGAAAATTTCAAAGTGATCCAGAATCGAGGATTCCTGCTGGATCATGCCCAAAACTGAATCACTTGTAGCTTATGCCATGCCCGACATACCCTCAAAATTTCAGAAAGATCCGTCCATAAATTTTTGAGTTATCTTGGTCACACACAGACAGACAAACAAAAACCGGCAAAAACATTACCTCCTTGACGGAGGTAATTAACGTCTCTAAACAAAACACACCACGGTAAGAACACACAAATCAAAACCAACCAACAGCTAAACATCTGAAACTGTTAGAATAGCAAAACTGCTACTGTCTGACGTTACTCTGTCTGCTGGTACAGTTGGTGATACCTTGTGCAGTCGATAAAGATCGAGGTACTTTTTATCAACTAGTGGTATTTTCAGAGATATGCCCTGTACAAACAGTCAGCACCAGGAGTTTGGGTCACAACAAAGTTATCGAGCTATCAAAAATGTGTTGTACATTTACTTACTACAAAAATATCAGTATTACTTACACCTGTAGGCAATGCGGCAACTATTCATCACTACTTTTTACAGCACAGAATACACAACAACATGAAAGTGAAACAAGCAATAGTGACTTTACTATACTGGTTTTCGCTAAACTTTTAAAGCATAAATAACAGAACACACTGATATAATAAGTGTCAATAATGAACAAATACTAGGTCAATAAACCTTTTCACTGTAGTAGAAAGCAGAGGAAAATGTTTACTTACACAGCACACCTCTGGCAATGCACTACACTGTGTCTTAAAAACAAACAGTCAAAAAAGTTTTGGGCATAACTTTGTCATATTTCCACCAACTTTGATAACTTTTGGCATAAAGATGGTCAAGACGACATTATTATGTACGGTGCAGTCATTTACCACCTCACCTAATTTATGTCAACGCACTACCGTGTGAAACACAGATGCTCCAAATTGTTGCATTACTTTGCGATTATTTGTATCAGATGGCTCACCTTTTTGCATCATCAATTCGACAGAGGGTGCAACTTGGTTTAATAATTTGAGGTATTAAATATTTTATGTTGAAAACAGCAGACAATAGAATAGCTGGCTGATGAGCTTAAAACACGTCTAATTGATTAGTGAATGCATTTGATCAGTCGATCGTTGATTCTGCTGTCAGCCATTGGCATCTAAGCCATTGCATCTTTGTATGCAGAGCACACTTTGGCATAAATTCTAATTTGCAAGCGAGTTGTTATACAAACTTATAATTCTGTTAAATAATTCACATTTTGGTGAATTTTGTGCCTAATTAACTCGTTACAACATTTACTTAAGACAACAACTCAGCATTATGCAACAAATTGGAGCATCTATGTTTCACATGGTAGTGCATTGACATAAATTAGGTGAGGTGGAAAATGAGTGCACCTTGCATAATTTCGTAGTCTTGGCCATCAACATACTAAAAATTATTAAAGTTAGTAAAAATTTGCCAAAGTTATGACAAAACAATTTTGACTGTTTTTTTTTCTGAGACACGGTGTATATGCTGATTAGCAATCTCAGCACTATGAATATTGTGATGTTCCAAGTCCAGCAGTCCATGGCTCCAAGCATGATGTCTTATTACATACAGAGAGATATACATTATTATGCATGAAATTCAATCATCGTCACATTCGTAAATTTTCATCAGCTATTAACAATACTAACACAACACAATTACATAGCTACTAACAACACGGTAGTGTTAGACTTTATAACCGTGGAATATCATAAGAAAACTAAAACATAAAACGAAATAATGACAAAAATATAAACTTAGAAAAAAGGATAAATTAGCAAACTAGCAAGTAAAAAAAATCATTATAGCAGTACCTGAAGTTCCCAAAACTTTGCAAGACGCTGCAAAAAGTTTAACTTAATTCTCGTATTTGCCTGAAAACATGTAACAGATACACTGAACGCAATGAACTCAACAACCCCAACAAGCACTAAGCAGTTAGCAATAGCAAAAAAACATAGTCTTAAAAACTTAATGGCATGATGTCACCGAATACAGGCCTACTCTCTGTTAGCCCTGCATTTGCCTTCCCACTACTAGTCCCAGTCACACAGCATCACCGCCTTTTGGCCACTACCAATATACATGGTGTTTCATTAAAAAAGGCACCCTTTTTCTTTCTTGTACAACTCAGTTGAATGGTGATCAATTTACATCAAATTTTTACCAGCTGTAGATGAAAAAATACTAATTCAAAATATGTCAACCAATTTTGGCTGTTAGTTAAATATTTTTTGTTAGTCGTGATGTAATGCTGACATCATAATGTGTCACGAGTACAAGTTTGCTTGTTTCAACCGTTGCTGTCAGTTGCTACCCGGCTTCAATGGTGAACTTTATCTGGTTCACTGATGAAAAATGTTTATCATATCAGCACTAAGCAACATGGGGGCATGACATCAGGTGTCTGGCAATCCAAAAACTAAACTGTCTCGCAAGCGGTGTGTGCTGGTGCACTGTCTTGCAGGAAGGTGTAACAGTCAAGCTATCCCCACAAGTATGTGAAAGTGATTGTTTTGGGCATATTTTGTGGTTGCAATGGTAAAACTTCAACAGTTTGTCATCAGTGAAACATATGAAGCTGACCATCAAAGCAGGGTAGCTATTCAGCAACTGTCAGCAGTAGTTGAGACAAGTAAGTTTTTACTCACAGCACAATATGAAGTCAGCATTACATCACAGCTAGCAAAGAATATTTAACTAACAGCTATATTATGTCGAAATATTTTGAATTATATTATTTCTTCAGCTACATCTAGTAAAAAATTTGTGTAAATTCAAATTGATCATCATTTGAGTGAATTATGAAAGAAAGAAAAAGAGTGCCATTTTTTATAAAACACTGTTTACACTGCTTGCTGACACAGGCACATTGTATGATCAACTTGTTGGAAGCTGTTAACTGGCAGTAAAATGAGCAGGAGTTACAAGTTGATTACAAGCTGGTTACAAGTTGACACCTAAACAACTATTCCAATGCCACCAGTGAACACGGTGGTTAGCAGTTATTAGCTTCATTATATTTTTCAATTAGTTATTTTTCTTGTTGGACATGAATTAACCAACAGTGTTCACAAAGGCTTATAATGCACAACTCTTTTACTAACAAAATAATAAAAAAATTTCCCAGGACTTTCCAGGACACTCATGAAAAATTTTTCAAGACCTTTTCATAACCCACAAATGTTTAAATATAACGTACTCACACTACAAATTCAAAAGTAGCAAACTACAAGTAATCTGTGAGCAAAGCAAACAGAAAAACAATGATTCCCATTTCAGCTTATGATATAATGTGTGACTTATAAGTATATTTTTCCACCACTTTCCAGGTCCTGAAATTTTCAAGAAAATAAATCCAAGACTTTCCAGGAGACACGGGAACCCTGACACAAGATGGATCATTCAGCCATGCAAGTACAAAAAATCGCAAATACACAAAACTACCTCAAGCTCATTGAGCCGTTGAATCCTTGGCGTGAATCGGAAACTGTCAATATCAACAGCAAATGGAGGCTGCCAATTCTGCACAAATACATATACACAAAGCATCAGTGCAAATAGACTGCAAAAATGCATTTTTGTCAATGTTTAAATAACTAACTGCATATTCAGTCACTGATTCCATTTGTAGTCACAAAAGCAAATGCAACGTGATTGGATTTCATGTCCAAAATGCAACAATGAGTACAGTAATGCCAGTGGTGCTGACTCTGTATCCAGTTTCAGTTTCAGGATAAGCCTATTGTTACGTTTTTGCTTGTGTGGCTTATGTTCTTGCTCAATAACGCTTACAGTCTGATAAAATTTATATTAAAGCAAGATGAACAATAATATACAATAAACAGCTATTGGCTATTGTCTAGGGGATGGAACTAAAACATAAAAGTGCATCAGCAAACAAACATAACATGCGACTGTCCTGTATCAGGTCGACAATGCGAGGTGAAAGCAGGAGGATGGTGGACAAAAGATGGAAGACAATGACGGACGAAGGAAGAGTTGGGCAGCTGCCGTTGAACCCGTTGGTCATGTGCTAGAAGACGGAAGTCAAGTGGCAGACGATGATAGTCGGATGGCTGATGAGGAACTGCCTGCCACGTGCTGCATCGATGGGGTCATGCGCCAACTGACTCGCAGACGTGTGTTGTGCAGTCATACAGGAAAATGTTCCTTCAGAAGTCGTTCGTTACCGTAGGTTCATTTGTAGAACGTACAACGTACTTTGTCATTTCACCTATGACTTGTGTCATTGACTACCCGCTAACATAAAGAGCACAATATGTTGACAGTCTGAGTGCTCAGCAGGTAATGATACTCAGTTGTCATCTCTTCACCAAGAGAGTTCTCGCACATGCGCTGTAGCATCAATCACCACATGCATCTGCTGTACAGGTCACGTCTGCAGGGCGTAACTGGGCCAACAGACAACTGGCACGGCAGGCGTGAAAAGTGGACCATCATATAAACTCGACGCCGCTGTCGACTAGTCACAGTTGACAAAAACTGCAAGTGCGCACGCGTAACTGAAAGATACAGAGACGATCCTAACACTATAAAGCAAAGAATATAGTGCTAGGGTTGCATACAATTGCATATAAACACTGACCTGATGCAATTAGTCTCAAACCACTAAATGCGCTTCTACATTGTGTCTCAAAAGACATCCCTGACATTTTCGAATGTAACTTGAAAACCAATTACCAGATTTTAATAATTTTTGAGACAAATATTCCTGACACAACTTGCCATCAAATGACCATTCAGTTTCCCACCTCACCCAACATTTGTTTCTGCAGGGGGAAAACACAACCAGTGAAATATCACTTTTTTATCCAATGCGATATGATTGCTTAATTAACATAACACGTAAAACACATTTTGTTCAAATTTCTGACACTCTCGCTCACATTTTATTTAGTTGTCCATTTTTCAACTGCCTGTAGTAAAATTGCTTAAATTGTTGGCCCACTATGCGAATGCAGGCAAAGAGACACTTTCTCCATTCATTGAAAGCAGTATCGATAAAGTTCTGCTCCAGATCAATCCAGGCTGTACCAGTTGCTTCTAGACTTCACAAACATTCATAAACTTTACCTGATAGACACACTGCAAACCTTGTAATAAACCGTGTGTCGGGGCCCACAGAATAGAATAGATGGAATTTATCGACGTTTTTCATTCATTTTAACACATATTATGCATGGTCTGCTTTCCCCAAGTAGTGCAAAAGCAGATGTTGGGTGAGGTGGAAACTAAAACACTTATTTAATAGACAGTTGTGTCAGAAATATTTCAGCCAAAAATTATAAAAATTTGCTAATCTTTCTTCAAGTTACGATCGATAAAGTCAGGGATGTTTTTAGGTTTTCTGTTGAAATGCATATTTTGCTTGATCTGCTTTCCCTAGGTAGTGCAGAAGGAAACTGAACAGTCATTTGATGGCAAGTTGTGTCAGGAATATTCGTACCAAAAATTATCAAAATGTGATACCAGGTAATTGGTTTTCAAGTTACGGTCGAAGATGTCAGGAATGTGTGATCACCACAGTATGAACTTAGTTGGAGCATTCATTAGCAAACCATAAAAACAGCAAAAAAGTAATCAACACCAGCAACTACGTTCATTTCCATATCGACACAGACATATTAGTCACATCAATGGCTATAAACTATATGTGAACAAAGTTTATTAACGTCAAATTAAAATGGGAATTAAAAAAAGTGTAATTTATTTGGTATTTTCCACATGTCGAGTTTGTTTTCATGGAACACAACAATATCCCAATGTGTCAAAAGTCTTTGTGATGCGGCACTGCTACTCCCAAACTAACCAGTACCTTACGAGTTCGAAAATGCTGTGCAAGACATTCTGGTGGACAGAAATACATAGGCCTACCACTGGCACATCAGATTCTCAGGCCACTACATGTAAGTGTGAAATTATCACTGACAAGCAAAACATGTAAGCTAATCGACCTTACGCGATACCAAAACAAACATAATATACAATTATATATTCTTAATTAATACTTTGGTTAAGAACTGCTAATGCTGCAGTTTCCAGTAGTTAAATAATTAGTTATACTCAAGTTACGAGACTTCTAGCCATCTCAGATGCAAGTGACCTATAGTTCTATGGCAGGGTATACGAATCCTTACACCTTAACGTTTCCACTACTTGTGGCCCGCAAGTATTTTACTAGTGGAGACTGCAGCATTACTTAACAACTTACAGGTGGCGGCTTGATTTTACAAATACCAGCTTCGTCCGCCAATGGGCTAATTTTTGTGATATATGCTATGGGATCCAGGAATTCTTCTGAAGATGGTTCGAATACTGGCGCCTCTGAGGGTCGCCTAAATTCGCTCTCTTCGTCCACTGGCATGTTTGATTGTTATAACTATAAAAGTTATTTTGTTAGAGTACGGAAAACCAGCAGAAAACATTAAAAATGTAAAGTTTGTAAACAAAGTACAACTGCCTAAACACCTAGCAGCATAATTAGTTCCACTTTCGTTTCTAGCATTTTCGGCCCAAAAAATTTATCTTATGTGAAAAATATGACAGCTCGACATTTGCCGTTAACTCGTGTCATTCTGCGCGCCATCTCTATATTTGACTATGACCGTTCATGACCAGTCTATCTTCATCCTCAGCTTTAGCTGCAACTGCTGCAAGAACCATGATAAATACTAAGTAGCCCTATATAGCTGTTTATGAAGTTTCCACTTTCAATTTTTTAATCACTTAGATTGTTCTTTTAGACAAAAATATATTCAACAGGTTTCAGCTGAGAATCTTGATTCTTGAATGTACCTACAATGCCTACCAAAGGTGTAGGCATGGTGGTGCACCGCGGCGCCGGCATTATCTCTAACAAGAATAATCACTTCTGAACATATTGAAGATTGCACACGTGGTTCAGCTACACGACATTTGGAAGCAACTAATTAGACACTTATGCTGCGTCCAAAATGCATTTGTAATCAAGACTGCCCCAAACCCTGCTGAGGGAGCTTATATAGTGCTCTCCTAGACTCTACACTGTGTAAATTTTCAAAAATCACTAACATCATTATAATAAATATGCAAAAAATCATCTTCTAAAACAATTTTTACTAACTTTCATTAAAAATTAAATTATGTTTAGTGTTGCATACATTTCTAATGTTCGTAAACAAAAGCAGATGATATTGTCGTAAATAATAATTTTTAATGCACTGACGATACACCAGTGACGGAATGTGCCATTTAGCAGTGGAGACAAAGCTCTGATAAGTAACTTGTACCGGTTCAAAAAATACAGTTTTCGGAGAATACTGGCAGAATTTTTGAAGATAAACTGCAATAGGGAAAGAGTGGGAATGTTATTAAGACTGATTTGGGAAACATGCAGCACCGACCAAAGGCATGAAACCAGAAGAATCAAGCATACACGTACTGAAGAGAACGTAATCACTGTGGGTTAAATAGTAAGCTTGCTAAGCCAGAAAGGCCAGAAACAAACATATCGTTCAATGCGCCAGATATCCAAAAAACAGATCTAACAAAGTCTAGCCAAAGTCAGATCATTCACTGCATTTATGGCTAGAAGTGTATTTTGTTTACCAATACGCTTGCTGTCTATGATTGCTAGTTTTTCTTGCATTTATATTTCACAAGGTAGTGTAGCAACATAGTTAACGTGTGGTGGGATATTCAATAATCACTTTATTGCTAATTGTCCACAAAATGTACCAGAGAAAAAATTTTAAAAATTGGTTAATATTTGGTGAAGATAAAGACAATCACAAAGTGGGACGTTTTTTGGGACACAGTGTAAAGGCTGCACCCCCACAACAAACTCCTCGAATCTTGGCTCTCAGCCTCAAACTTCAGCCTTGAGACCAAAGAAATGCACCCCAAGGCAAACTTATGGCTATGCCACTGTAAACTATATTGCAGCATCATAACCAAGTTTTGTGCAAATTCATTCAACACATCGTATAGACTGACAAATCCAAAAAAAGCTGCGCAGTGGCGCAGAAATGAGAACTGAGGGGGACTGTCCTACTTTCCCATTCCCTCTCCTCCCGTCTTCTTTCCCCTCCAATCCCCTTTCCTCCAACTCTCCCTCTCCCTTTCTCTGCCTTAAAAAAGAAGGACCCCTAAATGGTCTGGGGAGCGCTGTGAGCTCCCCCAGTGGGGTCGAGGGTGGAGCCGTAGCCAAAATCAAATTTGGTGCAAATATAACTCTAAAATATAAAATCTGATGGCAACAATTTTAATTATTTACCTGAGTGCCTAATATATATTTTTAAGACAAATTTGAGATAGAGGGCCTGGGTCGATCCCCCCTGTCTGCACCACTGAAATTTTGCTTCTGCAGCTTATGAAACGCAAGTCTGACCTCCGACTCAGGCAGCTCAACTCTCATATTTTATCCACGTGATTAACAGTTTGAAAACACACTGTACACACGTACAGAACTGATGTTATCACTGCAGTTTATTCAAACGTTTCGTGACGAGTGAAACACAGCACATTTCTTGATGTGACAATAACAGCACTAACAAATATACGGTAACTGAGAGGTGGTCAGAAATGAAAACAACACAAGGAAAAACTACACATCATATAACTGACAATGGTTACATCAGTAGTGTACACAAACAGATTTTTTTGGTGGGGGGGCTCAAACACAAAATGACAACATAAATTTAGCCAAGATATGTCTCTCTGCATGCAAATTATATTTACCTTAAAACGTTTTAAAATGTGTTTGATGGCAAGCTCCAAAAAGTCCACTAACAAAACTTACAGTGCTCCCCTGACCTTCTAGCGGAGATTAAAAAAGCCTGGGGAAAAAATAGACAGCAAGGGAAGCTGAACGAAGAGGGTGAGAAAAGGGTGCCTTCAAGAGCCATACCCCACTAAAATGAATGGTACCCCTTCACTTCGGTTCCCTGTCATATTTCACCAATCGCAGCAAATATACGTTTATTTTGCATCACACATTAACAGTGTTCTTTACTTATCATAGGGCATTTTTTGCAAGTAGGCCTACTAATTTAGTAAGTTCTCTCAAAATATTGACGAATGATGAATCAAAACTGCAGTGCAATAACACAAATGAAAATAATGACTTTACATCGGTTGAAAATGATATTAGACACTGCATCTTCATTACTGTATGCAGTGACTGATATCACTGATATAATACCAGTATGAACAAATATAAGAATACTATTCAACAAAAAGCAATTATACCTGTTCTTCAAAACATAGTCTGAAGTGTAAAATACCGAACGTGTATCAAAATACAGCACAATATAGATGGCTTGGTGGCTCAGTGGTTAGGGCGTTGGATACGAGACTGACAGGTCCACGGTTCAATTCCCAGTCGGTGCACTACTAACAACTCTGGGGAAGTTGTTCACACCTACCTGCCTGTGTAGGTGCAAGTGTCTAATGGTTGGTGTCGATTCATAACTTTCAGGTTGCTGTCGGATTCTCACTGCCGTCATTTGCAAGCAACCTTGAGCGAGTTGCTAACCTACTGTGTGCTCAGGCTAACTCAGCCTCCTAACCTTCATGGGATGAGAAATGAGTAGTAGCATATGGGCTATGGGGTGAAGGCCTAGTGTGGCTGACTGGGGCGATGGTATGTCTGCTAGCTGCAAACCACGGGTCCAATTGTTCACTCAGGCAGGCAATGGATGGCCACATATTACGCTGCGATATCATCAGCTCATGCCAATCAGCTGCTACTTCTGAGATTGTAAAGCGCTTCTTGGCTACTATAAAAATTGCTATGCCAAGTGTTTGACTTTACCTTTACCTTTACAAAGGCTCAAGACTGGCAAAAAATGAAACGATGAAAATGAAATGGATGTGTAGGAAATGTACAGTTAAAGCTAGATTATAATGTGCCAATGCTGAAAGAGAAATGCTAAGCCGTGAAACACAGTATAACACTGAGTGACTTCAGTTGACATTGACAACAACTGTAAGTCGAACAATAAACAGTTTTGATTAAAACACTGTCGTGAATACTTTCATGTGCCAACTTCAGTCACATAACTAGTGCTGGCTCTAAGGCCAGTAGCAACGATAGCAATTTCTAAGCAGTTTTCATTAAAAACTTATTACATAGTTGTCAGTTCACATTCACAATATTCACAGAGCACTTAGTGATACAAGCCATATGCCAACATGTGGAAGATATCAAATATTTTCCAAAAATCCACACATCATATAATTCCCATATGCTATGGCATTTGCAGACTTACACACAAAGAAGTACACAGATTTGCATACCTTTGCATATTTCCCATTTTGACAATGCCAAAGTCAACTAAACAGCTATCCACTTGTATGATTTTTGCTGCATATAAGCCTATATGTGTCTGCTGCAAAAGCATCACATGCAAGAGTACAAGCACAGATGCTGCATATTTTGGTCAGCATCTTGACAAATTCCACATATCACCACAATTCATCACAAAGCACGTATTTCAAAAACAATCTCTGCTGCAAACTGGTATCCCTAATCACTGGGGTTCAGAATGATGTAATAAGGCGAGCTAAGACTAGTTCTACCAGTGACAGACATAAGATTGCAGCCCAAATGCATGCTAGTCAATAGCGAAAACTGATGACACAAAGAATTAGCCTGCAACAAAACCAAAATTGAAATGAAATTCATAAAAACTCATTTACATAGTGCCACAACTCACGAGCAAATCAAAAGGTGCTTATGGTCACAGATTACAGATGATGACAAAGACCATCTTGCCTGTCGACGAGAGACATTAATGTCGAAGCAGACACGCCGACAATTTGGACACCAAATTATCAGGCCTACCTAGGAATCAGAGCACTGACACCTGGGCCTCCTGTGCACTCAATATTGTAAAATTGCATCTAAAACTGTTCACAAATTCTAGTTATTAAATGCATTGTGGGGCATAACTGCAATAATGTTCAAATATTGTTGAAAATGTAAACCCAAGTAACCTTTTGGTATTCCTGAATATGCCTGTGGTGGGCACTGGACCGCGGCCTGACTGGTAGCAGTTTACGCAATTGCTCCAGGCATTTTACGGCTAAGCTACAGAACAGAGACATCAACTAGCCTGACATACAGACTACATGGATGACTCTTGGCCATTATCATTCTAACTACAACATTTACAGGTCAGGTCAGGTCATATCATGGCATGACCTGATTCCAGTGAAAGACGTCAACACAACCAATGCAACTATGTACACTTTACACTGTAAACACAAAAACAACAAAAAACAATCTGCAAAATTCGTTTCATTCAATCAGAATGACAAATCGGCACATGTATGCAGTTTCACTCTACTCACTAGATGCTGCAAATATTTTACAGGTTCTGCTATACAACAGCTTGAACAGTCTCAACAAGTTTCAGCGAATCCCTCCGATCACTAGCCATACTAAACACAGTAAACAGACTTATTAAATTAGCCGAGATTATGTGAGTGATAGGAGTTTAAGTACCACTCAACACATTATAGCTCATCCTGGAGACGAGTCGTTCCAAGCTGGCACAAAGTTCACATGATGTTAAAATGGCAAACTTTTACAAACACATAACTTCAACAATTCAGTCAGCAATGACCATGTGCAAGGCAGTGGAAGATTAGTTTCTAGCCTGATAATAATAAAAAGACAGGTGAAAATTAGCGTAATAATAAGTAAGCAACAACAATAATTTTCATCTTAAAAATAGTACTGACAAATGGCAGTGTCAACATGTTGCCTCTTAGCACGCTGCTTCATAAATCCTGTACAGTTGGAAACTTCAAGTACGGTGGGCCACGATGAGAGGGTTACTCAAAATACCTGATTTCTTAAGCATCATTTTGCCATCTACTGCCATTTGTGAATCGATGCTGCGTTTCGTTGCGACTACTAGTAATACATGTATCTGAGATGCTAACAAATTGCTAATTAAATACTCTACACATGTACATCACGTTAAATACGGCCGCAAATTCACAATACCACGTTGTCAGTAATGTTGAAGGGTTCATTCGGTGAGAAATTACGATGGAGATCAAATATTGAAATACTGAGCAACATATCAATACAGATTAGTGATGACTTGATATACTGAAAATATAAATATATCGTTTTTGATATCGAAATATCGTATCACATCGTCCAAAAAATATAGACCTTTTCAATACGTCAATAATATTTGTTGTACATCATGATATTTTACGCCAAATATGTATATTTTTTTCAATATTCGCAATGTTGGCGATTTCATAACGTGAATAAACGAAGGTAGAATAATTAACTGTCGACAGATAAGTTACAAAACAGCACTACGAGTTTAGTTCCATGACATAATTGTTTA
>Ga0209671_1000672_pt1 | contig 24365 bp, 11 predicted proteins | sample WorMetHERISLAND2_2_FD_187401 | JGI IMG/M metagenome (GOLD analysis project Ga0209671, IMG submission 187401) | Marine gutless worms symbiont microbial communities from Max Planck institute for Marine Microbiology, Germany - Olavius geniculatus... | ecosystem: Host-associated > Annelida >... | reverse complement strand
ACGCAGAATTGCACAGTGGGAGTCAAACTTTGACCTTTTCCACTTTCTTATCTTTACTTTATTATTTTTTTCAATCCCTCTTTATCGTTTATTTATTTCCTATTTTTTATTTTTATTCAGCTGTTAAGAATGAACATCAAAAGCTTCTTTGGTGAGTCAGGACGGAGCTCAGCCATCAAGCAATTATTTTGGTGGAACACTTCATGATATAAACAAAATATTTATTACTAGAATAATAGCAAAACGCAAAGCCGGAACTTTGGATAGCATTTTGTGCTGTACGGAACGCTAGATTTATTTTATTTATGTTATAGTTAGTTTTAGATATGTTAAATTATCTGTATATAGACACACAATTTGCAGAACCTAGGCCTTTGCTGCAATATAACAAGCCATAGACTGCCGATGGCTGGTGTCATTGTGTGATGTGATGAAAGCTTAGAGTTCACACTGGATTCGCTTGCATTACATTATAGTGACTATATTATCATTGCTTTGTTGTAGGGATTTCTCGTGTCTCTGCTATATTGTTTTCTCAATTCCGAGGTAAAATAAGCACACTCGCTGTTTCTTTCTATTAATTTTCTCAATAGCTCAACATGAACCATTCAACGTAAATTCTCTAAGAAGTAACACAGTTGCAAAGTTGTTAAATATAACGACTAAAGAAAATGTAATGAGCTGAAGGTTGTACTTAAATTTGTCGCATATGCAGTGTTGGGTTCACCTTATCACACAAACTAACCAGATATTTCAGTTTCGCAGTTTCTACTTTCCTCTTCTCTGTCCTTCCAGTCAGCATTAATTTTAAAAGATGTGGTAATGCTGACGCGGCCCAACAAATCAAGCTGCCGTTGACGTACGCAATGTTGTGTATTTTCTATAGGTGCAGACTGAAGTTCGTAAGAAGTGGCAGCAGTGCATGATGGCGCTGGGATTTGGCGATGTGACATCACGCCGCCTGACGACAACGGCGACTATGTACGCTGCGGTGCCTCCCAACGACAGAGGCGGCCAGCATTCACATAGAGTCACAGGCACCTCGCAGCAGCGAGCCCACCAAATTACCGCGCACGATCACGCACCTGTCCACCGTCTCCAGGCACCCAACAACGCTGACGTCATCGACGACACCGTGACGTCATGGATACCGAATGACGTTACCAGACACGGTTGCCATGGAGACGACGACGCCGACGATGAGCTACAGCCACAGCAGCTAGGCGGCGCTGACGCTCTGCGCATGACCCGACTTAATCGCGACCGATGTTGATGAGTAACGTGACCTCCTGACCTCAGGGGAGCAACCATCTTTCTCCCTTTCCCAATCGCTCTTTCACACCTCCTTCTTTTTCTTTTTTCGCTATCTTTGTTTCTATCTCCATTTATTCCCGCTTATCACTTCTAGTCTTTTTCTTTACCCCAAAGCAGTTATAAGTCTGGGAGAACGATGCATGTTCTTACAGCGGGTTCTCTGGGAAGTCCAACCAATAAACGCATGTCGGTAAATGGACGCCTTCCGTGACATTGTGATTATGCTTATTATTGTTATGAAAACGTTACGGCGGCACGACCCACCTGCCCCGTGCTGGCGCCACTGCTGTGACATCACTTGATCTATATTAGACCATTGATCACGTGACTTCTTCTTTAGTGATCTCTGAAAATGTCGTGCATCCGAAAACACGAAGGACAAATCTAGGATGGACTCATTAGGCTGTGTGTATATTGCACGCACGGTTGTGCTTAACATTGCATTGTTTTATGATCGTCTGAACCCTAGCATGTCTAAAAATAACGATACTCCTCATGCTGATGCCATGTGATGTGAGAGCATTCTGTCCTCTGAAGCCCTGATGAGCGATATCAGTAGCAGTGTCTGTATACACGGTGGGCCAAAAATGGCACCATTTATTGTACGCCTCATAACTTCACCAAATATTAACCGATTTTTAAAATTCTTTCACTGTCAGAATCAGAAGACAATTTGCAATAAAACCGTTACTATAGATCTTACCACACCCAAAGTGTGTCACTACACTACCTCGTGAAATGTCAGATGACGCACTCAAGCCGGCGACGCCACTGACTAGTTGCGTGATCAACGTTGATCGAGCCTGGCATGTGGCCCCATACAGCCCAGACTTAAATCCAGTCAATTATGCTGTTCGCGATGTTCTTCAACAGATGGCCTATCAATGTTGACGATTCACGACAGTCAACCAGATAAAGAAAGCCATTGTCGCTGAGTGGGGCAAAGTACCGCAGCGTTTGGTTAATCGCACTATTGGTTAGTGGTGTCGCCGGTTTCGATGCGTCGTCCGGCAGCAAGGAGGACACATTAAAAATTTGATGTGAAAAATGTGAGATGTGATTTTTTAGACAATAACTGAGACAACAAACACGTTGTTCCTGTTGTTAATTTCTTAAAATGTGTTGTTATAAATGTCGTCTTGTTTTTAATTGTTATTCTTAAAATACTGACATTTCACAAGGAAGTGTAGTGACACACTGTGGGTGTGGTGGGATCTTTAATAACAGTTTTATTGCAAATTGTCTTTTAATTCTGAAAATTAAAAAAAAATAAAAATCAGTTAATATTTGGTGAAGTTATGAGGTGTACAAAAAATGGTGCCATTTTTGGCCCACCCTGTATATCATCATTATCACCATTATCGTTACGATCTAAAAGCGCATATAAAGCGACGTAACTGAACTGAACTAAAGTGATACAGGTTATAGGGTATTTACACGATCCAGCAAACGTCCAGCAAACTTCCAGCATTAGCACGTGTATTTTGAACACATTTGCTGGAAGTTTGCTGGACGTTTGCTGGATCGTGTAAACACCCCATTAGTTTTTGACGAACTGACCAATGGGCGAGCAGGGCGAGCCCGCTGGTCATTGATTGGCGCGTACGTGAGCGTAGTCACATAGGTCACCGACGCCGTTAGACGGTGCTTACTGCAATGCATTGCTGTTTGCTCATTGGTCAGCTCATCAAAAACTAAACCATGTCAGTTCACTTCAGTTCAGTTCAGTTACGTCGCTCTGTACGCGCCTTAATGGATGAGTTGTTTAAAGCGTAAAAGAAAAACTGAGATAGATTAAGGCCGCTTGCTTACGCGTACTCGTACAAACAAAAACATTTGCATTATGTTTAAAATATTTCTGCACGATTGTGCACAGGTCGAAAACAGGAGATAGTTTCACAGGAAATAAAACATGCAAAACACTTGCACAAGCGTGTTCTTTTATTTTACGTGTAATGTCAACGGCCTTAGCCTCAGGTCTTAAGATTCACGCATAGTAACACTTGTATCAGCCTACCTCAGCAGTCTTAGGTAATCTGCCGTCTTTTCTCAGAAGTGTAGGTGCGACTTAACCTTTGTATTCAGTTGTCATTTACGTAAATAAATTATACGATGCGATACGATACTATAAGAATTGGCACTTTAAAACTGACAGACATGATACCAGTTTTATCTAGCACATAAAATCCAAATAACTTAAATGTTTAAATGGAAATGAAGTAAGAGAAACTAAAACAGAAGTGAAGTTATGATGTAAAACAAAACAACTCTAATTTTCCCTTACCCATCGTGACATCACAGAATAGGCGGTTAGCCACACTAGATTAACAAGTTTATAGCAACACAATAAAGAAATACGCTTGTATAACAGAAATAATAACATCGTGATATCAAGGAATGCAAAACGACAAAAATGTTCGCTGTTTTTTCGCTATAGTTTAGACTCCACTACTTGGACATGTTGTGGATTTGTTCAACGAAAACTTGTAAACGTAGGCTACAAAAAGTTTTGCAACATCTTGACACGACAAGATGTTGCAAAGTTGTACAGCCTGTACAATACCTTCGCACAGTACATCGTGTTCTACAACAAGTCGACAACAGATGGAAGGAAGTGGAACATGGATATCAAAGCGTCGCGTTTTGTCGTGGGACGACGACGACGACGACGACACAAACGAGCAGTGACAACAACGTGTTTGCCGTCAACAGTGAGCAGACTCTACGTGTACGTGTATTCAAAACAGCGCCAGAGTCCGAGGCAGGGTAGAACAGAGTGCGTGGCGGTACCACACTGAATGACGGCAGAATGACGTCAACAGCGACTAGACGTGATAAGACCGGAGATGATAGGATGACAGAAGCTTGCTCTGATAACAACGCACCCAGACGCTCAGTCTCTCTCGCACACGACAGCGTCTAGAACAATATCAAACAAACATTTCGGCACCAAATCAAATCAAATCAAATCTAATCCAAGTTTACTACGATACTGCAGCCAGTAGGCCAGATTATAACAGTATAGAATATGCACAGTAAATGTCATTCAATAAGATGCAGCGCTAGGCACAACGTTAGGTCAAACTGTGATAAAGACTGCATCGCATCGAATGACTTCTGCATGTATAATACTGTTTCAATCTAGCTTTATGAATGTATGCGACCGTCCGACATAGGCACTTATAGACTAGTGAACTAGATCTAACAATCCAATAAATCCAGTGTGCAGTGGGCGTTGGAGTCACCCGACGCGAGTGAGCCGGCCAGCGCGTGATCCGACAGCCGTAAAAAACATATGCGAGTTAAACTATGTGTCATTCTGCGTCGTAAAGGGTAATGACATTTGATGACCTTGAACTTTAACCTTTTAAACTAAAAATTAGCAAGCCGGTTACTCCTACTCTGGGGAATGTTTACGTCAATTTTGTTTTTTTGTGCCTTTCGTATTCGAGTTATGAGGGAGTGGGTACTGAGCAGACGGACGAATGGACGTGTGTAATAACTAGCTGGCCCAGAAATGCTATTTGATAGTGCGTCCAAAAACTGATCTATCGTTTAAAGCTTTAAATTATTACTGTTAGTAACAAAATTAGGCTAAAAATATTGCAAAACGACAACTTTGCAAAATACAATTAATAAGCTTGTCACCGTGAGATGTAAACATCATCATAATCATTATATCTGTTAACGGAAAATTAACGGTAATTACAGTTTATGCCTAAAACAGTTAACCAATCACTTCAATCAACCAAGCAGCAGCAATCGCGTACACAATGTGAAAGACAAAAACCTAACTAAAATTGCAGACGTTGGCTACATGAAGTAAGAAGTAAACGACTATTAAAAATTAAAATCAATCCAAAGACGTATTGAACTATACCTGCAGCTGGGAGGGCGTGTCGGTTATGGCGGCCAGTAGTAGTATCAGCTGGTTGTCTACACTAAGATATGCAAACACGTCGCATTGTCTGACGAGTACCAGCTGACGTAGCGCCGCGATGACGTCATACAATGTCACGTGACTCGCTTGCTGCTGCTGGCTTATTAGAACGTGTATCTGGCCAGCTGTATACAAAACATCAGACTGCCTGTCGTCACGTGCTTATTGAAAATCTCTAATCTCCTTTCCACTATGTCATTTAACTCACAAGTGTACCTGCCAGATGGCCTCTATAGATCTATCGAACGGTTTAAGCAAAGTGCACGAATGTGACAGACGGACAGACGACACACAGACATAATGTAGCTATAGGCGTAAGCGTTTGCACTGCGAGAAGTGCTTCCGTGCAATTTCGTCTTTAGAAAAACATAGAAAAAACAGCTAGATAGCCTGAACCAGCAAAGCAACAAGAAACGACCGATAGCACAGTATCGTACGACATTTTCGTATTTGAAAACTTTCGTCCATTACTAAAGACAACTTAGTTTTAACTGGAATTTACTCGTCACTGTGGGAAAACCGAAAAGACTTGAAACTACAAAGTATATCATTATTATCACCTCCGTAAATACCCCTCCCCCATTTCTACTTTTACTGATGACAGAACATTTGAATTTCACACAGGGCTAACGGAGCGTAAGCATAACGAAATATAGGCCCCAGGTCTTAATTCTATATGGAAACGGTCAATGTCACCTAATCAAATTTGCATCCCTTAAAGCACGTCCGCATAGGCTTACGCAGACCTTGTGAAAAAAAATTATAAGCCTACTACGAGAAGCATATCTACCGCAGGTAAGGCAGCAAGTATTTGGCGCCAATAACGGTCGACTGCAGCCAATCAGCTGTCGTCGTGTAGAGCACGTGACCTCGGCGCACTGAGATGCAGCACTGTTGTAGTTGTAGTTGTAGTGGTCGCCTGCAACAACAACGACGACGACAACATACGTTAGCTCGTGGTTACATGTAAAACAAAAAAAATTGTTTGGCACATTTCTCAAATTTTGACTTACACGCGGCGCAAAGTTTAGTAAGTTCATCACTGACAGTTAAGTCACATAGGCCTAACGATCGCGTGCCATTCGAAATCTACTGACTAAACTGACACAAGATTCGAGTTCTATGTGCATAAGAATGTACATCTTAAAATATGGGGTATAGACCTACGTGAGGCCGCTGGGTGCATGCAGTAAATCCGACTGGGGGAAAATTTAAGGATTTGAATTTTGCTCGTAGCAACGTCAAGTGGCCCGAACATAATTGCATTAGCCTACACATCACACAAGTGACATAGCATGAAATAATAGCTAAAGGCAACATGCCTGAGTGGTGTGGGAGTACACGGCAAGCTCCAAGGTAGTCAACTAGAGCATTGCTGACTAGCCAGGCCTCACACTCACTGGCATATGACTCTCCGTTCATTGCACAGACCACACCCGTAGAACAACTACAGCCACGCCACTACAACACACACTGTAGTTGTCGAGCCGCGTTCGTTTTTAGTCAGCTCGTCGGCCGGGGTGTGTATGTCGCTTGTGTGAGAACAGGTCGACGATTTATTTTCGCTTCAGATAGCGAGCTTTTTTGCTGTTTGTTCGAGTGTGGTGACGATTATTTGTCGACTTATTTTGCCTGTCGTTGTTTATAATATCGTTTTATTTTCAATTTTGTGTCCAGTTAGTTTAGCATTAGGCCTAGGTTACTCTAAATTAAGTTTAGTGGTAGGCCTAGGATCAAACCCACCAAGACAACCTCACAGTAGTAGTAATATTAGTCAGTAGCAGTAGTGGCAATGGGGTGCATTCAAAGCGGTATCATGAAACTGCAGTTTATAACTGCTCGACCATCAAGTAGTGTTCGTCAGTCGCAGACTCAACGCCACAGGGTAAAATAACCAAAGGTGCTGGAACGCCTTGTGCTGACATGTACGGTATGCGGCCGTCCATCTAGTGTGCAGTGGGTCCGCGATCAGCCAGTCGTAAGTAAAGATGTGCGCGAAATGTACATCATATGCTAGAGCTTTTTAATGACGGCTAAACTTGACTTCTATTTTTTAGCTCACAATTGGCACAGTTTGACATGAACGTTCATACCAATTTTGGCTTGCTTACACTTTTCTCGAGTTAAGAGCCCGTTCGAGACAGACGGACAAACAGATGGATGGACGTGAGTTGACGTGACTTGTTTTATCTTCGACTAAAGCTTATTGGCGTTGTAATGCACTCACGGTCATTCGCTGTAAGTTATGATATGACCACAAACCGGCTGACAAGTAGCAGAGCGTGGTGGCAGACGGTGGCGGCGGCGGCCATGTTTTGACGTTACGGCACAGTGCGCTGCGTCACACACTGCAGGTGGGTGCGTCGAACAAACGTCTAGCGCTGCGACTGTCCTGTTCACTGAGCATTAAACACACACGGATACGCACACACACACTCATGAACTATAATCTCTGTCATAGTAAGACGTTTCGGCGACCACTACTGCTTTCTTCGGAACCGTTCGCCTTTAGATGTCAGTAGTATCTATTTAGGGTCTTTGCCCCACAGCAGGTGGTCTGTTAATCCCTTACTCAGCAGTTCCCTAACCCTACATGTAGCTCGTGCTGTTGTGCGGTCCTAGCAAATGACTCAGAACCTTAGCCTACAAGGCGCTGTAACCCTAACCCTAACCCTAACTGTAAGTAGGCGGCTTCTAAAAATAGTGCTTCTACACCAGGCCGTCAACCCTCGCCGGAAGCCAAGTGCGCCTTGTCAGTCAGGCCCGACGCGTCATCCAGAAGTCCACGGCGCGCCTGAAGGCCCGTAGGCGCGTACACTGGGTCATTTATTTCCGGTTTTGGGGTCGCAGAACAGCACGAGTTAGGGTTAGGGAACTGCTGAGTAAGGGATTAACGGACCACCTGCTGTGGGGCAAAGACCCTAAATAGATACTACTGATGTCGTTGCGACGAACAGTAAGCTGTCATAGATAGGCCTATGAAAAACAAATTAGTAGGACTCAACCTCTCTCCTCTCAGTTCATCAACTTGTTTTGTTCTTTTCTCGTGTCAACAAAAGTCGCTAATAGAGGTTGTAATCTGATGAATCGATATAGCTTATTAGTTACTGTTTCAACCAATGCGTTTGTATCACGGACAGTCTGCGTCAATTGTTTATGCCTGTACGTAGACAGTAAACCGAAGTTGGACACGATTCCCGTCCATCCATCATCGATGTGCCGGGTCTAGTTGGGTCCAATCGACCGTATTGGGTAAAACTAGTATGTTATGCTAACAAAATTTAAGCTTAGTTTAAGATGCAGTGTTTTCACATTTTTGACGGCTCGAGAAACTTTTTGCATTTTGAGCTGTGTCGGGTCGGGTCGGACACTTTTCCGTGAATCGGCCGGTCGAACTGAGTCCATGAACTGGCGGCTCAAGTTGGGTCAAGTGAAAGTGACCCACGGTCAGCTCCGCACTGCAGTAAACAGTACTGTCAGTCGTACATCCGTCGCATTTTTGAGCACAAAACATATTCATTTTATCTTATTTATGGTTAATAACGCAGTTAAAATGCAGCCTTACCACACTCGTACTGACGACATTCGGTGACGTCACCAAGGCACACGCGACGTAGCGGCACACACCTAAACACAAGTGAAACAAGCTGACATGAATGCGGCGTCCGTCTAGTGCCTACTACACTCTGTAAAATGCACTGCACCTGGTGTGCAGTGGGCACTGGAGCCGCCCGAAGCGCGTAAGCCAGCCGATCAGCGCGCCGTCTGCCAGCCAGCCGTATGTATAACCACTTACGGGATCGAGATATGCGTCATTTTCTGCAGCTTTTTGACGCTCCATTATCCTTACGTTTGACCTGTTGAACTGACAACTGGCAAATCGGTTATTCTTGCCCTGGAGAAAGTTTACGCCAATTTTGGCATTTACATACTATTTTGTTGTCGAATGCTAGCTGAACAAACAGACAGACAGACACACGGACAGACAAACAGACATGCGAAACTTAGGACGGCCGCGTAAAAACGTAATTAGGTAACTGTCATAACTGTTAAGAATGCACAATGAGAGTGAAACACTGGCGTTATCTGATGAATCAACAATAATTAGACAAGCAAAACGGCTATGTTATATTTTAAGCTTACTATAGAATCGTACGAAAAGTAAGACTAACAGAATAGTAAAAAAATGACAAAATTGCAATAATAACAGACAGCTGATGAGCGGCGCACGAATGGCTGAGACAAGCATCAATAGCGGTACACTGGCCGTGCGTGTATTGCGATTCCGTCCAACCGTTACACCTGCAATGTACACGTTGCATGCTGCATCAATTTTTACGCGCGAAAGCAGCTACTGCTTTCAGCGCGTCTTAGCCATCGCAATTCTGTCCGTCCGTCTGTTCGTCTGTCTGTCACACGGGTGGATCAGTCAAAAGCGGTGCAACTAGAATCACCAAATCTTCACCAAATTTGCGATTTTTGGCCAATAAGTCGCTGTATCTCATTAACGGTGCGAAATAGTGCATAGGTTACTATTAATCACTAATAAAAAGTCGTACACTGGCTCTCGATTGGCGCCGAATTTAATGACCTTGAATAACCTTGAACGCCAAAATAGGGGGTTTTATGGATTTTTTTGGGCGATTTCGGGCTGCGACACAAGTCTATATCATTCACAAGGTGGCGCCACGAAACTATCGTTATGCGATCCAGATAAAGAATTTAGTATTTGCATATTAACTTAGCGTGAACATCCCAATTCTTAGCTAAACTACTGAACCGGAACTGCTATAGGTTTTCGCGCGTTTCGTGAGCATTAGCTCAAATTTCTTGTACAGTATAATTACGCACGTAGAAAAATTATAATGTGTTAAATATCTGCATGATTTTTACTGAACTGCGCTAGATAATGTAGTTTCTGGTTGCTTTTATGTTTTTACAAACAGATTCACAATAATCGAAATAAGATTGTTCGGGCCGGCTTAACAAGTGCAGTTTGGACTTGATTAGGAAGAAGTGCGACAAACCTGGCTAGACAACTGTTGGGGTACGTTCGACCGTTGACAGCGCAGACAGGATCGTGTTCTGATGAACAATCACACGGCAGACTGTACGAATCTGCAATTCACGCACCAGAATATCTTTAGCCTACACAACACTGGCAGCGCAATGAAGTTTCATCGAATTTTTTTTGGACTTGTTGAGATACGCTGCAACGCAGCGAGATAAACAGGCAGAGAAACAGAGATATCAACAGAGATACTTACGCATGTGCTGCGTGGACCGACAGTGACGTAATGTGCACGTGACCGAACCCAAATAACACGAACACTTGTTGCAATCCAGGTCAAATCTTGTATCTTGACGTTACACACAACACAACGATAGTAGCACAATTATATTGTAAAACTTTCTGTTTTGCTACAATTGGCAAACGAGCATTTCCGGTTTGGGATGACCTTCCACAAGACATTAGGCCCTACCGTTGCACCGTCACTCTTGGTCTTCAGGCGCTGTTTCTCTCAAGACTTTCCTGTTTCGTCACTTGTGGACTTACTAAACCGGCACTTCACTTCATTGACGTGGTCTATAGTTGCTTGTTATTCAGACCTACGTTATATGCCACTGTGATGATGACAACGACGATGGTTGTGATTTAAGGGGAAAGTCTTAAATGACATCATTAATATCATTAATAATATGATTAATAGCGTTAATAATATTTTTATCGTACTAGGTGTGACGGCGGGAGCGTGCGGAAGGTAGCATTGGGTCACGTGACGTAAACACGTGACGTCAGTACAGCGATGAAGATGGCCATGATCACCACACTGACACGTCCTCTCACACCATTCTGAAGCTGGTTCACTGCCACCACTTATTATACGCACCCACTGGTGACGAGATACCAGCTGAGACCGTGCCTCGCCCAGTGCACAACCTGCATAGATGTACATACGTTGAGAAAAGTTAAGTCCATGGCTTTCAGGCATCTATAACACCATCAAATAATAAATCAGTTTTAAGACAAATCTAAAAAACACTGCTAAAATCAAGCAGGATGTTGCCTTAGGTCACTAAGTTTCAGTCCAGGCGTCTTTCACTTTTTGAACTGCAGGCTGCATGCACGATTATCGATCGAGCGCCGTGTGGATTAAAACTAAAAGATAAATTCAAGGTGTAAAAGTTACTGAGATAACTTGCCAGGCGTGCAGAGGTATGAAGCTGCACAAGAAGAGGCATCACGAGCACAGTGTCGACGACTGACTGTACACACTTCGTTCATCCGACACGGATTAGAGCTGCACGAAGTCGTTACTTCCTCAGCTCGATACCGATACCGACTTCTAGCTACGCGTTATCATCGCACACGACGTTTATCGATTAAAATTGCATTTTATCACAGGCTGAACGGTAGTTCAAGCCATGTGTTTACGGCGACTTCTCTTTGCTATGGGAAAGCCAAAAATTCGACCCCCGCAGAATCAAAATATTTGACCCGATTGAGATAAAATTTGGCACAGTTGATTAAGTCGGCCAGGGGACTCGTCATATAAAATTTTATGCAAATCCCTCCAAGGGGGGCTTCTCGGCAAATGGGTGAAAGATACGCAAAAAATTTTTATTTATATATGCCTTTTTTTCTTCAACGCACCCACAGGTCAGACCCCTTAAGAGATTTTTACGCTTAATACGTCAAACGACGCGGTTCTGGACAAGAAAGTGCCTTTTGGGATTAACAAAATTAAAATTTAATATTTAACGTATTTATTCGCAAAAATCAAAAACAATTACAATGGCGCTTATGGAAAAAATCTTTAAATGGTCATAACTTTGGCTGTGTATAAGATAGAGTCGTAATTTTTGATTCTATGGTAAGGTTTTCGAAGATGGCCGATCTAATGGTGTCATTCAATTTTACCCCGGACCTTCCCTGTTTGCCACGGCAACAAAATTTGGGACAAAACGAGCTATAACTCTGCTTGTGTAAGAGATATCTGCGAGATTCTTGCGTCTATACGGGGGTTCTCAAGAATGGGCCAGCGAATGCTGCCATATGGTGCCACTTTTGGCCCACCCTGTATTTTCGTACAACTTTACGTTGCGCTGTGTGCAATGTGATGCGCTTTTTGGCGTTTTTGAACACTTTCAGTTTTGCAATATAATGTGTGTCTAACCTATGTGGTCGGCGATCGAAATGCAGTGTTGATCATCTGAGGTAATTGATAGTTGATGACAAATGTCGCTAGCTGACATCACCAGTGACTGCGATGCCCGTGCCTTGTCAATACAGCGCTCCAGCAGAGACACACAGTCCGACCTGTAGGCCAATCATTCAGTCAATCATTCAATCAATCCACCGATTAATCGATTATTTACACCAGGCCATCACTTGGGTTCATATATAGTAGAAACATGGACAACAAACTAAGAACGGAACAGGCTAATAAAAACATCCATTGAATTTTGGTAGAAATCCGGACACGGTTCACGGATTCAAGAATTCATTTTTTACTTAGGCTACGGGATCAATTATCCACTACCACGATTCATACAGACGACAGAAAATAAAACACAATACTCGAACGGCCAGTCTCGGCGGACGTTGAAACTATAACGAATCGAGTTCTTTGAGAACATTTTGTGGGTTATTGCTGTACAATGCAGTTGTGGCAGTTACCTGCAGATGGGCAGGTTGTAGTTCATGGCTCGGCAAGGCCGCATTTGTACGAGACAAGCTATCGCCTTCCACTTCTCAGGTTCGCACGCACGAACATCTACACAAGTTACATCTATCACTAGAAATGCATGTCGGCTCAGTGCCTTTGAGTTTCTGAATCTGAGCTAGAAAAATAGCACACCGGTTTACCAGTCTGTGCTGCGCTCTGTTAAACGTTTGCGTCAACTTTGTTTTTTTTCTACGACAGAATATGCTTTAGGTTAAGAGCCCGTTAGGGAGAGACATACAGACGGACGGACGGACACAACCCGTAATGCGGTCCGTTATGCTGCGACTAAATTAGATACCGCCAAACGTCATCGAATTATAGCAATCTTAGCAATTTGAAGCACTCTACGCGCTGTCTGTTCAGTTCAGTTCAATGTTAAATCATCATCATCATCGTCATTAGCATCGTCACCATTAGGCCACCAACTTGAAACGGCGATCGTTGCAGTGAAAAGCGGTCACATACTGAACGCCTGAATACGTGCAGTGTTAAACATGACCATCTTTCACTGCAACGGTGAAGACCAAAATCATTTGCAGAATATTGTCCAATCGCTCGATGTGCGTAGGCCCTATAACACCTATGTTCCACTATTTATACGCCACCCTGTATGGGCCTATATAAAGTACCTTTGACGGGAATGTCGTAGTTGAGTACAGAAATAGTTCCGGACTGCCAGAGTAGCAGAGTGTTTCGTGCCGCGTCGTCTGCCTGTGGGTTACAAGCTCTGAACATCTCAATCGAACGGTCGTTAAAACTGCTGCAGAATCTCAAGCCCGTACAGCCGGGAACACACGGGCTATCCACTGCACAACGGAACCTCGTGCAGTCGAGTGCGCAATAAACAGCGGCGTCGTAAATTTTTTAAAAAAAAAATCAGCGAACAGAGGATACTACGCAGTGCTAAAATTGTAATAAATTTTTTTAAGTTCCTCTAACCGCCTTTTTAGCTTCAAATTTAGCACTTTTGCACGAAAATTACTTGCCGCCCTCACCTGCTCCCTGCCAGAACGCCACTGACGGTAAACGTTGAGGAAAATATTTAAAACAACGTAAAATATGCTGGCGGATCGCGCGCTGATCGGCCGGCTCACCCGCGCCGGCGGCTTTGCCCACTGCAAGCGCAATGCACTGGCGAGTATGCATAACTAAGGGAACGGCCGCATACAAAACTCTGCGCATAATCTGTTTGCTTTTTAGTTGTTTTGAGTAGTTTCAAATAATTGTTTTATTTAGGCTTACTCTGTCTAATTTCGTCTATGTCGGTAGGCCATACTGTTAAGCCTATACACTGTGTCTCAAAAAACATCCCCGACATTTTTGACTGTAACTTAAAAACCAATTATCAGATTTTGATAATTTTTGGTAGGAGTATTCTTGACACAACTTGCCATCAAATGACTATTTAGTTTTCCACCTCACCCAGCGTTTCTTTCTGCACTACCTGAGGAAATCACAACCAGCGAAATATCACTTTTTATCTAATGTGATATGATTGCTTAGTTAACATAACGCGTAAAAACACATTTTGTTCAGATTTCTGACACTTTGGCTGACATTTCATCCAGTTGTCCATTTTTTCAACTGCCTGCAGTAAAACTGCTTAAAATGTTTGCCCACTATGCGAACACAGGCAAGGAGACGCTTTCTTCATTCATTGCCAGCAGTATCGATAAAGTTCAGACCAATGCAGGCTGTACCGGTCACTTCTTGACTTTTTAAACATTCCTAAATTTCATCTGGTAAACACACTGTTGCATGACAGTCAAACCTTGTAATAGACCGGCTGTTGGGGCCCACAGATTAGGATAGATGGAATTTATTGACGTTTTTTTCAATTCATTTTAACACGTATTATGCTTAGTCTGCTTTCCCCAGGTAGTGCAAAAGCAGACGATAGGTGAGTTGGAAACTAAAACACTTATTTAATAGCCAGTTGTGTTGAAAATAACTCTGCTGAAAATTATTAAAATCTGCTAATCTTTCTTCAAGTTACGATCGATAATGTCGGAGATGTTTTTTTCAGGTTTTCTGTTTATTTCAACACATATTTCGCTTAATCTGCTTTCCCTAGGTAGTTCAAAAGCATACATTGGATGAGTGAAAAACGGAACAGTCGTTTAATGGCAAGTTGTGTCAGAAATATTTTTATCAAAAACTATCAAAATCTGATAATTGGTTTTCAAGTTACAGTCAAAAATGTCGGGAATGTTTTTTGAGACACAGTGTAGATTATCAACTAAAAAAGGTGCATATATCAATGACTCACTGTTTTTATTAGAATGTTGTATAAAGATGTAGGCCTATATTCACGATTTAAGACTTGGGGTTTTATTCCTTTGTCGCAGTTTTTATTTCAACAGGTCACTTCATTGCGGTTGTGTCAGCGTTTGATAAACGAATATATTGATATTGTTGATGTTAGACCTACATGCACACATTTGGATATTTTTGCTAGCTCTATGGCAAACAGAGACATACAATCTGCTTTTACATTACAATATGTGAAAACAGTTCTTTCAAATTGTATATCGTGGCTCCGACGTACCTTCTTCCAGACAGACGTTGAGACGTTTTTCTGTAGCCGAGTTACTGCAGTCTCTGGTGAACTGTCTTATCTTTTCCGACCAACGCTTGCCATACGCCTGACAAGTCACGACATCATGAGGATTATTATTCTCGCTGTTATATTAGCCGGCATCACTGAAAGCAGCGACAGACGTTTCCGGAGCCTGGTCTGTCCGTCTGCCACACTCATGTATCGCGCTGAAGCTGATGGACGGAACAAGATGTCATCTGGCATGAACACTCGGGCATAAGTTACACTATTTCAGATAGAGCCCCGGTCTACCAATATTGTCGTTGTGGGATTTCGTCGTCGTCATCAGTGTAGAAAAGTAGGCCTAAGCAGTAAAACACTCCACTTAACTGCGTATAGTAAAAATCGTGAAATAACGTAGTTAATCCAAATTTTACAATATTACACAATGACAAAACACTTATTCAGTAACCGAGTTAAAAACTGATACAATCAAATGCCGTGTAAAAAATTGACGTAGTGGTTTGATGCACCGTGCAGTAGCGTTAACACGTTGGGCTCGTTACTCTACAGGATGAACTAAAAAAGTAAACTATTGTACTTTTTCCATTTCTTCGCTAAATATTGACCAATTTTCATAGTTTTTTCACCAGCAGGCTCAAAAAGAAATGTGCTAATCAGTGGTATGTACTGGTATGTAGTGGTTATTATATCGCTACACTACCTTGACCACGTGACCATTCGACTCCCGGGTGTCGACTTCCTATCGGTGGTCCATAGCGACCATGCGTCTATCTAGCACAGTTATGGAGATATGGCGCCTCAAAGATAATGGTGTCACGAGTTTGACCTTTTGGGGTCACGTGACGTCATCGGTCACGTGACCATTCGACTCCCGGGGGTCGACTTTCTATGGGTGGTCTATAGTAACCATGCGTCTATGTAGCATCGTTATGGAGATATGGCCGTTTGAAGTTCTTCAAGGAAGGCTCTTCCAGGAACAGAGGTCGGTCGTTGGTCGGTCGGTCGGTCCTCAATATCACACTGATCTTATATACTCTTCTTCGCTACGTTAGGAACGTCGCGCGCGAGGAGTAAAAATAGTGCGCAACTTCTAGAGCCGAACATTTGAAAAACATTGCACTGTTATGCTCATGCAGTTAACTGAGCAAGATTGCAGCCATCAACCAACATTAATGTACATTGAAAATTGATGCACAGTAAAATCGTCTAAATTATTTGAAAAATGTTTAACATGTCCTCCAATGTTTTTGACGCTTACTATAACTCATATTTTAACATATTAGTTACATGTAAATACTGCAAAAATTTACCATTAGACCTTCTGTCCATCTTTATATATTGTATGTTTTTGGATATTTATATTTTGCAAGGTAATGTAGCGACGTAATAAGTGTGGTGTGCATTCCCCTGAGTATCAAATTTCTTACAGAGCTACTGGTGAAAAATGTGTGAAAATTGATGAATATTTAGCGAAAATATGGACAAAGTGCAATAGTTTATTTTTCTGGCCCACCCTGTATGCCGAGTCTGGTGGCTACTTAAATGAGTGACCGTCGGCAAACCGGTAAACCATCTAGGTATGTAACCAGCCACCCATGTACTCATCCTGGCCATCCTTATGTGAGTTGAGTACCTGCTAGACTTGTGGTGTAAAGGTTATAAATAGACACACCGCGCGATGCATTAGCCTCGTATCGGTAATCTCGCAATGTGTCCGGATGAAGGCTAAGAAAACAGAGGATATCAGCGCCGCCCTGTAGACATTGAGGTTCGGAAATGTTTTACGTTTTTAATAGCGACGCCGCTGCGGTAACCTACTTGTTGGCAGAGTACCCGGCAGGTGTCGCTAGTGGCGTGAATGCAGCAGGCCAGCTTAGCAGCGTCAACTCCAGTGACGTCAGCACTTGCAGCGTGCACGTACAGATTACGTAGGCGATCTGTGGCGCCCGACAAGAAACATTGCCACAACTTCACCTGAAACAAACCAGACCACTATGAATCACCACCAACACCATCATCGTCATCAACATATTCCTTGTTATCGCCAACTCAGCCTTTCATCCCTCCGGGGTAGGTCGATCAAACAGCAGCCTGCCTGGTCGAGGTTAAGGCGGAGTGTGTTCACCTGTGTCGGGCTGTGTGATCATATATGGTAAGCGACGTTCCGTAGCTTTGAGCTTAGTTTACACGAAGAAATAATAGAGATCTTTAACCCTTTTTACCAGTTGTAGAAACTCTTCGAAAAGTTAAACAAAAGAGTAAGTGCGGTATAGTTTACTTGTTAGTTATTAGCAGAACAGTAGAAACATTGCAGCGACCGTCTGGTTAAAGGCAGACACCTATAGGCTTTGATGTCTGTTTAACATACTGACGCTACATTAGCCAGATTCTTGGTTGTTAGTATACTGACGGCGTAGTCGATCTGTCCGCAGTGTTGAATGATGTTGCTAATAGCTTGCTGGTCTGTCAGTGAACTACTGGTTAATGATCGCTGACACGATTGACGACAAGTTTTTGTAGCGCTTTCGCTGCAGCAGCTCAGCATACCTATGCACACACACAGACTCAGTTTCCTACCCTAGATGAGATAACATCACACATAAGCTAGCACGCGCGCGTACTTTAAAGCATTAAAATAGCAAACTAATAATTGATTTTATTAACGAAACACACTTTTATAGTCACCTAAAACTTTCTGTCATCGCCTTGGCCGTTGTTTTTACGCGCGAAAGCAGCTACTGCTTTCAGCGCGTCTTAGCCATAAAATTCTGTCTGTCTGTCTGTCCGTCACACGGGTGGATCAGTCAAAAACGGTGCAAGCTAGGATCACCAAATCTTTACCGTCGGCTGCCTGGAAGACTCAGCTGTTCCATAAATTCGAAGGGAGTCACCCCAAACTAGGGCGCTAAATGAGAGGGAGTGGAAAAAATTTGCGATTTTTGGCCAATAAGTCGCTGTATCTCAGTAACGGTGCGAGCTAGGGCTTAGGTTACTATTAATCACTAATGGGAAGTCGTACACTGGCTCTTGATTGGCGCCGAATTTAATGACCTTGAATGACCTTGAACACCAAAATAGGGGTTTTATGGATTTTTTGGCGATTTCGGGCTACGAGACATAGTTCAAAAGCGAATTGCGCCGAAACCAATTGAGATAGACATGGACAATTTGCGCATGAAATTTTCAGCATCGAACGTAGATTTCAACGGTCCAAGTCTCGATTTTTTAGGTTTATGTAAACTTGCGCACGAGGGCATCAAAAAACGGTACCCCCCCGAAAAATCGCTATTTTTCCGATGTTGGCCAGTCGCATCGTTCGTGAAAACGGTTGCAGATAAGCCTGGGCATGCTATAGGCTTTCGCGCGTTTCCTGAGCGTTAGCTCAAATTTCTTGTTTTTGCTATTATTTATTTACATCAATCCTACCTTATATGGCTCATCTACATAAACCCTACATTGTTTCTACGATGGTTTACAAGTTATGACCACCACAACATCGCTTATTTTAACTAGAACTCGTTAGAAAATTGTCGATATGTTTATATTTATATCAACTTATCAAGCATTTATATCAAGCAGAGTTGACTACTGTAACGCCGTCGTCTTCTGCGGCGTTTTCTCACAGGTCACTCGTCGACTGCAGACGGTGCTGAATGCCGATGCCCGCTTGGTTGTTGGTGCTGGCAAGTACGACCACATCACACCAGCCATGCGCGACGTCCTCCACTGGCTACCAGTGCCACAGCGAATACTGTTCAAGATGGCACTTACTGCCTTTGATTCTATCCGTGGCACGGGTCTCGCATACTTTAAGGGTGTCTGTATTTCGGTGGCTGACGTCTAAGGTCGCTCCAATCTTCGTTCGGTTGGGCGTGGTAATATGTTCGTTCCCCGAACAAGAACTCTGCTCGGCCGACAGAGTTTTCGAGTTGCAGCGCAACTCAGTTGCGGTCAACTCAGTTTCCTACCCTCGATGAGATAACATCACACACAATCTAACACGCGCGCGTACTTTTAAGCATTAAAATAGCAAACTAATAATTGATTTTATTAACGAAACACTTTTATAGTCACCTAAAACTTTCTCTGACGTCTCTGCTACACTCATCTGAAACAGTCTGCCTGAGGATCTGCGCTCTACGACCATCAATCGTGAACAATTCAGAGCTAGGCTGAAAACTCATCTTTTTAGCCAGGTTTACGCAACGGACTTCTGAGAAATTTTTTTTGAAGAGAGTATAAACTGAACTGAACTGAACTGATATGATTTAACAGATTATGAGTTATTGTTCACAAATGCTGATGTAACATGTGACGTACGTAGGCTGAGGTGGTTGAGTGCTGTCGTGTGATTGGCTACACAGTCGGTCACGTGAGCCGGGCACCGACTGGTCACGTGACGCAGTGCTAACGACGACAACCGCCAGGAGTCGCCAACAAACATGCGACGACACGCGGTACGACATTCTGCTTCCGTTTCCGCTTTACAACACTCGCCAGCCGCTGTCCCGCCGACAACGCACACGAAAGCACCGCGGTGTATGACGAAGCCGTTTATTAATGTGAAGTTCGAGCAGTATTTTTAAGTTGCAGAAATTTCGGAAAAATTTCAAGAATTAGTAGCGAAAGTTCGGAGTAGTTCAGATTCGGATCTGAACTACTCCGAACTTTCGCTACTAATTCTTGAAATTTCTAGAAATTTCTGCAACTTAAAAATACCGCTCGAACTTCACATTAATAACCGGCTTCGTCGTACACCGCGGTGCTTTTGTGTGCTATTGATGCGACATTTGTCTATATTTAATTCAGCTCCCGAATTTTACAACAGTCAGTTACTGGTCGCGAAATAATAAATAATAGTGTGTTACGTAGTGACCGACTAAGCGTCGTTCTATTTAATGCAAAACACACAACGTAACGAACGTAACAGAACAAACGTTACTTCTATCTTTGCATTGGCCACTGCGTCAGCTAAGCTCAGTTGCGTTTCTTGTGTACTTTTTTTCGCATTCATTGCTTTGCTCTCTACTTTCTCACAATCGCTGCATACGTTGCGTTGAACGGAAAGCATGCTGAACAGACCGTGTTGTCTGTCGAGGCAGTAGAACAGAGCCAGCTCAGTGCGTCGATGACAAGCGCCCCTCACGTTCTGAGTCGAACGCCATTTCGCCTGCAAACGACAGACATAGACCGACGACATTGTGATGACTGCTCATGCCAATGATGTCGCAGCTGATGATGGTGATGATGATGATATTTTACCTCCGCCGAAGAAAAGCGTTATGTGACGGCGTCTGACTGTTCGTTTGTTCGCCGTCTTTAATTTTTACTCTTCGCGCGCAACCTTACTTTCCTAACATGGCGAAGAGGAGTATATGAAATCAGTGTAATATTGAGGACCGACCGACGACCAACCCGACCACCAACGACCGACCTCTGTTCCTGGAAGAGCCTTCTTGGAAGAATTTTAAATGGCCATATCTCCATAACCATGCCAGATAGACGCATGCGTTGAGGTATAACAAGACAAATGGCAACTTGCGTCATCGACCATTATTGAATTTTTCCTCCTCATTTCGTAAAATCGAGCAATATTTTACGAACTTTGGGGAGACAATTTTCAATAACGATCTCGACGCCAGTCACTATTGGTATAATAGGCCTAATAGACAGATCTTAAATAGACGCTGGATCTGTAATACAATCCGAAAGAAATAAAAAAAAAACACTTAGAAGAATACAGAAGAAAATAATGTGCGCGAGGAGTACATTAGGTTGGTCACAATCCAATAATATTTCTTATTATTGAATACTTTAGAAATATTGCAACAGTATTTTTGGTTTGCTTTCCAAGTTTTACTAAAACAAAACTCTTTGCATCTAGTATCTAAAGTTGTAGTGGTTTTACTTTCCTTCTCATTTGTACTGTTCACATTGTCGCCTTGTTTTGTATGAGCTGTTGCGTAATATTACACGGAATGTCACAAAATAAAAGTAAAAATTTTTAAAATGTTTCCAGTCCCTACTTGTTTGCCAGACTGTAACTAGAGGCACAGGAATTTTTAGGTCTCAATGACGCACTAAGGTACACACGGATAGCCTACATACCCGAAGACAGACTCGACGACAGTGTGCGTCTTGCGTCAACTCACAACAACTTCGACTCGACCATGACTTGACCTGACTTGACCTCGAGCTCGACCCGACCTGACCCACATTCAGCACGACCGCCAAAACAACGACCGCAACATACGTCATCAATCTAGGTGGCGACGACGACAAAAACGATGACGTCATTGGTGTTTCCCGTGTGACTGGCGGAGACGACATTTTCACGCGATCAGTAAATAGTCCATCAACTTCAAGGTCGGGTCAGGTCGGGTCAGATGACATCGACGTCAGAACCTCAGCGTCCGTCGTCAATGTTAGTCTGGACATTTTGTCGTTCACATTATGACAGACGTGAGAAGTGCGATGAACGAGAAATTCTTCTTTCGTAGGCCTAATAGCCGTTTATTTGCTGTTTAAAACAACACCTACAATATTTTGTTATATTAATGCGCAAAGTCACAACACAGTAGTTAGAACATAACAGTTAGTCAGGACTAGAGTAAAACGAGATAAATTTACAGAATAAAATGTAACAAAGCTGGTTTATCAGACAGAAACAAAAAAAACATTAGTTGAGCAGATAATTAAATTGATCGTTGTGGTCCGCTAAACACCGTATGAGTGTGACGCACTCAGCAATACAAACAACTAATAATTATTGCCGTCATGGCGCATGCTGTATGACAGACGTATCAATAAGACTTAAGCCTACAGCATATAAAGTACATCATTCTACAGCGTGCGACAGCTTCGCTGTGACCATATGGCTTTTTGCTTTACGTTACGGTTCCTCCGCAGGGTCGAAGTTAACATTCGTACAAGGCGACTTCAGTTTGCTAGAATTAATGTCAGAGTAACATTTAACGTCAAACACCACCTACTTGGTACGTCCGCCGTATTCTGACTAGAATCAAACTAGAACTAGACCTACCAAAAGTCACACCGTAATGTAAGCGTCACCAATTCGGCCTTTTTCTGGTACGGTAGGTCGCAAAGCGTCGCGACCGATCGCGCGGTACTTACGGTTGCTTTCTATAGGGCCTAAGCTACTGCATTCACGTCGGACGGCCAGGTTTGGCATTCGTTCATTCACTGCACAGAATCCTATAGTGCAACAAATCGCTTTATAATCCGCTCATAATTGCTCTGCGGGACACCTCATTACCGCTGCGATATTGGCCTACGCTTTATTCAGCTGTCTTGCTCCCCATACCACAACAGCGGATAAGCCCATACCACTGATTGAGAGTGGAAGCTAGCTTTTTCACATGAAATGCCAACTTCTTCACATGCACGCGCACGCTGGTCTTAGCATAATGACCGACGAAGTAGAATCAGTGTGCACTGATAACTGGTTTACCACTTACCACTATATATGTAAAAAAAACTTACCAGTTAACAACTGTGTGTAAGGACGATGTGATGATATCAGTCCTTTAAAACAGCAAAAATCATTTGGGTAACCTTAGATGGGGCTATGCATATGATTTTTGCTGTTTTAGAGGACTGATATCATCACATCGTCCTTACACACAGTTGTAAAATAAGTTTTTTTACATATATATTTGCTGTTTTATTGCCAAAAGTCGGGGAATGAGCCTGACGCATGTAAAAAGCGCTATCAGGATCCGTATCTTTACCTTTTACCTTTTAAAGGCAGAACAGTATACTTCCCGGTCGGGTACAGAACGTTGGATGTGTCTACTACTGCTGCTGCTCGTTATACCTGGAAATCAAGGTTGGCTGTGGTAGACTTCGGCTAACGTCATCTAATTGCCAAACCCTCACCCGCACCTCCGTCAGATGCAAGAATCTTGGTGATATTTGTTGTACAAGCCGAGGTATAGCCCACTTTGTCTTAAATTTTGTTGCTATGGCAACAAGGGTCGGTCGGGGTAAAATTCAGTTGGCAGCATTTGATGGCCCATTTCCGAAAACTCCAAAACAGATGCAAAAAATATCGCAGATATCTCTTACACAAGCCGAGTTATAGCCAATTTGGTCCCGAATTTCGTTGTCATAGCAACGGGGGTCGGTCGGGGGAAATTGCGATTGGCAGCATTCGATGGCTCATCCCCATATCCTCTTACAGGCGCAAAAATCTTTTACACAACCCGAGCTATAGCCAATTTTGTCCCAAATTTCGTTGCCATGGCAACGGGGGTCGATCGGGGGAAAATGCAATTGGCAGCATTCGATGGCCCATTCCCCAAAACCCCCCTATAGGCGCAAAAATCTCTTAAACAAGCAGAGTTATAGCCCATTTTGTCTCAAATTTCGTTGCCATGGCAACTAGGGTCAACCGGGGGTAAATATAAATGTCACCGTTAATTAGACCGTCCCCGAAAACCATATCTAGAACCAAAAATTACGACTCTTTTATCTTGCACACAACCGAAGTTATGACAGTTTAAAGAATTTTTAATTTTTTCAGATAGGCGCTATTGTAATTTTTTTTCGAATTAATAAATGAAAAATAAAATTTTTATTTTATAATAATAAAAAAGCAGTTCCTTGCGCAGAACCGCGTCATTTGACGTATTAAGCGTAAAAATCGGTCTAACGGACTCGCCTGTAGGCAAGTTCAAGAACCAAAAAAGTGTAGTAAATTTCGAACGGGAGGGGTGTATATTTCACCTATATGGGGAGCAAAAACCCCTGGGCGGATTGAGCCCAAATTTATTTGGTGGTAGGCGTCCACGACGTA
>Ga0209671_1000671_pt1 | contig 24368 bp, 15 predicted proteins | sample WorMetHERISLAND2_2_FD_187401 | JGI IMG/M metagenome (GOLD analysis project Ga0209671, IMG submission 187401) | Marine gutless worms symbiont microbial communities from Max Planck institute for Marine Microbiology, Germany - Olavius geniculatus... | ecosystem: Host-associated > Annelida >... | reverse complement strand
GTGGATATCTGTGTTTCTAGTTATACTTACCCACTGTCGGTTTTTGACGTGCTACAGCTATGCTGTATAGCGCGTCTATGGGACGGTTGTCGTCTGTCGTCCGTCCGTCCGTCGTCTGTCTGTCACGGATGTATTGTGGCTAAACGGTAAGTCGTAAAGGGTCGGCGATGGTACTATCGGATACGGTGCTGGTGACTTATAGGCTGTCGCGTCTTAGCCATCGTCTAGGCGTCCGTCTGTCTGTTCGTCTGTCCGTCACACCCTGGCACTGTATCAAAACGGTCCAAGCTAAAATCACAAAATCTTCACCGTGGGCTGCCCTAAGGTCTCTAGTTTTTCGTGACAAAATTTTGTGCCCCTGGGCGCGGAGGTTCCCCTCGAACGAGGGCGTCAAATATGGGTACCCCATTTAAAATACGTTTTTTGACCGTATTGGCTCTTTTAGTGTGAAAACGGTTACAGATAGGTACAGACATGCTGCTTACCATAACAAGCACTGCTGACAGGCTTTTTAGATTTATCAACACTGAAGACCTTGAACGACCTTGAACCCCACAAAAAGGGGTTTTTAGTGAATTTTTTGCAATTTTTGGATCTGTATGAAAGGTCTGTTTTGTTATTTTGTAAAGTTCTTTCGTACTCTATATATAACAGAGGGAGTTGGTGGTATCCGTGTAACTGGGTAGTTTCAACCAGTGTTCACTGCTTGTATCTGTGATATGTAACTTTTTATTGTGGCATGCATTCCAGTAAAACATACTTGCATCTAACCGTTGTATATCTGTTTCATGAGTATCTTCAGTTCAATAATTGTTCAACTGATGATGACATATTCCTTCAGTGTTATGATGCTGTTCATTGAGTGATTTGATCGGCATCTGGCTTGCAAAAGTTCTGCCTCAACAATTGCCAAACAGTTAATCTTGGGGCTCTTTTAACTTGAAATATCTCTGAAAATGAGAACGGTTAAACGAAAAAAAGATAAAAGCTATAGTTGTGTTTGTTGTGTTCATTTATATGCGCCTTGTGATCTGCAACTTTGTCATAGCTCTGAATGTTGCGTCAGAAACGTAACTCGTTTTTTGGCTTTTCTGAGCTTCTGATGTTTGTTGAAAAGCTACGTGTTGTGCTTTATACCAGTTTTAGTTTTGTAACGATGTTGCTTTTTATCCTGCCTACTGCATTTAATGCATTTGGCATATACTGTGCTTACATTTTGCTACGTCTTGTATTTGTGCAGTATTTTATATATCGCAAGTCTGCATATTTTACGTGTTACTGTTTCTGTTTTTTTCCTTTTTATTGCAGACACATCTGGCTTCGGCAATGTAGTAAAAGTAGTTTGTAACTGTATGCACTGTGCCACTGTTAATTGTTTTTTTATTAGTGTACTTTGCGGACTTGCATACGTAGTTTGGTTTGCAATACGGTATGACAGTTGTTAGTTCTTGTTTTTTTTGTTTTCATGATAGCATTGCATCGTTGTAAGGTGGCATCAGACTGCTGTTAACGTTCAACAACTAGGCGGCTAGAAATTGACGTAAGGTGATCTTTTTGACCAAGAAACCTAGCTAATCAGTCAATCATCAAACTTTTGAGTTATGGCGCCAGTGTTTTTTTTTAATTTGGATCACAATTTGACAAATTACACCTGAATACATGTTCTTACAAACATGACGAAATTTGGTCTAGTCTTATACACGATAAATAATTAAATGCTATAATGAAGCATACATGTATTTTGTTGGCAATACAGCACTTTGTCAAAGTTGGTTTAGGCCTAAGTTGAGACAAAATATCTAGGCCTATCTTTGACGATGGACCAACAATGTAATAAGATGTATTTTACACACATTTTGCAAAGACGACGTGAATAGCCAAACGTTAATTTGCAATTTGCAAGTTATGTTATCACAAAATTGGGGACAAAATAACCGACGACAGTTTTTTTTTAATTTCGTCGTTCTACCAACCCGATGTATTTGAACCTGGGGATAAATGTTTTACTGGTAGTAAAAACGATTAAAAAAACTTAGTTACTACAAGATGCGCATGTAGCCGAGATGATCAAAGTATTGAACATAACGTTCAGTGGCATAAGATCACAAAATATACTTTTTCAATTCACAGACAAAAGACATCACACTGGGTTCTGGGTTTGCACTTGGTAGTGGTAAATGCCTTCTACATGTACAAATGATTACTGAACAACGTTAAAACTAGAAAACACTCATAAAAGTGCAAACCTTCGTCAAAGGCTCGTGTAGGCCTATAGCAGGCACATGAGATTCAGCGTCAAGCTATTTGTTGCTACACATCGTGAGTAGGGATTGAAATTACGGGATCTCGAATCCCGGGATCCCGGCCGTTTTCGGCGTCTCAATCCCGGGATTTCGGGATTACAGATTTGTTAAAATTGTACTTTTTCGCGTGTGAAATGATACAAATAAAAATTTTAACCGCCTGATGAATAGAATTTTGTGCGCTAGAGTCTTAATTTCTGTGCAGCGTAATTTGTATTTTGACAGTCACTGCTACTCGCTACAGTTCGGATATGCCTTCCGTACGGGCCTATACAACATCCTATGCATGAAATAAGTCAACTGGAAATACTAAAATGGCCACAAAATGTAAGCCTAATCCCGAAACGGGATTCCGGGATTACAAATTTCTCGATTCATTCGGTGTAATGTATAATAATGACTCCCATATAATAATGAATCTCCAGGCAATATTATAGGTATAATTTACACTCCCCCAGTCATTATCAGGGGCAGAGGCCCGACCGAAAACGTATTTTAGAGCATTTTGGCGCCCCAGAAACCGCATCTGGTGGTATCAATTTTCGTGTTTTGCTGTACGAAAAAAATAAACACCATAATTTTGGGCCTTCTCGACCTGCGTCCCCCACACATTGCGGGGTCAGTAGTTACGTCACTGGTGACTATGTTAACTTTTCTTGCAATGACACTATAAAAGTTGCGCCGGTACGTACTGTAGAACAATTTAACATTTAAGCTGTCGTATATGCCACACCCGCAAATACTATATGCGTCTATAGCCGCGTCTTCTTACGTATAGCACTGATTATCATGAGCTTTGCGCGGGAGGATCTTGTGTGGTAGCGAGGATTAATAAACTTCCAGAGATACAAATGGTACATGTCAAGCGCGGCGTTGAATTACCAGCTGAAGAAAACGTCGAGACATTATGGACTGAGTATCGCTTTGCAGTAAATTATGGGGTCTGTAAAACATCGTGGACCTCGGACCCTATGCCGGGGTCCCAGAACAGCCGTAATGAAAATGATTTTGTAGGCTATTATCTACCAACTTGGCTCCAGAAATTGGAGAACACTTTTTGAAACAGTTCGGCTTGAAATATTCTCGACAGAATCCCAACTAACTCGTACGTGTACTTCCCTCAACACACTCGTTCGTGCACGAGTTGAAAAAGTGTTCTATACAGAAGTTCTTGTGAGCAATTGCTCCGCCGTGGCTGGGCCATCGGTTCTGCAGGTAGATCCAACAAGTCGAGCGAGTATCGTATATTGTGTCAGTCATCGGTGGGGTGCTCCAGAACGGGCGCCAGTTCGTCGAGACAGATGCATTGGACTGCGTTCTCAGTGTCGGTCGTTGTCACGGTAACTTCGCGCCGCTTGTCGGCTGCTGCTGATGCTGCTGCTGATGTTGCTGCCGTGACGTCGACGTTGGTGTACTGCGATGCGCCACCAGCCAGTGTCGTCGTCATTCCACCGTTCAGCGATCTTCCGGCCGCGTCTCGATGCATCCACAGTACACACCAGCGGGGTAATACCTAACAGTTACCACCGATTGAAGACAGGTACGCGAATCCACGCATCTAGCCACCGTGCATCACTTATTTCGCACCAAAACCTGGTGTAACAACCAAACAGTTTATGCAAAGTAAAAACGTAAAATCCTTCCCGAGCCAAGGGGCCCATAGGGCGGCGATGATCTTCGTTTTGTTAGCCCTCAGCCAGGCAGTAGGCCTAGTTCACATTGGGAGACCACGGATACGGGCTATTGCATCACGGCGTGTCTCTGTTTATGTCCCAGTTTTTGCTGGTACTTATTGCGCATACACATGGAGGAATGGCCAAGCTGAGTTGACATGAAACCAGTTTATACTTAATCATTATTTTTTGCTCGTGATTTCGTTGTTTTTAAGTCCTGTACAAGTCAGTTATTGTGCGAGTCAGTAAAACTAATGACACGCTCAATATTATGCACCGTGCACATCGTCGTGCCGTGATATTTTATGACTACTCTGTGTTTCATAAAAAAGGACCCTGAAACTTCTTGTTATAACTTCAAGAAAACGGCTTTAATATCGAAAAAAACGTTGGTACAAGCAATCTACACGTACTACTAAAGTTATAGTAAATGTTCCAAATGTTGTCCTTTGGCCTTGACGCAGGCTTTGAGTCGTTTCCCCCACTGGTCAATGGCCTCGTCCACAATCGTCTGTTCCAAGTCAGCCCAGACCTAAACAAGTATATTTCTTTATTCGCACAAGCTGCACAGCTGGTACTCGGCCCATACCAAACTTTTCAAGCACAATGAATCCGCAACTGAATGACAGTGCACTATGTGAAAAATCATTTTAGGCGAACTTATTTTGATAAATTTATGCCGACCTGCCTTAGGGGTCCGGTTTTTTTATGAAACACAGTGTATATTGTTGCTATTTCATTTTCAAGTAATTACTCAAAATGTGGAACTTTTGTTCTGTGTAAAAGCGTAAAAAAGTACCAGCGCTAATATTTGCATTTACGTACATTTATGCAGGCCCTATAATCTTTTGCGTGAAATGCCAGCTGCTAAACAGCTTTAAACAAAGGCACATCGGCTTTCAGGCCTAACAAAAATAGCAATGGTGAACGTAAGCGATAGACCTAACAGACAACAGGTGGATTCATGCAGCCATCGTTGACTAAGAGGCCAAAAAGGAAAAAAAACAGCGTGACCGGGCATCACATTGATTTCGATATCGGAAAATTTTCCGCTGCTTATAGGCCTACAGCTAGTCACGCATATCTATCTCGAAGTATAAATACCAGTAAGGGACATCAAGCAGGCGCCGGAAACCGTATAGATGTGGCAGTGGCGTTAGCGTAAAATTGGATGCACTTCTTATCCGGATCCGCATGCGGCTCAACTCAACTGCACTCGCCGACGCCGCGAATTACTTACTCGATTCACCGAACTCGCTGCACCGCAGTCCGTTCAACTTATGCGCTTTTTACGCGCGAAAGCAGCTACTGCTTTCAGCGCGTCTTAGCCATCGCATTTCTGTCCGTCTGTCTGTCTGTCTGTCACACGGGTGGATCAGTCAAAAGCGGTGCAAGCTAGAATCACCAAATTTTCACCATCGGCTGCCTGGAGGACTTTAGTTTCAGAAACCGTAAAGTTTTTCCATAAATTCGAAGGGGTCACCCCGAACGAGGGCGCTAAATGAAAGGGGGTGGGCAAAATTTGCAATTTTTGGCCAATAAGTCGCTGTATCTCAGTAACGGTGCGAGATAGGGCCTAGGTTACTATTAATCACTAATAGGAAGTTGTACACTGGTTCTTGATTGGCGTTAAATTCAATGACCTTGAATGACCTTGAACGCCAAAATAGGGGGTTTTATGGATTTTTTTTGGCGATTTTGGGCTGCGACACAAGTCTATATCATTCACAAGGTGACGTAACGGAACTATCGTTATGCGATCCAGATAGAGAATTTAGTATTCATATATTAACTTAGCGTGATCACCCCAATTTTCAGCTAACTACTAAACCGAAACTGCTATAGGCTTTCGCGCGTCTCGTGAGCATTAGCTCAAATTTCTGGTATCGTCTACTACGTGACTACAAGAAAAATTTTACCAAATGCGCAAATGCAGCAGGGTAGCTTACAAACTCAGTCGAAAAGAAGAAATTATCATTCTTTGGCAGAGGAAGTGGCTTATTTAAAAGACAACCTGCCATGCCCTGTCGACGCTGACAAATTTGCACGCTTTTGCTTGCTGCAGAAAATAAAGCATCAAATTTCATGTATCACTATATAAAAAGACTTCATTTTCTAAGAGACTTCGTACCCTAGACTCCTGTCGACCGTTTTTAAATTCTAAATAGGCCTACGCCACCGTTCTTTGGACATGCATCACGATTAATGGACAGCTTGGAAAGGCACATCGTACAGATGTCATTACAGAATAACCAGCGAGCAAGACGAACTGATACAGCAACATCACTCCACACTGCATGAACTGAGTTAAAGTTAAAGGACATTTTGCGTACAGAATGCAGCAAAGCTGAATGGAGAAAGGTCGTCCACATTGCGGTCAATCAACCCTCGGATCGACGAAGCAAGAAAGGACAAAATTAACTCAGTCGCCTTCGTTCTTTCTAAATAATCGGTTAATGACTTCGGCCACATATCTCATTTTGTTTGCGAGCTTGGACTGACATACGCACACACATCAGAGGGAGAAAGAGAGAGAGCGCGAGATAGGCCCTAGAGAGGAAGAAAGAGAAACACGCAAACTGAGAATTAATACATAAATCGAGAATGACGTTCTGCGTATAGCTCGGCGAACAAAATACAATGTCTTCTGTCATTAATTTCCGCCGGCTGCTGAAGACAGTGACCGAAGCGTACTGCTATCTCAAGAAGTCGCTGCTCCGATAGATCTAACCTACGACGTGACGTAATTCTGCGCGAGCAACGGCTGCCGCAGCTCACAAGCCAATTTGTTAGTGTGATTTCAGGCACGATCTGTGCTGTCCAATCATAACGGTTTATAACGACATCATCAACTTACTGAGCAAACTGACTCATTACTCAAACGAGCTCAAAAGTACGGTTTCCCAAATAAAGGCCTACGCTGGATAGGGGCTATTGTAGAGAATATGGCTAATGGGGCTGAAAAGGCATTATTTGAGAAATTACAGAATGAGCAACGTTGTTTGCGTGGACTATAGCCGCATGCAAAAAAAAATTCTCATACCACGACGCTTATTTAAGTATGTCTTTTTTTTATTTGGGGGTGCAGCTAAGTTGTTTGGGACTGACTATATTTTTAAAACGTCATAGTTAGTATATTTCAAGTTCACCATTAATGTGGTTAGCAAATGAATTTCAAGAGATCGGTTACTATTTCGTGAAATTATAACTGCTGTAAGATGGGGGGCCCGTATTTTTATGAAGAAAAGTACGAGAAATGTGGCGGTTTCGTTCGGTGGTACCTGTTGAAATTCCTTCTTGAAGTTGTCGTTCATCCATGCGTACAGGAACGGGTTGTAGATATTAGAGCTCATGGCGATCACGTGCGTGATGAGAAACGTGAGAAGAAAATAGCGCCACCGCATCACGGTACTGCTGTATTCCTGCGCCATCAGCAGCAGATTCAGCGGCAGCCAGCAGACCACGAATATCGTCACCATGGCAACGAGCATCCTATTCGTGCGTCGTTTGCGACGAATTTCAAGCTGCATTTGTTTTCAGGTAACATACACACATACATTATACATTACACATATTTAGCAATATCAACGCGTCACCGTTGCTGTTAGCGCAATACGGCACGTCAATGACACTTCCTCAACGCATATTTTGATGTTCCTTCAATATACAGAGTGACCCCATAAAAAGTTAGCCTTCAGTTTTTGTCATAATAACTACATCAAATATTGACTTATTTTCAAAATTATTTCACCGGTATATTCTGCAGCAAATTTGCAGTTATATAGGCCTAAGTGATGTTAAAGATTTGATCACACCCTAAACGCGTTGCTACATTACTATGTAATAAAGATGAGAAAGTAAGTTACAAGTCAACTTAGTATTTTCAAGCTGAGTAGGATACTAGACGACACATAAAATGTGACAATGTCTTAGCGTAAACAGTTGGTGTTATGAATGTGTGAATATTAAGGGCTTAAATTTTTATGGACCATCCTGTACTGCTAATCATCTTGGCTTCATCTGCCACATGAAGCTGGTGAATCTGTGATATTTTATGCATGAGTCTGCAGCGAACAGCCGCGAGGCGCACGCATAAAATGTTTGCGCAGAGAAGTGATAACTACGATATGTTGTCGTGTTATGTCGCCGGGAACATTACGTTGAGATCGACTAATGGTATATCTCTAGGCGATCAGACTGAAAAATGAGTGCTATGCTAGCCTACTGCAGCGGGTACATAATATCATCACCGCAAGGGTAGCTCACATCTCACGTTGGCCTAAGTCACAATCTACCCCAGGCCATAGTACTCGACGTAAATTGCACTCTTTATCGAATTAGACAGAGACTAATATGAGTGATGACATGGCTTAGAGCAGCTGGCTTCTGTGCCATGCACTTCTGTACCATAGCTAACAAGACGCTCAGCTTTGCCGATGCAAAACAATGTCTTAGCTGTTGTAATCATTATGATATTATGAGCTGTAAATACTTTCTTTGTAGAGAAGTCAAGGAACTTTCACGAACCGCCGCATACACTTTGTCATAACACCGTATTATATAGCTGATAAGCTATAATAAAGCTTACAACAAGAAAATTAGAGTCATTGCAGGCGAGTTTTTGCCGCTGCTGTTATACGCGTCACGCACGAGCTAGTGTCTTCATTTATTTTCACGAAGTTGGCTCCTAAAGCCGGCCACACACAGACATGGCCTACTAGTCCTGGGGATGGACATAGATATGTTCTTTCAATAATTAGACAGCTATAGGTAAAACCAAACGTAAGAACCGATTTTAGCAGCTTTGAATGAAACGGCTGTGGAGTGACTAAATTTGAACGCCCGACCTCTAATCCAGGAAAATGTCGAACGATCATATCCAGTGGCGGATCCAAAAAATTTTAATAAAAGGGGCGGAAGAGTGGGATCTGGTGTGCCCCCTCCGCAGAAAATGTTTAGAAATTTTTTAAAGCAATAATAATGCATTTTCGTGCAAAATTTTAATTTGTTCAAAGATGCGAAAAAAGTCAATAAAGGGGGGGCGGTCAACCTCTCGCCCTTCCCTTGAATCCGTTATTGATCATATCTCAGCAGCCGGTGGTCCGATTCAGTCCGTATTTGGTTCTAGGAAAGGCTTTGGGCGAGATCGGCAGATCTTTAGGCGTTATCCGGTCAGATCGAATCCAAGATAGCAACCGGCCGCCGTCTTGGGAAATGTCAAACGGCCATATCGGATCGAGCAGAGCTATGAAGCAACTTACTATAGGCTCTGGTTAATGTTCTCGATTTCAGCGGATTAGACGCGAGGAGTAGCCTAAGCCTACATTAGATTGGTTACAACCTAAAGTATTTCTTGTTGTAGGCCGACTAGGCAGCGGTCGTGCTATTCGCTGGTCGGTCGACTGTTCTCGGAACAGTGGCCCATTTCAACACATTACCGTCACCGGTGGGTGAGCGTCGGTACGGCACTCGCTTACGCTCTGCGTCCGTACAGTCATTAATTTTAATACGATAGTCGACCGGACTGGGGACTTGACTGGACTGCTGGGCGGCAACAAACAAACAGCTCGACTGATATGCATTGTGCAGATGCAACACCTTCTTCACGCAATTAGCAGGTGTACTGTATACAGTCTCTTAAACGATGATTACTGGTTGTTCTTTCCATCAACCAGACGAAAAAATCACTTATTTTAGATTTTTATTGGAAATTTTACGCTCCATTTTTCATATAAGGCTGAGTTAAGGCATAGTGTGCATGTACCAAATTTAGTTGGCGGCCGAGTTTCTTTACCCTGTCGCGATGTAAAAGCTTACAGATTTTCTAGCAGCATAAGAGAAAAGTTAGCGTGAGAAGAAAAACACGAATCAAGCTACGCGAGGCAGAATAGAACAACAAATCTGAGCATGAAACGCGATACAGCATTCGTTAAAATTTCAGCGCAATCCACTTTTAAATAATGCATCTCACTCTGAAATCGAGAAAAACTTTTTAAAACCCCGCTATTTGTATTTCAAGGTCGTTCAAGGTCATCGAAGTTGGTACTCGCGGAAAGCTCGTCAGCAAGCAGCAAGTCTGTCTCTATCTGCAACAGTTCTTACGCTAGACATGTTAGTTGCTGTAAAATAATGATATCGTATAAGTAGCCGTCTTTGATGCTCTCGTTCGAGAGGAATCTCCTCGCCTAGCGGCACGAAATTGTATTCGCAGATAAACTGAAGACTCTACGCTATCACGCGGTGAAAACCAGTAGTATTTATTTTATACAAACTTAAAACGGTACCGGGTAGTGACAAACAGACAAAATTAGGATAGTACGCTCGCTTAGCATAGACAAAAAGGCGAAAATAGGCCTATCTCCAGTGTACAAAATTTGATTCAACGCCCGTGAATTACGATTATAAGTGCATATACTGTACTGTCTTCAAAGTACGAAATTTTATTAAAGCAAAATGCTTTACGTTCATTTTTTCTTATGAAAGCCCGAGTTAATTTGTCATCACAGTCGTTTGCGTTTTTATCACAAAAGATAGTTTTATGACTATTATGTTAACAAATCATACACACGTGAAGCGAGCGCATGCAAAAACAAACGCTGCAACGCAAAGAGAGAATTTGAAACCTCTAATGGCACTAGCAGTGCCTATTGCGAAACGATTCTGCGAAAAACCGTTGTATTTTTACATGAAAAAACATTGTTTAGCGTATTATTACAGGCCCTATGTGTAATCACGTTCAACATTTTTGCAAAAAAATCACACTAAAACATTTGTACAATTTTTTTTTAATAATTTGCCAGGACTGCACACGGCTCGAAGATAGCAACTAGTTAGGCCTACGTGCGAAAAAGCACAATAGGTCTAATTTTTGTTCTAGCGGCCGTACACCACTTTAAAATGTTTTGATGTGGTTACAAGAAAAAAAACACAAATATTTACAGAACATTTTTGCAAATGTTTTTGTTTTGCATGTAGCCACGGCTTAACGCATGCAGAATCGAAGCCTCGTTAGCAGCGATGTAGCGACAGAAGCTGCAGAACAATGACTGCATTCGCTTTGTATTGCGAATGCGGTATGGAGAATCAAACGAGCTTATCTGCTGTACACTAGAATCCTCCGAAGACCGTGGACTGTCGGACAACCCCCCCCCCTTATTCATTTCCTTTGCCTTTATTTTTTTTCTTGCCATTTAATGACTCGGGAAAGCAAACAGATGCCATCGACGTGACTGTGCAGCACAACTATTGTCTCGTGTTAATATATTTACCGTAAAATGAGTAAAACGTACACACGGTAGCTTATTTACTGCATTCCGCCGTCTAATATTTTTAAAATTTAATTTGCACTGCTTGCGATAATCGCATTACAAACTCCCTTATTACAGAGTAGATCGAACACTTTCAACGGCGGTGGGAAAAACGTAGCGGAACATGTTTTATACCCGAAATCCTGGTTCGACTTTTATGTAAATAACAACGGAAACGAGTGTTAATATCACGACTACTAAGAGCGATTCCCCCGCCGCGTGCGAACAACCAGCTGTTTTCACTCGACGGCCGACCATTAACCTATATATATAGGTGACGATCAACAACGATGATGACGATGACGATGATAACGAGTAATCAAAGTCAATGGGCAAAACGAGAACGAACCTGTTCTCGGTCTCCATGGTAACGAGCACCTGCCGGTGTTCTGCCGGTGACGCTGGCGCGAGCGCGTGCTCTACGACTGAGTGCCAGTGACACGGAGCAGTAGCAGTAGGTGATGAAACCGACCGGGACAACGTACTGCAGGATGAGGCTGGTCACGGTGAAGAACTGGCGAGCGGTGTGTTTCGGCCAGTCCTCGTGGCACACGTACAGAATGCCGCCGTCCTCGGAGAACGAGTCCGGAAACGGCGCCATCTTCACACGTTATATGCGCAGGCAAATCCAACGTTTAAACTTTAACGAAGACAAGTAATTTGAGCAATGCTCACGTGACGCGCGACAGTATCGGTGCCGCCTTTTGGATTCAGTGTACAACGTGCAATGAAATAATAGTGCGTTCTGAAATAGTACCCAAATTTGAGGCCTTCGTTTTATGCTAACAATCCATACGCAGCAATTGCTGGTACTCATTGCGCTTACCAACGGAGGGATGGCCAGGCTGAGTTAATCCGGACTCGGCGTAAAGTGACTTCGCTGATGGAGATCAACGCATGAAACGAGTCTAAAAATGGCGAGTCAAATGTCAAACGTGAACAGCGTATTTTAGTAACAGCCTCTAGAGCGCTGAACTGTGAAAACTAATGTCTTTAGCGACTGTTTGTAAGCGTCAGCAGAGCACCTCAGACTCCAGATCCCGAAAGCCTTCAAAAAATGAATTCTAGACAGTCGGACCAGCAACAAAAAACGCGCGACGCCAGTATATGTCCTGAAACGGTGGCGTGGTTCAGAGACATGACGACTGCTGGCTAAACGCAAACGCTGCATGCAGACAACGACGCCAAATCGTTTTAGGCCTAAAATCATCTAAAAGTTAAAATCACACTATTTTGCTAATGATTTCAATAATTCAGCGCCTTTTGTTTGTTTCACAGCAAAAACTGCTTGAGAATACTAACATGAGTTTTTTTGAGTGTTTTTTAATCTCAAGCTAATCGGTGTCTGATTAGTAACGATGTAAGTGGGAAAAGTAAAAATGCATGCTGATGATAGCAATAACCAGGACACTGTCTTCAGTGCCACCGCCATGGCAAAGCCATAGCGGTTTGCGAGTGTTGGGTTGGCCATTAGTCCACTTATAAAGGTTCACACCTACCATCGCGATTTTATTATTAACTCCGAAAGCTACGTGATATTTATTATACCGTCGAACGGAGACTGAGTGGTTCTAAAGCATTACGGTGAGCTGCGTTCAGAGCCATGGATCAGTGCAGCTGTTGTGATAGATACACAAACGTTGGGACTGGGATACGTGGTGATGCACTGCGCGCTCTTCGAAGATCAGAATCCCGGATTTGATGTAGGATCTCACACCCACGGCGATCAACCGCAGAGGTCGTCGTTAGCGTTAGAGCTTGACCAGTGCGACATCATCATGGCAGTTTAAGTTCGTTTTGGAGAAAAAACGAGTCCCAAAAGACGTTGAAGAGGGAGATATTGAGAAAGGGAAAAGAAAGTTAAATGCTTTAATGTAATTCTGCGCGCCGACTAGGTGCATTTGTTCCCACTGCCCGTCGAAATCAGTCAATCAAAAAATTACCACTTACAAAAATGCTCAGTGGTTTACGAGATAAAAAGTAAAATACAACTTTAAAAACTCTACCATTTTTTTCAAAAAAAACCTAAATTAATGGCACTAAATCTCGCAAAGACAGTAATGTTTGTTAAAGATCGCGTTTAAATAACGCAGTGTTGAAGGAATGACAAAGGGGTGCTTACGATTACGCGCAGCACGTTTCCGCGCAGCGCCAAAAATGACCTTTTTGCACGTTTCGACGCGGCCGAGCGACGCTAGCTTGGCGCTGCGCGGAAACGTGCTGCGGGTAATCGTGAGTAAACCGTGTTGAACTGTTGTTGAAGCCACGGTAGCAGACTGCAACCTACGAGAACGCTTGTTGTCCGAATGTTAGTCGCGTCCGTGGTTGTTCATAGCGGAGACTGCTTGCTGCCATACCAAAGTCGTGATCGCAATGTGGCACTGGCTGTATACGTGACAATGGCAATGAGATTGAAATGCTGCTTGTGAAATCTTGTAAATCAAATGCAACAGTAGACACACTTTATACGTGATGCGGTATTGCACCGAAAGCCAGTGTAATCGTTCGACAGTGCTCGTGAGTCGTGACGTGATCGCGGGGGCGACAAGTCCGATCAGTCTGACAGCTGCGTTCTGAACACGTTGACGTGGTGGGTGCAATCGTAGACTTCGGCAGACTAGCCAGTATACGTTGCAGTAGTCCCAGTAGTCCAGGAAAGACGGCGCCTACGTTATTTCGCGCGATAACTAACACCGTAACGCCGCAACGCGTGGTTGTGGCGTTTCATTACGATGTATGCGCCATTTACACGATCTGATTTACGTCATACAACACCTTGCCTGTTAAAAGATGCGTAATTTCTTACCACGCTCTACTCCCAATGCACACGATGTTACTGTAACGCAGAATTATTTACCAGTGGGACAGGGTTTTCACTGGGCCGGACGGTGTTCTGTGCACATCGTCCAATTATCGTCACTCACTGTACGGTGTTGATGAGATTAGCCAACGCACGTTAATTATGGAAGACTCTGGAAGTGCGCATTACACTCGCAGCTACGACTCCAGCCCAAGGGCAACATATCCACGCATTTTTCACATTTTGACCTTTTGCTGTTAGTAGGCCAATGTATATACGTATGTATGTATGTGTGTGTGGTACTTAAACTGCGAGTTTTGACAGTGATTTAGGCTGCAACTGATTTTCGAAAATGCCAAAACATGCTGACTGGTATAAAAGTGATGTCTTTGCAAACTCGCGAAATAAACTATGACGAACACAGTCACGATACTCTGAAGAATATTTCTTTACATTTTTAAAGACATAGCATTTTCTATTATAAAAAGATACTATAAGTTGCCATATTCCATGCTGTATTCGTGATATGACAGCGGTGGAAATAGAAATCTTTCTAATGCCAATGTCCAGGACGGCCAAAAATGATTTTGGAGCATTTCTAACCTTACAAAACACTTCTGGTAAAACAACGGCGTCGCAAGTAAGATTTAGTTTCTTTCTGTTTTTTTCTGTTTTTTTTCTTCTAACTTATGTTGGGTCAAAGAACCGGGACATTCATTCTGGCTAAATTGGATGCACTATCGATAATAAAGATACGTCATATTTTTAAAAACTTAAACAAGAACTCATATTGTCGAGCGTAGTAAGCGAAAACAACATAATGGGAGTCATGATTATCATAGGCGCACGCAGAACTTTTTTTTCAAACGGGAAAACAGTACATCAAAGAGATCAAGCCTCGAGGCGAGCAAAATGCCTCAAGCGTCAAGCGGGGTATGAATTGGAGAGAGTCATTCCCCTATACTCAGCCGACTAGAAGTTCTGGGGAAGCGTCGTGTTTACATGTACAACTATAACAAAAACCCGCATGTGATTTTGTTTTAGACATACAACGGTGCCTACACCTACACACAGTTTTCAGTTTTGTTTTAGTTTTAGTGTTACGTGTAGTAAGCTTCTTAGGAGAGTAATCGAATCGCAGGAGAGCTCGCTGCAGTTAGCGTATTACGCGGCGTGTTTTGTCGCGGATGACCGACTGACCTTCTGATAGATGGCGAGTGGCAGGGATATGGACAGTGAGGTGAGCCAGATGGCAACGATCACCAGTAGACAGAAGCTGGTCTTCATGCGCGGCCTCAGAGGATGAACGATGACGCAGTAGCGGTCGACAGCAATAGCGATTGATGTCAGTGTCGATACGTGCACACTCACGCCGAGGGCCATTGGCATCACGTGACACATCACCTGCCATCATTAACACTGCTGTACAGTCGTCTCTGAACAATTTTACTTAAAAAAAAACAAGAAATTTGAGCTAATGCTCAAGAGACACGCGACAGCATAGAACAGTTCCTGTTCGCAAACTGTCTTGGTCTATCTCCAGCATTTCGTCACAATTCACTCTTGAAGTGTGCGCCGCAGCCGAAAATCTAAAAAAAAATCACTAAAACCCCTTTTAGTGCTCAAGGTCGTTCAAAGTCATCAATATTGATACCGACTGAAAGCTCATCAACAGTTCTTGTTACGGTAAGTAGCAAGTCTATGTCTATTTGCAACCGTATCCACGCTAAACGATCCAACAGAGGTAAAATAACGACTTTTTTGGGGGGAGAGTTCTTTGGCGTTTGCGTGCGCAGGTTTCCTTAAACCTAAAGGGTCGAGACTTGCGTTGTTAAAATTTATGTTAAAGCGGAATGGCGTATTGCAGGTTTGCAGCGCAAGCAATTTCGCCAATTAATGCACATTTCTTGTCTGTCTGTCTGTCGTGTGACAGCACCGTGCTTAACGTATTGATATGTCATTTGATAGGCAAACTCGTGGGGTCCCTATTGTATCAAATCGGGGTCCCTGACTTTCTAGGGAAAGAGGAGATTTATGGGGTAAACCTCTTGCCAAAACTTGCACTTGGCAATTTGTGATACACTAGGGAAATTTAGAGGTCAAAGTTTTCCTCCCCCAGCCGAAACACGCAAGTATCTTTTGCCAAATTATTTTGGTTCTTGTTCCTTCGCTATTTGTTAGCAAAGCAATCGGTAAAATTGCACTGCATGCTGTATGACAAGACACGTAAGCGTACCTCGCCGAAGGGCCAGCTTCGCAGCATGATGACCGCCGGCGTCAATGGCACGGCCAGTAGACACATCATGATGTCGGCGACCGCCAGGTTAGCAATGAAGATGTTCGTGATTGTGCGCATGGCGGCGTTGCGTGAGACGACGTAGACGACCAGCGAATTGCCGCTAAGTCCGACGACGAAGATCACCGAGTACAGCACGACGAACACCGCACGCAGCCAGTTGCTGGTCATCATGACGTCGTTACCAAGCGGCGACGATAAGTCAGCGTCCAACAACTCCGGGTCAACCGCGTCATCCAAGCCGTCCATGTCTTTCTCGTACTCCAGCGTCAGTTACACCCACCAATAGCGATGTTACGGTTCTTTTAGCCCTACAAACACACGCTGAATAACGTAACATACACCGTGGGCCATAAAAAACGTGGCACTTCACTTTTGTCAACATCTTCGCCGATAATTGATCAATTTTCAAAATTCTTTTACTGTCGCACTCTACAGATGCGAACTATTTAGAATTAATAGCTGTAATGGCTAAAACTGTATCTCAATTGTACGTTACAATAAATGATTGCCATATTCTCTCTTTTTAGCTTTTCGTAATGTAGTTAGTTAAATTACGAACTGCTTTAAAAAAGAGTGCGTCGGAAACAAAAAGAAACAGTTAAAATATTGATTGACCAATCTTGAAAATAGTGAGTAACAGACTTCGGGGCCGTAGTCAGCAAACTAAACATGCGTAAGCCAAACAATATAGGCCTACATGTAAATGCACGTAAAACGAAATACTTAAAAATTCAGCGCAATCCACTGTAGCTTTTGATGTGTTATGTATGTGGCCGAACGCAGTGCATTTAATCGCGAAGGAAGAAGCAACTGTTATGAACCTGTTATGCTCATTCTGCAGTTAATCATGTACAAACAGGTGCAGTGCAGGAATTCACCGACATCATTGGTGATCGGTTAGTCGGTTGATTACGACGTCGTCAGATCTTTTGTTTCTGCTCAACGTCCGCAAAATACATCCTGCGTTGTCATCTCTGGCATTACTCTCTTCCGCTGCTGGAATGGTCAAGCTACGAATAGTCAGCCAGTTCAATGTGCAGAAATAGTAGCATCGGCTTCAAAGGGCTGATTTACATGACCGGGCTGTAAGCCTATCCATATTTTTACGCTTCAAACGATGTGACGTTACATTTATTTTAGGTAACATTGCCTTTGTGTTTCCGAGATAGGAACATGCATACAAGCTACGGGACGGAAGAACAGATGGAGTAGACAAGCACACCCGTAATGCGGTCTGTCACGACGGCCCTAAGGGAATAATATTAGAAATTATCCAAAATTATGATAGCCTACTGTTCGATAAATCCTAATACTTCCTATTAATTATAATAAAAACTCTATGTACAGCTTCCAAGTTCTGACGGTTTTATCGTAAAAACATCGTCACTTAGCGAGTGAGGACATTAGGACAACCAAATAATTTCTATCTGGCAAAATGCAATCTGTCCTTTTTTGTTAGATTGTTTGGCCTCAGGAAACAAAACTGCAATAGTGTGCCTAACATACGGTAACTTTGTGGTTAAACTGTTTCAGCAAAGTCCATGGCTGTAGGTAGTCCAACTTGGTACCACCGGGTAGCCATCGGGCAACCCTATTGTTCAAACATATTCCGGTATAAAACGTATCGTTTAGCCACAACATATGCGTCACAGACGACAGACACAAAAGCGTACCCAAAGCTCGACTTTAAGGGTCGGCCAAAAACTACGCAAAGAATATACGATACAGATCGCTGGCAGCAGTTAGGCGCAGAGTGCAGATTGTTATACTGCCGCCAGCGCGACTCGACTTCAACGCGTGTCGTCGCGCTGACTAATGGTCCGTGAAGTGTTTCAGCACCTGAGATGCTAGCGCTAATTACTGTCGTTAATTCTAGTGGTTTGTTGACGTCCATTGCAAAACAGCTGAGACTTAACCCATGTGCTGCTGATACGCCCATTCCCACAGCTTATTTATGTGACTGCTAAAACATTAAATGCTGCACTAAAAAAACTCACGCCAATTGCACGGTGGTGCAGATACCGCTTAGCATAAATAATCGGAATGGCGGCGATTACACGTTATTATTTTTTACGTAACAAATAAACATGACGAAGATCGTGATAGTTAGCGACAAGTGATTAAAATTTAGCGACTGCTAGTAGTGTACCTTTTGCTGAAATAAACAATGATGTGGTATCTAAAAAGCACCTGATTAGACTGCAAAGCTTAACAACATTTTTTATAGGCTACGTGCCTTAAACGCTGCTAGAATATTTGCCAGCAAAGAAACATCAGGAACTGCAGGAACTCACGGAACTGCAAACCACCACATCGAGCGCATTTGAGGTTATAAATACAGTTAACGGGCTATATAAATTACTTACTTACTTTGAAAAAGCACTAGTACAGGTTAAAGACTATTCGTGGTGTTGTGGACGACTGATGGTGGCGGTTTATGGTAAAACCTCGTTATCATCAACACTCGACTGTTGCTGCTGCAGGGTCGCGGTCGTCGCCTCGTCTTAATCACTTCAGTGCAGTTTAAGCGACATCGTTAGTCGCTCTTTTTACTTAACTCTTGACTTAGCGTTTGCCACGCAAACTATCAACTGCACGCAAGCCCGATAAGGCTTATTTTCTTCTTCGCGAACGAGGAAAGAACTTTCATTATTTTGGTAATCAGAAATGACGATTTTCGACATGCGATCTACTTGAACACCGGACGACAATATTTGTACGTTTATGTTCCTATAAGTAGTTACCCCATAATCAAACACTTTTAATAGACGGCGATCTCGAATGAATGCCGGACTTTCGCCGCATCACTGAGTCGTCATTTTTTGTCAGATTATTCATTTCGATAATTATTCGTGCGCTATCATAATAATTATTAACATGTTTTGTTATCAGATAGTTATGTAGACAATCTAATAAAATATTCGCAAAAAATGATAACAGAAGCCGTATAAACAATGGGTAGACTCACATATAAAATCTGCATATTAATAATTTGCAGCGATTGTAGTAAGGCGTGAATTTATATGGCGTAAACGCCTATATAATGCGGTGCACATACTACTGCTTATAAAATAGTGATTTGTCATCATGAGCTGCATGAACGTGTCACTTGACACACATTACTATGATATTACAGCGCGAATTATTAGAATAGAATGGAGTGCGAACTAGGTAAAACGACTATGACATATGACTATCGACGAACCGTGCGGCTTGTGTCTCGGAGATGTCGACGCGCACCGAATAATAACGACTGGCTGTATGTTGACACATAATAATAATAATTCTGCACATATTTCTTTTGTTTTTTTTCGCTTGATGTGATTCTCTGTATGCAGAGGCGAAAACGACATTACTTATACCGAGTCCACGCGGTCTTACACATCTAAGACAGTGTGGAAAGACTATTAGGCTACAACACAGCCCGCCGTCATAATTATGATACTGATATGCGTTATTAGGCCTATAGCCTACTGGCAAGATGTCGACGAGATGCAGCAACATCAGGATAATTTCTTCGCTTTTTGCAAGAACAGTATACTGTGTTTTTGACGTCCCATGATACAAACGAGTACGTATAGGCTACGTATTCAATGTGCCTCTGATAACGCAACAATCCCTACAGTCTGTTGCGGCTTCTTTGTCAACAGCGTCTGTGTTTTCATTGCTCCGTATTGAGACCGATGGGTGTTGGCGGCTTCGTTTAGTTCTCTCTCTCCCTCTCTCTCCCTCTGGTGGCGCTAATCATGCAACCCGGTGATACAACATCTGCTGCTGCTGCGGCTCGCAATTAATTAGTGCAGCCTATTGCCGCTGAACTGGGTACGGCATGTCCCGTGAATTGATTGTAAATTTAAGGAAAGAAAGTGCAATGGTATGGCAAGCAGTGAGCATAAATCTGTACGGAGTTAGCGGAGTCCAGAACCCCCTACAAAAGCCAGGAGTAGCACCCCGGGTCAGGGGATCAAAGATTAGATCTCAGGTATAGCCTACATGAAAACTTTCCAGCTTTTTGGTGCACAAAGAAAGACAAAATTGCCTTCTATTAAAGCCTATGTATGCCGCAAACCAAAACAGCCAACTGTTGGTGTGTGACCACAGACCTCGCTATTATTTAAATGAAAAACACACGCCAAGTGCATTTTTGCTACGATGACAGTGTGAAATATGACAGTGATCTTAAGTTACCACTGCATCATTTACCACTGTGTCACTTGTGAATTGTTTTTACCTCCATTCTGTTTTTGTTTCTGTTGATGTGATTCTCTATAACATAATTTGGAAGCATGGCTAGAGTGGCAAGATTTCTAATAAACAAAAACGTAAAGAGGTTGATCATGTACAAATTCTACACTGCTAGAGACTGTGGTTTGAACAGTAAAAGAGACGAGTTTGAACTTAATGCAAGAAAGAATTTGTACTAACCTGATATGTAAGTCGCTAAACATATTACAGTGTGCTCAGTGTTTCGGTCTCCTTTACATGCCAAATTTAACAATAAGGCCAATGGCTCGCAAAAGCAGTTTCCCTGTTTCCACGTTGGCACCGGTGTCCACTGACGCGGCATCTGATCAGTGACGGTAACTATGAACGCCATCACGCAGTAGGCTAGCTAGTTACTTATCGAAACTACTCGAGGCGGCACCTTGCACGGTTGATCGCACGAAAAGGCGTACTCGTGTCAGCAGACGTGATGCAGCACAGCAGCAGCAATTCTGCATCCCGCATTCAGGGAAGACGCAGGCGAACGAACCGAACGACGTACGAAGCAAAGTGGACAAAATCGATAAGCCCGATTTACGATAGTGGCATATCGTTCCCACCATATGCTGGCTTCCTCTGGACTGCCTTTACAAAAAGCTTACTGGACCGTGGTTTTTTACGTTATTCTGAGCGCGGCCGTTTACCGCCAACATATGGGCGTTAACAGAACCAAATTTTACAATGTTTGCTAAAAATGACATTTTTTTGGATCCGATAAACTTTTACTGCAATATTCTATAACGGTTGTCTTATTTTTTTGTAACACAGACTCAATTCAGCCTTTTCCCAAAAGCGGCATTCTCGACGACGTCATACTTACATCTACAATACCTATGCAGTATGCACCAAATTCGGCGGAAAGGCAAATTTTATGTTTTTAGTCAGTATCTAGGTGATTCGCGTCCAAAGTTATAAAAATATATTTTAATTTGTTAAAAGGTTTGTGTTATCAAGCACGAAAAGTTTACCGTGAGAAGTTATAGTAGAACAGCCATTGGACTGGCACGAGAACACTAGTGTTAAACGGGATCGAGGTTACGATAAAATGACGGTTCATTTTTCATATCATATAAGAGAAAATGGACAAGCTTTCTATGCATACTAACGCATCGAAGCACGTGTTTATGTGAGTTTGCTGACGTTTATCGTCAGGATAGATAGGCATTTTATTGTTCACGCTCTGCTGCTTTATCAGTGCTCTCTCCTGCATTTGACCCGTATCTTGACCCTGTAGCCATACATAATTTCATGGTAATGCAAATAAAAATTTTAACCTCATTAAACTTTTTAAATCACAGTTACGCCCGTTTTTTGTGCTTTACCGTTATTTTAGCGAATAACGGTATGTGAGTTTTTTGCACCGTAAAATATTATTTTTAATCTTGAAATGCATAAAAAATTATGTTCTGGCAGCCGTCTTTTGTCATCACGTAATAAGTAAATTTACAAGTTCTTCTTACCCAAAGCTGGAGTAAAGGGGAAAAGGCGAACAAAGAAAAAAACACAAAAAATAAAGAGAGGACAGTGGCTAGAAAGACAGCGAAAGTTTGAGAATCTGCTAATGCTGCTACTTACGTTCTCATTGCCTCTGACGTTTTCGATTGACGACAAAAAAACAAATTAGTATTCACTGGCTGCAGCGTTGCAGATCAGACGCCAGTTCTGAAGCTAATCGATATACGACAGCGGCATGTGTAGGCTAACAGGATGTTTACACGATCCAGTAAACGTCCAGCAAACGTCCAGCATTAACACGTGCATTTTGAATACATTTGCTGGAAGTTTGCTGGACGTTTGCTGGATGGTGTAAACACCCCATAAGTCACTGTAAGGTTAAGCCCGGCACTAGATTAATCAGCGGTTTGCGTTGAGTCTCTCCGCTGAAACTGCTCAAAAATTTACACCACAACCTTACTGTCACTTATTAAACGCTATCACAGGTTGCATCGTCTGTAGTTTTACGTTTTCCTGTGCTGACCTATTTCATGTAACTTATCAGTAATTTTTTGCACTGCGAATTAACCTAATGGCCAATTTACACCTACAACGCCGACGAGACTCACTAGTTGAGTTGAGTCGTGTCGTAAATGTGAATGAGGTTTTGTAGGTTTTTTGCAATTTTGGTTGCGAGACACATTTTAACAGTGAATTGCGCTTAACTACTACAGATAGACCGGCACAACCTGCGTATGAAATTTTTAGCATAAAACGTACATTTTTAACCGTCTAAGTTTCGACGTCATACGTTGAAAGTCTTCTGAGGGAAGCCTCAAATTTGGGTACTTCTTCAAGAGGCACTATTATTTTGTTGCATCCTCAGGTGGCAACTGGCAAGATCGATGCTGTCGCGCGTCACATGAGCTTTTCTGAAATTACTTGCTAAAACATTATGCTTCTTAAAGTGAAACAAAGTCTGAGATATTTTATTGGTTCTCAAGTTAGTTTGTCAACACCGCGTGTACAACGTAAGGAGACACTATAAAACGTAACTTGGACCATAGTCAGCATCGCCCTCTCACAGTGACCTTCGAGTCGATGCGCTCATCTCCGTTTCTAAGGCCCTGAGCCGATGAACGACCGCTACACTATTAAGCTACACCGAGGAGACACTATACTCTGGTTCATATCTTTATAAAAAATTTGATACTTTATATCAACCGAATCTAGAATTTTTTACTGGCGCACATATCGGCCTAAGCGGCAGAATAATGTTACTATAAAGTGTCACTATGCGCTATTGAAATTTCGATGCTAAAACTTGGCCTGCCGTGTGTGATTGACACTTGCTAAAAGACGAACTAGTATGCACAGACTTACTGTATAGCAGGTAGCAAGTTTGTGGCAGATGCAAGTGGCAGAAATAAGCTCAATTATATCATCATTAATAAATCTACATCAAACGAAAATAACCTAATTTTGACACGCCCGAATACTGACGAAACGTAGTTCGTGTGCGAATAAGAGTGCCTTGCTCGACTTGCTCCTGCGGCGTCATAGAGTCGGCATTCTCTGCGATGATTTCAGTGCGGTTAATGTGAACATCTTTTCATCAGTGAAACAAATTAAGGTAACATCATTCCGCAACTATTTTGAGCAGCTAAATATACTTGTCTCAAATGGCAAACAGCCTGTCACAGTCTTTTATTTAGCAACAGTCTTTTTATTTATTTAAATATTTATGAACATGTTTATTTGTCCAAAAAATGACAAACCGACGAACAGGCATGATATATCTATAGATATATAAGCCTACAGATAAAAGCAACATATCTAGCAAACTTGACACATATAACATCTATAGAACATCAAACTAATGGCATCTAATGCACGGATTAAATGACCAACACACGGCAGCCGCTTACATGTGGCTAGTACAAAACACGATAAAAACAGAAATCTCTTACAACGCAATAAAAACAGTAAAAAATATTTGTGGAGTGTGCAATTAAACGGTAAGTTTGTGGCTCTTTGGCTGATAGCGTGAAACTTACACTCTAAATGCGTGCGCGTTTTCTTTGCCATCAGCGTGCAAGTAGTTATATTCCACAAGGTAGTCTAGCGACATGTTTAAGATGTGGTGGCATTCTTAATAAGGTCACTTCAAGCTTTAAAAATGTGTTTTCGGTTTCAGCCGGCAAAAAGGAGAGACAAGACAATTTTTTCTTTCAAATTTTTTATTTTTTCATATCATGACAAGTCATGTAATTTTACACGGTACACTAA